>Ga0172380_10000456_pt1 | contig 80579 bp, 160 predicted proteins | sample Leawe162metaG_FD_119747 | JGI IMG/M metagenome (GOLD analysis project Ga0172380, IMG submission 119747) | Leachate microbial communities from a municipal landfill in Southern Ontario, Canada - Leachate well 162 metaG | ecosystem: Engineered > Solid waste > Landfill > Unclassified | place... | reverse complement strand
TTTCCTACTAAACAAAAATTAGGAGGTCATGCTAGAATTCATTCACCGAATAATTTTTCGAAATGTGACAAATGTCAAAGAAATGTTTCAAATAATAATTTTGAAGTTCATGTTAAAAGTTGTAAAGGTATCATTGAAGAAGTTAGAAAGGATTTTATAAAAATTTCTGAAAATTTGTTTGAATGTACAATTTGTAAAAAGCATTATAGTAGAAAAGGAATAGGGTTTCACTCTTTATATCATAAACGAAATGGTAAAGCATGGAATAGTGGAAAAAATAAAACTGATACGAGGATTGCGAAGATAGCGAACAAAGTGTCAATTAAGATGAAAGATCTTTCTTCTAAAGGTTTAAACTCATTTCAAAAATATGCTAAGACAGAAAAATTTAAAGAACAAATGCAACGACTATCGATTAGACAATCTTTACATAATTCTGGCGGAAGATCAAAATGGTATGAAATTAACAAACAAAAAGTGCAAGGAACATGGGAACGAGATCTTGCACTTTTGATGAATAAATTAAATATAAATTGGAAGAAACTAAATTTACATAAAAATTCTTTTTTGTATGTTTTTGGAGGAAAAGAAAAACATTATACTCCAGACTTTTATCTAAATGACGAAGATCTTTTTATTGAAGTTAAAGGTTTTTGGTGGGGTAATGATAAAGAAAAAATGAAAATAGTTTTTGATCAACACGAAAGTTTAAAAGAAAAACTAATAGTCGTCGAAAAGAAATTATTCTTTTCGTTATTAGAAATACAAACTAAAGAAGAATTTCTTTGTTCTTTGAAAAATAATATTGGCTCTGTAGCTCAGGCGTAAGCACAGGTAGAGCACGAAACTGAAAATTTCGGTGTCGGCAGTTCAAATCTGCTCGGAGCCACCAAAATATAATTTTACATGTCATTCGCAACCGATGATACTAATATAAATAGCATGGTTAGAATCCAATTATCATTTAGTTATTTGGAACATATTAGTGTAATGTAAAATCAAACTTCCACTTGTATACCCTCGCTCTGATAAGGCGTAGAAAGGTTAATTTGGTTACACGTTGGTTCGACTCCAACCAAGTGGACTTTAAAATTTGCTCCTATGGTGAAATTGGCAAACACGACCGGCTTAAGATCGGTTGAGAAATCTTAAGAGTTCAAGTCTCTTTGGGAGCATTTTTAATTGGAAGAGATCCGGCTGGATGAGGAGCAAATCTTGAAAATTTGTACTGCATGATGAATGCACTGTGAGTTCGAGTCTCACTTCTTCCGTTTTTTTGAGTTAAAATGAAAAGAAAACCTTGTAATGGTAAATGTTCAGAATGTAAAAGAATAGATTGTTAATTGGAGGTAAGCCAGATATTGGTTCGCTGGAACAACTTGGAAAGTTGTCCTCTGAAAGGAGAAATAGGTTCAATTCCTGTTACCTCCGTAATTTAAATTTGTAGATAAAAATACCGTCGAACGAGGTCCATAGAATCGTTCTCTACAAATTATTTCTAAAGTTTTTATAAAATATTACTTTATAGGTAATACTTATAAAATTATACTTTAGAGGTAAAAATGAAAAACAGTGGTCGAGAAATTAAAGTTGAAGAATGTAAACGTTGTGGATGGAAATGGTCTCCTAGAAAAAAAGAAATTATTATTTGTCCAAAATGTAAAAGTCCTTATTGGAATAAAGAAAAAAATGCGTCTGTACCCAAACGGTTAAGGGAACGTTCTGCAAAAACGTTATCGATGGTTCAACTCCATCCAGGCGCTTTATGAGTAAAATATACATTCATAAAACAAATTATAGAGGAAAATGTTGGGGATGGAATAGAGGACAAACAAAAGAAACTAGTGATATTCTTAAAAAAGCTGGTGAAAAATATTCTGAAAAAATCAGATTAGGAATAATTATTCCAGGTTTTAAAAATAAGCATCATTCAGAAATATCTAGAAAAAAGATTTCTGATGGCATGAAAAAAGCACATTCTGAAAGACGAGCTAATCCATGGAAACCTAAGTTTTCATATGCTCAAAACTTTTTTGAAAAATTTTTAATAAACGAAGGTTTTATAAAAGAAAGAGATTTTTTTTGCGAATTTCCATTTGGAAGATATAGATTAGATTTTTTCTTCCCTGAAAAAAGTTTAGCGATAGAAATTGATGGATATCAACATTATCGTTATAAACATATTCAAGAAAAAGATAAAATTAGAGATGCTTTTTTAAAATCTAAAAATGTAGAAACTTTAAGAATTATTTGGAAAATTTTTTATAGTGATACTAAAAACGAATTAAATAAAATAAAAGACATAATTATACAATATGATAAAAAATATGATGTAACATCATATTATGATATACAATTAAAAAAATTAAATATGATAGAAGAATTGCAAAAAAGACAAAATTTAAAAAAATATGATATTAAAAGTAGAGAAGTTAAACGTGCAGAAAAAATTGATTATTTAAGAAAACAAATTGTTGAAAGTGGAATAGATTTAACTCGTGTGGGTTGTCTTAAACAATTAGCAAAAATTGTTGGAAAGCATGCTAATAAAACAGCAATATTTTTAAGAAAATATATGCCAGATATAAAATTTAGAACATTGCATAATAAAAAAAGTTTTGAATAAAATATATAGTGAGGTTGGTGCTGGTTCCAAGCTATGACTCATATCCATGGTTACGTCGGTTCAATTCCGTCCCTCACTACCAAAAACATACCAACGTAGGACAATTGGCAGATCCGGCTGGCTTAGAACCAGTATGTTGAGAGTTCAAATCTCTCCGTTGGTATTATAAAAATCATCCCTGCTGTAGGACAGTGGTAGTCCAAGAGATTGTGGCTCTCTTTACCCGGGTTCGATTCCCGGCAGCCGGAAAAATTTGGAGAGGAGCCAGATATCGGTTTGCTGGGGCATTCTGCTAAAATGTTGTTCCTTAAAAAGAACTGTGGGTTCAATTCCCATCCTCTCCGTTTTTTAATTTATAATACTACTAATATGGAATTAAAATTTTGTGAACATTGTAGAAGTATTCTTTTGTCAATAAGAGAAAAAGAATTTTTAACTCCATATTATTATGTTGTATGTGGAACATGTGGAGATTGTAGTACTATTGAAGATTCAGAACATGAAGCTGTAATAGCTTGGAATGAAGGTAAAAGATTGAAAAGAAGTGAAAGGTTGTGGTTATGAAAACATTGTTGAAAACAGATGATGGAAGATTAGTTAGTCCTCAATTGACTGATGAAGAATATATTAAAAGGTACACTCTTTCACCAGAAGTAGCAAAATTTGTAGATCTTATACCACAAGGAAGGCGAACAAAAAATAGATTAAGTGATTCTTCTGATGTTGATGTTCAATTTGAACAAGCTAAATTTTTGGTATCACAAGGAATAGTTAATTCTTTATCTCATGGAAAAATGATAGTTGCATTAGGTGGGTTTGAAAAAGTACAGAAAAAATAATACTAGCTCAGGTGCTGAAATTGGCAACCAGGTCCGGCTCAAACCCGGATGAGAAATCTTGAGAGTTCGAGTCTCTCCCTGAGCATTTAAAAACATGGTGAATGTAGTTCAATTTGTTAGAATTCCTGATTGTGATTCAGATTGTTATTGATTCGAATACCATCATTCACCCATATAATATCTTAGATTCATTTTAAAAATGATCTAATATATAATATTACAATAAATAAAGGAGGTTTACATTGAATAATAATGAACTTGAATCATTAACACATGAAGTCATTAAAATAAACTTGCATTTACAAACATATAAAAAATTATTTTCTAACGAAGAAACTGTTAATTTACTAAATATGGTTGCACCAAGTGCTTTTTCAATAATTCAAGAATCATTATCAGAAAAAATAATTTTAGAATTATCATGTTTAATTGATAAAAAGTATTTTAATTTTACTACAATAATAAATAAAATACAAAACCAAGAATCTAAACAAAAACTCAAAGATTCTTTTGATACTTTACTAAAATTATTTAAAAGATATAAAGGTTTTCGTCATGAATATATTGCACATAAAAATTTACAAATTTTTTCTAAAGGCCCCAATAATACTCCTTTAATTCGCGATGATATAGAAGTTTTAATAAAATCGACAAATGAATTGTTTAATGATATACAAAAACAATTTGGAATTATTCATACATCATTCGATTATGGGGTATATGTACATGGTGATGCAGATGCATTAATTAATATTTTGAAAATGAATTATAAAAAAATTAAAATAGATCAAGAATTTAGACTTTTATTATCTCCTAAATGTGTCAATTGCAAAAATCATGACGATTGTTTAGATGAACCATCATCATGTACTAAATTCATTTTAAAAATGATCTAATATATAATATTGATAGAAGTTAGAAGAAAGTTATAAAACGTAACAAAAGTTAAGATATTGTTCTTTGAAAAATTAGAAAGTGGCGCTCAAATAAAGTTACAGAATAATAGTAGGTTCGACTCCTATGTTTCCTTTCGAGGAAAGAAGCCAAACGGTTAGGCAATTGTCTTAAGAACAATCAAAAAATCAAACTTTATTGAAATTCGCTCTTTCTTTATAAATTTCTCCCTATACCAAATGGCAAAGGGGCTGGTGGTAGCTACACGACCGGTATTTGAGTCCAAAGGATTGTGACACGGCCAATCACAAATACCAAGCATAAATCGGCGTTGTTTGACTAAATCGGAAGGAACAAACATTTTTATGGGTTCAATTCCCATTAGGGAGTTATTCTAAATAGGATTATTAAGTTAATCCTATTTTAGTTTTAGCTTTAAAATTGAAATGTATTGATATTTTAATTGAAAGGATGGAAAATGAGTTTATATAATATGTTGCATGGAAAAAATCCATTTTCTGCTATTTTACTTAAAGTATTAGATATTGATCAAAATAATGGTAAATGGCGAAGTGGTAGATTTAGAGATATATATTTGAACAAAGATGCTACCGAAATTATTTTATATACTAGAAATGGTGGAGGTAACAGAGAACATTATGATGAAAATGAAGAGGGAGAAAATTGTACTTGTACTGGTTGTACTATTCAATATCATTTGCCTAAACATCCAAATTATTTGAGAGATAAAGATGATGATTTTGATAGTACATATGCTTATATTGAATTTTCTGTTCCAGAAAAGTATAAAGAATTTGTTAAAGAGTTTATGACTGGAGAAGAACCAGTTACAATAGCTGAAAAATTTGAAAAAACCATGTCAGAATTAAATGTTATGTCAGCTGAAGATATTAAAAAAGATGATCGGTTTAAATCAATTGCTGAAATATTTGGCAAGATAGTTGATCAAAAATAAATGAGATATTTGAAAAAATTAATAGTTACTAAAGAATTCAGAGGTATTCAGCCATTTACATTAGAATTGAAAGATGGTATTAATATAATTGTGGGTGAGAATGGAATAGGAAAATCGTCATTATTGTCATTGATTTCTAATGAAACATATAAAAAATATGTAAAATTTGATGTTGAGCCGAATACTACATTTAGAGCATTTGATACAGAAAAGGATAATCCAAGAATAAAAACTGATATGAATACAATGAAAAATCCGGCATTTTCTTTGAATGCTAGATTTGTAAGTCATGGTGAAGCAATGTTACCTTTGATAAAAGCTATTAAAGATTTTAATGATTGTTTGATAATTATTGATGAACCTGAAGCTGGATTATCAATTTTTAATCAGCGTAAAATATTGAAAGTATTTAAAGAATCAATAACGAAAAATAATTGTCAGATTATTTTAACAACACATTCATATGTTATAATTGAAAATGCTAAACAAGTGTTTTCAATGGATAATAAAAAATGGATTAAATCAGATGAGTATCTTAAAAATTCTTAAGCTTATTTTATTTAAAAAGAAAAAGAAGAAATTTGTGTTTAATAATCCAAAGAAGAAAAAATGAAAGTTAAATTTGGTGCAAGATGTTTAGGAATGAATGATGCTGATGAAGAAATATTTGAGTTTGATGATGATGTAACAGAAAAAGAATTAGAAGAAAGTTTAAGAGACTTTGCAATACGTGCAACCAGTTTTGAGAGTTGGTTTTATAAATGTGATGATAAAGGTAATGAAATAATTTGAAAATTTAATATATAATCTGAAATATGATTATGAAAAATTTTCCACATCAGAGAAAAATTCAAAAAGAATTACATCAATTTAAATTTGCAGAAATAGTAAAAGGAAAGGTTAAACATAAAATTTCTATTGTAGCGACTGGTTTTAAAGAAGCTAAAATGTTGTTAAAAGAAAATTATCCTGAATATTATTTAAAAGTTAAAAGAATATGAAACCAACAATACCATTAAATATTCATAATCCTGTTAAGCATATTAATAAATTTGATTTGGTTGAAATTAGTGATCATAAATCTAAATGTCCAATTTGTGATGATGGTATATTGGCAATGAAACGTGATATGTCATGTCATTTGTTAGCATTTGATGTTTGTCTTTTATGTGGTCAACAATTTATATATGATGATTTAGAAAATTGGATAAAATGTAAATCTTGTAATTTGTTTGATCTTTATTGGGATTGTGATAATGAAACAAAAGAAACGTGTGATCAAAGAAGAATTCCTAATAATTGTTCTAATTATTTGTGTAATGATCCAAAATCTAATTGTTTGTTATTAAAAGGTAAAATATGAAATATGAATTATTTTGTTCAAGTAAAAATGAGCCTGATAAAAAGCCTGAAATGAAAGTTGCAACTATTGAAACTGAAGATGATTATTTGATGAGTAAAATTTGTCGTTTGTTAGAAAATGATGATCTGTTTAATAGAAAATGGTTGGCAGAATCTGTTAAACATTTAAAAAATTTCAAATTGAAAGAAAAATGTGAAAGTAGTGATGAAGAATTTGAATTTACAAAGAATCAAAGGATATACGAGGAAGTTGGAACTGGAAAATTTTTTACATATTGTGCAATGTGTAGCGATGGTGGGTGTATGGTAGAAGTTATTGAGGAAGGAAGATAAATATGCAATTGCCTCCAAATGTTGGAAAAATAGTAGATATTATTTTGTATATAATATTTGGTAGTTTAATTTTAATTGCTATTGTAACATTAATATACAGATTTTTTACTAAAACTTTATTTTAGGAATTATAGATGAAAAGATTAATAACATTTCCTGATATTGAACAATTTAGAAGCGTTGTTCATAATGTTAAACATAAAACAAGTTATCAAGGAAAAGATGAAAATGATAATGTTATTCATGATTATACAAAACATTGTCCGGTTTTGACATTTGAAGGAACTGTAAAATTGCATGGAACAAATTCTGCAGTTGTTATGGAAGATGATGAAATGTGGGTACAAAGTAGGGAAAATATTATTGATCCTGCTAAAGATAATGCTGGATTTGCTATGTTTGTACATTCTAAAAAAAATGTTTTTGAAAAACTTTTTGATGTTATTAATTTACCAGATAATCCTGTAGTTATTTTTGGTGAATGGTGTGGTAAAGGTATTCAAAAAGGTATGGCAATTAGTGAGTTGCCTAAAATGTTTGTTGTTTTTAATATTGCTTATGCAAATATTAATGATCAAGAAATGATCGAAAAAACATGGCTTTCTAAAGAAAAAATCATCAAAATAATGTCTACCATTAATGAACCTGAAATTAAATGTATTTTTGATTTTCCACATTGGTATTTAGACATAGATTTTAATAAGCCACATGAATATCAAATCAAATTGGCAGAAATGATGTTAGCTGTAGAAGCAGAATGTCCTGTCGGAAAACAACTTGGTGTTATTGGAATCGGCGAAGGAATAGTTTGGAAGTGTATTTCTAAAGGATATGAAAATAGTGGTTTTTGGTTTAAAGTTAAAGGCGATAAACATAGCGCAACAAAAGTAAAAACTTTAGTACCAGTAGATGTTGAAAGAATTAACAATATAAAAGAGTTAGTAGAAAAGATTACACCCATGTGGAGATTAGAACAAATGTGTTCAAAAACATTTGATCTATTAAATGGCGGAAGAATTGAAATGAAAGGAATGGGAGAATTTATTAAGAATACAATGGCTGATATTTTAAAAGAAGAAATAGATACTTTAGCAGCAAGTGGATTTACATCAAAAGATATTACAAGTTCAGTTGCAGCTAAATGTCGTCAATATTTATCTGAACAACTTAATACTTTTTAATTATGTGTAAATATGAAAGAATAGGTACTTATCAAATAAGTGTTGTTTTTGATTTATTTAATGAAGAGTATTTCGATTCAACCTTCAGAAATTGGAAACAAAATAAAAAATTTAAAATATTTGAAGATAAAAAAGTTAAAGACTCAGTTAGATACCATGTGTTTTCACAAAAAGGAATTATTTGTGTTAAATGCGGATTAGTTGGTCAATATTTTGCGTTAGAAAAAGATAAAAATATTCAATCAGACAAATATCATTTCAATTTATATACTATGAAAAATGATCAAGAAATAATGATGACTGTTGATCATATAGTTCCAGCATCTAAAGGTGGTGCTCGTTCACTTAAAAATTTACAACCTATGTGTTGGTTATGTAATAATGAAAAAGGTAATAAATGTGAAGGAGAAGATTATAATGGAAAAATCATATGATAGTGATATGTTAACAGTAACTGTTTGTTCTGATAAAGAATGTGAAAAATTTATTAAAGGTTTTTGTAAAGTTCAAAAATCATATGAGCAAAAAGATAATATTGAAATTAGAGAAATGTTTAAATGTACATGTAGAAATTGTATTTGGGATTATTCACTAATAGAACAAAAGCTTTTAGAACCGTGTAAATGGGTTGGTGATGCTTATAATACCGATCATGATTGCATTGCAGAAAAATAAAAATTATCTTTTTTTCAAAAACATATTGATATTTAATTATAAATGAACTGAAAGGGTACATATGCATGCAAATGTTGCTGAACAGAGAAAAATTGTTGATGTAATTGTAGGATCTAGAGCATATGGTACTAATAATCCTGATTCTGATGAGGATACTGTAGCAGTTTGCTTGCCTACTATTGAATATTTTTTAGGATATAGAAAATTCGAACAAGTTGTTTACAAAGCAATTCCTGGTGTTCAAGACGATAGAACAATTTATGATTTAAGGAAAATTGTAGGATTGATTTTAGATAATAATCCAAATTGTATGGATATTCTTTTTACTGCTGATAGATGTATTAAGTACATCACACCATATTGGGAAAGAATTCGTGAACTTAAAAGTGAATTTGTTTCTAAAAAAGCCAGATTTACTTTTTCTGGATATGGATTTGCACAATTGGAACGAATCAAATTACATAGAGCATTTTTGTTGAATCCACCAAAAAAAGAACCTGATAGAAAAGATTATAATCTTCCAGAAACACCAATTTTTCCAGTAACGCAACTTGATGGAATTGTTCATTTAGCTGATGATTTTTTTGATCCATTAACAAAACAAGATATGATTGAAGATTTGAAAGCTATTTATAGTGATCAAGTTTTAATTTTGATTAAGAAAAATTTGAAAGAAGAATACAGAGAAATTGCATTGGATTTATTTAGAAAAGGATTGGATTCACAATTGTATGCAATTAAATCTATTGGAAATGAATACATTAAACCAGAATATAAAGAAATGGCAATTAATGAATTGAGTTATGCAGCGGCATTGAAAGGATGGAAAAGATATTTAGCATGGAAAGCTGGAAGAAACAAAAAACGTGCAGAAACAGAAGAAAAATATGGTTATGATACAAAACATGCAATGCACCTTACACGTTTAATGCGGATGGGAACAGAAATTTTAGAAACAGGAATTGTTAATGTTGATAGAACAGGAATTGATGCAGATGAATTAAAAAATATTAGAAATGGTGGATGGAGTTTTGATAAAGTAGAACAGTATGCTCATGATATGGATTCCAAAATGACAAGCTTATATAAAACTAGTTCTTTAAGACATGTTCCTAATCATGAATTAGTAAGTGAAAAGTTGATTGAAATTATTAAAGATTATTTACGTGAAAGAAATGAATTATGATGGAAATAATTTTTGGCATTGCAATTTCAATAATGTTTTTTATTTCATGGCTAAATGAAAATAGAACTTTTCCAATTTCTTGTATTGGATTTAGTGTTAGTAAAAATTATGCAATAGAAATTGCCGGATTTTATTTTGTTAGAAATTTTAAAGACGGAATTACAATTTTAAGTCCAACAATTAATTTAGATTTGTATGAATCAGATCATAGTCCAAGATTTGAAATACAAATTGTTATAATGAATTTTTTAGTTTGTGAATTTAGATATTATTATAAATTTCATAGAGAGGAGTAAAAAAATGCCAATGGATTTTCCTGATTTAGAAAGTCTCAAGTCTGCAGCAAAAGTGCACAAATTTAGAGATGTACTAAAAAAAGAAACAGAAATTGAATATAGAAATGCATTAGCTGATTTTGTGGCTTCAAAAGATTTTATTGAAAGTGAAGAAATCAGAAATGGTTCTGGTTGGGATAAATGGAATGAAGGTCAAAAAGCAAGTATGTTAGGACGTTCTTTTTTTAAAAGACCTTAAATAATGTCACAATTATCTGAAGATGATTTAAAATATATAGAAGGATTTGAAAAATCTGCGAATCAATCATTTGAATTTATTATGACTAAAAATAAAACTTTTCAGAGAATTGTGAAAAATTCAAAATTAGCATATATTGCTAATGGTTTTTTTGAAGTTGAATGGAAGAAATTAGATGGTGGTTATAATGTAACAACTGAAATGAAATTAGATTTTGCTTAAAGGAGATTTTTATGTTAGAAGTTTTAATGTATTTGTCTATTTTTTCAACAATTGTATTTTTAATTTTCTTTATTTTAACATTTGTTGGTTTGCATGATATTGATGTTGATCATCATGATTCATCTCATGATTTCAAACTTTTGTCTATAAGAAATATATTTACATTTTTGACTATATTTGGTTGGTCATCTTTAGCATTTTTGAAAGATGGACATAGTTTAATTTTTTCAATGATATTTTCTAGTTTACTAGGCTTATTTGTTATGTTTTCAGTAGCATGGTTTTTATGGATGATGTATAAACAAGCTATTGCAGCAAAACTTAATTATGATGAAGTTGTTGGTAAAACAGCAGAAGTATATTATTCTATTGCTCCGAATATTATTGGTGAAATAATAGTAATGATATCTGGAAAAAAAATGCATGTTAATGCTCTAAATAAATCTAATATTATTTTTACTACTGGTATGCAGGTTAAAGTTAGTAAATTTGATAAAGCTACTAATACATTTGAAATAGTAGAGAATAAATGATTACTACAAGTGCTATTGGATTAGGTGCTATAGGTGCAACAATAGTTGCCGGTTGGAATACTATAAAAGAATATTTGTTTAAATTTTCAGGTTTATTTTTTCATAGATTTTCTTTTGATGAAGCCTCATTTGTTCATTTAATGAGATATTTACAAAAAAATAATTGGAAACCAGTAAGTAACAATTTTAAACATATTTTTTGTGAGTGGAAATATTCTAAAAGTTATAAAGAAAGTATAGTTGTTTTTTGGGAATCATATTTATCTTTTTCAGAAAAAACTATATTAAGAAAAAAAATTGCTTTTATTAGTATTACACCTCAAAAATTTTCTATAATTGCACCAAAATTTGTAAATTTATATGATATTTTAAAACTAGCTAATTTGCAAACGATAGATGCACATTTAAACGCAAAACAATATCCAGTAATAATCTTATTAGAAGGAAATCGTGAAAAACAATATTCAAATCAGCCAGGTAATGTTAATGAATCATCAAGAAATATAAAAAATGATAATCAATCATCTTTTCCAGCTTATATAATAGAAAATGTAAGAACAGCATTGCCTATTGGAGTAAATATATCAGATTTGGAATTAGAACCATCAACTAGATTAATAAAAAATTTGTGGTTAGATGAATCTATTAAACATATAGTAAATGAATCAGAAACTTGGTTAAAGAAAAAACAATGGTATCTTGATAGAAATATTCCATGGAAACGCGGATTTTTATTTTATGGTCAACCTGGTACAGGAAAAACGAAAGTAGCAGCTGCTATATCTCAAAATTTATGTTTACCATTATACATATTTGATTTAGCATCAATGAATAACCACGATTTTACTAAACATTATAGAATGCAATCTAATTCTAATGGAAGAATTGTATTATTAGAAGATATTGATACTATATTTGATGGTAGAAAAAATTTAACAGCAACACAAAATTCACCTGGATTAACTTTTGATTGTTTGCTTAATGAAATAGATGGAGTAGAAACAAGTAATGGAACATTTCTAATAATAACTACAAATAATATATCTAAACTTGATGAAGCTTTATTGAGACCTGGTAGAATTGATAGAAAAGTAGAATTTAAAGGTTTGAATTTAGATGGTCGTAAATGGATGGCTGAAAAAATATTTAAAGGGTTTGATAAAAAACTATGGGAACATCTTATTGATCAAGAAAATGATATTAGTGGGGCATGTTTTCAGAATATTTGTTGTGAAAAAGCATTAGATTTATTTTGGGAAAATAAGAATGATAATTAAAATTTTTAATTTTTGTTTTTCTACAATTTATATTGCTTTTTTAGTTTTAGTTGGTGGAGGTTTTATTGTTTTAATTATTGAACATTTAATGAGTAAATTTAACAATTACTATTATGATACATGTGGATGTAATAATGAAAAATGTACGTTAAATGATGAATGTGGTAGATATCTTAAAAGAGATAAATGTAATACAAAAGTAAAATTAAAATGTAATAAATTTACCGAGATATATTATATAGCAGAACAAAAAATGAAGCAATATAAAAGATGGAGGAAAAATGTTTAGATAAAATAAAAAAAATGATAGAAAGATTATAAAACAAATTAAATTAAAGGAGTTCTAATGGAACTAAATTCATTTTGGTTAATTACAGGCATTATTGTAATTTTGGCCTTTTTCATGATTTTAATGGTTATTTTGAAAAGATATAAACGATGTCCATCAGATAAAATATTAGTAGTATTTGGAAGTGTTGGAAAAGATAAAGCTGCCAAATGTATTCATGGTGGTTCAGCATTTATATTACCAATTTTACAAGATTATCAATTTTTGGATCTTAATCCAATTCAAATAGATATTAAATTGGATGGTGCACTAAGCAAACAACAAATTAGAGTTAATGTTCCATCAACATTTACAATTGGTATATCAACAAATGAAGCTATAATGGCACATGCAGCAGAACGTTTGTTAGGTTTATCAAGTGATCAAATAAAGAAATTATGTTGTGAAATTATTACAGGTCAAATGCGTCAAGTCGTTGCAACAATGTCTATTGAAGATATTAATGCTGATAGAGATACATTTTTGAGAAATGTTAAATTAAGTGTTGAAACAGAAATTGAAAAAATTGGTTTAACTCTTATCAATGTTAATATTACTGATATTCGTGATGAATCAGGATATATTGAAGCATTAGGAAAAAATGCGGCAGCAGAAGCATTGAATAAAGCTAAAATTGATGTTGCACAAAAAACAATGTCTGGTGAAATTGGTCAAGCTGATGCTTTAAGAGAACAAAGAGTAAGAGTTGCAGATGCTAATGCTATTGCGGTTGAAGGTGAAAATACTGCAAATGTTAAAATAGCAAATTCAAAATCTGAATTAAGACAAAAAACTGCAGAAGCTGATAGAGCTGCTACAGCTGCTGAAAAAGTTGCAATTGCAAAAGCTCAGGAAGAAACGTATAAAGCAGAACAAATCGCTGAACTTGCCAGAGCAGATCGTGAAAGAGCAGCTCAAACTGCAGATATAGTTGTTAAAGCTGAAATTGCAAAAACAAATATAGAAATAGCTGCAGAAGCACAAGCTGAAAAATTACGTAGAGAAGCGAAAGGTGAAGCTGATGCAATTTTCTTGAGAATGGAAGCTCAAGCTAAAGGTTTAAAAGAAATTCTTGATAAACAAGCTGAAGGATTTAAAAATCTTGTTAGTGCAGCCGGAGGCGATCCAAATAAAGCTGCAATGTTACTAATTGTTGACAAATTACCTGAACTGGTAAAAACACAGGTTGAAGCTGTTAAAGGTATCAAAATTGACAATGTTACAGTTTGGGATTCAGGTTCTGGTACACAAACTCCAAATTTCATATCTGGACTAATGAATTCAGTTCCACCTCTTGAAAATCTGTTCAAGATAGCTGGAATGGAACTTCCTGAATTTTTAGGAAAGAAAAAAGAAATCAAAGAAGTGGTAGTAGATCCAATCATTTCAAAGACTAAATAAAACCTATAACTTACTTTATCAAGATGTTCTAGAAATGATTCTAGACATCTTGATAAGGTTTATTTGAAAGAAGGAGAGAAAATTATGACACTTAAATTCATTATTAGTTTTATACTAATTTTTTGTTTAAAAGTATTTACTTGTGATTGTACACCAGCTGATTCTAATTTTAAAGTTTATGAAGAACTTCAACCAGGTATTGTAAAAGTAACAACATCTTATTATTTAAGAAATAATTTGGTTGATGTTTATGTAGATACTTCTTATCAAGAAGAATTAATTGTAAGAATTTTGCAAAAATTTAATATGTATGATAATGCATTTATAGGTTATTATGATACAATTTTTAAAGTTAGAGGGGATTTTACACCTGAAGAATCAGTTTATGTTCATATAGATTCTACAATAAATGGAAGTATTAATTTTTCCACACTTAAATTTGTAAAATTATCCGTTAATTATGCAGGTTGTGAATCTCCATTACAATATCTTATTAACAAAAAATTTATTGGTTTTTATACTGATACTAATAATTATTTTTTACCAAATAATTTTAAATGTAATTTTTATTGGAGTGATGGATTCTTTTTAGATTCTAATAATAATGTTACTCATTCAAGTTTTCCAGGCGTATCTGTTTGTATTGATACCCTCATTACTCGTTATACAAGTATAGAGAAAAAAATAGTTACTAAAAATTCTACAACTTTTAATATTTATCCAAATCCAACATTTGGCAGCTTATATTTACAATCAAATAATCTTGTAAATAAAATTCAACTTTTCGATTTAAATGGAAGAAATTGTACAAATTTACTTCAAATTAAAAATGATTTTTTTAAATATACAATGTTGATTAATTTAAAAGGTCGTTATTTATTAACTTTTAAAATTGGAAATAATAGCTATAGTGAAAAACTTATTATTAGATAAGCTTTTATTTAATATTTAGTTGATATTCACATTATATGAATATTTTTATTTTATCAAAGTATCAAAAACAAATTGCTCAAGATCATTGTAACAAACATGTTTGCAAAATGATTGTGGAATATGCACAAATTTTATGTTCTGCTCATCATATTACTCATTCAACATATTCTGAAAATTCAGATAATCCTAAATTATACAAACTAACTCATAAAAATCATCCATGTTGTGTTTGGATTAGAACTAATATTGCTAATTATAAATGGTTGGCAATATTAGCTTTCGAATTATGTGAACAATATACTATAAGATATAGAAAAAAACATAAAACTCAAGATTTAATTGAACATTTATGTATCAATTATCCTGATTTACCACAAGCTGGTTTAGCTCAAATCACACCATTTGTTCAAGCGATGCCAGTACAATTTCGTCAAGAAGATCCTATAAAAGCTTATAGAACTTATTATGCAGCATCAAAATTTAGATTTGCTAAATGGAAAATAAAACAACCTGATTGGTGGGACGAATATAGAAAATATGTGATTGAAAATAAATTAGAAGTTATAAATTTAGTAAATGATGGAATTGAATAAAAAACTTAAAAAGGAGTTCGTATGAAAAAAGGATTGATTGCATTGTTGGTAATTTTATTTTTGCTTGGAATTATAATTTTTGGTTATGTGATGACAGGAATATCATATAAAAATGATGAAGTAGGTTTAAGAAATCAAATAATAGCACAACAAAAAGCAAATGAAAATATTTACGATAAAACTTGGAAAACAATTTCACAAAAAGCACAAATTTCAGATAAATATAAAGCAGATTTTAAAGACGTTTATGCAACTATAATGAACGAAAGATATGAAGGTGAAGAAAAAGGATCTCCATTATTTAAATTTATCAAAGAACATAATCCACAATTTTCTGTAGAATTATATAAAGATCTAGGTGATGCTATTGAATCTAATAGAGCAGAATTTATGATCGCTCAAAATCGATTAATCGATATTAGTAGAGAACATAATAATTTGTTAGGTAAATTTCCTGGTAGTTGGTTTTTATCAGGAATACAAAAAGTAGAAATTAAAATAGTTACATCAACTAAAACTGAAAAAGCTTTTTCTACTGGTAAAGATGATGATGTTGATCTTTTCAAATAAGGAATTCTAAATGATTTGGTTTAGTTTAATTATTCCAATAATTGCTATCATCATTTTAGTGTTAAAATTTCAGCACAAAATGCATGTTGCAGAATATTTCATAATTTTTTTTATTCCTTTATTTGCGATTGCTTTAGGAAAATATATTTCAATATCTTCACAAACAAATGATAAAGAATATTTGAATTCATATGCTATTAAAGCAACGTATTATGAAGATTGGGATGAATGGATAAATAAAACTTGTACTGAAACATATGATTGTGGTAAAGATTCTGAAGGACGTACAAAAACATGTACAAGAAATTATGATTGTTCATATAGAGATTATCATCCTGAATATTATGAAATTGAAGATAATGTAGGAAATAGACAATTTATTTCAGAACAAGAATTTTACAATTTATGTAAATTATGGAATAATAAATCATTTGAAGATTTACATAGACATTATCATATGGATGATGGTGATGCATATTTTACTACCTTTGATGGTATTTTTGAACATATTAAACCTTTAATTTTATTACATACATATGAAAATAAAGTACAATCATCTAGATCTGTATTTAATTTCAGAGAAGTAGATACAGCAACTATTAAAAAATATCAATTGTATAAATATAGTATTGTTCCAATTATGGGAACTAATGATATTAAAGCAATCGAGAAATTACAAAAATATAATGCTTTATATGGTGCAACGAAACAAGTTCATATGATTATTCTAATTTTTGATAATCAACCATTAGAAGCAGGATTGTTACAAGAATCGTTTTGGAAAGGTGGAAATAAAAATGAATTTATTGTTTGTATTGGTACATCAAAAAATAAAATTAAATGGACTAAAGTAATATCATGGACTGATGTACAAATATTAAAAACAACTGTTGCTAGAAAAATCAAAGAAATGGATTCATTAGATATAAATAAAGTAGTTGATTATGTGGCAGAATCTGTCAAAAATCAATTTGTTAGGAAACAATTTGCTGATTTTAATTATATTGCAGTAGAACCTACATTTAAAGCTATTATTATTACTTTTGTAATTACTCTAATTTTAACTATAATACTTTGTATAGTGGTTGTCAAAAATGATTTTGATTGAAAGGAATAAAAATGACTGCTGAAGGCGATAAAATTTTAACTGAATTAGGTTTTACTAATATTGAACATGATGTATATTTTAATAAAAATTTGGGAAGAGGTATAGATTTTACTGGTAAAGCTAGTAAAGAATGTATAGTAGCATGTATTTGGGATACTGCTCAACATTATGGTGAAGAAAAAAAAGAAAGAGAAATAGTAGCAAATATTTTGAGGAAAAATGAATATTAAACAAAAATATGATTTGGCTTTAAAAGCTTTAAAAGAAATAAATGATCCTATTGCTGCAATGAGAAATAATTTAAAAGAAGGTGAAATATTGAATGGAATAATGGCAGTTGCATTAAGTAAAGATCCTGAATATCTTAGAAATATTGCTTTTGGAGCATTATCAGAAATTAATAAAATAGAAATTGAAGAAGCAATAAAAGGAAAAAAAAATGAGTAAGATACAACTAAAAATACTCAAGAAAAATAATATCTTCTACTACAAAAACAAGATCTGGCATTTTGCAACGCATTCTGAAAATAACATCAGAGGAAAATGGTCATCAGCAATGAATTGTTATTCGGGAAAATGGTCAGATTTTGATCCAAACATTAAAGTATTACTAATTACTCCCAATTGCATAAAGAATCTTCTGAGGAATAATTTATGAATGAAAATTCTGATATTTTCGAAGTTGAAGTTCGGCTTAATAATAAAAAGATTGAAACATTTTGGGTAACATCAAAAATAGATGTAGAAGATTGGAAACAGATTGCTCAATCAATTCCAACTGTTAAAAATATGTTAGGAACATCAAAATTTATTGTTGAAACAAAATTTAGTATTGTTAATTTTATAACACAAGTCGATTTAAATAGTGAAATAAATGCAGCATTACATAAAGTTTGGACAAAAGCAGTTGGAACTCAAGATTATAATAAAAAAGAATGGCAATATTTAGAAACTTTAATTTTTAAAATTTTGTGCAAAATAAGGGAATAAGAAATATGAAAAAAAATGATGAAAATGAAGATAGAAAATTAGAAAATCAAATTAGTAAAGCTTTGGAACATCTTCATTTATTAACATCTATTTATGTTGGAAAAAGACAAATACAAAGAGGTGATTCTAGACCTATTGAAGATGTTTGGAAAGAAATAAAAGAAAAATTTAAGTTTAAATTATCTCTTAAAAATAAAAAAATAATATTACATGATATTGGAACAAAATTTCCTGCATTGAATAATTTATTTCATAAAGAAGTTTTAGATCTTATTTGCAAATATTTAGAAAATAGAGATGAATTGTTCAAACAAAAACATCCTAAAAAATATCCTCCTCGCTACTATGTATAAATATAAATTTGATTTTATGAATGGTAATGTAGAAATTGATCCACAAATGTTACCAAAATTACCACAACAAAATCAATTAAAACGTGTGTATGTACCTTATTACAAAAATGATTATGACGTAAAATATATAACACTTTCTTTTATATTTAATCAAATAGGCGCCAAAAAAATTCATTGGCAAAAAGCAGAAATAAATTCAGTGAATCATTATAATAAAATTGATTGTAAAATTATAAACTGCGAACATTGTTTAACTTCTAACGCTAGAACTGAATATGTTTCATTGATATTCGATGAAAATATTGAACCAAAAATTTTAACATATCACGGACAAATTATACATGATGAAATTGAAATGTTAACATGGTATAATATTTATAAAACTGGACGTAGTTATGTTATTGCAGAAAATAAAACAGAACATTCTACACTATATCAATCAAATCTTTCTAAACAATATTTTGCTAAAATGTTTGATGATTTTTGTAAAGAAAACAGTTATAGGAAAAGTGAAATATAATGGGTCTTTGTAAAAAACTAAAAATTAAAATAACAAATAATCAACGTTTATTACCAAGTGAATCAGCTTATATTAGATTTCTAAAATTTGAACCTGAACAAATTGAATCTATTCAATTAAATATGTTTGATGAAATACAAGAAAGAATATAAATGTCATACAAATTTGATTTTATGAATGGTAATGTGGAAATACTACCAGAAATACGAAAAGTAACACAACAAATAAAACGTGTATTTATACCCATTACACAGCCAATTCCAGTAAATATAACACTTTCTTTTATACTTAATCGAATAGAAACTAAAAAAATTCATTGGCAGAAAACAGAAGTAAATGGGCAAAAAAATTTATACAACAGAGTTGATTGTAAAATTACAAATTGTGAACATTGTTTATCTTCTGATGCTAGAACAGAATATGTTACTTTAGTATTGGATAAAAATATCGAACCAAAAATTTTAACATATTACGGACAAATTATGTATGATGAAATTGAAATATTAACATTATTTCATCAGATTAGAATACTAACATGGTATGATATTTATAAAACTGGCCTTAGACATATTATTAAAGAAAATAAAAATATACAATCAGCTAAATCAATATCAATTCATGAACAAATTGTTTTTACTAAAATGTTTGATGATTTTTGCGAAGAAAACAGTTATAGTAGAAGTGAAATATAATTGGGCTTTGTAAACTAAAAGTTAAGAAAGGATATAATGTCATTTTTACATTGTCATACTAAAGGTTGTAATTGGAGCCAAGATGATTTTTGGAATTTTAAAATAGTTTGGAAGTTTTGGACAACGCAAAGACCATTTGGATATAATCCATTATCATTAGTAATAGAAGATTTTTTAGAATACAAAAAACCAAGAATTATTAATATGGATCGTTCTTGGGCAAAAGCAGAAGGATTTAAATCTAACGATATTTTTTCCTGGAATATAATGTTATGGTCAATGAAAAGACATATAAAAAGACTATTCACACAAAAATGGTGGACTTATAAAAGTTGGAAAAAAGTATCAAAAAATGCAGTATGTCCAAAATGTGGACAAAGAAATTTTGATATAGATTAAGCTTTAATTTAAAAATTAATAGATATATATAAAAAAAGGATCAAAAATGTTCGAAATGACCGGTAAATATACAACAGCTAAAGTAATGATTGATAATGTAGAAGAATCATGTATTAGTCAAATCACATCATTCATAAATCATCCAGCATTTACAAATCCTATTTCAATAATGCCAGATACACATTGGGGAAAAGGAGCTGTAATTGGCTTCACAATGCCTATGACACAAAAAATAATTCCTAATGTCATAGGTGTAGATATTGGTTGTGGGATGTTATCGCAAGATTTAGGTGAAAAATTATCAATGTCATATGATGAATTAGATAAAATAATACGTGATAAAATACCATTTGGATCAAATATGCATGATAAAGCAGTAATTCATTTGAAAAAAGATTTTCCTTGGAATGAAGTAAGAAAAACTGCTAAAGATTTTACAAATGCGTTTAATGTTAAATTTAATACATCATATTCTCCTGAAATTTATGAAGGAGAAGAAAAATGGTTCCAAAATAAATGTAAACAGATAAATGCAAATGAAAGACGCATTATAAACAGCATAGGCACTTTAGGCGGCGGTAATCATTTTATTGAAATTGGAAAAGATGATATAAAAAATCATTTTTGGTTAACTATACATACTGGTTCTAGAAATTTTGGTAAATGTGTTTGTGAATATTGGCAATATTATGCAACTAAAATAGTTAGAAAAGGAAAAGATTTTTCTATTAAAACAGAAATAGAAAATATAAGAAAAACATACACAGGTAAAGACATAGAATCAGAAATAAGAAAATTAAGAAATGATGCAGGAACTGATAATGTTAAAAATGTAATGGATTATCTTGAAGATGAAGATGCGATGCATTATTTGGCAGATATGATATTTGCTCAAAAATATGCAGAGGTTAATAGGAAATATATAGCTGATATAATATGCGATGTTCTAGATAGTTCTATTAAATCCAGAAGTGATTTAAAAAGAATATCTTGTGTGCATAATTTTATAGATTTCAGAGATTTTATAGTTAGAAAAGGTGCAATCCGTTCTTATACTGGTGAAGAAATGATAATTCCATTTAATATGCATGATGGATTATTATTTTGCAAAGGTAAAAGCAATTCAGAATGGAATTATTCTGCACCACACGGAGCAGGCAGGGTTTATAGTAGAGCAAAAGCTAAACAAATTATTGATGTAGAAAAATTTAAAGATTCAATGAAAGACATTTATTCTACATCAGTTGGTTTTAATACTTTGGATGAAGCACCTGAAGCATATAAAAATTCCAAAATGATAGAAGAAGCAATTGAACCTACTGCAGAAATCATAATGAGAGTAAAACCTGTAATGAATATGAAAGATGCAAAAGGAGATAGAGAATGAATAGCTTAATCACTAAATTTTTTATTGTATGTTGTTTTATTTATACAATATATGAAGTAATCTGTTTATTTTTTCCTGATACTATAAGAAAAGCATATAGAACTTGTGATCAAATAAAAAAAGAAATTCACCCATCTTTTTTTTATGTTAAAATAGTTGCATTATTAGCTTTAGTAAATATTACTTATTTAGGATTTTTAGCTTTAGTTACTTTGTATCTTGTTATAATTCCAAAATTCCCTTTTCCTTTATTTATAATTGTAATATATAAAGTTAAAACAACTTTTTTACGAGAATATTTTAAAAGAAAATGGTTTATTGTTTTAGATTCATTTATTTCTATGATACTATTACTACTAACAGCTTATCAATTAAAAGGACTAATTTAATGTCTACTAATGCTCCAAGAAAATGTCCCATTGGTTTAAGATCAGTGCCTCCACCTCCTCCGCCGCCTCCAGCTAAAGAAACAATTACAAAAGAATTTTTAAGTAATGTTATGACTAATATGTTAAATTCATTTGCTGAAGAAACAAAACAAAAATCGATGGAAGATGCTTTATACGTATTTTTAATAGAAAATGAATTTATAGAAAAAATAAAAAATCCTGTTGAATTTGATATATTATGTGTTCAGAAATTCAATCATATTATAGAAACAGCTGTTAAAGAAACTATAGGTTGTAATGATAAAACATTATGTTTCTACACTAATTATAGTTTTTTCGAAAATAATCTTTCTAGAATATTTGAAAAACTTGAAGGTTCAGCATGTTGTTGTGACAAAGCAAAATCTTTAATAAAAAAATGTATAGATTATGAACTAACACATAATGACCAAGAATTTGAAAATGATAAATTTTGGATTCCAAAAAAAGGTGATTTCAAATTTTGGTACAAAGTTGTTGAATCACTTAAATCTTTAAAATATGGTAATTTTGAAAAATATATAATGATTATGAAAGATATTTATCAACTATATGAAAACTGAAATATGAAAGTAACTACATTTACTGGTATTTTGTTTGTATTAGCTTGTATAGGTTGTATAGTTAGAATTATATTTTAAAAGGAAGTTGATTTTGAAAATTGATGTTAAAAATTTAGCAATAGCTTTAGTTATTTTCACAGTTCCATTACTTATTTTTGTTACATTAAAATTGACTTTGATGTTAATTGTTTGGCCAGTATTAATGTTTTATAGAACTCGTGAAATTTTTAAACAAAAACAACTGTCTTTGTATTATTTAAAAACACATATTGGTTTAATGAAAATTGATGATGAAAAACAAATGCAAGAAAAAATGTTAAAATTTTATTTTAGTGATGGTCCATTTTCAGATCCATTTTTAGCTTTTAAATTTTGGAAATATGATAATGACAAAATAATTGATATGACAAAACAATATTTTTTTAATGGAATTGTAAAATGACATATTATATACTTTGTAAAAGACACGGATATAAAAAAGATCATGCAATGCTTTTTTGGGGTCCAAATAATCAAGGTTATTTTTATGATTTAAATAAAGCTGGTCTTTATACATCAGAACAAGCTAGTAAATTTCCGTATCCAACTGATGATAAACCAATTGCTTTAGATTTAATAGAATCAATGGCAATAGAATCTATAATAGAAAATAATTGTATTGGGAAAATAGTTTTAAATACAGAAGAAAATAGATTGAAAGTTGGAACAAAATTAAAAGAACTTAATGCTGGATCTACTAATTGGGATAGCGGAGCTTTTTGTTCAATAGAAACTTTTATGAATAAAAATAAAAATACTGTACAAATGATTGAAGAAATAAAGAATAGAAATAAATGAAAAATAAACGCTCCGATGGTGAAATTGGAATACACTAGGAACTTAAAATTCCTCGAGGGCAACCTCATGCCGGTTCAATTCCGGCTCGGAGCATTAAATTTAGATATCCTCATTAGAGGTATGGCTGCGGAGTATCCGTGAAACATCGGAATTGAATACACTATAGCTCTGTATTCTGCCCTAAGTTTGCTATATTAAACTAGTGAGGACGTCTTTTAAAAAGGAAAAAATATGAAATTACAAGCCATTTGTAATATTTGTTCTGAAAAAGAATTTTTGTTGAAAAATGTATTTGATGAAACTAAAAAAATAAAAACCAAATGTGAATATTGTGGTAGAAAAATTGATTGTGTAAAGATTAGTTTTTTTGAAAATACAAAAATTAAGGATATGAATAAAAATTTTGTTTATGAAAATGATGTTTTATTAAATCCATTTTTTGGTGATTTATGGACTGTGAATAAAGTGAAAAATAAATGGAAACTAATTTTAAATGAAGAAGGTTCAGTAAATGATATAGATTCTGCTAAAAATTTTATTATAGTTGCACATAATTCAAATATAAAAGATAGATTTATACCTGGATTGAAAAAACGTAAAACAACATTTAAAGATAAAGAAGGTAGAACTATACATTTTGATCAGCCTATCAATCTAAAAGAATGTGTTAATAAATTTTTGAAAAAAGTAGGATATAAAATTGAAGGATGAAAAAACTGATGAAGTATTTAAATTTTACCAAGAATTGAAATTTGATATAAAAGAAAGTATGATTCAATTATTTAAAGATTGGGCTAATGATCCTGCTTATATAATTGATTCTTATGGTAATATTTACAAAGAACAAAGTTTGTTTCCATTTTTGAAAATTGAAGAATTTAATACTATTGATAAAAATAAAAGAATAATGATTATATGAAAAAAAGTAAATCTGAAATTTGTCTTAATGCGTTATTAAATGTATCATATCCAATTTTTCTACATAAAGATTATATTGGTAAATCTATATTATGTTTTGATTATAATGAAAGTTGTACTCCTTCTTGTGACATTACATTGCATGATTTTATTAATTTGTGTAACAAAATTTCAGATGAAAATATTACTAAAATAGAAAATGGAGAAAATAGAATATGATTACTGGAACACTTACTGAAAAAATAATTAAAGAACAAAATTTAATTTATTGTTCGACAATTAATCTTACTTGGAATGTACTATCTGAATATTTTAAAGGTGAAATTACATTTGACAAAGTATGTGAAACTGTTAATTTTTTAAACAAACGTTCATTCACAAAAGAACATCTTTGTGAAGATAGTTATATTGCTATTGCAGATACAGTTAAAAACAATGTTTTTGAAACCATTGTTGAAACACTCAAAACAAAATTTAACGAAACATCACGTTGTAATTTAGATCGTAGTTCATATTCAGAAACAGATATTATCGCATATTCATTTTTATTAAAAATTCTTGCATTCAAAAAGAAATTTGGAGATATTAAAGATTTTAAGTTCGCAAACAAAGCAGTTAAAGCATTTGGAATTAAGAATGTTCGAGAAGATACAGAAAAGAAATTACTTAATCAAGTTAGAATTTATGATTATAAAAATGATGATGATTTTATCGTATCTTTAGTTTCTGAAAAAGATTTCATGATTTTAGCAAAAATTCCAAATGAATGTACTTTAGAACAAACACTTCAATCTGTTCAACAAAGAATTAAGCAAAATTCTGTGAGTTATTTACAGCCAAATGAATCATTAATAATTCCAAAATTGGATTTTGATCTTGAACATCATTTTTCTGAATTAATTGGAAAAAATATTATTGTTAACAAACAAAATAAAGATTATTTTATTGCTGATGCTGTTCAGTTTATTAAATTTGTATTAAATGAAGAAGGTGCTAAATTACGTTCTGAAGCGATGATAACTTCAAGAAAATGTAGTATTAGTATACCTAAACAATATAGAAAATTTATTTTTGACAAACCATTTTTACTTTATTTAGCTGAGAAACATAATTATCCTCCATATTTTGTGACATGGGTTGGAAATTCAGATATTATGGTAATTGATCAATGAAAAAAGTTTTTTATTTAGCAGCACCATATTATCATAAAAATTATGCTAAAATGGCTGAACGCGTAACGATAGTATCAAAAACTTGTATTGAATTATTGAAATTAGGAATTTATTGTTTTTCTCCATTAACACAAAATCATACATTAAGAAAAATAGGAAAACTTGAAAGTGGTTGGAATGTATGGGGAAAATATGATGAAGCATTATTATCTCATTGTGATGGTATAATTGTATTGAAGTTAGATGGTTGGGAAACATCTAAAGGTATAGCAGCAGAAATTAAAATAGCAAAAAAGTTAAATTTGAAGATTTACTATTTTGAACCATTTATATATAGTAAGTTGATAAAAGATATAAATGAAGAAAAAAGTTTCATGCAAGGTGTTTTTAATAAATTAAGAAAATATTCAAAAGATATTAGATATAAAAAAGAGGGAAATGAATATACATTTGCTATTTTAAATTATCAAATATATAATGATTTTGATTTTATTGATTTGACTTGGGAAATACAAAATAAAGCCATTAAAAAAAATATTAAATTGTCTTTTTATCTTGAATCAAGAACTAACAATGGAAAAAGATGAACCTGAAATTAAAATTGTTTGTGGTTGTACAATTTTTGTAAGTATAGATGACTTAATTTTTGATTATTTCATACAATATGAAAAAGATAGGGTCAGAGAATTATTATTATCAATATAGCTTTTTATATTAAATAAATAGATATTTAAAATTATGAATGACATTATAGTATTAACTAAAAATTATCAGTATTGGAAAGAAGTTGATTTAAAGAAAGCATTTTCTTGGTTAGCTAAAGAAAAAATAGAAGTAGTATTAGCTTCTGAAACTAAAAAAGTTGGAAGTATTTCTTTCAAAATGCCAAAACCTTTAGTTATTCGTTTGGTCGATTTTGCTGGTTTTAAAACAAAATCTGATACACCAAAATATTCAGATCATGGTGTATATATGCGTGACAATAATATTTGTCAATATTATCATTTCAATAAGAAAAAACAAAAATTCAAATATCATTGTAAAAACAGTGAACGTACTATAGATCATGTTACTCCACAATCGCAAGGTGGAAAATATACATTTGAAAATTGTGTTTGTTGCTGTATTTATCATAATCAACAAAAAGCTGATAAAACTCCAGAACAAGCTAATTTAATTTTAATTAGAAAACCAATAACACCAAAATATAAAAAACAAGAATCAGGTTTTTTGAAAGTAAAATTTAAACATGATCAAAATAAAGAATCACATAATGCTTATGTAGAATTATTTTTAATGAAAAAAGAATAAATGAATGATCTAAATTTTATTGGAGTTAATAGTCAAATAGCTTTACAAAAAGGGAATAATATGAGACATCAATCTTTACAAGAACTTTCACCAAAAGCTTATAATATCAATCAAATTGTGATTCTCTTACTACAGAAATCATGTACAATTTCATTTTTATGTAAAAATTTTAAAATAAAAGAATCAACTTTAAAGAAGTATTTTACAGAAATTAGAAAAATAGCAACAGATAGAAATGAAAAACGTTTTTATAATTTGAAAATTATCAAAAATAAAGTATATTTAGAATCAAATATGTGGGATAAAAAAGCAAATAAAAAAGCTGTAAAAGAACTACATAAAAATAAGTATTATGATGATGCTATTAATCAACGTTTTAAACATGAAGAACCTGCAATGTCAGGTGGCAGAAAAAAACTTGAAGATAACGGCTCACCCGTGGATACAAGAACTGCTGAAAAAGAAAATTATATTAAACAACGTATATCAGTAACTGTTGATCCTGAAAATAAAGTTATAAAATTAGGAACACGTTTAAAGTTTACGGAGATTCCTATAGGCCACTTTTTTATTGGTAATTATAATATATTTAAATCGGTAAAATCTAAAGATGTGATGGCTCATACTATGGCTCCTGAATATCCTGTAATGGTATGTTATGATGTATTGGATGAATCAAAAGCTGGATTTAAAAAAGGACAAATAACAGAAGATTATTTTCAGCAAGATTTTACATATCTTTGTGATAAGCAAGAAACAGTAGATGAAATATTAAAGAAATATAAAGAAATGAAATAATGAGTTTACCAATTAAATCTTTTGAAGGTGAATATAAATGGTTAAGTAATTTTTATAGTTCACCTGTAGAAATAGAAGCATTTGGCAATAAACATATTGCAAAAACTGTTGAACATGCATATCAAGCGTTAAAATCAAAAAATATTGATGATTTTAAAGAAATTCTTGAAGCTGAAACACCTGGCAAAGCAAAAAAATTAGGACAAGATATTGATATTAGATCTGACTGGAATGATATTAAAGAAAATATAATGTTAGAGTTATTAAAACAGAAATTTAATAAAAATCCATTACGTCAAATGTTATTAAATACAAAAACAATTAAAATTATTGAAGGTAATACTTGGCATGATAATTTTTGGGGAAAATGTTATTGTGGAAAATGTGAAAATGGTGAAAACAAATTAGGTGAACTTTTAATGAAAATAAGAGGATCATTGAGTGAAAGATAAATCTAAATGTATTTCAGTAAATATATGGGATGATTATTATGAAGATGGTTATGTACCTATAGGTGAAACACAAAGAACTTATATGTATATTGAAGAAAACAACATGAAATTACAAGATCAAGAAAAACGCCTTTTACAAATAAAAAAGTATATTGAAGATAATAACTTATTAACTACTACTCTTTCTATGATTCGTAATTTAACATTAATGAGATGGGAATTATATTTAGTTTTAACACATAAAGAAAGAGAAATGTTGTTAGATTGTTTGATTAAAAGTGAATTAAATTATAATTTTTATTCTGAATCATAAAATGAATTAGAGGTTAAAATGTACGAATTGTTAGAAAACAAAAATGAATATCTTAATTGTCTTAATGAGGCTTTTAATAGTATTGGGGATGAAATTGCAAAATGTGCAGAATTTTTGGACAAACCTGTACTTTCAACAAATGATAACTCAGAAATAAGAAATAGATTTGTTTATTTAAAAAAAATAAGAGATGATATTGTCAAATTACGAGAACAATTGATTTATGTTAAAATGACAGAGAAAACAGAAAATTTAATTGTTAAGTTACAAAATAAAAATGATGCTGAAACTATAAAATTAGCCAAATTTCATTGTGATGAGAAACAACGTGAATTGAATGATTTACGCAGTGAATTGAGCACATTTACTGGTATACTTCAAAATGCTATTTTTAATAGTTCTGAAATTATGTCACAAGCATCATGGAAAATTGATTTTAATTCATTATGTTTAGAAGATAATATTCATCGTCATACACTTTTATCTGAATATTTACAAGATAATTATCATTGTCATGCAGAATTTAAAAATGCTACTATAATGTTTAGTGACGATGATATTGTAATTAGATTTTTCACAAAAGAAGAAATGATTAAATTCATTAAAGAAAAAAATATTAAATGCAATCATAAATCAATAGATCATCAAATTGAAAGTATAACAAATAAAATAAAAACACATACTAAAGAGTTAGAAAAATTAAATTTATTAAAAATAACTATAGAAAAAGAAATCAATGTAAAATGAGAACTAGAATTCAATTTGAAAAAAATTATGCTGTAGGTGAAGATAAAATATTTTTAAATAAAGTTTATGCAGTTTGTAAGAAAAATAATTGGTTAGTGACAGAATTTGGCATAGAAAAAATGTATCCAGAAAAGTTTATGAAAAGTTTGTATGAACTAGGCAAAATAAATTCAAGACTATTACGTATAGAAAAACATAGACCTGATATGGCACTAATAAAACCAAATATCGGATTTTTTCTTTATGAATTAAAAAATGCTAAAGATCAAACAAGAGAACAAAGCACTATAAATTGTGATTGTTATGACGCATTGAAAGAATATCTTTTTGCATTAACAGCAAAAGACTCTATTCAACAAACAATAGATGCAATTTACATAATATTTCATTGTATGAATGAATTAAGAGAAGTTAATCTATTAGATTTAAAAGTAAAAGGTCCAAATGATTCTCTTAATGATGGTAAACCTTTTTATTATGTTAATTGGAAAAAAACAAAATATAAAATTTTTGAATAAAAATTATTTACTTATCAAACAAAATTAGTTATATTCATACTATGATATAGATTTTCATACCCCCATAGATTCGTATTTATATTCCTCCATAAAATTTCTTTAAAATTTTAAAACTTTTTATTTTTAACTATTTTAAGGAGATATTTATGTTTTTAGAGAATCACAAAATTATAACATCATCATCATTTATTTATGATGACTATTCAATTACATATAAAAGTTATCCAATTTCAGAATTAAAAGTTTTGGTAAAAAAATTGGCAGCTTTAATAAAACAAGAAAAAATAACCACAAAACGATTTCAAAAATCAAATAATGCTGATGCCTGTATAAAACAATCACAACTTGTAAAATTAAGAAAAGAATTCAGATATATTCATATAGTATATTGTGAATTAAAAGGCAAACAACGTCATCAAATTGAAAAACCAGCGTTTTATAATCAAATAGATGAAACATTTATTGAGAATCTAAAACGTCAATTTTATATTCCAGTTAAAAAAGAGGTTTTAAATGCAACAACAAACTAAAACAATAACTACAACTATTTTCAAAACAACAGATGGTAAAATATTTGAAGATAAACTTAGTGCAGAGAATCATGAGTTGTCATTAACATTTAATGAAAGATATAAAGTAAAACAATTGTCATTAAATGATGATAGACGATTTTTTGTTTTAGATGTGCTAGAAATAACTGAAGAAATAAAAAAGGAATTAAAATCAAATTATGGTGAACATCATATTTGGAAAGGAAAAATTATAGTAGAACAAGATTATGATCAAAAATGGGGAGATTCATATCGTTTTTATTCTATTGAAGAATTATTATCTGAAAAAGAAGATGACATTAAAACCTTAAAGGAGTTACAAAATGCAAAATGATAAATGGACAATGTTTAAAAATTATATGCACAACGAATTACAAATTACTAAAGAAGATATTCAACAATGGATCAAAGATGCTGTTGCTGAAGAATCAAAACGATTAGTAGCTCAAGAATATGGAAAATTTGATATTTCTAAAGGATTAGAAAGATTAATTTATGATAATAGATCATACTTTTCCAGTGACAAAACTTTATCACGAGAAATAAGACAAGACCTTTGTGAAGCTATTCTCAAAAATTTTAAATTTTCTATTTCAAATAATGAAATAAAGGATAATCGTTTATGAAATTCCCAGAAAATACAAAAAATAAATTACATATAATGTCACCTAAAACTCTTCTTGAAGTAAATGATTCTATTTTAGAACATTTTGGAGAACTTAATAATGATTTTGAAATTTCTTCTGAAGAAATTCAAATTGATTGTTTTGGTTATGATGCATATGATCCATCTGACTATGCAAATTTTATAATTATAGAAAGGAAAATATGAAAAGTAAAGATTTAATAAAACTTTTACAAGAAGAAGATCCAACAGGGGAAGAAGAAGTAGTTATTGGAAATTCAGATATTTGTAGTGTAGCATCATTACCAGGATATTATGATGGATCATACTCTCTTTTAGTTAAAGATGAATCAGGTGATATTATAGGTGCAGAATACAGAAGTGATGGAAGTAAATTGTGCATCTATACAATGGATTGGTATGATGTTTTATCTGATATACCTGATGCACCAATTAAAGTTGTAGATGTTTTTACTCATAAAAAAATGCAAGAAGCAGTTGACAAAGGTAGAGCAGAAATAAAAAGTATACATGCAAAATTTGAAGCAGAATCTTTAAAATCTGTTATTGAAAAACTTAATGATGGTTGGGTTATAAGACAAAAAGATTCAGATCCAATTACTAAATGTCATTATCAACACTTTTATAAAAAAGGTTTAATATTTCAGAAAATTGAAAAATTAAATCAAGGACAATGTATAGTAGTTGTATTACGTGATAAATTTGATGCAATTAAAGAAAATGATGGTTTTATTTACTGGAGACTAAAATGAAAAAAATGTATGTAATTGTAAGTGATTGTCTAAATCAATATGGATAGAGCTATAAATACGTTCAAGGAATGCATGCAATAGCTGAATTTCTACTGAAAAATAATATAAAATGGAGTAATGGAACTATAATAGCATTAAAGACTAGTGACCTTATGGACATTAAAAGAAAGTTAATAATTAAAAAATTACAATTTTCAGAATTTTATGAACCAGATATTGGAAACACTTTAACTGCTATAGCATGTGTAACTGATTGTAATGTTTTTAAGAATTTGAAATTATTATAAGGAGATGAAATGTTAGATGAAGATGATTGTCCTCCATGGTGCAAAGGTCATGGTAAACCAGAATATATTCTTTGTGCTGCGAATCATTATGATGATAATGAAAAACATGAACATCAACCAAAAAATATAACCAGTGGATTTGTACTTGCAGGTAGAAGACATCATAATTGTATTTTGACTTATTCTATTATAGCTAAAGCTAAAGGATGGGATAATAAATTACCTTGTGTTCAAGGATTTTTAACAAGTAAAGATAGATTTTTGAATAGAGAAGATAGTTATGATCTTGCAATTACTTGTGAACAATTAAAAGGTGAAGCAATTAAAAATGTAAGAACAATTTTAATGAGTGAAGATTTATGGTAATAAAAATAGCTATAGTGTAAAATTTATTTGATAATTTATTTTGCCTCTATAACTTAGTCTGGCCTAAAGTGATTGACTCTAAATCTTTCAGCGTTGGTTCAAATCCAACTAGAGGCATTTTAAAATTGAAAGGAAATAATGGAAAAAATTATATCTCTGAAAGATAAACAAAAAGATGAGTTAATAGAAATTGATATTGAGGTTGGAAGATATTTATGTGAAATGTCAAACGGAAAAAAATACTATATTGATATTAAAGATCAAATAAGACATTGTTGGTCAGAACATAATGAGATAATTGTATGTGATACATCATCATCTCCAATAAATATTTATAATGAAGGAAACATTTTAGTAGTTCCATTTAAAGGTGATGCTGTTAAAAGTGAATTTGATGGCAAAACTTGGATACATGCTAAACAGATAGTATCTCAACAATTCATACAAAAATTTGTTGGAAAAGTTTTTATCAAAGTTACAAGAAAAGCAAGTTGGTTTAATCATTGTGATTGGGAAATAGTTAAATGAAGCCAATAAATATAATTTTGATTAGACACGGTGAATCACATGGTAATGTAGATAACTCTATTTATAAAACAATACCTGATTGGAAAATAGAATTAACAGCAAAAGGAAAAAAACAAGCAAAAGAAGCTGCTAAAAACATTTTAAAAATCGACGATTCACAATCATATCAATTTTATGTTTCCCCATGGATAAGAACAAGACAAACTGCATCTATAATTATAGATGAATTAAAAAAACAAAGCAAAGTCTTTCCACAAATTTCATATCAAGAAGATCCAAGATTACGTGAACAAGAATGGGGAAATTATCAAGAAGATCATTTAGTATCTAAAATAGAAAAAGAAAGAAAAAACCATAGCAAATTTTTCTATAGAATACCTTATGGTGAATCAGGTGCAGATGTTTATGACAGAATATCAACTTTTCTAGAAACAATGCATAGAGATTTTGAAAAAAAAGATTTTCCCGATAATGTTGTAATAGTATCACACGGATTAACAATTTTAACATTTCTAATGAGATGGTTACATTGGAGTCCAGAAGAATTCGATAATCTAAAAACACCTCAAAATTGTCAAGTAATAAGATTATCTAGAATAATGAAAAATGATTATTATTTACTAAATCAAAAATTCTATTTAACTAAAAAACTGCTTAAAGGCAATAAATGACAATTACATTATCTGAACCTGATACTTATTTTACAACTCTAAATGATATAATATTTGTGGGCCATAAATATCTGATGACATTTCCACAAGGTCAAACAATGATAGCTATTTTATCTGCAATAAGAATACAAAGCACATTTCCAGATGATTGTATTTTTACATTCATTTCAGGAGATTCAGGCCTGGCAGATGCATCACCTGTCACACCAAATTTTGCACTCCCACAACATTTAGTAAAAAAAATTAAATTTAAAGAACAACTTTAATTTGAAAAAATATATATTATCATTAAGAATATGAAAATTCTAGAAATTTCAAAAACACACGATAAAAATTTTATGCATGATATTACATTTGAACACGGCATCATAAATGATTACGAAGAATCATATGCAAAAATACACACTGGAAAAATATCTACTGAAGCTGTAATAGATTTAAAATCAAAGGATCTAATTTGATGAAATACTGTAAATCAAAATATTGTAAAGACGGCATAATAATTAAAAATTCACACTACGGTATGGCATGTCCAGATTGTGAAAGAATAAAAAAACCACTTAAAAAATCTAAATCTAAAAAAATACCCAAAGAACATATTTATGCTGTAGTATCTGTTCCTGAAACATTAAGTTATGAATCACCAAAAACACATAGCTATTGGTCAACAAAAACTCTAGCTCTAGATTCTCTATACCAATGGGTATCTAATAAAAAAATAGATTTTGAATTCTTCGCAGAAGGAAATAGCTACAAATATATTCTAATAGAACAAATAGAACTAAATGATCACGGCTTAAACGTTTCTAATAAAGAAGAAATATGGTTCGAAATAATAGATTCACAAAATATCAAAAGAATTGAAAAGCCAACTGAATTCAAAAATATAGTTGCTTTTGCAAGATAACAAATTAACTCAAATTAAGGAGGTCCCACATGTTAAACACTCAAAAAGTTCTTAAGAACATAATTGCACAATTGGATGCAGTTAAGAAAAGAACAGAAAAAACTCTGGCATTTGCTATAATGTCAGAAAAAAAAGCTGAAGCTAAAAAAGCTGCTGATGAAAAGAAAGCTGCTGCTAAAGCTAAGAAAACAAAACCAGTAATTGAAAAAGCTGAAAAAACTGTGAAGAAACCTGTAAAGCTCATCAAAAAAGCTAAAAAGGAAAAAACAGAAATTCTTGATAAAGCTGTAAAAGCAGCAAGAAAAAAGAAAGCTGCTGAAATTACTGAACAAGCTCCAGCACAGGTACAACCTGAAGGAAATACAAATACTTAAAAAAAGTATTTACTTTTTCTAACAAAAAGGTTATATTAAAACCATGATAACTAAATTTGAACAAGTAAAACCCGAACAACGAGATCCAAGATGGAAACATCTAAGGGGTTTTATTTGATTTAAGTTTACAAAATAAACTGGAAATTTTTAAAACCTCTTAAGAAATTAAGAGGTTTTTTTATTTTAAAGTTTAAAGTTCTTTGACATCTCAGGTAGTACAATATTTTACAAGTCCGTAGTTTAATTTTGGTAAAACATTCGTTTTACATACGAAAGATTAGGTGTTCAATTCATCTCGGACTTATTTCTATTTCTTTTATAAAGTGTATAATATTTAGCTTGTCTTTATAGAAGGATGTTCAAATGTTGCAATGTGAAAAATGCAAAAGGAAATTTAAAAAAAATAAAAGTTTACTTCAGCATTTTTGTTCTTTTGATGAAAATAAAATACAAGAAGCGATGAATGAATATATTTCAAAAAAATTATCATTTTATCAACTTTATAAACTATATAAAATTAATGCTGTATATGCAAAGGAAAGATTAATTAAACAATCAAAATTTAGATCATTAAGTGAAAGTATTAGTGAAGGTAGAAAAAAAATTAATTTTCATTTAACTGATGAACAAAAAGCACATCTTAGTAAAAAAAGAAAACAATATTTAAAACTTCATCCTTACGAAAATGCTTGGAAACGCGGAACAATAAGTTATGGTGAAAAATTATTTAAAAATTTAATTGAACGTTTAAATTTAACAGAAAAGTATGATATAATTAGAGAATTTAGTATATACCCTTATTATCTTGATTTTGCCTTTTTAAATATTAAATTAAATGTTGAAATTGACAGTTCAATTCATTGGACAGAAAAAGGTTTGAAATATGATTCAAAGCGTGATAAATTTTTAATATCTCAAGGATGGAAAATTTATAGAATTCCATATTTCAAATTAAAATCTTTAGAATTTGATAATATGTTCAAAAAATATTTAGAATTAATAGAAATTCAACCTAAAATTTGCAGCTTTAGTAAAGATGTAATTGAAAACAAAGAATTTCAAAAAAATAAAAATGCACAACGACAAAAAGAATGGCAAGAAGAATTATTAAAAAAGAAACAACAAAAAATAGAAACATTTAAAAATAATTTTTTAAATATAAAAAATGTTGATTTTTCTAAATTTGGATGGTTATCTAAAATAAGTGAAATATTACAAATTTCACATACACACATTAAAAGATTACTAAAATTACATTTTCCTGAAATATTACAAATAGCATTTAAAAAACGAAAATTCTTAGAGCTGTAGCTCAATTGGCTAGAGTATTCGGTTGTCTCCCGAAAGGTTGCGAGTTCAAATCTCGTCAGCTCTGTATTTTAAAATTTAGATCGGTAGTTCAATTGGTAGAATGATGGTCTCCAAAACCATTGGTTGGGGGTTCAAATCCCTCCCGGTCTGTACAAAAATAACGAGTAGTCGCATAGTCAGGTTAATTGCGCCTGGTTTGGGACCAGGAGTCGAAAGACACCGGGGGTTCAAATCCCTCCTACTCGAAATCTCATCTCTATAGTTTAACGGATTAAAATTTATCGCTACGAACGATAAGATGGTGGTTCGATTCCATCTAGAGATAATTTAATATATAATTAGTTTATGGAAAAAACTGAAAAATTAAAAACAATTGTTTCTTGTGATGTTTGTAGAAAGTATTTAGTGTTACATATGGAACAACCTATAAGGTGTGGTGGAATTCATTATAATGAAAAAGGTGAAAGTTTAGCTAGGGATGGAACACCTTGGTCTGAAGTTATAAAAGAAAACGAAGAAAAACGCAAAAAGCAAAGATTAGAATTTTACGAACAAAACAAAGAACATATTGATTCACATGGTTTTTTCAAGTAATTATATTGAGATTAAAAAAATAGGAGATAAAAATGAATTTTGCTAAAGAATTAAAGGATCTTGAAGAATTTGCTAGAAATATAAGAGATAAAGAAAGCAGAATTGTTGATGTAACAGCAATTTCAGAAATTGCACAAGTTAAAGCACATATTCATGGTGCTTATGTAACTTTAAAAAGAATGCATAAAGAAGATCCAGTTTAGCCAATTTATATTTTTTTAATTGATATTTAAATTATGAAATGTATTATTGAACAAAAGGAGAAATTTATGTAATACTTTAAAAAGGATTACATATGAGTAGATCTAAAAGAAAAACTCCTATTGCTGGTAATGGTTCAGCCAGTAGTGAAAAGAAAGATAAAAGATTCGCAAATCGTTCTTTGAGAAAAATTGTTAAACAAAAGCTTTTATTAGGTGTAGAAGATGATCTTCTACCTTTAGTAAAAGAAATTTCTGATCCTTGGATTATGAGTAAAGATGGAAAATCTTGGTTAGGTTTTTCAGATTTTAAGAAAAAATCATGGTACAAGAAAATGATGAGAAAATAATAATGCGCTGGTTAGGCGGAAGATATATAAAAATATATCCATGAACGCACTGATTATTTAGTAGCAAATTATCAATATTCTTTGTGAGGTCATGGCTTACAATTAAAGATAATAAGGTACGATGTAATTAACGAATACCATGTTTTTAGCAGGATCTTTGCGCACCAGCATTTAAATTTGTATGTAAGGTTGAAAAATGAATTGTCCAGATTGTGAAGGAATAAGATTAACATATCTTCATGTTATAAAAAAGCATAATATGAATTATGTTGATTTTAAAAAATTACATAAATTAAATAGACATTGTAAAAATTGCGGAAAAGAAATTGAACAGAAAAAAACATTTTGTACTGCAAAGTGTAAAATAAAATTTATATATACTGAAGATTATAAAAAAAATTTATCATTAAAAAGAAAAAAATTTTTATATGAAAATAAAAACAAACATAATTGGTCAATATATCGAAAAAAAGAATCAAAACCGGAAAAACTTTTTAAATTAATTTTAGAAAAATGTAAAATAAATGATATGATAATTCAGTGGTATATACCAGATACAAAAAGACATTTTGAAATAGACTTTGCTATTATTAATAAAAAAATAGGTTTTGAAATTAATGGAAATCAACATTATGATAAAAATGGAAATTTATTTGAATATTATCAAAATAGACATAACTATTTAAAAATGATAGGTTGGAAAATTATAGAAATTCCTTATTTACTTTGTTTTCATGAAAATGAATGTTTTAAAATTATTAAACAAGCTTTAAATAATGATACTAAATTAGTAGAAAAAAAAACTATTGAAATTTTTGATTATAGAAAAATGAAAATTAATATAAAATTATTTAAACAAAAAAAATGGCAAGAAAGTTTACAGAATATACGAGAACTTGAATCATTAAAACAAAAAAATAGAATTGAAAAAATTAAAAACAGTAAGATTGATTTTTCCAAATTTGGTTGGGTAGAAAAAACTGCTAATTTATTAAATTTATCCAGTCAATATATAAATAGATGGATAAAAAAATATATGAAAGATTTTTATGTTAATAATTGTTTTAAAAAATATGTATCCGTAGCTCAACTGGATAGAGCAACGGATTTCTCCAATATTTCTGCGGGAATATTGAAGAATTCGTAGGTTGGAGGTTCGATTCCTCCCGGATACGTTTAAAATAAGTGTTCTTTGAAAATTATTGGGGTGTCATCCAATTGGTTAGGATACAAGATTTTGAATCTTGTCATTGGGGTTCAAGTCCCTGCACCCCAGCCAAAAATCTGAAGATATGTTGATTCAAGCGAAATTTTAAGAAATTAAAATTGTGGGCAGAAGATTGTATCTTCAGTTAAAATATGCGTCCATAACTCAGCTGGTAGAGTATCTCCTTTTTAAGGAGAGGGCCGAAGGTTCAAATCCTTCTGGACGCACAATTACTAGAGCAATTAGTAATTTCACTAATTGCTCTAGTTTCTTTTTATAATTTTGGTCCGGCCGTCTAATTGGTTTTGGACATCGCCCTTTCAAGGCGAAGATTACGGGTTCGATCCCCGTCCGGACTATTTTTCTTTTAAAATATATAATGTAAATATGAGCACATCAAACGGTTATAATTTTACTTCACCTAAATCATTAGTGGTATTAAATGAATTATGTGTTGAGCTTCAACGTCTTTGTTGTACTACTGTTAGAGATATTAAATTTGAGTTAGTTTGTGCTAATATACCAGATGATATAGTTTTTTCAAAAAAATCAAAAAGAAATAAAATACCTGCATACAGTTTTGATTTTGAATCTCCTAATAAATTAGAGGTAGTTAATAAAATGTTAGATTCAGCAAAAATGATGAATTTTAACATTAGTTATATTGATTGTGTATTAGATATTGTTAAAATAGAATTACAACAAACAAAACATGGAGGAAACGATGAAGTGTGTTAAAGTTGGTACAGAGATTAAGAGAGTGAAGGATTCTGTTGCTGAGGGAATGGTAAAATCAGGACAGGCTGTATTTGCTTCTAAGAAAGAATGGCGTCAATCAGATTCTGAATATTTAAAACGTCAACAGACGAATAAAAAATCTACTGAGATTGCTGAAAAGAAAAAGAATCAACCAGTAGAAATTTAATGAAAAAGTATTTTTTTTGTGAATTTGAGAATAAAAGAATTTTAGGGTTGAATAGTCATATAAGACCTTTATTCGAATTAAATCCTGTTAGTAGTAGACAATCATATAATTCTCAGCAGCGTATTGTTAGAGTTGAAACACAAATAGATATTAAAAAAGTGTGTAGTATAGGAATTTTTTGGTACGAGTCTTTTTATAAGTTTATAAAGAAACATTTTCATCATGTTTCTTTTTCTAAAAGTCATACTCAATTTGTTTCTTTACAATATTATCATCCATATTCATTTTGTTTGAAAAATAAGATTGAAAAAAAAGAATGTATTGCTGGGTTCAGTTTGAAAGCTGCTGATAAATTATATAAAGATTTTAAAAAAGACGAAAGAAAAGATAATGTGGTACGTTAAAAAAGTTAATTGGGATGATGAGGTATCTGTGGTATTAACTGGAACAGATCCTATGGAGTTAGCTAAGGCTTTTTGTGAAGAAGAAATAATTCCAGATGCTTTAGCTAGAGGTAAAGATACTAAAATAGCTGTTCAAAAAGCAGTGACTGAAAATGATTGGATTGAAATTTTAGATATTTATATGACAAATCCAGGAGATATGTTTTTTACTCCACAATCATTTGAAATTGTAGATGATGATAATAATGTGTTTTATCCACTGAGTAAAAGAAATGAAAAAGCGTAAGAAATATAAAAAACGTTCATTAGCAACGAAATTAAGAGTAAGAAAATGTTATGCTATAAGAAAAGCATATAAAAAAGGTTTACAAGAATTGCAAGCGGTTGAAGATTCTTTATTTATGGGTAGATTATGAATAGTGATGATTTAACATATCTTATATGTAGAGCTAATAAAGAAGGTGCTAGAGGAAACAGGATTATTAATGTTATTTTACCAACTTCTGCTACTCAAAATATAACAGATACACTTTTTATAGTTGATAGATCATTACAACCAACTACTGAAAGGTTATGGTATGAATGAAATTCCTATATATTGGCAAGGTTCAGATAAAAAGATATTTTTAGGTAATAGTTCAGTTATTCCAAGAATAGGAGATTCTGTAAGAACAGAACCTAATTGTCCATGTAGTACTATAGAGAATATATTTTGGGATTTTATTGATGGTAAGCCGCATGTTAGTTTAAGTGCTAAGTTTAGAAGATCAGGACATTAAAAAATGGTAAAAAAAATAAAAATTAATAAACGTTTAATAAAATTGTGGGCAGATTCCATTTATCAATCATATAGAAAATATATGATTAGTGAACTTAAACGAGATCGTAATTTTAGATTACCATCATTTTCTAGGAAAAATAATGATACAATGTTATCATAATTTGACTGATAATTCAATTGATATAAGAATACATTCTAAGAATATTAATGTGACTGTTGATGAAGCTGATGTATTGTTATATGATTTAGCTGAATGTGTTAAACGTATGAAAAATTCAAAATTGACTAAAGAACAGTTGGAAGAACATAAGGTGTTATTGAATATGGGTAAACTTGTAAAAAAACATTATCCAAATGGTTTTCCTGAATAATGAATAACAAAATTTCGTATATTGCAAATAATGGTTTTAATTTGATAACTATAAGTTTAGGAGATACTGTTATTGGAACAATTGAATCATTTAAAACAACAAAAGCAATTGATAGATTGAAACAAAAAGTATCAGAAATTGAACAAAATTTTAATGAAGATGATGATGATTTTGATCCATATATGTAAAAATTAAATAGGAGAAATTATGCCAGAAGATGTAATATGTCAAAAATGTCAGTGTTCAAGTAAAGCATTCAAATTACCAATAACAACTAATTCAGATAATGGTGAAATTTCAGTATATGCTTGTCCTAAATGTGGAAATGTATTTTGTGTAAATGTTAAGGATAATAAGAAATGAAAACGAAAATAGAATCAACAATACAAAATGCTGATAATACTTTAGATATTATTTGTGAGAATGGATCTGTGTTTAAGGGATGTTATTTGACAGGATATTCTAAAAACGAAAATGCTGAAATAGTAGTTGAGCCAAATTTACAAATTTCTATTTTACCTCCTATTGAGCAATGTATTAAATTCGAAAATCGTAGTACATTAAAAGATCCATTGTATTCAAAAATTCGAACAACAATTACTAATGAGAAATTGACATTTGAATTGCTTAATATAGCAGATCAAAATGATTCAATTGATTTATTGATAGATTTGATAGAAAAAATTGATTGTGAAAATACTAGTTTGAAAAAAAAGCTTAATAATAATAATTAAAATGTTATCAATTGTTAACATTTTAAAAATTCACTTTGGTAGAGGGATTATAAACTCCTCTATGCAAAATATTAATAGAAGCATTATAATCTGCATCTAACTCATATCCACATTCTATACAACAAAACCTCACACCAACTCTATTATCACGATGTATAAAACCACATTGACTACATTCCTGACTTGTATAAGCAGGATTAACTTTAGTTAAAAGAACACCGTTCTCCTCACTAAGTCCTTGTAATCTATTTAAAGTTTTCCTATAAACCCATCTCTGATACTTATTCCTAAATACCTTTCTAAATACCTTCTTACAACTTTTTATACCTTTCAAATCCTCTATAACTATCTCTTTTATATTTTTAAAATCTAATTTCTTTAACTCGAAATTAATTCTATTATCTCTTTCAACTAAAGCTCTTTTAAAAGCTTTACTTCCTTGTCTTTTATGGCTTATCTTTGTATACAATAACTCTAAATCTTTTCCTATCATTTGATTATCAGATGTCACTAACAACTTCTTATATCCTTGATCAATACCTATTATCTTACCTTTTTCTTTAATTTTTGTAGTTTCTTTTTCATAGGTAAAGATGACATAATAATTATTGTTTATTTTCTTTAGTTTGATAGAATTTGATTTATTCCAAGAAGTATATATTAGACTTTGTTTGTGATATTTGATAGGTAGTCTTATAAACAAAGATCTCTTTTTGGCATTATGAAAGTAAGGAAGTCTTAGATGTATGAATTCATTAAAGTGTATAGAATCTTTTTGTACATCAAAAAGTCTATTATCTATATTTATAGAAATATCTTTGATTAAAGGTTTAGATGTATTTTTCTTTTTAATGTTTGATCTAATTATTTCAGAGGCATGTTTATAAAGTAATTGTTTATATTGAGAATGTACTATTAAATTTGATGGAAGAATTTTTGATGATAGATTTCTTTTAGTTGGTAATTGTTTGTTCCAAAGTAGATCAATGTAGAACTGAAGATCTATTTTGTAGTCAAAGAATAGTTTATCTAACCAAAAAGATTTAGCTTCAGTTTGAAATTTAAGTATGTGTTTTGATGATCTAGTCATATAGTTATTAAAGTTATAAAAATTATAGAAATTTAGCTATTTGTTTGATAATAAATGATATTTATATTTAAATGAAAATCGTTTATTTATATCCTATTTCATCTATTGAGCAGTTTGATTATTATTGTAATTATTCAAAGATTTCTGAAAATAAAGAAGATCATTTGTTATGTGTGTATAGAGAGCGTTATTTAGAAATTGAACATTTTTCTAAAACAGGTAATTGTGCATTTATTAATGATAATTTTGAAATAACGAATATAGATTTTACACCATTTGAAAATTTAGATTCTGTTATTATGTTTCCTAGAATGGATATTCTTTTTTATCATAAATTTCTTAAATCTGAAGTTAAAAACCGTATTAGAAGTATTACAGGTGGAAAAGTTAGTTACGAAATAATATCTAGATGGTATATGCAGATTGCTATTAAGTATTTAAGAAGAAAAATAAATAGATATAATGTAGAATATGCAGAAAGTCATTTTACTGAAATAGTGAATGGATTAGTTGATAGTGAAAATAGATTTTTTATGAAGTCTGTAGAAAAGCATTGGAGTTTTGCTGGTTCTATAAAAGAAGCTTATGAAACTGGTAGTATTTTTGCTTTATCTTGTGGTGGTGGAGAATGTTTGTTTTCAGAATTTTTAGAAATAAAAACTGATAGGCTTGGAAAGTTAGAATTTAGATGTTATTTTATAAATGGAAAGTTGTGTTCTATTAGTCGTTATTTAGATTATGAAGAACATACTATTCCAGTTTACATTCAAGATTTTGCTTATAATTTGCAAAAAGAAGGATTTAATATGCCTAAGACAATTGTAATTGATATTGCTGATACGAATAAAGGTATAGTAATAATTGAATGTAATGAAGCATCTTGTTCAGGTAGATATATTAATAATAAGTTAGATACTTTTCCATTGGAGACAAAATGAGACCTTGTGATTGTAAAGACGAACAAGATACAAAAAAATTGCAAGAAAATGGGATTAGACATAATGATGATAGTTTAGTGGTTACTCCAAATTTTGTTACTTTAAAACTTGGACATACAACTGTTACAATGTCAATGCATCGTTTTAAACAATTTGCAGAGTGGTATCTTGAAGATCAAGACAAAAAAACAAATTATAGAAAATTGATAGTTTCAGATGAAGTAACAGATTTACTTCACGAAATGAATGAATATCTTGATTCAAGTGATGAAGCAGCAATTGGTTCAGGTTCAATAACTCATGATCAAATAAAGGCAATACTTAAATGTTAATTACTAAAAGTGAAGAAAAGACTATAGTAGTAGTTGAAGACAAAGATGACAATATTAGTTATATAAATAGAATACGTGGACATGAAATTCATATGTTAATAATGACTAAAAAAGCATTTGCTAATGAAATGTTAAGAGATATTTTTTTTCCAGCTTTGACTGCAGTAAATGGATCTTTAATAATAGTGTAGGAAAAATGAAAAAGTGGAAAATGTTCGGACATAAAGTTGTTAATGAATCTGGTATTAGATTTTTAGATTGTTATGTTAATGAACGTATGGCTAGAATGTATGGTGAAGATATTGTTGAAGTGTTAGTTTTTGAATCAGAAACAGGAATTTATCATGGTTGGATTGATACAGGAAAAACTGTTCCAGAAATGATTCATCATAAAAAGATATTTGAAATTTGTTTTGCATATGGATCTGCAGCTGAAGTTGAAAGAGGTAGAGGTAGAGTTGTTAAGTTAGATATAAAAGAATATGAAGGTGAAAAATGAAATTTTGGAAAAAATGTAAGACTTGTCGTTTTTTAGGAAAAGATTGTAAAGGAATCGAGGATAGTGTTTTTATTACAAATCAGCCAAATATATGTTCTGATTACAAAAGAAAAATAATAAAAAAGAAGGTTGATATTGATATTTTTTCTGGTAAAAAGAGTGTTTCATTATGGGAATCGATTAATAAGATAAAGAAGGTAAGTGATTGTAAAGATGCTTTGTATTTTGTTTGTTGTAAACTTCAAGAATTTGAAACAGAATTTAGAAAGAGTAAGAGAAAATAATGAGTTATATTGTAAAAACAAAAGATGATGATAATGTTGTTGTTGTTTATTCAAATAAAAAACAATTAATGCAAGGTATTTCAATGTCTATTAAAGAAACGAAAAATTTAGAAAAATTGACTTTAATTATTGAACCAAGGAAATAAAATGATAGTTGAGCAGATTAAAGAAAAAATTGTTATTGCTATGAAAAGCCGTAATAATGAAGAGTTAAGTATTTTGAGGGTTGCTTTAGGTGAAATTCAGAGAGCATTTCAGGATGTTACTGATGAACAATGTATAAAGATATTAAAGAAGCTAATTCAAGGTAATCTAGAGAGGATAGCAGAATACGAGAAGAGGCAGGTAGATACTAATATAAGTGAAGAGTTGAAAAAAGAAATTGAAATTTTGAATAGTTTATTACCTAAAGAATTATCTGAACAAGAAGTTAAAGATTTTTTGAATGAACATGTTGAATCTATTAAACTTGCAAAATCAGAAGGTATGGCAATTGGTATTGCTATGAAAGCATTTAAAAGTGCAAATAAAAATGTATCATCTGTAATGGTTCAAAATATAGTAAAAAATATTAGGGGCTAAAAATGATTTTACTAATTAGTTTTTTAGGATGCATGTTTGGTACAGTTATTATTGTGTTAGTTTTGCTTATTGTTAATAATGGGTTCAAACATAATGAATCTTTAAGATTAGTAGTTGAAAAAGAATTTTCAAAAGCTAAATCAAGAAATTGGAATAAAATTTACATAGCAGTTGATTTTCATGATACTATTTTTAAATCCAGTTATAATGAAAATACAAAACTTATCTTTTTACCATACGCTAAAGAAACACTGCAATATTTGAGTTTAAGATCAGATATCATTTTAATTGGATGGTCTTCAATCACACAAGATATTTATCTTAAAAATTATAAGCCAATATTTGATGCTAATGAAATTAAAATTCAATTTTTTAATTGTAATCCTTTAGAAAAAAATACTGCTTATGCAGATTTTTCCATCAAATTTTATTTTAACATTGTTATTGACGATAAGGCTGGAGCAATTCCAAAAGATTGGAAAATTATTAAACAAACATTTGAAAATTTACCGTTGTTGTGTTAATAACTCCCAATTTTTATTTGCTATCCATTTTTTAGATGTTTGTATAATTTTACCTCTATTTATCCAGTTTTTAAGAACAGAAAAAGATAAGTTTTGTATATTAGCAAAATTTTTAACTGCCTGTAAACCATTAAATGTTAATATAAAATTATCTGGTGAAATTAATTCAAAAATCTTTCGTGGTTTTTGTTTTGCTATACGCATTTTGCGTATCATTTCATTTCTAATTTCAGTAGATAATTTTCTGTTTTTTGCAGATTCAGACATTAATTTTTTAGATTCTTCAGATAATGGATGATTCAAACGACCTTGTAAAATTGCCTTTTTACATTTTTCTGACATTTTGTGCCCTTTTAATGATTCACTTCTTTTTTTTATTGTCTCTTTTGATTGTTTATAACCAAAATGTGCATTACTCATATTTTGCTTACTTTTTTCTGTATGTTTTCTTCCTATATTTTTTAAATAATTTGCTCTTGACATTTTATTTCTTACATCTGGTTTTTTCCATGCTGCCTTCAATTTTATTGAAATTTTTTGTGAAATTTCGTTTTTCTTTTCTAATGAAAAATTCTTTTGTAAAGTTTTAATTTTTAATTTTGTTTCGTCACTATGTGGATGTCCCAAAAAGAATTTTTTTGAAGCATATGCTTCGTTGAAATAATATGGTGAATTTACAACATCATAAAGTTTTTGTAATCGTAATTCTTCAATGAAAGCATCTTCTCGTGTTTCATGATATGAAATAATTTCTAAAGAAAATAATTGTACATTATTTTGTATTTCTGACCAAAAAATTTTACTCCATTTTTTAGAACCTACACTTCCAAAATAAATTCCAGATTTTGCATTAGCTTCAGAAGTACTACCAATATATTTTGGTGGTAATAAAGTTCCCTTGTAAGTTGTTAAATATGTGACATATTTCATAATACCTCTATCATAAAGTAAAGTTTTAATTTAAAATTTTATAAATTCAATAGAATAGTTTAAAAAATATATAATACATATATGAAGAAATTACCTCGTAAAGATTTATCCAATATTTTGTATGATCCTAAAATTGTAGAGCAAGTTTTACATGCGTATACATTAGGAATGGATATTATTGATATTGGAAATTATTTTTGTGGTTTAGATGATGTTAATGAAATTTTAGATCGCTACGCACAGTATTTATAAATTATCTTTTAATAACATTTTTTATGATATTTATGATATGGAGAAAATATCATGACAATATTTGAAACAATGCGTCAAAAATTATTAGAAAAAGCACAAACAAAATTGAATAAATTAATTGAAGTAAATGCCCCAGAAGTTTTAATTGAAATGTACAAAAAACCAGTTGATAAATTATTAAAGCAAACACCTGAAAATACTAAAAATGGTTTAATTGCTAATATAGAATTAATATCAATAAAAGAATTTAAGGGTAAAGGTGGCAAACCGTATTACATTTGTAATGATTCAATAGTTTGTTTCACCAATTGGGGATTAGGTTTTAAATTAAAAGAATACTAACTTTTTAATATCTGTCCAATATTTATAAAAAATATATAATAGAATTATAGTTTTATAAATAGGTGGAGGATAATTTGAAAAAAGATTTAATAAAGTTTGAACCATTAAGAAATAAAATTGTTTCAGGAAAGTCAATTTTCTACGATAAATTATTTATAGAATATAGAAAATTATTTAAAGAAAAGTTATCTTATTTAGAATATTGTTGGCATTTAGTTAATAGAACCATTGATATAAAAAAATGTAAATTTAGTGGTAAGAAAAGTTTTTTTAATGGTAAAACATATTTAGATTTTAATGAAGAATATTTTAAATATATAAAATTTGATAATCATATTAAAGTTGCTTGGTTAAAATGGAAAAAATTATTTGAAATAGGATTAACTTTAGAAGATGCTGAAAAGAAAATTAAAGATAAATTTTATCAAAATGTACGATTATATTTTGCCGGCTGTGAATTAAAAGAAGATAATTTTATAAATTTTTTAGTCAATAATGATTTTACTTACAAAAAAGCAATTGAATTATATAAATTAGCATCATTTGGACAAATAGAAATTTTTGATAAGTTTGTAATAGAATTTTCTGATATAATAACTAATCATAATAATTCAACATATTATTGGTTGAAACGTGGTTGGACAAATGATGAAGCAGTACAAAAAATCAAAGATTTTTCAAGGCGAGGACAAGAAACGATTAAAGTTAGAAGAAAAAATGAAATGTATGATACTTGGTATAAAAATACTAGAAAGAATGGTAGTAATGCTGTTAGAAATGTAATAACAACATCAAAAATTGAATTAAAAATTATAGAATATTTAAAAAAAGAAAATTTTAATGTAGAAAAATATTATTCGCCTTGCGTCAACATTGAATTACGACAAATACATAATAAGAAAAATTTTGTACATGATCTATTCGTTGATAATTGTATAATTGAATATAATGGTACATATTGGCACAAAGATTTTATAAATATTGATAGATTCACAAAAAATGAATATATGTATGAAATTAAAAAAGCTTTTAATTGTTTATATGAAGTAAATAGAAAGAATTGTCCAAATTATATTTTACTTTGGGAAAATGATTTTAAAAATGCTGAAGATATAGTAACATTTTTGAAGGATATAATATCTTTAAAAACACATTCAACATTTTATTCTTCTAGAGAAATAGATTATACTTTTTTTAATGAGTATATAAATGCAAGGAATTCAAAAAGGGATTTAGATTCTTTATATAAAGATATTTTAATTAAAATGCGTCAAAAATCACATTGTGAAAGTTATAAAGTTTCAGCAATAGCAAGTTGTGAAGGAAGAATAGTAGCAACTGGTATAAATGGTACTTTATCTAAATCGATTAATTGTGATGATTATTTTAAAGCTATGTATATAACTAAAAATTTAAAAATCTCTTATGAAGAATGGAAAAAAACTAATGAATGGAAAGAATTACATCATGAATGGTCAGTAATTCACGAAGTACACGCAGAACAAAATATGATTGGAATTTGTTGTAAAAATGGATATTCAACTAAAGATTTAACTGTTTACATTTCATTACAACCTTGTATAGATTGTGCAAAAATATTAGTTGCCTGCGGAATTAAAGAAGTTGTTTATTTAGATATATATCCGCGGAGTAAACAAGCAAGTATTGATTATTTAAATTCTAATGGTGTAATTGTTAGACAAATAGAAAAAGATTGATATGAAACCACATATAAAAATAAAATTTTATGTATATTTATAATCCTGTTACACTTGCTTTTGATGTTGTAAAAAATGAACAATTAACTTTAGGATGTCATATATCATTGAATTCTGAAGGTAAAATAATAAAAGAAAATAATCTTAAAAAATCTATTGGAATTGTAACTTCTTTAAATACTGAATTATTAAACGAAAATGAACTTATAACATGTATAGTTGAACCTTGTGAAAAAGTTAATGAAATTGAAGAAAATAAAATGTCAAAATTAGAATTTATGAATAAGGATTAAAAATGCAAAACAGATTAAGTGAATATCGAAAAAGAATTGACGATGTTGACAATTTGATAGTTGAAATGTTAGAGACTAGATTAAGCTTAGCTAAAGAAATAGCAAAAATAAAAAAAGAAAGTAATATTATTGTAGAAGATCAAAATAGAGAAGAAGAAATAATAAACAAAATTTCATCTTCTATAAGTTTTGAATATTCAAAATATTTAACTAGTGAAGTGATCACAAATATATGGAAACAAATTTTAGCGTCATCGAAAGCGTTAATGTATGAAACAACAAACTAAATTTATACTTGGACATTGTTCATTTGAAAATTATGAATCTGAACGTATAGTTTGTAATTTTTTAAGAGATACACATCAAGAGTATTATAGAGCAATGCTTTGGAAACCAAGAACTAATCCAACATCATGGCAAGGAATTGGTGATGAAGGAATAATTCATTTAAGACATTTAAAAAGTGAATTTCCTGAATTAAAATTTGTAACTGAAATATTATGTCAAAATAATTTTGATGTAATTAGTGATGTTGTTGATGTATTTCAAATTGGATCCAGAAATTCACAAAATTATGAATTGATGAAATATTTAGGTAGTATGGAAAATATTACTATTCTATACAAACGCGGCTTTGGTATGACTATTGATGAATGGATTGATGGATTGGAATATCTTAATCCCGAAAAGAATAAAATTATAATGTGTGCAAGAGGTATTCGCAGTTTTGATAAACATTTTAGATTCATGCCTGATTTTGATGCATTGATTGTTTTGAATGATTATTTTAAAAATATTGATAATGTTTATTCATGTTTTGATCCTTCACATTCAGCTGGAAATACAAAATATGTAGTTCCTTTGATGAAAGCTGCATTAGCAATTGAAACTGATTTTTTAGAAGTTGAAATTCATCAGGATCCACAAAAAGCATTAACAGATAATAGACAATTAATAACTTTTGATGAAATAAAATCTTTTTTGTAAAAACTAATTGATATAGTATACAAATGATATACTATTATCCAAACAGACCAATTTTAATTAGTCCAGATAGTTCATTAGTAAAACGATTATCAGATGATGATGATTGGTTTGCTGAAATTAAATATAATGGTGATAGATTATGTTTACAATTAATAGATAAAAAATTTCATTTTTTTAATCGTCATAAACAGCTTTTAAAATATCAACCATCTAAAGAATTATCAGATCAGTTATATTCTTTGAATTTACCTAACAATTCACAGTTTGATGGTGAATTAATGCATTTTCATACAAAAAACATAAAAGATACTATATATTTTTATGATATTTATTATTTGAATGGCGAAGATGTTGAAGAAAGATTAGAAGTTAGAAAAGAAATTTTATATTCATTTATAAAGAAACCATTACCTAATATTTCTGTTACGAAAGAATTTAAAAAAGATTTTGTTAAAGTTTTTAATAAGGTAACTAAGGTTGCTGAACAAGAAGGTTTGGTAATGAAAAATAGAAATGGTTTAATAAAATTTACAACTAATAAATCATATGATGTTGATTGGCAATATAAAATTCGTAAAGAAAATAAAAATTATGCGTTTTAGAATTTATCTTTATTAATGAAATTATTATTTGATATTTTAAACATTGGATCAATTTTTATAAAATTATCTGTTGACATTTTATGAAAATTACCATTTTGATAATTTTCATAGCAACGATTACAAAGTCCTACTTCTTTTCCGTTATGTTCGAAATAATGTTCTGGCATATCTGGACAATGTTTACCTTCATTAGTAGTAATAGCACAAACTTGGCTGCCAAAATTTCCTAAATACATTTTGTTTCTATTATACTTGTTTCATTTTCAAAAAGTTTGATATCTTCATCAACTTCTTTTTTAAATGTAGATTTAATATTTTCGATTATTTGTTTTGTAATAGAATCCATTTTAGTAATATTATCCATTATTGACCTTCTGGCCATTTGAATGCTTCAGCTCTACACATAAAAACTTCCCAAGCATTTTTAAATCTATCTGAAAGACTCATACATGTTTTTTTAAAATTTTCTGGTCTAGATGGTACCCATTTACCATTAATAAATGTTTGTGGACTATCTTTTGTTTGTAAATCTTCTAATTTCCACATAATTTTCCTTTACTTTAATTCAGCTTTATTTTTAAAAGAAATGGAAGAAATAGGTTCGAATGTTTTTCCTTTATCATGTTCACATTTTGTTCTAACACAGAATGGACAAGGGAAAGAATGATCATCTTTTTCTTGAATAACTGCTAAAAAACCACAACAAGTACATTCTAAATATTTCATATTTTAACAAGATCTCCATATTCCATTTTCAAGATAACCATGCCATAATTCTTGTTTTTTACCTTTACTATTTGTGAATTGGACAAGAATTGATGGTGATACTGTAATCGTATCATTTTCATTTTCAGTTATTGTGTGTCCAGCAAGATTTCCCATATGTCCGTTTGGTGTGCAACAATACCAGGTATTGAGAGTTGGATGTTTTGCATATTCATTTTCTTTTAATACTGATTGTCCATTCCAATCTTTTACATTTATGCCTTGCATTTTTATTTCCTAGTTAAAATTATAATTTTCCCAAGAAGAATATTGAGGATGTTTTATAGTACCAATGCCTTCATCATTTATAATTATTCTTGGTGAAGGTGAATCCCAAATAATTTCATGATATTTTATTCTTAATCGTCTGAGAAGTTTTAAAGTATTTTCTTTTGAAAATCTACTTTTTTCATCAAAATATTTATCACCTCTCATAGTAGTTATGATAATTGTATAATCATTATCATATGCTTCATTTATTTTTTCAATTGCAAATGGTAATTCGTTTTCAGCTGCATCAATAATAGTACCATCAATATCTATAAAGAGCGTAGCTTTAATTATTTGTATTTTTCTTTGTGCCATAATTTAATTATATATAATATTGATGGTAACTTCAATGAATAAACTTAAAAAGAAAGATTAACATGCTTTGTTGTATTAAATGTTCTACAAATTTGACAAATGAAAATGTTGGATATATGGCAAGTTCTAAGCCGGAAACTTATTATTGTATTTCATGTACTAAGGTATTAAAATTAAAGTTTGATGAAAAGAATGGTATTGCAGAAGAAAAGCATCCTGTTTTATCAGAAGAACAAATGTCTAAACATGTGAAAATTTCTGTAACAGAACAGAAAAAATTAGTTATAAAGAAAAAAATTATATCTAAAATACAAAATTCCCCTGAAATTGCTTCATTTAAAAATAAAACTGCTAAAGAAATAGTAGATATGGTATACAAATTATTGAGGAAAAAAATAACTATTTCTTTAAAGAGTAAAAAATCTATTATTAATAAGGCTTCTAAAATGTTTAAAGAATCAGGATATGAAATATTATGAAAGTAATGTTATCACATGAAGGTGGTGGTTATAAAGGAACAATTTCAGCTTTGGTAGGTTATTGTTTTGAAGAAATGTTATTTAAGTATGGTTATTCTATATTAGATTTGATTGCTTTATTATCAGGGTGTAGTACAGGTTCACTTCAAGCAGGTGGATTAGCAGCAGGCATGAAATTTAGTAAAATTTTTGGTATGTATGTTGATAGACCTGAAGAGATTTTTATTAAGAATAAATACTTATGGCAACCAAAATATAAGAAGGAAATTATTACTAATACTTTCTCTAAAGCAATCGCAGAAATTGGCGGATTAGATGATATGCAAAAAACTAAAACATTACTACAAATAAATGCGGTTGATAAAGGTTATAATGAAGGTAATGTTTATTTTAAGTCTTGGAAACCTAAATGTATAAAGTCTATTTCTTATTGTTGTCAATGTTCTTTTTCAGCACCAGTATATTTTGGTGCAACTATTGATGAAGAAGACAGAAAAGTGTATTTAGATGGTGGAACAGGTAATTCTAATTGTACATTGTTAGAGTGTATAATTGAAGCAAAAAAATTAGGATGGTTAGGAAAAGAAAAAGTTTTAATAATAAATTTAGGTACAGGAAATGTTAATCTTAATGAAAGTTTTGAAAAAGTTAAAAAAGATGCTACTGGTATTTTTCAAAATTTAAAAGCAGCATTCGGATTTGTTGGTATGGCTAGACGTCAATCAAAAGCTACTCAATTACAGGTAGCTGAAATGACTAAATTACAATATCCTGAATTGTTCGATTATATTGATATTGATGAAAAAATTCCTAAAGAATTAAATGTTATGGATGGATTTAAATTCAAAAGTGAATACGTCAAAATTGGTTATCAATGGTGGAATAAATATCAGGATGAAGTTATTCAAAAACTGAATTTATAATCTCTATCATCTTTTCACAAATTTTATCTTTTTTTCTAATTATTGATGATATTTTATCATGAATGGTTAATTTAGTCAAAAAAGGAAAATTTTATGGATTCAAATTATGAAAAACAAATGCAGAATTTGATTCAATCAGAAGCTGAAACTGATGAACTTGATAGAATTGAACATACAGCTGAACTTGATGAATTGTTACGTGAAGCAGAAAAACAAAGCGATTTTATCGTAGCAAGGTAATTAATGAAATTTTTATTTGGTGATTTTGATGATCACGATAGTATTGAAATTGAAGCAAAAAATATTGACATGGCAATCAATATTTTTAAGATAAAAGTATTATTTCCAGAAAAACAAGTATCAAGAAAATATGTGATTGATAAAGAATATAATCATGCTTTATCTAGATATGAATATAATTTTAAAGCCGAACCTAAAATAGATATTTATAGTATAATCAAAGATAAAAAACCTAAATTAATAAAAAGTATTTTGTTAAGTGAATGTTGTAATGTTAATTATTCAGATATGTTTCCTAAAATAACACAATCAATAGCAGCACCACAAATAATTCAAGAAGATGAATTGGAAGAAAAAATTAATCTTCCAATTGTTGGAAATAGTAAAGAAGTTAGTAATCAAGATAAAAATCAACTAAGAGAAATGCATGATAAAATTCTTTTACAGAAGAATGAATATGAATTAATGATTCGTGATTTAAATAATTCGATGTCAGTATTGAAAAAAGAAATTGATCAAAAAATGAAATATATTTTTGTGATTGAAACATTTTTGGGTATTCATGAAGAAGTGGTACAAATAAGTAATGGAATTCCTGCTTCAGAAGAAGAACTTTTAGTTTTATATCAAAGTGTATTATATATGGACGAAGAAGTTGGTGTTTGGGAAGATGATGGATTAGATTTTCGTGATATTGAAATGTTTGATGAATGGGTTGTTAAGAATCACACAAAATTTGTTAATGATAAAAAGTCAGTTAGGGCATTTAGAGTTAGAAGAAACGCTAAAGATTATGGTGATGTTTTTACTAATTTTAGATTTAATAGAGAAAATTTTGAAACTTATTTTTTAATTAGAAATGGTGAAAATTTTTATAGGATATATTCAGGTGTTCGTATTCATGAAAAAATGTTTCCATCTTTAGCTGAATATGCTGAAATATATGAAAAAGAAAAAGAATGGAGTGAAGAAAGAGCCAAAGAGAAAGTTCAATCATCACATGAACATTATCTTTATGGATTAATTGCTATTCAAGGACTAATTGAACGAACAGAAATTTTAGGAAATTCACTCAAAAATTCTGTTAATTTATTAAAACCAAATGGATTACCTGAAAACAAAGTTAAGCTTATTAGAGATGCTGAAAGAGAATTTTGGTTAACTGATGGTAAAAAAACTTGGCATGAATTTTTATCAGAAAATAGAAAAGATTCTACTGAAGGAACAAGAATAGTATTAACAAGAGCAAAAATACATGGTGATAATTATGAATCACGTAGAGTCGCACCATATCATCCAAGTGATCCACCATCATTATCACAAATTTATTTAATTGAAAAAATTGAAAAATCAACTTATTCTGGTGATTTTGTTTTAAGATATTTACCAAATGATAGAATTTATGATCCAGGAACATGGGAAGGTAGATTAAGAAAAAGAAGAATACCATATAGATTTTACAGCGATGAATTTGTTAATTTTGATAAAATTACTATTGAAGATTGTGATTATTATGAAAAGAATAGATTAGAAAGAGAACATTATTTAACTATATTACCAATATTACATTGGATTAAAAAAATAAAAATTGAAGAACAAAAATTAGAATTAGAATTTATTAAACTAATTGCTGGCAAATTGAATTGGAATGAAACTAAACATAAAATTATTCAAGATGAAATTGTTCATTGGAAATTAAAAAATAAATGGAAACGTGGTTTAATGACTAATGATGCTTTAGCAGTTAGAATGATTTTAAAAAAATTAAATAAAATGGAGTAAATTATGTCAAAAGAATTTCATGACTTATTAGAATTTCAGGGTGAAATTAGAATGTTACTTTTGAAAAATAAGATGGATGAAAAAATGTCTATGGATGTATCTGGACATATTTTACATATGTTGACTGAATCTAAAGTTATAAATGAATCACATAAAAAAGCATATAATGACTTATGATACCAAAATTTGAATTTAAAGGTCAACCATTGACTAAAGAACAAACTGATATTTTCATTAAATTATCTTTTTGTACTGATGAAAAATATTTTGAAGATGATCAAGAACTAATGCAATATCCTATTTTCAAAATTATTTCTTCAAAAAATAAATCTTTTGAATTAAATTTAAAAATTTCAAATATATTAATAGTTGCTTTAGAGGATTTTTTTATTAAAGGAAATCCTGGAAAAGCTATGGGAATTTTGTGGATTTTATATTGTAATTATAATGGTGAGATGATTACATTTAAAGATGCTTTTTTTCGTATTTTTCCATATGGTTTACCTACACATCAAGAATTTGAAATTTGGTGGGATTCACAAAAATGTAATCGTGGTAAGATGGTTGATTTAAAAAATTATTGGAGTAAATAATGGTATTATGTACTGAATGTAAACAACCGATTAAAAGTTGTATGGGTGATGGTTATTGTAAAAAACATGGAGTATTTCCTTTTTATTCGATGCAATTAAAAGAAAAATGTTCAGCATGTGCTAAAGAAAAAAATATATGTCAAGTATGTGGAAATAGTTTATCAAAGGAAAATAAATGAAAGATGTTTCAAATAAAATAAATGAAGTATTTTTAAATGCATTTGGTAGAACACCATTAAAACAAAGATTAGATGATGTTTTAGGTGAAGCATTAGAACTTGCAAGATACACCGATATTAAAAATATGAAAGAAGAAGTAGGTGATCTTTTGTGTTCTGCTATTCAATTATGTAATGAAAATGATTGGACACCAGAAGAATGTATTAATGCAACATTGTTGAAAATCAAAAATAGAGAGAAACAATATAAATCATTAGGTAGAAAAATTAAAGTAGCAATACTTGGTGGAGCTTTTGATCCTGTAACTAATGGTCATATTCAAGTAGCTCAATTTGTTTTAAACACTAGCAAAATCTTTGATGAGGTATGGCTATTACCATGTTATTCACATATGTATGGAAAAAAAATGATTAGTTCTGATGATAGATTAAATATGTGTAAATTAGCTGTTGAATGTGATAAAAGAATAAAAGTATGTGATTATGAGATAAAAAATAAATTTGCAGGTCAAACATATCATTTTGTTAAGCAATTGTTAGAAGAAGATTTTGCAAAGAATCAATATGATTTTAGTTTAATAATAGGATTAGATAATGCTAATACTTTTGAAAAATGGGTAGAATATGAATTATTAGAAAAAATGATAAGATTTGTAGTAGTACCAAGAAAAGGAATAAGTTTTGATCCTAAAATATCATGGTATTTAAAATCACCGCATATTTATTTATGTGAAGAAAGTCCTATTATGGAAATATCGTCATCTGAGGTAAGGAAAGCTTTGATAGAAGATGATAATACCTTATTACAAAATGCGTTGGATATAAAGGTTCTAGAGTATATCAGAAATAATAGATTTTATGTTTGATACTATTTTTGCATTTAATAAAAATGATAAGATTGTATCTTTGAAAGTTATTACAGAATTAACGTTTGAATATTATGCGTTAAATCAAATCACAAATGATTATTGGTATGTTAAAAAAGAAAAAAGTTTTACTTCAGAATTTTTGGCAATACAACATTTAATAAAAATAAAACGGAATAAATTAAATTTGATAAAGAAAAAATCAAAAGAGATAGAATTAGAATTAGAAGAAACAATAATCTCATTAAATAATTTAAAATTAAAAAAATAAACTATTTAATTATTTTTTTATGATATTTTAACTAACAAAGGATATTATGGAAAAATTGCAACAATTGTTACTTAAAGATATTGGAAAATCTAAGCTTTTAAAAGAAGCTGAACAAATTGAACTTATAGCACAAGCACAAAAAAACAAAGATCATGTTGCAATTAATAAATTAGTAAATTCACATTTAAGAATCATTTTATCTACTGCTTTAAAATTTAAAACACCAGATAATCTATTACCAGAATTAATCAACGAAGGTGTGATTGGTTTAATTCAAGCAATTTTTCATTACAAAACCACCACTAATAATAAATTTATTAGTTATGCAATATGGTGGGTTAGACAAGCTATGATAATGTATATTCAAAATTCAAGATTGGTTCGTGTTCCTGCTAATATTTATGGAGAAAATAAAAATATAGAAAAAGCAAAAGCATTATCATTACAAAAATTTAATAGATTAAATATGGATTTTATTACTACTATTACACAAAAAACAGTAACAGAAATTGAACGTTTAGAATCCAATAAAAATCAGATAATTTCATTAAATACATGTTTGGATAATGACGAAGAAAATGAAGATAGAACATTAATTGATAATTTACAAGATATGAGTATTGAAGACTTATCAATAGTATTATCAAATAAAACTATGTGTAAAAAAGCATTGGAAATGCTTAAACCTAAAGAACGAAAAATCGTTGAATTATACTTTGGCATTGAACAAGACGAATGTAAAACTTTAGAAGAAATAGGTGAAGTATTAAACATAACTAAAGAAAGAGTTAGACAAATAAAACAAAAAGCAATAGAAAAACTCAAATTAAATTATCATAAATTTTAGTTATTTTTCCAATATATGTTGATATTTTAATATGAATATTAAATTTGTACGTTTTGGTGGTTTATCACCTGTAATTCAAGAAGGATATGGTAAAGATAGTTATCATGCTCCACCTTCAAGAAAAGGTTTTTATGCTTTTCCAGAAACAACAATTGAACGTTTTCTTCTTAGTACCGGTGTATTTGATAATAGAAGAATGATTAAAGTTGATCCTACAAAAGCTAAAAAAGATAAATATGGTTATCCAAACGGAGTTGAAAGATGGAAAGATAATAAATCAGCTAAATTTTTTGATGAGAATTATGATAAAATGACTGATGATGAACTTAAGAAATTTAAAAACAAAAACCAGTATTATACTAAACATTGTAAACCTAAAAAGTTTGAATATATTGGAAACATATGGCATCATTTGCAAACTAGTAATGTAATTAAACAAAAAGGTTCATGGATATTGTCAAATTATGAATCTTGGTTAAAAGCATTCAAAAAAGAATATGCTTTATTTAAAACACATTTGGTTGTCGATTATACAAGATTTTCCAAAGATCATTTTGAAATTTTTATTGAAAGGATTAAATGAAAAAGTTTTTTTCAATACTAATGATATTTATTTTAATGTTTGTTCCTACAGAATTTTTTCTTATTATAAAATACATTCTTGAACCAGTTGGATTTTGGCAAAATTTAATTTTATATGGTATTGGAGTATATTTTTTATTTACAATACAAATCGTATGTTTATTATTTGGATTGTTTGGATTGTGTGTTATAAAATCTAAAGAAAGAACGAGGAGGATTTAATGGACGAAAAACGCAAAGCTCAGCTTGAAAAAGAAAATGAAATTGGATTGTATTTAACAATTGATGCAATCGGTGCATTCATTTGGCGAATGCGTCATGATTATCATCATGGTAGAATAGAAAATTCACATTGGCCAGAAATTCAAAAAGACATCGAAAAAATGTCAGAGACTCAAATGTTTGCAGTTTCGCAGTTAACCCGTTTTGGTGTTGAAAAACCTCAAAAAGATGATAATAAAAGTCCAACTGCAGAATATTGGGCATGGTTTAGATGGTGGGATGCTTGGAAAAAAAATATGAGTGATGCTGAATGGAATGAACTTAATGAAAAAATTAATCTAGAACAAGATATTTCTTCATATCGACCAACTGGTGATTGGCATCTTACAATAGCAGATGAACAAAAGAAAATGGAAGAAGCTGAAAAGTTTCAACAGAATTTTAAAGGTTAATAAATGAATTTAATTAATTTTGTCAAAAATAAAATTTTTCATTCTAGAAAAGATAAATGGTATTGGTTAAAACAAGAATTAGCTTTTGAAATAACTAAAAATTTTAATGATCCAACTTTAATAAATATACATTGGATCAAAATTTCAAAATTTTTTGGTAAAATAACTATTAAATTGTATCTTGAAAGACCAGGTTTATTTATCGGCAAACATGGTGAAACAATAAATAAGATTAAAACAAATCTTAATGCTTATTTACGTTTTAAAAAAATTAATTGTGAAGTAAAATTTAAACTTTATAGTTACATGCCATTACAAATAGCTTATTTTATGAAATATTAAGATAATTATACATGGGAGAAAAAACATGCCTAAAGTAACTTCTAAATTATGTATGCAAAAAGATTTGGGTGTTAATGGAAATCTTTTTGGTGGTAATATGATGGCTTGGGTTGATGAAGCAGCAGCTATTTATGCACATCAAACTACTATGGAAAAACACCTAGTAACAAAAAAACTTAATGAAATGATCTTTTCTTATCCAGTTAAAGAAGGTGATATTCTTGAATTTTTCTGTGAAACTTTAAGAATAGGTAATACTAGTATGACAATTAAAGTTGTTGTATTTAAAAGTGAACGTGGTAGTTTAAATGTCGTTCAATGTTTGGAAACAACAGCTATATTTATTGCAGTGGATTCAAATGGTTGTAAAAAACAGATAGAAAGAAAAATTTTACAACCAATTTAAGGAGATTAAAATGGTTTTTAAGCATAGAGATGGTTCATATGAATTGGAAATTTTTAGACATTTTAAAATTGACAAAAATTTAAAAAAACATAAAAAACAAACTGAAGAAAATAACGATCCTGACAAACAAGCCAGTATATTTATTGGTGGTACTTTTGAAGCTGATGATGGTAATAGTACTACACCAGTTTTTAGAAAAATTAAAAAAAGTTTTTTAAATTCAAAGATCTTTTCGAGAAAAAAACCTGTTAAATATTTTTTTAAAGCAATTTTTGAAAATGCTAAACAGGTTGAAAAATTTAATGCTGATTCAAAAGAATTGAAAGATAATATTGAAAAAGCACAAAAGCTAGGTCAAACAGCATTAGTTGAAAAATTTAAAGATACATTAACTGTAAAATTGTTAGAAAATCAATTGGTTGCTTTAGATTCTGTAAAATATATTTCAGAACAAGATTTAATCAAATTTGTTCTTCAATCAGAAAAAGGTATTTCATTAACATATATTTCAAATTTTACAAAAATTATTCCAGATACTGTTGCAGATAAAAAGGATAAAATGGATGATTTTAAAATTTTTGATAATTATGCAATTTTACATTATGATCCAGAAGGTTCATCAATTAATTTAACCAAAAAAGAAATAGAAAAGAAACGAGACCCTATTTTATTTGGTTTAATTAAAGATAGCAGAAATTTATATTTTATTGACGATTGGAAAGATAATTATTGTGATCTTACTTTCGATAAATTAGTTGATTTTTTAGGCGATGAAAAAATTACATTAACAGCAAAAACTAAATTATAAAGTAGGTAATATGATTTTTAAATTTTGTCTCGGATTAACAGTTAAAAAATCAACAAAAATGTCGTTACCAATTATAAATATGGATAGTAAAACTAGTAATGATAAGGAATTAGTTAAGAAAAAAATTTGTTTAATAATTGATAATTTGTATGAACAGTTTGAAAAGGAATGTTAATGATAAAGAAATTTGCTTCAATATTCAAAAGTGAATCTACAGTAACTATTAATGGGAAAACATATAAAGGTACTAATGTTTCAGTTGTCAACGATGAAGTAATAATTGATGGAAATAAAGTTGAATCAGGAACAAGAATAAACATTACTATTATAGGTGATGCAGAATCTGTTTCACTACAAACAGGTGACATTTCAATAAAAGGTAACGTCACAACATTAAAATGTCAAACTGGTGATATAAATATTGAGGGTAATGTTCTTGGAAATGTTTCATTACAAACAGGTGACATTTCTTGCAAACAAATTTCCGGAAATGCATCAACACATTGTGGAGATATGAGATACTAACTTAATAGTTTTTTGCTTCACAGAACAATACTTATTCATTTAGACACTTGATCTAAACGAACAGAGGCACTATTCTCCACAAACTTAAATTCCCTACTCTCCATAGGTATTTTCAACTTTATATATCCTAACTTAATTATAGTCTTCGCAGCTTTAACATCCCTATCTTCTTCTAAACCACATTCACATTTATAAACAGGATTAAATCCAATATTATTTTCTTTGCCACAAATATAGCACAACTTAGTACTCTTCTCCCATCTACCTATAACTGTAGTTTGAGATAATTGTTCTAATTGTGTTTTCAATCTGCCTAAAATAGAATGTTGAACTTGTCTACCATACAATCCAGCTTTCCATCCTCTTATATTCTCATCTTGAATAAATATTCTATTATACTTTACTTTTAGATAATGAACTAACTTATTAGCTGCATCATTTTTTTTATTAGTTAGTTTCTTATATTCTTTTTCAAGAAGAAGTTTTAATTTATAACGATTGTTAGAACCCTTTTTAGATTTAGCTATTTTTTGCTGTAATCTTTTAAGATGTTCTGATTCTTCAACTGTTACTTTAAATACTTCTCCTTCTGATGAAGTTAGTGTATTTTTGATTCCAAAATCTAATCCAACATCTTTTTTAGCTACATTTTGTATTTCTCCTTTGGGGAAATAGAAACAAGTTAATTTTATAAAATATCCATCTGGATCTTTAATTAATTTAGCGTTAGCAAATTCCCAATCAGACTTAATTTGATGTAATCCGTAAACTTTTAATGGTTTCTTAATACCATTTATCTTAAATCTATTTCCTACTATTTTATGTGTAGTTTCATACTGATCTAAATCTATAGATTTCATTTTATCTTTAAATTTAAGTCTACCTACTTTTTTACCTTTCTTTTTTAATGTTGAAAGATTTTTAATAGATTGAGTAAGATATTTAAGTATAGTTTGTTTGTTTTTAGCTGGAAGGTAGTTTAAAGTTACAATTTCTAGTTTTTTGTCTTTATTCATTTTTTGAATAGGATTTTTTTTATAATCGTATTCAAAAGGTTTTTTAGTAGATAGAATATGATTGTATAGCCATTTTGCTTCAAGAAAGAACATTTTAAGTTGTTCTTGTTGTATTTTGTTAAGATGATTATTGGATATTTTAAGTTCTATGACTTTACATATTTGTTGGTGTCTTTTAGCTTTTGTGGCTAATAGGGTTTCTTTTTGTTTTCTGTATCTAAGTTGTTTTTTATTATCTAAATCCATATTAGATAATAATATTATAAACACTTTAGAAATTTAGCTATTTTATTCATTTATATTGATATTTCTATTATGAACCATAAGATCTTAGCTATAAAAAAGAAGATACAAATGACAGAACTAATTTCACAGAATTTGGAGATATAAATTAGTGAATTCAGTAATTTTGTTTAGAGATAGTTTAGCTGAAGAAAATGAATGTGAAATAGCAGCAAAATATTTTAATGTTATTAAATATAGATCAGTAATACCGCCTAATAGTATTGTTATTGGTAGATATTCTGTTTTACCATTTTATAATGATTTATGTTATGATTTATTTCAAAGAAATTGTAATTTAATTAATTCTTTCAGTCAACATTTATGGATAGCTAATTTTTCATATTATGATGTAGTGAAAGAACATACATTTGAAACATGGACCGATCACAATTTTCATAATTGTGATTATCAAGGACCATTTGTTGTGAAAGGTGTAACTAATTCTAAAAAAATGAATTGGAACTCTTTGATGTTTGCAAAATCAAAAAGAGAAGCATCTATCATAGCATGCGAATTAAAAAATGATGGTTTAATATGTTCACAGGATATTATATACAGAAAATATGTAAAACTTAAAAGTATTGGTGTTGGAATTAATGGTTTACCATTTAGTAATGAATGGCGTTTTTTCTATTATAAAGATAAAATGATAGCACATGGATTTTATTGGTCATTAGCTGATGACAAATCACAAATAAATGATAATGGTGCGATAGAATTTGCCAATACAATTGCAAAAATAGTTAGTAATTATGCTAATTTTTTTGTTTTAGATATTGCTGAAAAAGAAAAAGGTGGATGGATTTTAGTAGAAATAAATGATGGACAAATGGCTGGGCTATCAGATATAGATATTGAAACATTTTATAAAAATTTAAAAAATATAGTAAATGAAGAAAAAAATTAAAATTTTAATCAATGACATAATTTATAGAAGATTTCCAGATTTTCATTACAATTATAAATTGAATTTTGAATATGATGAACGACTTTCAAACTTATTAAAAACTGAAAAAATTGTTAAAATAAATCAAAATTTACGAGTTAATTCAGACACTGAAAATATTACAACAACTGAAATTTATTTTTCTAATGGAGTAATATTTAAATTTTGGAATGAAAACAAATATTATGCATGGTTAAAAAGTGGAATATTTACTTCATTTGGATCTGAAGTTGAATTTGTTGAATCACGTCCAAGTTCCAGAACAATGCTTATGTTTAAAAATGCTATTAAAAATTTTGAATTTGTAAAACAACCTGAAAAGAATGCAATAACAAAAATACAATGGATTTTTAAAACAGAAGAAAAAAGATCACTAATTAAATCGATAAAAAATAGATTTGTAATTTTTTTAAATAAAAATTTTTAGAAGGAAAAAATATGTTTGACATTAGACAAATGCCAGAAAATGAAATAGTGCCAGTTGTGACAAAATGTTATAATTTCGCAAATGAATTAAATTGTGATGTTAAACATGATGACGAAGACGATATTTGGTTTGTACATATTAAAAATGAAAAACCATTTTGGGATTTTCAAATTTTTGAAAATCAATCAGGATTATGGATTGAATATATTCCTGAAAATAGTGGTGGAAACATTAGATTTGATGGTAGAACAAATAATAGTATTGTTGCTAAAATGTATCATGAATTAGTTGAAAAGTTTGGACACAAAGGAAAAAATACTATTTCACATTTCGAAAAATTGTCAAAATAAAAATCTTTTTTTACAAAGTGAATTGATATTTCTATAAAAAGGAGAATATATGACAGAATTAATTTCACTAATTTCACAGAATTTGATACTTTATTCATTTATCGCGGTTTCAACTTTTTGTGTTTTGAAAAGTATTCAATCACAGCAACGTTTCGATTTAATTCGTTTTTTTAGTATAAATTTAAGTTGTTTAATAATTGCTGTTTTATGGCCTATTTATTGGGCATTTAGAATTTTGAAATTTATATCCGGTAAATTAAGTTAATGTTACAAGAAATTCAAAATGGAACTTTTCATACTAAGTTCCCTTATTCTAACATAAATTCTAAACAAGAATTTTTACAAATGTTGGATAGTTGTCCAGAACCAACTTGGATTGTTGAACAAAAGTGGGATGGATGGTTCACAACATTATGTGAACTTGGTCTTTTTTCTAAAACTGGAAGGTTACTAAGATCAGATATAAAATCTAAACAAGGTCAATTTTATAATTGTGAGTATTTACAAGGTACACAATGGGCTATAAAACACAAGCATAAAGATAAATTGATTGTTCATTGGTCAAATCAACAATATGGTTCACAATTTGATTCAAATTTAGGTTTTTGGGTTCCTCGTTTCACACATAAACAAGTTCGTGAAAATTTTGATCAAATAATAAGTGGATTTGAAGGTTTAATTCTTAAAAATTTAATAACAGGTGAATTTTTTAGATATAAACAATCATATACTGGTGATTATGTAATCACTGGAATAGAATTATCTGATGCAGAATCATTCAACGGAGTGGCCATTAAAGGTTTTAAAATTGGATTATATATCAATGGTACATTAGTTGAACTAGGGAATGTCGGAGGTGGATTAGATTATAATCTAAGGGTTGATGCATATAATAATCAGCAAAAATATATTGGTAAAGTAATTCAATGTTCTGGAAAAGGTGTTTTTGAATCAGGAAAATTGAGACATCCGTCTTTTGAACATTTTAGAACTGACAAAAATCCAGATATGTGTACATTACAACAATTCAAATGTGCACCAGAACAAAAAACATCATTTAAAACTACAACTGAACATTCATATAATTCAAACAAGAAAAAATGTCATATTTGTCATAAGTATGTGACTACTATAAATGGTAGATTTAAAAATCATGGACCATCATATAATCAGCCATGTAAAGGTGGTGGTTCATTTTATAAAAGAAACAAAGAATTTGTATATGAACAATATGACAGATCTAAAAGTGTACCTCAATGGAAAAAATTTAATGTCAACAATTAAAGAATGTCCGAAAAGATGTGGTGAATGTTGTAAGTGGTGGGTTTATTTTGAAAAACATGATAGTAAATCGTTTAATGAAGCATTTATAGAAAGATTAAAAGTAACAAAAATAAGGGTATATAGATGTTTAAGTAAAAACGAAGAGTTTAATTGTTTTTTTGTTCCATATCGTTGTCCGCAATTATCTAAAAATAATTTGTGCAAATTACATGGAAAAAATAAACCTAAACATTGTAATACTTTTCCATTGAAATCAACAAGTTATGTTTTACCTGATAAATGTATTTATTCTTCCGACGAAAATAATATACCATGGAAAAAATTAAAGAGGATTATATGACAAAAGATGAATTATTAAATGAATATCAAGCAAAAACAAGTACAATCAGGAATGATGTTGAATTGAAAATTTATGATTCATATTTGGTATTTATTGAAAGATTAAAAAAATATTTTGAATCAGCTAAAAATTATAAAGGTTATCCAATGTTGCCTGAATGGTGGTTAGATCGTGATTATTTTATAAAATATGCTTCTGAAACTGAAAAACAATTTATCAGTCATATTACTTTCACATTATTTATGGAAGCTTTAAGACATTGGAAGGCAGATAAAGATATGATGTATCCTGGGGATCATACAACACCGTTTTATTTGGAGTAACTAATGTTTAATTTTCTCAAATTTTGGAAAAAGAAAAAAAGTACAGTAATTTCACGATTTAAAGTAAAAGCAAAAGATTGTGAAATTTTAACTATTGAAATTTCAGGTAATACACCACAAAATGTTGCTGATTTATCGAATAAATTAAAATCATTACTTAGTGTACAAAACAATAATGATCCTATAAAATTTGATTTTTTTGGTTTTATGGATGAAGAATTTGAACGTATGAGAAAGGAATTTTATGCACGCAAAAAAAGTTATAAAATATAAAGGTACACTTAGAATGTTAAGTGTAGATGTCGGAAATTTAAGATATGATGCTTTGGCAGAATTTATACAACATCTTTCTAAAAAACTTATTGAAGATTCTAATGAAGATTTAAAAAATAATCGTTGTCAATTGGCTACACAATTGCAATTAGCATCACGTGAACTTTCGAATGTTAAAAAACATATAGAAAGAGCATGGAAAATTTCAAAACCATTTATGATTAAAGAAATATCAGTTGATGATTTTATTTCTAAATATTCTAACAAAATTTTCAAACCAGAAAAATGGACAAAACTTATCGGTGTTAAAATTTTAGATCCAGATGGTTGGGATAGAACTAATTTTAGAATTGATATTGAAAAAAAATTAAGTTTGCTTGAATTTCTACAAAAAGCAGCCATGAGTACTACAAATTTTCCAAAATTATATCGTGAATTATGTGATAAAATGTTATAAAGGATGAAATAATCTTTTTTGCAATTTTTTATTGATATTTATATCAAAGGAGAATTATGAAAATCACTGATATTTCTGAAAATGAAAAAGGAGTATTTAATGTTTAGAAAAATTTTTACAACTATTTTTGGAATTAAACATCAAAATGATTCTTTTCAATCAATTAAACAATCAACTATAATTTTGACAAATGATTTTCTTGAACCAATTTTAGAAAATTTGTTGGAACATTGTATCAAAGAATCAGCACCTCAGAAAAGCAAATTGATTACTAATATATATTATACAGGTGGTACATTATGTATTGACTTCGTTGATGATGATTCAAATGAACAGGTATGTACGATATCTATTCTTGATGCTACTTTTGGTTGGTTTTCAGGAAATGATACTAATAGAAATGATTTAAGTGATAAAAATTTGCAATTAGCATTCGATATTTATAAAGCAGTTAAAGGTGAAACTGATTATTATAAAATAGCATTAAAGAAAATTGAAATAGAAAGTGTATTATGTTAGCAATTCAAAAATATCTTTCAGAAAATAGTTTACAAAAGCTCAAAGATGAGTTTGATATTAAGGTTAATGAATATGAAGATCTTGTAGTTTTAAATTATGGTATTAAATCACCAAAATTTCATGAAATATGTGATCAATGTAGAGCTTTAATTTTGGAAAAAAATACTTGGAAAGTAGTTGCTAGATCATTTGACAGATTTTATAATTTAGGTGAAGGTGAATGTGAAAAAACTTTTCAATGGGAAAAAGCAAAATATTTTGAAAAATTAGATGGGACACTAATATCTGTTTATTATTATAAAGATAAATGGAATGTTGCTACACGTTCTATGGCATTTGCTGAAGGTTTAACAACTTTCGGAACTATAACATTTGCTGAATTATTTAAAATTGCTATTAAAAATACTAAAATAATGGAATTTATTGAACAATCAAATCCAAATATAACTTGGGTTTTTGAATTAACATCTCCTGAAAATAGAATAGTAACACAATATTCAGATACAAAAATTTCATTATTAGCTGCAAGACATAATCTTAATGGTGATGAATATTCATCTTCAAGGTTAGATGATTGGGCAAAAATAGCATGGATCAATAGACCTATTCAATATGATTTTGAATCAATGATTGAAGTTGTTGAAAACACAAAAACTTTGCAAACACTTGAAGAAGGTTTTGTTGGTGTTTATGAAATTGAAGGTTCTTTTAAAAGGATAAAATGTAAAAATCCAAAATATGTTGCAATTGCACATATTCGAGATGGTGGTAAAATTTCTGCTAAAAGACTTTTAACATTAGTTTTGTCAAATGAATACGAAGAATTTTTATCTTATTTTCCTGAATATAAAATATATGTTAGTTTTATAAAAGAAGAATTTGAAAAATTCATTTCAAATATAGAAACAATATGGAATAAATTAAAGCATATTGAAAATCAAAAAGAATTTGCTTTAGCTATAAAAGATGAAACAAATCATCCTTCTATTCCAAGTTTTTTATTTAATCTAAAAAAAGGTAAAGCATTTAAAGATATTATTAAATTTGATTATTCCATTAAAGCTGAAGTTAGAAAATTATATGAAATTTTAAATTTAAAACAAAAATTTAATAAAAATTTTAATATTATTGAAGATGATGACTATGAATGAATGCTCAATTTGTAATAGAGAAGTTGATGTAATTGAAAAACATCATTTAACTCCAAAAGTTAAAAAAGGTACTGAAACAATACCTGTGTGTCCTCCATGTGGAGATCAATTACATCAATTATTTTCTATTCAAGAATTGAAATATTTATATAATACATTAGACAAAATTTTAGCAAATGAAAAAGTGCAAAAATGGATTAAATTTATAAGTAAACGTAAAGACAACAGCGTTTGTATGAAAAGGAAAAAGAAAAAATGAATAACAGCATGCTTTTCCAATCATTAATGCTTAATTATGTAAGACTACATTTTTTACGCAAATTTAATGTACCTGATATTATCATGACAAATGAAATGAATTTGTTTAAAGGAAAAATGAAAGAATTGTTAAAACAAACAGTAGATGTTAAAATGCAATGTAGAAAATCAGAGTTAGAAAATATTAACAAAATGTCACCTTGTTTAATTTGTACTAATAGATCAGTTTCAGAAGAAGAAAATTTTGAAGAAAAATGTAAATTAGGTGAATCTATGAGTGAACATGCAATTGTTGAAAGAAGTGAAACAGGATGTCCATGGATTGCAAAAGATCCTGAATTTAATATTGAAAAAGAAAAAAATGAAATAATTGAAAAATGGAAAGAAGTTGATCATTTAGAATTTTTACGTTTTTTAAGTGAAAGTATTCTAGCTGAAATAAATAAAGGGAAAAAAGATGGCTAAAGAAGGTTCAATTAAAATGAGTGGTGAAGTTATACTTTCACATGCAAATGCAACATTTGATGTTAAATTAGAAAACGATCATATTGTAAAAGCACATGTATCTGGAAAAATTAGAATAAATAATATTCGTATTATGCCAGGTGATAAAGTTTCTTTAGAACTTTCACCTTATGATTTATCAAAAGGTAGAATAATTTTTCGTGAAAAGAAATAATTATGTTAAAACAAAAAATAATTGAAGCTTATAACTATGCAAAAGAAAAACATGGTGATAAGCAACGTTCATTCACAAAACCACCATTACCATACTTTTCACATCCAAAAGCAGTCGCAAGAATACTTGAACATATAACTCATAATGAAACACTAATAATTGCTGGATTACTTCACGATACTTTGGAAGATACAGATGCTACTTATGATGAAATAAAAGAAATGTTTGGTGAAAAAATAGCAAAAATAGTATTAGAAGTATCAAGTGATTCAAACAAAGTAAAAGAATTAGGAAAGAAGCATTATTTAGCTAATAAGATGTTAAATATGTCAGATGATGCATTAACTGTTAAATTGGCAGATAGATACCATAATGTTTTATTTATGGAACATGATGATGTACCATTAAAATTTATTAAAAAATATTGGTCTGAAACAACATATATCTTATTTGAATTACAAAATAGACAATTTAATGAAATACAAACAACGTTAATAAATGGAATAAATGTTACTTTAAAATTTTTACAATTAAGGTTTTATTTAGGTGATTAATGTTAAAAACTAATTTGCATTTTAGAATGTTAGAGGAAGCTATTAAACAAGGAAAAAATATTCTATTTGTAGAAAATAATGAAAGAATGTTTGACATTGAATATGCAAAACGTTTATTTTCTAACAACACTGATGAATCTAAAAATGATTTTTTGAAATTTAAAGGAAAAACTAATGTTTTATGATTTGAATAAACCTGAAAGATGGGCTGATCATGTAATGATTATTCCGGAAAAAGAATACTCAATTTGTGATAAATGTATAAATCCAAAAGCTAATCTTTGTCCTGGTAAAGATAAGTGTCCTGTAATCAAAAAATAACAACTAATTTTCTATTGGTTTTATATTTTTACATATTACTCTAAATACTAAATAAAAAGAAGGAGTTTAAAATGCCAATTAATGGAATTGAAGAACGTAGGTATGTAATTATTCCGGAAGCTGATTTAACCATACAAATGATAGAAGATTGCCTTGAAACAGATTTTAATACACTTAGATGGAATAATGACCATTCTAAGACAATTTTAAAATATGAAGGCACAAAACCAGCAAGTATTACACAATTTATTGATTATTCTCATTCAGAAATACTTGTTGAACTTGAAAAACCTGAATGGAATGAAATAATAGCATAATAAGTTCATACATTATTAATCATGTATTAAAGTCATAAGGTGTACAAGCACTTTATGACTTTTCTTTTTTATTTTAACTTTTTTTAAATAATTAGATGATATATTAATAAATGAAAGGAAAAGTAATGTATATAGAAATAGAAAAATATGCTGATTTTGATGTTCCAACAACAGATTGCATTATTGAATGTCCAGATTCAATCAGTATAAATTCATTACTTAAAGAATTTTATTCCCTTTATAATCTTCAAAATGAAGGTTATAATTATGATCCAGAAGATGTTAACCATACCATTATGGTACCAGTAATTTATAGTTATACGAAGGGTGGAGATACCATTACAAGATTAAAAAATCATGATAAATATCCAGATTTATTTAAAAAGTTTTTATTGAAGAAAGGATTCAAAAAAATAAAAACTAATAAAGTTTCTTTTTCAGATTAAATATGAAAAAAATAATTGTATTAGATGATGATTTAGTATTGTTGGAATTATTTTACGAATTTCTTTTAGAATTAGAAATAGAAGCAATTAAATTTAATGATCCTACAGAAATGTTACCATTTTTTTTAGAGAATCAGCATTTACCAGTTATTACTGATTTTTGTATGCCTAAAATGAATGGTGATCAGGTAATTATTGAATTAAGGAAAATAAATCCAAATGTTAAAATATTATTAACTTCAGGATATTTTCAATTGAAAGATTTTACTAATGTTGATATTTTACCAAAACCTTTTCAATTCGATCAATTTAGAAAAAAAGTAGCTAAATTATTTATTTAAATTGATATTTTTGGTAGGAGGAAATTAATGAAAATTTTATTATGTTTGTTTATATTGTTGATGGGATGTAAAGATAATTCACATAAATCAAAAATTACTACAGATATACAAAAAATAGTATTAACACATAGAATAGAATCACCTGACCCTAATAATAATTATGTAGGAATAGTAGAATTAGAAGGAAAAAAATATGTAATTGTGATAGGAACGTATAAAGCAGCAATTTGTCAAGTGAAAGATTGAACAATGGTTAATTTAGGTTTTATTTTTAAAGAATCTAATAAAAAAGAAGAAGAAATTAAAATAGAAATTACTGATACTGGTATTAATTTTCAAAAACGTTTTATAGATAGTAATGTATCTGATGAAGATATAGATTTTCTTAACAACTTTTTTTCATCAGAAAAAAATAAAACATTTGATTTATTATCACAAAAACAAAAAAATGAATTAACTAATGATTTGATTAAAATTTTAATACAAAAAAATTTAATTAATCTTGATACAATAAATCAAAATATAGGAATTATTGAATCTAATTTAAAATATGAAAATGAATTGTTGAAAAAACAAATAAATAAAATATTGGAAATTTTGAAATTAACTGTAGATATAGATGCTTTATATTATAAAAGTACACTTCAAAATGATTTTGCGCAACCAAGATCATCTTTAGCTGAAAACATTTATAAAAAAGATGAAATGATAAATTTATTTAATCCAATGGGGTAAAATTATGCTTACTGAAGAAGTTTATTTAAGATATAATGAACATCATCGTTTTTTTCATACTACTCAACATTTAATAAATGTTTTTAGGGGAATAAAACAATTAGATATTGATAATGAAAATAGAAAATTTCTTAATATTGTAGCAAAATATCATGACATTGTATATTATCCTAATAGAAGAAATAATGAAGAAGAAAGTGCTAAAATATTTATTGAAGATTTTAATAAAAAAATATATGACATTGATCAAAAATGTGCAGATAAAATAGTTGAATTTATTAAAAATACTAGTTTATATTTTACTGATCAAGAACCAACTGATGAATTATTTCAAATGTTTAAAAATATTGATTGTGAAATTTTAGAAAATAAATCTATTAGTAAATTGCTAGATTATAATTATCAAATTTTTAAAGAATATCAATTTATTAGTTATCCATTTTTCAAAAAAAAAAGGTTAGAATTTCTTTTAAATGTTGCAAATTCACATGAAAAATATCATAACCTTTTTTATTTGGTTGATTTGGTTAAAAATTGGAAACCTAAAATAGGTATATATGCAGGATCATTCGACCCATTTCATAATGGTCATATGGATATTTTATTAAAGTCATCTAAATTATTCGATAAAGTTATAATAGCAATTGGAAAAAATCCAGAAAAAGATTCCGCAAGTTTTAATGAACGTTATGTTAAATTAAAAGAACAATTATGGTTTTATGATGTACAAACATTTGAAGGTTTATTAACAGATTTTGTAAAAGAAAAAGAGGATTATGCAGATATAACAATTATAAGAGGTTTAAGAAATGGTTATGATTTAGATTATGAAATGAATCAACTTCAATTTATGAAATATTATAAAAATGATATTAAAGTAATTTATATTCCTTGCGATAAACAATTTGAACACATTTCAAGTTCTGCTTTAAGAGCTTTAAATAAAATAACAAATATTACACCATTTATACCATGAAAATAACACTGATTGAGCCAGAAAAATATATCCCTGCAAAATTTTCACATGACAAGATTATTATAAAAGGGATAAAATTCAAAATTAAACAACATTTCGAGGGTACTGCTTCTCAATGTTATGGTTGTTATTTTGATAGATGTGGTAATGAATGTCCTAAAAACAAAATGACACTTGGAATGTCTTTAAATGAAAGTGATAAAGATTTTCCAAATTGTAAAATTAAAGTTGATGGTGACGAAGATATACTAATAAAATTCATTCCTATTTAGGTTATTTTAATGTCAATCAAACAATTAAATTCAAGAAAACTAGAATTAGAAGAAGAATTACAACAATTGAAACAAAGAATCAATGTTTTACAGTTAGAGTCAAATAAAAAATATCAAGAACTTGATAAAATAAAAAGTAAAATTAAAGACAATCAAGCGAAACCAATTTTAAGTGAACATGCAATTTTACGTTATTTAGAAAGAACTGGAAAATTAAATATAGAAGAAATTACATCAAAAATCATGACAGAAAAAGTTATTAATCTAATTGATTTTTGTATTAATGGTACAATTCCTATTTGTGATGGTATGAAAGCAGTTATTAAAAACAAAACTATTGTTACAGTTTTGAATTAATTTTACATTGCTTTTATAATTTCAATAAAATTATGATAATTCAAATAAATGATAAGAATATTGTTGACGGAATTTTAGATTTACAATCAAAATTACAAAAAGCTGAAAAATCAAAAGAAGATATTTATTTAGATTGTAACAAAATAAATATCTTACATAGTGGATATATTGGTTTAATTATTCAATTTCATAAAGAATTTGTTAAACAAAATAGAAAAACATTTTTTATCAATACATCAGAAGAATTTATTAAAAATGCTGAACTATGTAATTTGTCTAAAATAATTCCTATAGTTACTGTAAGCATTTAAGTCAACTTTAATTTTCAATATAATAATAATCCATTATAACATTAAAAAGGATGTTTGAGATGAATCTAGAATCTAAATCAGTTTCTAAGTCACAACAAAGATTGATGGGAATGGCTTGGGCTTATAGAGATGGTGCTTTATCATTAAATGATATTCCAGAAGGGGTAAGAGAAACTGTTAAAAATCTTGCTGATTCTATGAAGAAAAAAGATTTATCAGATTTTGCACATACTAAACATACTGGATTACCAGAGAAAGTTACATTTATTGCTGATGAAACTATTAAATTAGCAATAGATAAGAAAGCTTTTAATAAAGAAAATCCAGTGGATCTTTTTTCTCAATTGATTAAAGTTTTAAGTAGAAATGATAAACCAGAATTACAAACTAAAATAGAACAATTAAGAAACATAAGTAAAGATATTTTCAAAAATATTTAGCTTTAAGTAAAGTTTTTTTTGATAATTTTAACATGTCAAAAAAATCACATTCTATGAAGATAAATAGCTATTCTTAATTGAATAGCTATTGTTGTTTAAAGTTGATCTGAAAGGAAATTAAAATGACTACTGAACAAGCAGATATAATTATCAGAAAATTAACTATGATTGATTCTGGTATTGGGGTATTGATTTTTATTGGGTTTTGTTTATTAATTTTTAAAAAAATGCATTAAAAGGAGTCAAAATGTCGAAGAAATCTATCTTTTTTGTTGTACTTGGTATCATTGCTGCAGTTGTAACTTTTTTAATTATAAAGAAAAAGAAATGAATTTTAAACAACAATTACCAGCAGTCTTTATATTATTAGTAATTTGTATAATTTGTGGAATTATTTTAATTTCTAATATTGATGTTATTTTAAAGAGGTGAGAATATGATTATGAAGTTAAAATATTTAATTTTGTTGTTGTCTTTGTTTTTGGTAAAATGTACACATTTGATAATGCCTACACCAAAAAATAAATATCACATTAAAGATACTAAAGGACGAACATTAATATATCATGGTTTGAACGTTTCAAATTTTTCAAAACATAACGGTCAAAATTTTTATTTGCCATGGCAAACTGACGAAGATTATAAAAAATTAAATGAATGGGGATTTAATTTAGTAAGGTTTTTAATATTTTGGCATGCTGCAGAACCATTAGAAGGTGCAATATCACAAACATATTTTGATAAAGTTATTGAACAAATAAATAAATTGAAAAGTTTAGGAATTGATGTTGTAATAGATCTACATCAGGATTTATATGGACCAGTACCTGAATTAAATTATACCGGTAATGGTTTTCCAGCTTGGACAGCAAATACTAATAATGAACCTTTTATTGAACAAGCTAAATGGAGTGATAATTATTTGCAACCTGCAATGTTAGCATGTTATTCTAATTTCTGGAAAAGTGAATCATTACAAGCTAAATATGTTGAATTTGTAAAAAAATGTTATACATCATTTGATTCTTTATCTAACGTTGTTGGATTCGATTTAATGAATGAACCTTTTCCAGCATTACCATCTAATATCAAAGAATTAACAACTACTAAAGAATTATATTTAATAAAAGAAACTTCGAAAGATTTAATTAAATTTGAACGTGAAACATTACCAAAATTTTATGATAAAATTCAAAAAATGGTTTTAGAAAATAGATTTCGAAAACCAATATGGTTTGAACCAGCTATTTGGACAAGTTCAGGTATTCCTTCAATATTAAATTTTAAACCAAATATTCCAGCTATTTTTACTCCTCATTATTATGATTTGAAAGTTCATGAAGGTAAACCATATTCTAAATTAGCAAAAAAAATAATGAAACAAGAAATCAAAGGTACATTACTAAATGCTAAAAAATTCAAAACACCTATAGTTTTTGGTGAATTTGGTGCTCCTTCAACATCAGAAGGATATTTAGATTATTTGAATGATTTTTTAACTTTAACAGATAAATCTAATATTAGTTGGATTTATTTTACTTACGATAATCATCCATTTGGAGTATTAACTAATGGTGAAGAAACTCAACAGCTTAAAAAACTAATTAGAATATATCCTAGAAAAATTGCAGGTTCAAATTTTAAATTTAATACTGTCGATAATTGTTTTACATTAACATATAATCATACCTTAGATTGTAATACTGAAATTTTTATTCCAGAAACAAAAGCTATTATTATAAAAATAAATGATAAAATAATAAGAGCAAACTTAAATGATAAAAGTAGAATTTTTGGATGGAATCAAAAAGGAAAAACAAAAATTGAAATTACTTATAGGGAGTAATACATGAAAAAAAATGTTTTAAGTATAGAACTAGCAGGATCTGTAGGTTCAGGAAAATCATTCTTTATTGCAAAAATGATAGAAATGTTTTCAAAAGAAGGTTTTAAGTGTAATCTTAAATATAAAGATGAAGTAGGTTCAAAATCTAAATTATTAAAACGATGTAAATTGGATTATTCTAAAGCAAAGAAAATATTGTTAGAGAAAACGAAAGAAATAAATTTTTATTGTAAACAAACAAATAGAACACCTTTGGAAAAATAATGGAAAAATGTAAACAATGTGGAATTAAATTTAAAATTTTGAGAAATCAACATAATCAAATAATTTATTTTTGTGCAACTAATAGTTGCAAAGTATTAAGTGTAAATCCTAAAATAAAAAAGGAAAAAGATGATTTTAAAATTATCAGAAGATAAGTTAATTGCTTTAAATTCAGATCCTGAGTTAATGAAAAAAAAGTTTTTAGATAGTAGAAAAAAAATACATGTACATGAAACATTATCTAATAATGCAGTATTATATCATTCAAATTATATAACATATTTAGAGTTGTGTTATGCTAATCATTATAGTATAACTATAACACCAGATATAATTTGGTACACAATTTTAAATGAAGTAATAAGTCTTATAAAACAATCACCAGAAGATTATAGATTACTTTTTTCAAATTCAACAGAAAAACAAGAAATAAAAATTTTAAGTCATGATTTAGTAGTAATGCCATTAAATAAATTATCAGAGGTTTTAAAAAATACTATACCTACTGATTCTTCTATTTATTTTCCTAAATTTGATACTTTCACTAAAAATAGTGAATATGCTTTTCAAGCAGCATTTTGTGATATGTGTAGTCCTTATTATAATTATAGTATGTATCTTTGTGGATTTCCATATATTAACATTAAAGGTACACTTGATGATTGGAAAATGTTAAAGTTACAATGGGAAGAATTATCAAAAAATATAAAATCAAATCAAGATTGGATTATTTCAATTAGCATTATTTTAAACAATATAATAACACAATTTGATTCTATAGATTTTTGGAAAAATATGTTTTTAATTAAAAATTGTGGTTCTGGACATCAATCAGCGATGTCAGGATGGTTTATTAATTTATTTTTAATAAAACCATCAATAGCATTTTCAGAAAATTTTGCAACCCATATTTCTTCAGTAAAATACAAACAATTAAATACTAATAAACAATATGAAATGAACGTAGGATTATTTAATAGCGAAATAGAAGATGAATTTATGGTCCCATCATTTTCTTCTATTATTTATGAGGTGAAAGAATAAATGAAAAAAATAATTTGTATATTTATGTTATTACCATTTTGTTTTAGTGTTAACGCAGGATTTGTTAGTTCTGCTGTAGGTGGTGCAGTTGGAGGATACGTTGGATCTAATGTTGGATCAAAACATGGAAATAAAATTATAGTACAATCAACTGTTCAGCAACAATTAGAAGAAAATACTATTATATTAAAGTTAACAGATTATGGTACAACTTTTTATGATTTTTCTTGTGGAAAAGTATGCATAATGACCAAAGGTTCTGGATGTGAAGGAAATAAATTTAAATGGATGACAGTAGAAAAATATTTAAAACAAACTCATCCAACTATGAAAAGTTATTCTATGTCGACTATTAATGAAGATCGATATAGCTCAAGTATTGTTTTAAAAGTTAAATTAGAAAGTATAAAAAAATGATTAATGAACGAAAATTAGCAGAACTGTTAGTTGATTATTCTTTAAATGTACAGCCAAATAAAATTGTAGAAATAAATGGTACAAGTATTGCTGTTTCTTTAATTAAAGAATTATATGAAATAATACTTAAACGTGGTGCTTATCCAATAGTTAATATGTCATTTGAAGGACAAGCATATTCTTATTATAAACATTGTAAAAATATTGAATTTTTAAATCCATTTAGAAAATTTACTGCAGAAACAATAGATTATACTATAATAATTGATGGACCATTTAATACTAAAGAATTATCTAAAATAGATCCATCTACAATTGCAAAATATAAAAAAGCACATCAAATTGTCAGAGATATTTATGATGAACGTGAAACTGCAGGAAATTATAAATGGGTATATTGTCCATATCCAACTCTATCACAAGCTCAAGATGCAGAAATGAGTTTGGAAGAATATACTGAATTTGTATATGAAGCTTGTGGATTAAAAAATGAAAATCCTATTTTATATTGGCAAAACATTTCAAATGAACAAAAAGAATATCTTAAACTTTTTGAAAATGCAAAACAAATACGAATAGTAGGAAATGATGTAGACATTACAGCAAATGTTGAAGGTAGAAAATGGATTAATTGTGATGGTAAATGTAATATGCCTGATGGAGAAATATATACTTCACCTGTAGAAGATAGTGTTAATGGTTATATAAAATTTGATTATCCAGCTTGTTATAATGGATTCGAAGTTGAAGGTGTAGAATTAGAAATAAAAGACGGAATCATTATAAGTGCACTTGCTAAAAAGAATCATGAATTTCTAAATAAAATGATTTCAATGGATGAAGGATCTAATAAAATTGGTGAAATTGCTTTTGGAATAAATAAAAATATTAAAACATTTTCAAAAAGTATTTTATTCGACGAAAAAATAGGTGGAACGATGCATATGGCTATTGGTGCATCTTATCCTGATGCTGGTGGACTAAATAAATCAGGATTACATTGGGATATAGTTAAATCAATGAAAAATGTAGATGTATTTATTGATAATGTGTTAATTTATTCTAATGGTAGTTTCATACGACAACATAAATTATTTTTAAGTGTTGCTAACCCTACTGGAGTTACATCATGCACTATTAAATGTAATCATAACAATAAAATTTCACTTGGTGTTGCTGGTGAAGATTTAACTATTTGTGATGATTGTGGTACAAAATTAGAATAATGTCTATAAGAAAAAAATACGAAAAATATGGTGTTAAAAATTATTATGAAAATTTTGGTAATAATTATGTGAATCCTCATTTTGACAAATTAAATGAAGGCACAATTAAAATATGGAAAGAATGGAATTTACCAAATAAAAATATATTAGACTTAGCTTGTGGAAGTGGAGAAATTAGTTTGATTATTTCAAAATTAAATTGTAAAAATATTATAGGATGTGATCCATTCACTTGT
>Ga0172380_10000455_pt1 | contig 80656 bp, 62 predicted proteins | sample Leawe162metaG_FD_119747 | JGI IMG/M metagenome (GOLD analysis project Ga0172380, IMG submission 119747) | Leachate microbial communities from a municipal landfill in Southern Ontario, Canada - Leachate well 162 metaG | ecosystem: Engineered > Solid waste > Landfill > Unclassified | place... | reverse complement strand
TGAGTCCAGCTCATTCCCAAATCAAGCATATACAAAGGAGTGTAAACAGTCATGAGCGCATAGAAAAATTCCAGCACAAAAGACACCCAGTAGATGCGCATCAAATTCTTGTTTACGAATATTTTTTTCACCAAATCCCTGATGGTGATGTTGCCATTGAATTTATTATTTCCTCCTCGCAGTCCAACAAGTCCAATGATGAAGATGAGCATGCTGATGATCATCGACAAAAAGAAAAGTCCGGAATAATCATATTTTTCCAAAATACGCGTGGAAAGAATCGGCCCCAGCATGAAGCCGGCGCTAATAATCATCAAATGAAGTCCTCTGATTCTGCCGGATTTCTTATCCTCAGAATACGATTCCATAATGATATCCAAAATCACATACATCAGATAGGCAGTGACGATATTCACCATCAGTAAAAATATTCCCAAAATTGAAGGCGGCACCATGATCAGCACTGCCATAGCACAGATCTGCAGAAAGAAAAACAGAAAGAAAGTTGTGGATTTTCCAAGCCACTTGATGATTTTATGCATGTTCAAGAGACCCAATAGCGCCACCACGTAAGCAATGAAATAAAAGACACTAACATTTTCATTTCCCAATGACAGTTTGAAATAGGACGATTCGACATACACCAACAACGATTGCGAAAAACCCAGCAAGAAAGAAATAAAGGTGATCAATTTCAATTTTCCATCATTGAGTTTTTCCTTGTGCTTTTTATTTGCCATTGTGTTTATTTTTTTGTTAGTAGTGATATTTATCAATAAAAGGACCGAGTCCCCACAAAGGGGACCCAGTCCCCTTTAGATATTTTGAGATGGATTTTTAAACTAGTTTTTTCTTTTTTGCGACAATTTTAATGCCAGCTTCGGTGAGTTGTTTTTCATCAAGTACACTCGGAGCCTCCATCATTGGATCTTCAGCTTCTCCGGTTTTAGCAAAAGCAATCACCTCTCGAATATTCGGCTCGTTTCGCAAAATCATCACCAAACGATCAACTCCTGGTGCAATTCCTCCGTGCGGTGGAGCTCCATATTTGAAAGCTTCCAACATATGTCCATAGTCACGTTGCACATTTTCTTCTGAAATCCCCATGATTTCCAGAACCTTGCGCAGCGCTTTTGGTTCATGATTTCGAATGCTTCCGCCTCCAGCCTCATATCCATTAAGCACAATGTCATATTGTGTGGTCAAAATATCTGCAATATTTTTCTTGTTCATCAAATCATCCATGAACTCTGGTTTTGGACGGGAAAATGGATTGTGCGTGAAAGTCCAACCTGTTGAAGATTCCTCATCTTTTTCAAAAAATGGAAAATCAACCACCCAACAAAAGGCTAACAGATTTGGATCATTTTTATCCTCTCGGATATCAGGCTTATCGTTGCCATATTTTTCCATTGACTCCTTGTAAGTCAAACGTGGAAATGGAATGGCTTGAATTCTTTTTTCCGGAAATTGAGTCTGCACCAACTTGATAAGCATTTCTTCCACCACGTTCATCACGTCTTCCTGTTCGACAAAACTCATTTCCATGTCCAATTGAGTGAATTCTGGTTGACGGTCACCGCGAGTGTCTTCATCGCGAAAACATCTTGCAATTTGGAAATATTTTTCAATTCCAGCCACCATCAGCAACTGCTTATATTGCTGCGGAGATTGTGGCAGTGCATAAAATTTTCCTTTATAGATTCGAGATGGAACAACATAGTCTCTTGATCCCTCTGCTGTAGTTTTTCCCAAGATCGGAGTCTCCACTTCAATGAAACCCTGCTCTCCAAGAAAATCCCTGAAGAATTTGATAACGTTATATCTAGTCAGGATATTGTCGCGCATTCTTTCTGAGCGCAAATCAAGATAACGATATTTCAATCGCAATTTTTCATCAACTTCTTTGGTGTCCTTTGTGATTTCAAAAGGCGTGGTCTTGGCTTCATTGATGATTTTTATTGAGGTAACTTCCAATTCAACTCCACCAGTTGCAGACTTCTCATTTTTTGCGCTCATAGGACGCTCCTTTACCATTCCCTCCATCTCAATCACGAATTCACTGCGCAGTCTTTTGGCGTTGTCATGCGCCTCAACATGATCAGGAATGATAACGGTCTGAATGATACCGCTGCGATCGCGAAGATCAACAAAAATCAATTTTCCATGATCACGACGAATATGAACCCAGCCTGCCAATTTAACAGTTTGTCCGATGAATTTAGGTGTGTCGATAATATTTGTTCGCTGCATATTTTTTAAGATTAATTTAATAGTTCTGAGACTCGCCGGGCAAGATCACTGGGCACTAAGCGTGTTTTCTCATAAAAATCACTGACACCCATTTCTCGCACCGGCTGAATATCTTCTTCAATCAATGATGCGGAAAGCACAATAATTGGCACATTCTTTGTCTTATCATCCAGCTTGAGTCGTTTGATGATCTCTTCGCCACCCATCGCTGGCATAATCATATCAGTAATAATCAGATCATATTCTTTCTCTGTTGCAAGCTTGCTTCCCCACACACCATTCTTGGCATATTCCAAGCAATAACCTTCGCTCTCCAATTTCTTGCCAAACATTTCTAGAAAAATTTCTTCATCTTCAATGAAAAGAATTTTTTTGCCAGAGCAGGTCACATCAGCTTTATTATCCCCACCCAAACGTTCACCATTTTTCTTTTGTTCTGCATATTGATTCAAAAGTCTCTGTATTTCAGCCACCAATTCAGAAGGACTGTACTGAGTTTTCCCTATATAGTCATTGGCGCCATTTTCTCTGGCTTCTTTTTCATTTTCAGTTTTATTGAGATTGCTGAGCACAATTATTTTCAAATCTCGACTGTAATCAGGATTTTTTCGCAGTTCCTTGAGCACGTCCATACCGCTCATCTCGGGCAACACCATGTCCAGAAGAATCAAATCAAATTTATCCTCAAGTGCATACTTCAGAACCTCTTTTCCAGTCACAGCATTAACCACCTCAAATCCTGCTGATTCGAATTTTTTTTGATATATTTCGGCGATCATCGGATCATCCTCCACGAGCATTATTTTGGTCATATTTCAGTGGTTTTATTATGATTTTCTAATATATCCAGTATATCTAAGATAAGCGAAAATATCAACTATTTTTTGATCTGAATTTGAAATTTAAAATTTGAAATTTAAAATCAATTTTAAATGACCAAATGCTCAAATGTTTTAAAATTTAAGCATTTGGATTTCATTTCAAATTTCTAATTTCAAATTTTAAATTAATAGCCTTATTTAAGCAAAAAACTTCATAAATTAGAGCTTTTTTATAGCTTCAAGTTTCCCCATCACCTCATCTATTATCCACTTTGGCGTGGAAGCTCCAGCCGTGACAGCCACTTTCTTGCAGTTTGCAAACCAACCGTCATCAATTTCAGAGGCTCGCTGCAGAAAATATGAGCACTCGTTCACGCGCTGTGAAATCTCCCAAAGACGCCTTGAATTGGCGCTTTCCGGACAGCCAATGACAACGACGACATCATTTTCTCCAGCCAATTGCTTGATTTCAGTTTGACGATGATGAGTTGTCAGGCAGATAGAATCAACCACTTCAGCATGTGGATATTTCTTGGAGATTTGAGCTGCCGCTCGATCCACAAATTCTTGATCCTGAGTTGTTTGAGAAATGACTGCAATTTTTTTGTTTGGATCGACGTCAAAACCGCACAAATCCTCATCTGTTTCAATGAAAATTGCGTGCTTATTGGCCCATTCATAAATTCCCTTGACCTCCTTGTGATTCCTTTCTCCGATAATAACAATCTGAGTGTTTCTATCAAAAAATGCCTTGGCAAGTCTTTGCACCTTGATCACGCGCGGACAGGTCGTATCCACCAAGTCAACTTTATATTTTTTAGCCAATTCATAAATCTGCGGCCCAATGCCATGCGCCGTGATGACCAATGTTCCAACCTCATTTTTTATTTTCTCAAAAAAATCCTCCAGCGGGCCTTCCACATGAACCTTTTTGACACCCATCCCTTCAATTCTTTCCACCACATCGTCGTTATGCACCAAAGAGCCCAGCACAAAAATAGGCCTCTTCACCAGGGGGTCTTTAGCTATTTTTTCCACAATATCATATGCCCGCTCCACACCTTCGCAAAACCCAGCATACGCACTTAATGTAATTTCCATCTATCAATTATATCTATAATTTAAAGAAAAGCAACCACAAACAAGACCATTTTTCCACAAAAAAAAATCCTTTACATTGGGGTAAAGGATTTTCTTTTTTTGACTTATTTTTTGAGCAATTGCAACAATTCTTCCACTGTCATTATCTTACTCTCCGTTTCGCTGCGTCTTTTCACCTCAATTCCACCGGCAGCCAAAGATTTCTTGCTGATCACCACGCGACATGGAATTCCAATCAAATCAGAGTCGGCAAATTTTTCACCAGCTTGCGCTTCGCGATCATCCAACAAAACTTCAATTTTATTTTCCAAAAGCTGAGCATAAATTTTTTCAGCCTCTTCATCTTGTCCAAGATTCAAAAGATGCACAGAAAATGGCGCGATATTTTCTGGCCAAACGATTCCTCTTTCATCATGAAAAAGTTCCACTGCAGTTCCCATCAAACGGTTAAGTCCAATTCCATAGCATCCCATAATCACATCATTTTCCTTTCCCTCTTGGTCTTTAAAGGTAAGCTCGAACGGAGCTGAAAATTTCGTCATCAATTTGAAAATATTTCCAACCTCCACAGCTTTCTCCTTTCGAAGCTCAGTGTTTCCACACTCAGGACAGGCATGCTTCAGATCCTCAATGATTTCATCGTTCACTGCAACGCGACACTTGTCGCAAATATAGATGTTGTCTTCGCCAGCTTCAGTCAAGGTCTGAAACTCATGTGAATATTTGGAAAATGATCCGCCAGAAGCATATGTATAATATGTCTTGTCCCAAATTCCTGTTCTTTCAAAAACTCGCTGATAGGCTGCCGTAGCTTTCACATAATAAGCATCAAGATCTTCAGCGCTAGTGTGAAATGAATACAAGTCCTTCATGAAAAATTCACGTCCCCGCAAAATTCCAGATTTGGCTCTTTTTTCATCGCGAAATTTGTTCTGGATTTGAAAAGTCGCAGTAGGCAGATCTTTATATGAAAGAACGTATTTTTTCATCAGCGGCGCCAAAACCTCCTCGTGCGTTGCTCCCAGTGCATATTCATTTTTGGAATAAAAACTGGTGAACTTGAAAAGATTATCCATACCATCCCAACGTCCGGATTTTTCCCAATTTTCCTTTGGATTGAGCGATGGCATCAAAAGCTCAGTCGCACCAAGTCCGGTCATTTCTTCGCGAATGATATTCTCAATCTTCCTGAAAACACGAAGTCCCAACGGCAAGAAAGTATAAGTTCCAGCCATCAACTTGTCCACGAAGCCGGCGCGAATCAAGAGTTGAGCGTTTACACTCATCTCATCGGATGGGGCTTCTTTTTTAGTTTTGGTAAATAGTTGTGATTGTTTCATATCTGTTATTTTTTCAAGAATTTAATTTTCACAAATCCCAATTTTCCAATTTTGAAAACTTTTCCATTTTGCGCCGAATCAAGCAGCATATTCACGTCAGTGATTTTCTCACCATCCACGCTCACGCCACCTTGTTCAACTTTGCGGCGAGCGTCGCTCATGCTTGTGGCGTTGCCAGAGCGCACCAACAATTCCAAAATTTTTACTTCACCCTCTTTAACTTCAAATTCAGCCACCCCTTCGGGAATTTCTTTGTTGGAAATAGTTTTAATAAAATATTCCCTGGCCTTTTCAGCCAACTCTTCAGAGTGGTAAATTTTCACAATTTCTTTGGCCAATTCCAATTTTGCATCGCGCGGATTCAAAGTGCCTTTCGCCATGTCATCCTCAACTTTTTTCACCACTTCCATCGGCACGCGCGTGCAATGAATGTAATATTTCACAATCAATTCATCGCCCATACTCATGACTTTTCCAAACATATCACTGGGCTCATCCATGATCTTGATCACATTTCCCCAACTTGAACTCATCTTTCTGCCATCCAAACCCTCAATAAGATTGTTTGTCATGATGTCTTGCGGTTCTTGTTTGTAATGCCTTTGCAGCTCGCGACCAGCGAGCAAATTGAAGCGTTGATCAGTTCCGCCCAATTCCAAATCAGCTTTCAACACCACACTGTCATAGCCCTGCATCAAAGGATACAAAAGTTCGCGCAAAGAAATTCGAGTTCCAGCGTCCAAACGTTTCTTAATATTTTCGCGCGCGATAAAATCATGCAACGAAAAAATGTCAGCCTGTTCTGAAATTTCTTGATAGGTCAGTTTTCCCAACCAAGTGGAATTGCGCACAACTTCAACCTTGCTCATATCAAGAATTTTTCCTGCTTGCTGCGAATATGTTTTGAGATTTTCTTCCACTGCTTGTTGCTCAAGCATTGGGCGCTCACTTTCTTTGTCAGAGGTGTCACCAATCACGCCAGTGAAATCTCCGATCAGAAAAACAATTTGATGTCCCAAATCCTGCAAATCTCTGAGTTTCAAAAGTGGCACCGCGCGTCCAAGATGGATGCTTGGGCTGGTTGGATCAGTGCCAAATTTGATGCGCAATTTCTCACCAGAGAGAAGTTTTTTTCGCAGATTCTCACGATCAATGACCTCAGAAACTCCTCGAGTCAAAATCTCATCCACAATTTCTTCTTTAGTTCTCATATTTTTATTGTTTCGAAGCACATAACATTTTATGCACCCAGAAATCCTAATTCAGTTTAATATAGCCATAATAGCAAATATAATGCATTTTGCAAAGAAAAAGCGGCGGTTCAAGTTAATGAACCGCCGCTAATTTGTTGGAAACTGCTTTCAATGTTACTGAAAGCAAAATCCTGGTGTTGCCATTCCTGGAGGAAAATATCCTCTGCCTGGAACATTAACGCCACCTGGGAAATCCGCTCCGTATGGAAAGCATTCTCCAATGAAGTGATTTGCTGGTGGCATCAGATACTGATTAGACTGATATGCGTAGTATGCTGGAGCAGCAATTTGATGTTGCATTGGAGCTTGCTGTTGCTGAAGAGTTGAAGCAATTGCTGACCCAACAACTAAAGCGCTCAAGCCGATCAAGATTGCAGTGCCATCACTGACGCCGCCACGACTGCCATGATTGCCATGACCACCGCGATGTCCGCGACCATCAGCCAAGGCTGAAGTTGCAGAAACCGCCATCATTACCAGAACCATCATCACACAAATAAATCTTCTCATGTCATTCTCCTTTTTCGCAGTTTTTTTGGCTTATTTTAAGCCTTATTTTAGGTACAGTGCCAACAAATGATTTTGCAAAACCTCATTCATTAACTATCTATTATACACCTAAAACAGGTTTTTGTCAAACCCCCATACTAAATTTGCCACCGCATCCGAAATAACAGCAATTGATAACTTCTATGTTTTTTCAATAAACACAGTTTTCTTTGTCAAAAAGTGTCAAATTAGTGCTGGGGCAGGCCACACAAATTTCATCTGTCTTATACAACCACAATATTGATAAGTTTTCCTGGCACAAAAATAATCTTTTTGATCTCCTTCCCTTCAGTGAACACCCTCACTTTTTCACTTTCAAGCGCAGTTTCTCGAACTTCATCTTCAGTCACATCGTGCGCAACCATCAAACGCTCGCGCACTCGCCCATTCACCTGCACCACCATCTCAATCTCATCCTCCTGCAAATATTTTTCATCAGCCACCGGCCAAGCCTGCAAGAAAATTGATTCCTTATATTTGCTGCTTTTATCCGCCGTAGCTTTAGCGAAGGAGGACCAAAGCTGTTCAGTCATGTGTGGAGCAAAGGGCGCCAAAATAATCAGCAAGGACTTATATTGCTGGGCTGAAATTTGAGTTTCCTTTTCCACTGCATTCACCAAAATCATCATCTGTGAAATTGCAGTGTTGAATCTGAAGTTCTCAATATCTTCAGTCACCTTCTTAATTGTCTTATTTAAGATGACTTTTATTTTGCCATTTTCCTGCTCACTAATCACAGTTTGCAATTTCCAAACCTTATCCAAGAATCTGCGCACGCCCACAATATTATCCTCATTCCACATCACCTCATCTTCAAGCGGCGAAGCAAAAAGAATGTAGGTCCTAACAGAATCAGCTCCAAATTTTTCCACCATACTATCAGGATTGACAACGTTCCCCTTGGACTTGGACATCTTTTTGCCTTCCTTGTCCAAAACCATTCCTTGATGACGCAGCTTCAAAAATGGCTCATCAAAATCAATCAGACCGATCTTGTGCATCGCTTTCGTGAAAAATCTTGCAAACAGCAAATGCATATAGGTGTGCTCAGCTCCTCCAATATACAAATCAACTGGCATCCATTTTGCAAGTCTTTCCTTTGAACAAAATTCTTCTGCATTATGTGGATCAGGATAGCGCAAGAAATACCAAGAAGAATCCACGAAAGTATCCATGGTGTCATATTCCGCCGTCCAGCCTTTGCCAAAAATTTTCTCAACCCTGCTTTTCAGTTCTTCTGATTTGGCCAAGGGTGACATTCCAGTTGGAACAAAATCAACATCCTCAGGAAGTTTCCAAGGCAGGTACTCTGCTGGAACCAAATGCGCCTCTCCCTCTGGCGAATACACGATTGGAATTGGACAACCCCAATAACGCTGACGAGAAAAAGACCAGTCGCGCAAACGATAATTTGTAACTTTTTTTCCAAAATGATTTTCTTCCAACCATGCCATCATTTTTTCACGAGCCTCAGTAGTATGCAATCCAGTATATTCTCCAGAGTTAATCAAATATCCATAATCATGTGCTACAGGTTTATTATTTTTTATCAATTTTTTTTCAAAAAAATCATTATTTTCTTTTAATTTCAAATCTAATCCAGGCGTATCATACAATTTGCCATCATAAGTAAATGTAGGCTCGCCGAATATTACAAACTTTTTATGCAAATTTTTTATTTCTGCAAATTCCCAATCTCTTTCGTCATGCGCTGGCACGGCCATCACGGCGCCTGTCCCATAGCCGCCCAAAACATAGTCTGCGACATATACAGAAACTTCCTCTCCATTAAAAGGATTAACTACACTGATTCCTTTTAGCTCCACTCCAGTTTTTTTCTTAGCCTCCATCCTGTCCAATTCGGTTTTATTTTTTGCCTTCTCAACATATCTTTCAACTTCATCGTAATTTGTAATTTGTAATTTGTAATTTGTAATTACGGAGTGCTCTGGCGCCACAACTAGATATGTAACACCAAAAATCGTATCCAATCTGGTGGTGAATACTTCAATGTGCCTTTGGTCATTGGAAATTGAGTCATTGATTGGAAATTGGAAATTGGAAATTGGAAATTTTACAGATGCTCCTTGAGATTTTCCAATCCAATTGATCTGATTTTTTTTGGTGTATTCTGGCCAATCAACTTTCTTGAGTCCATCAATAAGTTCATCAGAAAAATCTGTGATCTTGAAAAACCAACCAGGAACTTCTTTTTGCACAATCTCAGTGCCGCATCTTTCGCATTTGCCGTCCACCACCTGTTCATTAGCAATGACTGTCTGACAAGAAGAGCACCAATTTGTTTTTTGAGTTTTTTTATAAACCAATCCGTTTTCAAAAAACTTTCCAAAGATCCACTGCGTCCACTTGTAATAACCAGGATCTGATGTGATTACCTTCTCATCAAAATCATAGTCAAAACCCAAGGACTTCATCTGTTTGATATAGTTGTCAATGTTTTCAGCTGTCGTGACAGATGGTTTCACGCCAGTCTTGATGGCATAATTTTCTGCTGGAAGACCAAAGGAATCAAAGCCTTGTGGATGCAGAACGTTGTACCCCTGTAATTTTTTGAAACGATAAATCACATCGCTGACCGTATAACTTTCCGTGTGTCCCATGTGCAAACCAGTTCCAGAGGGATATGGAAACATATCCAAAACATAGAACTTCTCCTTTGAATTGTCATCCTTATTGATCTTGGCAGCATTATTTTCCTCCCAATATTTCTGCCATTTATTTTCAATTGTCTTTGGATCGTAGATTTCCATAAAAATTTGTAGGTTTTTAGCTCTTTTTCAGTGTTTCAAATTATCTCAATTTACTCCACTCTATCCTATTTCCGCTTTTTTTTCAAGGTTTTTCAAAATTCAACTCGTGACAATTTGTCACGACCTCATTTTCAACTGGTTACAATTTGTGACCAATTCAGTTGTCCGATTTTTTAGGACAACTGAATTTTTCATTTTTTATTTTTCAATAAAAAATTCTTATTTGTTATAACTTTTTTTCCAGTTTTTTCTTCAAGGCTAATCCTGGCTTTCTTGGCGACTCCGCCACCTTCCTTGCTGGCAATCTTATTCTCAGGCATGCCGTCAGCACTCATTGCCTGAGCAATTTCACGTGTCGACATTTCAGCCAAAGCTGTGAATATAAGCTCTGCTTCACTCATATGATCACGCAAATTTTGTGTTTTCAATCCTTTCATTTTCTTATGATCTTTCACGCTAACCTCAGCCCATTCCTGATGAATTATATTTGTCAGGATCGCAAATTCATCACCTTTTTTAACTCCATGATCATCCCAATAATCGGTAAGCTTGTTGCGAGTTTCCTGCCCCATCATTCTGCGCTGAATCCATTGCTTGCTCCTTCCATGTTTTTCCCAATTTTCCCTGGCTCGATTGATTGACCTTTCTGGGTCAGCCAATTCTTGCATTCTTTCATATCCAACTTTCGCCAACCAAAGCTTGATTGGTTCAGCTTTTTTTGATGGAACCGATTGAATGAGTCGCAAAATTGTTTCTGGATTGGCCGCATCAGTTTCGCGCATTTTCCCATCCTCAGCAATCATTTTCAACCGGTGACAATTTGTCACCACTTCACTTCCCTCACCTCTCAACCTTTCACTTAATTTATTCCAATATTTTCTAGCGGCCTGAAAATCCTCTTGCTCAATCAATGCAGCAACAATATCAATCACTGAAAAAAACCAGGTTTCGGTTTTTTCATCATAATGTCGCCTAATTTTATGACCGTCGAAGATTGCGAGTGTATTTTTGTCTGACATATTTGTTATGTAAAATAATTATAGTGATATTATACCACTATAATACAATTCTGTCCTGTGCATAACTTTTACTCAACATGTTCCACTGGGATTTCAATGATGAAGCGGGAGCCGAGGCCGGCGCCGTCGGATTCAACCCAAACTTGACCATGATGAGCTTCAGCGATAGCTTTGCCCACATAGAGCCCAAGACCTGTGCCACCCACATGCAAGCGTGACACGTCTTTGCCACGTGAGAATTTTTTGAAAAGATATGGGATTTCTTCGCGTGGAATTCCGATTCCAGTGTCGGAAACTGTGATACGAATCATTTTGCCAAATTCCGATTTCTTGCCCTCAATCACAAATCCATTCTCATCAATCACCACGCCATCATCTTTCAATTCAGCCTTGACAGTCACCCCGCCTTTTTCAGTATATTTGAGTGCATTATCAATGAAGTTGGAAGTCAGCTCTCTAATCTTGGTGTAATCCATCACAATCTCAGGCAATGGCACTTCAGGCAGTTTCAAGTCCAAATAAAATTTCTTAGCCTTAGCAATCAAGATAAAGTTGTCATTCAATTCCTTGATTAATTTTTCCACACTCGCTTTTTCAAAAGCAAATTGCATGCGTCCAGATTCAATGCGCGAAACATTGAGCAAATCCTCAATCAAATTCACCAAACGCTCGCTTGATGAATACATCTTCTCCAAAGCTCCGCGAGCACCATCATTAATTTCTCCATATGAACCCTCAAGCAATAGCGATGCAAAACCCTTGATGGCAGTAACTGGCGTTCTGAGCTGGTGAGAAGCAATGGAAATAAACTCGGTCTTAGCATTGTCCAATTTTCGCAGCTGATCATTTGCTGTGGCTAGTTTATCCGCCATAAGCTGGAGCTCTTCTTTGCGTTCAACTTCTTGTTTAACTGATTTAACCAACATATATCCAAATCCCAAAGAAATCATCAGGGTAATCAGAATTAATATTTGGTTAGTTACACTATTGGCGAAAAATAATTGCGATCCTATTAATACAACTAAAGCAAAAACCAGAGCCTGTGTAGCAATAAGTTTTACATGGAAGAGGCTGTATTTAACAATTGCATATGCCAATATACCTATAAACATGACCATGCCAAAAGGAATAAATAAGAGAGTATTATCACCAAAATAATTCTGTAATTGTATCAATAAAATAAACCACACAACGAGCACAGAAACTGCAAGCATAACAATTTTTATTCTATTTTTTATCATCAAATCATTAGCACTATTTTTATATTTTTTAAATAAAATTAAGATAAACCATGAAAAATATGCAAGGCCAAGCACATAGAAATATGGATACAATACTTCTTCGTGAACAATGCAATTATCGCCAACCTTTTTGATAGAAAAAAGCAAATAGCTATATTTCGAAAAATTTAATAAGAAAAGAGGCACAAATGGTATCCAAATAAAAAAGTGCTTTATCGGTGATATTGATATCTTCAATAGGTAATATGCAAAATACAGCAGTAATGGCAATAAAATTATAATAATTATTAATAATTTCGAAAAAAATTCATAAACAGAAAAAGGGGAATTAAACCAAGACATGAAATCAACCGTGGCATAAAAAGAAAAAACAATAGAAATCAAAACAAGTATTTTATTAACAGGTTCTTTTTTATTACTTAAATATATAAAAACACCAAAAAACATTCCGAGAAATATGGTTGGGAGATAAGCATAATACAGTAAATTTGAAATTTCAGCAATACACATACATTATTATAAATCCTTTATTTACTTATTTTTTAACAAAATAACTTCTAAAATACCAATGATCTTCATCTTTCAAGGGAAGCAGTGGGACTATTAAAGGCTTCACGCCAAAAATTTCTTCGATTTCCCTGTAACTCCTAGCAACTATTCCATCAGTAAATTGTTTCTCATTTCCCTTTGCTATAAAATTTTCAAAAAGTATTCCGTAACACAAAAAGAGAGTAAATATTTTTTTATAGTAGTCAATTATGCTATTCTTTTTTTTACCGTGATTAAACCATTTAAAATCATCAAATGTTTCTATGTCAATATTATATAAAGACAACATTCTATGATGAAAATCTACAAGATTTTCTCCCCAAAGTGTGTTTATATCACAAAACCTCTTGCCGTCCGAGATTACCATGTCTATAACATTAACCTGACTTCTCCCATCTTCAGCATTTTTACATTTTAAAAATGACAATTTTCCCAAGGAAACTTTATCGTAATTCTTGGTACAAAATTTATCCTCAATTCCCTCAAGTCCAATGGGTTTCAACCCTGATTGTTTAGCTAAATCAAGAAAATAAAAAAGTTCTTGATTAGGTGATAATATGCTACGCGACAATGCCACTCTTGGTTCTTTTCTAAAAGGCTCTGGTATTTCTCCTAAATATTCCTCAACCTTTTTTCTCAATTCTTTATCATTCCATCTTTTCCAGATTTCCTCTTTTGCCTCTGACAGCGTGGTATACATAGCCTCCACCTGCAAATTCTCAGCTTGAATTTTCTGCTCCTCAACATTAATGCTTTCAACCCTGTTTTCGTCCTTAACTGCAACATTGAAACCGAAAAATGATTTCAGCGAATTTATAATTATATCAACCATACAACGTATCTAAGACTGAATTAAAATTTCAAAATCCGCACAAGTTTTTATCCTTACATACAGATATTATACCTCACTTCAAGCAATTAACCAACCAGCGTTCTTTTAACTTTTTTCATCTTTTTTTGAATCATTTGCACGGCAATGAAAGAATTGATCATCATTTTCAATGTGAACAACGAACGATTGAATGTTCCTTCGACATAGTGATATGGTTCATTGTTGACCCATTTCCAGCTCTCAATTTCCCTGATGTGCGACAATTTTTTTCCAAACAATCGCTGCATCGCATAGCTCAGCCCATTTTCTTTGCGCATATGCATTGAAAAATTGCGCACACCTCTTTTTTGAGCCTCTTCAATAACTTTATATATCATTTTCAAATGTCCAAATTTCCCACGATATGCTGGCAAAACTCCCATAGTTTCAATGTAAAATCTTTCCTCTTCATGAGGTTTCATGCGAATATCGTCATCCTTTAATTCCTCATATGCATCATTATGCGGTCGAGCAATAAGCACACCCACAACATCATTTCCGTCTTTGAGAAAAATACTGATATTCCTAGAATCAGCCAATATTTTCTCAAAAAATTCTTGCTCGTCACCCTCGCAAAGAAATTTGCCCTCAAATGATTCACCTTCGATACGAAGGATATGCGCAACATTTTCCTCTGTATGTTCAATAATCTCAGCAACCTGCTCAAATTTTTTCTTCAAAATTCCAGCAAATTCCTTTTCCAACTTGAAAACATGTTCCATGGCAGCGCTATGCAAATTCTCCTCAGCATGCTGCTTTCTCAATTCTTCTGAATGGACATTGCTGCCAAAAACAACTTTTGCTCCCCACATCGCTCCCCTGTTTTTCCCATTATAACTTTCATAAGAAATTTGAGCAGGCAAAATATGAATCTTTTTGAATTTAACAATATGACCGATGCCTTTTTTTGCTTCCAAATGTTCTCCCTTTTTCACCATATGACCCTGAGGAAAGAAAAGTAATGAGTGTCCATTGTCGATATGATCAAAAGTATCCTCCAGACTTTGCGCCAAATCACCTTTCGATTCAATTGGATACATTCCCGTCATTTTATACAAAAGATTCACGACAGGAGCATCATACACCTTTCTGGCAATTGGAATTCGAAATGGATGCAGCTTCATGAAATTTCCAAATCCCAAACCAGCCAAAATCACCCAGGCATCCAGTCGAGCACCATGATTTGAAATTATGATCATCTGATCTTTCAAATCCAATTTCTCAAGACCATGCGATTTGATATTCATGAAAAATTTGAAAGGCATGAGCACAATAATATAGAAAAGTGCCTGACAAAAATTTCTGATTTCCTCAAAAAGCTTAGCAAGCACGCCAACTGGGGTTTTGCCAATTGGAGCAGCCTCGTAGAGATCGCCTTCGATGTTTTCAAGATTGGACAGTTGCACCGCAAACAAAAGAGCAACAACAACACCGGCTGCCATCATCAAGGTGAACATGAAGAAATCATATCCAAAAAATGTCCATATTTTTTCAACATAAATTCCTGTCGCATTTCCAAATTGAAGCGCAATCAGATATATCGTGACACCCTTCACAAGCAAATTTTGCGGCAACATGTGTGAGATGTAGGAATACAAAACCACACTCAAGAATCCATAGAAAAATCCGACAATGAAAAAAGTGAATGGAGCGAAGAAAAACAATCCCCAAGACAGCGTGAGTCCCATCAAAAAAACTGCAAACAACAAGCCCCACAATCCCCTGATGATTTGCTGTTGTTTCTTGGTCTTTATTTTTGCTGAAATCGCACTTCCAAAAACAAGTCCCAACGAACCAGAAAAAAGCACCAACCCTGCAGCCACACCGGAATAATTTTTGAATTGTTGCAAGAAAATTGAAACAACAAATTCACTAGCCACCGCCACCGCGATGGTGGCAACAATGACAATCATGGCGAAATAAAAATCCTTGCGAAATTTCTTTTCCGAAAGAACGACTTGTTTCGGACGATCATGATACAAAAATCCAACCAACAGCATTGCGATCAAGACCACCACCGCGTTTATCGCAAACAGATAGCGCCAGCCGCCAGCAGAGATGTCTGAAAAAATCCCACCCAAAAATGGTCCGGCGATAACCCCAGCTGCCGCTCCAACTTCAGTCCAAAATAATGGCTTGCCAATCTCGCTCTTGAAAGAATATGTCATCACCCAAAGTTGACCAACAAAAGAAAGTGCCGCTCCAACTCCTTGAATTGCGCGGGCGAGATAAAACATCTCGATGCTGCTAGCCAGACCGCCCATCACACTTCCAAAAAAGAACAGGCCCAATCCCACCAGGAAAAAGGCTTTGATATTGGTCGTATGTTTTATTTTCTTGCTCACAAAATAAAACAGCACCAAAGCGGCGAAAATCACATACAGATAAGAATTGATAATCCAAGAAATACTGTCATTTGAAATATTGAAATATTCAACAACTTTGGGAGATGCAATTATGAAAGATGTCACCTCAATTGCCGCAAAAAAATCCACAACAGCAAAAGCAATAAAAAGAAGTTTCTTCTTCATTTCTGAAATTTCCATGTTTTTTTGATATTCATTATTATACCTCAATAATACCACCAAAAAACATCTTGGTCGAGCCAAATATCCACCGTTTAATCAAAACTATCCACCCTATATCAAAAAAGAACCGCACAAAATGTACGATTCTTTTTTTGTTTTTTACACAATCTATTCAAGCTCACCTTTCATGAATTTTTCATATGAACCCATATCAAAATTTCCATGACCACTCAAATTAAACAAAATCACTTTCTCTTCTCCTGTTTTTCGACATTCTTCAGCCTCATCGATAGCAGCCTTGATTGCGTGTGCTGATTCAGGAGCAGGCACAATTCCCTGACTTTTTGCGAATATAATTGCAGCCTCAAAAACCTCCTTTTGCTCATACGCTTTTGCTTCAATTATTTTCTCATCTAACAGCTGACTGACGATTGGCGATGCGCCGTGATAACGCAATCCTCCTGCATGAATTGGGGCAGGCATGAAATCATGTCCCAAGGTATACATTTTCATCAGCGGAGTCAATCCTGCTGTATCACCTGAATCATATCGGTACTCACCCTTGGTCAAAGTTGCGCATGAAGCTGGCTCGACTGCAATAGCACGCAAATTCTTCTTATCGCCTTTCAGTTTATCCCTAAGAAATGGAAATGCCAAGCCTGCAAAATTACTGCTTCCACCATGGCATCCAATTATAATATCTGGGTAATGACCAGCAATTTCCATTTGTTTTTTTGCTTCTTGTCCAATAATGGTTTGATGAAGCAAGACATGATTCAGCACCGATCCCAAGGCGTAATGCGTATCAGCATGCGTAGCAGCATCTTCAACTGCCTCGGAAATTGCAATACCCAAACTTCCTGGCGTATCTGGAGTTTCTGCCAAAATTCTTCTTCCTATCTCAGTTTTCGTTGATGGGCTAGCGACGCAATTTCCGCCATATATTTGCATCATCGTTTTGCGTTGAGGTTTTTGATCATAACTCACCTTGACCATATACACGTCGCACTCCAAACCAAAATGATTGCATGCAAAACTTAGCGCTGTTCCCCATTGTCCTGCACCTGTTTCTGTTGCAAGCCTTTTTATGCCTTCCTGCTTATTATAATATGCTTGAGGCAATGCAGTGTTGAGCTTGTGACTGCCAACCGGGCTAACCCCTTCGTATTTATAATAAATTTTAGCAGGAGTGTTGAGTTGTTTTTCCAAACTTCTTGCACGAATAAGTGGAGAAGGTCGATACAGCTGATATGCCTCTTGAACCTCCTTTGGAATTTCAATGAGAGATTCTTGCGACATCTCTTGTTTGATAATTTCCCTCGGAAAAAGTGGCGCCAAATCTTCTGGCGAAATTGGTTCTTTTGTCATTGGATGAAGTGGCGGCTCAAGTGGAATCGGCAAATCAGGAATAATATTATAGTAGTGTGTTGGAATTTCCTTTTGCTTTAGATATATAATTGACATATTTTTGAATATTAAAGTTAACAATTAAAAGATCTTTAATCACCAGAATTCCATCGCCCTATTTTTGAATATAAATTTTTTCATATAATTGCAAATAAAAAAAACTCCTCATCCTAAATCGTACAATACCAAAAAGTATCATACGAAAGGACGAAGAGTTTTAAAACAAACTTCGTGGTGCCACCTTTCTTTTGGAGAAAACAAAAAACGCCTCGGAAGGCGCCAGCTTAATTCCACTCATCAACTCAGTCATTCTTGCTTAAGCAAAAATCGATATTGATTATCCCATGATTACGGAGGATGCCGAGTTTCCACTGTCGCAGAAACCACTCTTTTGCAATTTCTTGCAAAAAGCTAGACCCAGCCCCAAATTTCTTTGGGATCCAACTTATGAGCTTTGTAATTTGTAAATTTTCTTATTTATAAGGTAACAATTTTAATCAATTTTGTCAATATCGTATATACAAAAGCGTCCCCAATTACCCGGGAACGCTTTGATTTGATTGAATTTTATTTCAACTTCTCGGCAAAGAATGTTTGAAGCTCAGAAATTTTGATTCGTTCCTGTTGCATGGTGTCGCGGTCGCGCACGGTGACGGTTCCATCCTCCAAAGAATCAAAATCCACCGTCACGCAATATGGAGTTCCGATTTCATCTTGGCGACGATAGCGTTTTCCAACGTTTCCGTTGTCATCAAACTCGCACATGAATTCTTCACTCAAATTTCCAAAAATTTCTTTGGCCTTGGCCACCAATTCCGGCTTGTTTTTCATCAGTGGAAAAACTGCAACTTTGATCGGGGCAACTGCATTGGGGAATTTCAAAACGATGCGCTCACCATCCTCCAATTTTTCCTCAGTATATCCAGCGCAAATTGCAGTCAGGATCAAACGATCCAAACCAACGGTTGGTTCCAACACGTGTGGAGTGTATCTTTTGTTATTAACCGCATCAAAATAATCCAGTTTTTGTCCTGAGAATTTGCTGTGCTGAGTCAAATCGAAATCACCGCGATGTGCCAAGCCAAAAAGTTCTCCAAATCCGAAGGGAAAATTATATTCCGTATCGATGGTCTTTTTGGAATAATGCGAAAGTTTGGCCTTGGGATGTTCATAACGTCGCAAGTCTTCTTTTTTGGCACCAAGAGAAAGTGCAAATTCTTCTTGCTCATCCAACCATTTTTCAAACAATGGTTCCCATTTGGTTTCTGGTTCGATGAAATATTCAATTTCCATCTGCTCAAATTCGCGAATTCGAAAGATGAAATTTCTTGCCACAATCTCATTGCGAAAAGCTTTTCCAATCTGCGCGATTCCAAAAGGAATTTTCACTCGCATGGAATCAACCACATTTTTGTAGTCAGAAAAAATCGCACCGGCAGTTTCAGGACGAAGATAGATCGGTCCATCCACACTGTTCATTTCTGTTTGAAACATCTGACTCATATTGCGAACTTCTGTCCAATCAGATTTTCCACATTCAGGACACTTTAGTCCTGCCTGCAAAGTCTTGGTCATTTTTTCCAGTTCTCCTTCCATATCCTCTCCGGTCAATTCTTTCACCACATGATCGGCGCGAAATCTTTTGTTGCATTTCTTGCAATCCACTGAAGCATCATTGAACCCTCCAATGTGCCCAGAAGCTTCCCAAAGTTTCGTGTTCAGCAAAATTGGTCCATCCATGCCCACGATGTCCTCGCGTTTTTGCACGAACTTTTTCCACCACATCTTCTTGATGTTGTTTTTCAGTTCTGTTCCATAAGGACCATAGCTATATGAATTTGCCAGTCCCCCATAGATTTCAGAGGTTGGAAAAATAAACCCTCGTCTTTTACAAAACGAAACAATGTCCTCCATTTTTGTCACTTTTTTTTCTTCAGCCATAAGATTTTAATTAAACAAGAATTAAAAAAGACCCATCCTGCACAAACCAAACAAATGTTTGATATGCACGGGACGAGTCTTGCTCGCGGTTCCACCCGACTTTCCACCTTTCGGCAGACACCTCTTTTTTATGTAAGTCCGATTTTCCCTTGTCTTAGGGGAAAAGGAGCCACCCTCTTCTCAACCTCACATAGCTCTATTATACTCCTTTTTGCTGAAATAGTCAATAACCCACTCAGAACACTTGACAAATTAACCTAAAGGTATTACAATTGATTTTTATGTTAATACCTTCAGTTGTGTTGGGAGTCCGCTAGCAATCTGTGCATTCTGCTGCAATTCCCAAATCTCGGCTGCAAAATATTCAAGTCTCGTCGGGTTATCACCAGATAGCCCTTCTCAACTTTCATATTTTTCGCACGAAATTTGAAAATTTCGCGACGAAAGACAGATTGTTAGTGGACTCTGATCATCAAGCGTATCTATACATAAAATTTATTTTCTCTATCACCTGCTAGTGATTTGAAGATAAAACATTAATTTTTTGTGTATACGATCCTGCTTGGAAGCTTCTTCCCAGTTTGTTTTGTTTAAAATATACATGCATAGCAGAAACTTTAAGGCGGGCTCAGCTCGTCCCCAACGCTCAAGAGCACCATTTCAAGGTGGTCAAAAAAATTCATTCAATAATAATGGAGGTGGACGCAAAAAGCGTTTCACTGGAAATTTTATTGATATCAGTCGTTTCATCAACAAAGCTGCTCCGATAGTGGAAGCTGAGGCATATGTCCCAGACACTATTTTTGCTGATTTCAAGATTGAGGAATCAATCAAAAAAAATATCGCTGCTCGTGGCTTTGAGCATCCAACTCCAATTCAAGACAAAACCATCAACCACATTCTGGAAGGAAAAGATTTGATAGGTCTTGCTAATACTGGTACTGGAAAAACTGGAGCCTTCTTACTTCCAATGCTTGATAAGATTATCAAAAATCCAAGTGAGAAATTGTTGGTGGTTGTGCCAACTCGCGAACTTGCCATTCAGATTCAAGAAGAATTCCGCGCTTTTGCTGCTGGACTTCGCATTGGCTCAGTGGTGGTGGTTGGTGGAGCAAACATCCGAACTCAAATTGAATGTCTGCGCTCACGTTACAACGTTGTGATTGGAACACCAGGACGTCTGAAAGATTTGATTCAACGCAAAAACCTACACCTTAATACTTTTGCCAACGTGGTGCTCGATGAAGCTGACCGTATGCTCGACATGGGATTCATGCCTGACGTGCGATATCTTCTTTCATTGGTGGCTCCAAAAAGACAAACTTTATTTTTCTCAGCAACGCTGGCTCCTGAAATTGAAAGATTGATTCAAGAATTTTTGGTGCAGCCCGTAAAGATTTCAATCAAAACTCGCGAAACAGCTTCAAACATCGATCAAGATGTTGTCAGAGTCAAACCGGGCGAAGACAAGATTGAAGTTTTGCAAGAACTTTTGCGTAAAGCAAATTTCTCAAAAGTTTTGATTTTCTCACGCACCAAGCACGGCGCTGAAAAACTTTCTGTTATTTTGAGCAAGAACGGATTCAAAGCTCAATCAATTCATGGAGACAAATCCCATGCCAAGCGTCAGAAAGCTTTGAAACTTTTCAAAGAAAACTACGTTGAAATTTTGGTAGCAACTGATGTGGCCGCTCGAGGATTAGACATCCCTGATGTTTCTCATGTGATCAACTTCGATGTGCCTGCAACTTATGACGATTATGTCCACCGCATCGGACGAACAGGACGCGCCGGCAAAACCGGAACAGCCCTGACCTTTGTCTAAAAATTGCACAATAAAAAAAGCTGCTCACAAGGGCAGCTTTTTTGATATTACAAAGCCAGTTTGATGATCTTTTTTATGAGCTCTTTATAGCTCATGCCAGTATCAATCATCAGCATCGGATACATGGAAAATTTAGTAAAGCCCGGCAAGGTGTTTATCTCATTGAAATAGATTTTATTTTTTGCCACAAAAAAATCCAGCCGAGCAAAGCCGCGACAATCGCAAAGGCGATAGATTTTTTCAGCCATCAAGCGCAACTGTTTTTCCTGTTTGACAGTGAGCTTAGCTGGAATCATCACCTCGGTTTTATTGTTCTTATATTTTTCATCGTAGTCATAAAACTCTTTGGCCAAAATCAATTCACCGGGACGTGAAACAAGCAGCTGGTTGTTCCCCAGAATGCCAACTTCCACTTCGCGCATATCCGCAATTCCCTCTTCAACGACAATCTTGCGATCATGCAGGGCTGCTTTCTCGATGGCTTTTTCCAGTTGATCGAGCTGCTCGACTTTCGTTATGCCCACCGATGATCCGGAATTAGCAGGTTTCACGAATATTGGAAGCTTGAAATTGTTTTTTATTTTTTCAATTTTTTCCTTGACCTCATTTTTTTCAAGGATGTTCAGATCGATTGTTTCAAATTTTGATTGCACAATGCCGTGGCCCTGCAAAAAATTCTTGCACACGGCCTTGTCCATGCAAAGCGCCGAAGAGAGCAGTCTGCAACCAGCATATTTCACGGAATATCTCTCAAAAATTCCTTGCAGAATTCCATCCTCGCCAAAACGACCATGCGTCATGGGCAGCGCAATATCAAAAGTTTTTGCAAAATCAGATTCAGCTATTTTTGTCTTGGGCTTTTCAAGCTGCGCAAAATTTTTAACCCGATAGAAATATCCGTCGCGATGCCAATAAATCAAAACTAGCTTATATTTTTTCTCATCAAAATTAGCAGCCACATTTTGCGCTGAAATGATTGACACTTCAGCCTCATTTCCCAATCCTCCGAAAAATAATCCTACTTTTTTCATATTGATAAAAATTTATCTTTTAAGCATAGCAATATATTAGCATCATAATATCAAAAAATACATAGCCATGCTATGTATTTTTGCCTGCCAGAATTTTATTGATGACGCCCTCATCTTGGCAGGTGTAGGAATTATCAGGTGAATAAAATCTTTTCTTGGGGCCTTTGCAACCATTATTGTCCTTATATAAAACTCCAAAATACGGCATCAGGAAACCGGTTTTTTTGGTTGCAAACTTGTCATACAAGTTCTTCAAAGTTTTCGCCCTGACGTCCTTATTCATTCTCGCAAAAATATCCAGATCGTCACTTGGAATTCCACTCCAATCCAAATGCAGCAGCACATTATTGGCTTTGCTCGCAAATTGTTCGTGCCACAAAAGTGCCCAACAACTTCCCCTGGTTGAAAGGCACGGTCCATCCTCCACCTTTCCCTCCTGATTTATTCCGACTCCTCCTTCGATATAGTCAAAAAGCATCAAATATTTTTCATCGCTGATATCGCCGGTCTGCGCTCCGATGATAATATCCACGCCTTGCTGATTGGCATATTCGCGCATATCTTCAACAATTCTGGGTGCATAATCTTGCTTACCACTTTCCTGCATATAGATTTGACCGAAAGTGAAGCTCTGCACGCCCAGATTGATAGCCTTGTGGGTTATGTATTCAAGGTAGTCTCGATATTCCTTGCTGGAAAAAGCCGGCTTGCAGCTTCCCTCTCCCCAAACAACATTTTCCGTCCCCTTTTTGCACATCTCTCTAAAATCGAATTCCTCACCTGTATCTAAATTATAATAATCCTTACGAAAACTGATAGCTTCAGCGATAAACATCCCATATGCCACATCTTTTTTGGTAATCTGATCCATCACTTTTTCAATCTTGGCAAAATCAGGCGGTGTCAGCCAAGTTTCAATGGCTCGGTGGAGATAATAACAATTCGATCTATTGATAAGTTCGACAAATTTTTCATTCTCTGGGTTATATTCACTAAGGAGTCCGTCGGCCACACAGCCTTGCGATTTCACTCTATCCATCGAAACTGGCGACGGAATTGGCCTTTGCGGATGCACGATTGTCACTGAAAGTGGAGAAAAATTTTCATCAGCCAGCGCACTTTGCGCAATGACAGTATTATCGATTGTAACGACATTTTTATTACTGACAGAAAAAGAAAAAAACCTTACAGCAAAAAATGCTGCAGACAAAGAAAAAAATGTTAACAAGACAATAGTTCTTTTTCTCAAATCTTTTTTGATTAAATTTTAGCACTTAAATATTAGTACGCCTGCAAATGAAAGATATTTCCGATTTTGTCCCCGTTGTTAGCGCTAAAAAAACAAAGAAAAAACTTTTTGAAAGTGTTTTCTTTGTTTGCAAGTGATTTAAAATGATGGAGCTATTTTTTAATTTTTTTTATCAGATTGTTCAGTTCAGTTGAAGCCTTGATGAGATATTTCGTCAAGATTTTCTGCATAGCCTTCTTTATATAAATTCGCTGCTGCTTGTCGCTTTTTATGCCAAGCGTGTCTTTGTATATAATGTCATGCTCAATCTCAGCCCAAGCATGATGCAGGATCGAGGTGAGTTGTATTTCACATTTCAATCCGTCGAATTTGGCATACTCACTCAACATGATTCTTTTTTCACCAAATTTTGCAATGACGTGGGTTGATTCGTATCCTGACATTTTTTTGTGATGAGTGACACCGACCTCATCGGACAATTCCTCTAGCAATTTTTTTTCAAATTTATTTTTATCCGCTTCAATATAAAATAATATTCGTAGTCCAGCCAGATCCTCAAGATCCTCCAATTTATCATAAAAGACGCCCTCAGCCTCTTTTCTTATTATTTTTTCTTCAAGATTATCAAATTCTTTGATTCTATAAAATATCTGATATTTACATCCATCGGTCACTAACATGCTATCAAGCAATTTATGCATGGCCAAACAAAACTCCTCATAGAGAGCTCTTTTTTCCCTGAAATCGTCCAATATCTTTTTCACATTACTCACCATAGTTTGTGGAGTATAACATAGTTAGCTAGTTTAAACTAACATCAAAAGATGTTAATGAAATATATATAAATATCAAGCGTATTAAGTAGAATGGATGTAGAGTTTAATAAAAGGTATTACACCCTAGGGCAGAGCCCTGAACCCTCTGGGCTTACGCAACAGAGCTGCGAGGTATTAAACCTTTTGATATCTGCGCTCGCTCGGAAATGAAAATTGCTATTCTCATTTCGCTCACTTCGCTTGATAATAATTTAACATCAATTAATATGGACTCATCAACTTCTCGAAGCACAAAACCACTTTACCGCGGAACACAGATAGTTTGGTATGCCTTAGGACTGCTTGAGATATTGCTTGCTTTTCGTTTTCTTCTAAAATTATTTGGAGCAAATGCGGCCGCTGGCTTTACGAGTTTCACCTACAGCATAACACATGTCTTTACCGCACCATTTAATACTGTTTTTCATGTAACAAAAGTTGCTGGCAGTATTTTCGAATGGACAACACTGCTTGCGATGCTTGTCTATTGGGTGATAGCATTAGGCATCGTCAAATTACTTCTCATTGGAAAAACCGTCTCGACGACTGAAGCTGCCGATAATTTAAAAGCCCAAGAAAAATAATCAATTAAATAACAAAAAAATATGAGTATTCTTATTTGGATCGTCTTTGGAGCTTTGGTTGGCTGGGTTGCCTCAATGGTCATGGGCTCAGGCGGCGGCTTGGTGTGGGATGTCATTGTGGGTATCATCGGAGCAGTGCTTGGTGGCTGGCTGATGAGTTTGATTGGTGAAAGCGGTGTTTCCGGCTTAAACCTGTACAGCTTCCTTATAGCGCTGCTTGGTGCTGTGGTGCTTATTGCCATCGTCAGAGCCGTGCGCTAAATTCCAAGCTTTCTCCATAGTAAAAAACAAGGCTCCATAGAGCCTTGTTTTCCTTGCATTTGCACGGGCGGCAGGAATTCCGCGTCGTTTTCTGCTGAAAATTCCTTGTCCACGGCAGAGCTGAATGCTCCTGTGGTCGCATCCATCTACGTTCGATTATTCGCCTTCGCTCATATCTCACTCCTGCCGGTTCGATTTCTGCCAACTCAATATAAATTTAATAAAAGAACACTCTTTATGAGTGCTCTTTTATTAATTTTGCACGGGCGGCAGGAATCGAACCCACGCCAACGGTTTTGGAGACCGACGTACTACCACTATACGACGCCCGCATCTTAAAAGGCGGGCAAAGCCCGCCCCTAAAAACTATTTCATTTCCTTGTGTTCAGTGTGCTTTCGGCATTTGTTGCAGAATTTGTTGAGCTCAAGTTTTTCCTTGATCTTCTTCTTGTTTCTTGAAGTGTAATAGTTGATTTCTTTGCATTCGCTGCAGCGAAGTTTCACTAGGTTTTCTTTGGTCTTTGTCGCCATATTTGTCTGTGAGGTTACGAGCAGCTACAAATATGAGCGTCCCGCACCAATTCTATAATTAAAACTTATTGTTATGATTTTCTGAGCCGGAGGCGTTTCCGTGAATTAAATTTTCTCAAACATCAACCTCCCTTCGGAATTTGGTGCTGGGATCGCCATATCTATTTTCAACCTGAGCCGTTGTGCGGAATCGAACCGCAGACCTCATCCCTACCAAGGATGTGCTCTACCAACTGAGCTACAACGGCTTCCCCTTAGTAGTAGGCTTCGGATTTTGAAACCAACAACTATCAAGCAGTATAAGGCTTTCTTGGATTTTTGTCCATAGCTGAAATTTGAGTTAATTTGGTCACTTTTTTGACTAATTTCAAGGGATTTACGCGTCGCCTTCGCTCCTTGCCCAGGGTCGCGCTAAATCCTCGCTCGCTCGAATTTATCGGCGTTCGCTGCGAATTTTCTGCTGAAAATTTCTAGCTCACTGCTACTCGTTCGAATCCCTCTCTGCACAAAGAAAAAAATCCCTAATGGGATTTCTCTTTGTGGGCAGAGAGGGATTCGAACCCCCGAAGGCGTAAGCCGTCTGGTTTACAGCCAGATCCAGTTGACCGCTTTGGTATCTACCCATTTTACTTATCTATAAACTGCTCAAAAACCTTTTTTATCTGCTGTCGCAAAAATCTCTTTCCTTCGGTTGTTTTCAAATACCTTTCTCTTCTTTGTGCATCATCCTTTAATAGATATGCCTCATAATGTATAAGCTTAACAGGTAATCTCTTACTTGTAAACTCCGAATCTCCCCTTTTATGCTCGCCGATACGCCTCCTTAAATCCTCTGAATATCCAGTATATAATTGCTTATTATTTAACAATAATATATAAACATAAAACATACCTGTTTTGTTTTTTATTTTCTCCTGAGCCACCCACCGGATTTGAACCGATAACCTACTGTTTACAAAACAGTAGCTCTACCGTTGAGCTAGGGTGGCAAAAATTCTTCAAACTAAATACTTTTTTATTACTGAGAGCACCCACCGGATTTGCCCTGTCATCCGACAGGGCACCATATCGAATGATATGGTGAACCGATAACCTACTGTTTACAAAACAGTAGCTCTACCGTTGAGCTAGGGTGGCAATGTTTTTCTATCTTACACTATCTATTTCAATTTTTCAAGTCTTCTGATTCGCAGGCGTGCTTTGTGATGAGCTGGGCTCAGATGCAAGACTTGTTTGAAACACTCCAATGAATCTTGAAAATTTGCATTTTCCAGATAATAATCACCCAACCTCTCATATGCCTCAATATCCTTGGGATTCATTGCAATCCTCTTAATCAAAGCATCCTCCAATTGATTTTTTTCTCGCAATCTTGATGGTTGAGGCATCGTCACAGTTGCTCTTACTGTCGGTCTTGGGCTGCTAATTTCAGGCATAATCTTTTCATTCTGCTCAGCCAACACATTTTTTTCACGATTTTTTCGTTCAATAACAAGTTGCTCGCTCTTTCTCTCCTGAGCTTCTTTTTGCAATTGAGTATTTTGCTGTCTTTTTTCGCGAATTGTCTGAAACCAAACATTACTCACGTTGTGAAATTTCAGCGACAACAGTTTCATGTGATGCATCAAACGTTCCAAAAATTTCAAACTCACTTGCCCCACCACTGACATTATTTTCACATTCTTCTTCTCATCCTCACGCTTATATTCATCAGCAATAAATTCCTCAGCTGGAATTTGAGCTGCTTTGCGAAAAAGAAACATTATCAAAATAGATAAACTGATAATGATTATTATTGGCGGCAAAATATAATTGAGCATAAAAAACTTTGAAAAAATTACAGGAGGGCTTCTTTCTTCACTACCACAATTGTTCCATCTGACATCCTTATCTTAACATCTCCAGTCAATACATTCAATTCGATGACTTCACCTTTGCCATCGCGAGTTTTCACGCTACTGCGAACCTCGGGCATGCCAGTCAACATCTGTTGATATTGAGCAGCTTCATATGAAAGACAGCACATCAAGCGTCCGCAAACTCCCGAGATTCTTTCGCTTCCACGATGAGCCACCTGCTGCACGCGAGCCATATCAATTGAAATACTAGGCAAAGAACCAGGAAAGCGCAGACAGCAAAGATCTCGTCCGCAGACTCCGCAACCGCCAAGTTTTCGCGCTTCATCGCGCGATCCAACTTGATGCATGCGAAGTGAACGATGAAATATTTTTGAAAGATTCTTCACCAACTCGCGAAAATCAACTCGCTCATCAGCAGTGAAAAGAATCACAGCATTACTTCCATCAAGACTGATGTGCACATCAACCAATTTCATGTTGAGTCCAAGTCGCTTGATTTCAATTTTGCTCAATTTCAAGATTTCACCTTTCTTTTCTTCATTCTTTGCCCATGTTTCCAGGTCACGCTCAGTTGCCTTGCGAACAAGCGAAGTGTTTTTGTCTTTCATGACGTTGCCCTCACCATCCTCAATGGTTGCAATTTCATTGCACAAATCCTCCTTCACGACAACCTTGTCGCCGGTCTGGAATTCATGTTCACTCTTGCATTGACGAGCAGGTTCCCAGCTATATACACGAACTGAATATTTATACATAGGAATAACTTACAACTAACAACTTATAACCAACAACCAAGCGGCTCATTATTATAATTCGATTCGAGACATCTCACCAACTTCGATTTTTTCGCCCAATTTTGAAATAGCTGCCACAATCAATTCATTGATTGTCATTTCAGGATTCTTCACGAAAGGTTGAGTCAAAAGTGCTGACTCTTCTCTGAATTTCTTTTCCTTGCCAAGCATGATTTTTTCAATCATTTCAGCAGGTTTTCCCTCAGTCACCAAAAGCGCGCGCCAAATTTCCTTTTCTTTTTCAAGAATTTCAACTGGCATATCTTCCGGTTTGATGAATTTTGGGCTCATCGCAGTGATGTGCATTGCAATGTCTTTGGCAAGTGCCACGAATTCCTCGTTGCGAGCAACAAAGTCAGTCTCGCAAAGCAGTTTCACCAAAGCTCCAGCTCTATTTGAATGGACATATGAAACCACCACGCCTTCCTTGGTTTCACGATCTGCTTTCTTGGCAGCCTTGCTTTCTCCTTGCTTACGAAGGATTTCAATCGCTTTTTCCTCATCTCCACCAGCCTCATCAACTGCTTTTTTGATCGCAACCATTCCAGCGCCAGTACGTTCTCTAATTTTTTTAACTAATTCAAACATAGGTTTAATAATTTGAAATTTTAAGTTTTAAATTTGAAATGAATTTTAAATGATTCAATTTTAAATTTAATAATTTGATATTGATTTTAAATTTTAAATTTGTAATTTAAAATTCCAATGCTGAGCATTGGTTATGCTTCTTGGATTGCCTTGTATACATAAGAAAGAATAAGCTTGAGAGATGAAATTGCATCATCGTTTGCAGGGATTGGGAAATCAACTTGTGAAGGATCAATGTTTGTGTCAGCAATCGCAATCACAGGGATTCCCATTTTTTTGGCTTCAGTAATTGCTAAGTTGTCTTCTTTGATGCTTGCAGCAAAGATTGCTCCTGGAAGATCAGCCATGTTTTTGATTCCACCCATGCGTTTTTCCATTTTTTCCAATTCTTCCATCTTCTTCATCTGTTCAAATTTGGTATATTTCTTGAATTCACCACGAGCCAACATTCCTTCGCTATCAACCAAATAACGAGTTCGAGAGCGGATAACTTTAAAGTTTGTAAATGTTCCACCAAGCCATCTTTCTGAAACGAATGGCATTTGCAAAGCGCCAGCCACGTCTCTCACCAAATCCTTAGCTTGAATTTTTGTTCCCACGAAAAGAATGCTCTTTCCGCTTTTCTTCACACTCACGATAAAATCAAGAGCTTCTTGAATTTTTTCTTGTGTCTTTTGAAGATCGATGATGTTGATACCTTTACGTGTAGTAAAGATGTATTCATCCATTTTTGGGTTTCTGCGAGCTTTTTGATGACCAAAGTGAACTCCAGCCTTCATCATTTCCTCAAGGGTCTGTTCGATTTTGGACACGTCAAGAGAAGCAAAATAACTCTCTTGCCCTTCTTTTTCTTCCACTACTGGAGTGGAAACCTGCGTTTCTTCTTTTTGCATGTTTTTTTGCCCCGTCAAACTTCCCCAAAATGAGGCAATCTGACTAAAGCTTTCCTTTATATCACACTCCCCCAAAAGGCAGTGCAATCACCTACTTTTCCTTTGTATTGGCCAGAAATCCCAAATTTATCAGGACAGGACTGGTCAGAAAAAGTATGCTTTTTGTTAATTACCAATACAAGAGACAGTATAGCGCAGGGTTTACCCCTTGTCAATTTTACTTTCCTATGTTAGGCTTTCTGAGTACTTAATTCACATTTCCATATTTACACATTTGTATATTTGTAAATTTGTAACATTATTCGTAATTTGTAGAATATATGAAAAAGAAAATTCACCCGCAGTATCACAGTGATGCAAAAATCATCTGTTCTTGCGGAGCAACCCTGCAAACAGGAGCTACCATCAAAGAAATGCAAGTTGAAATCTGCTCAGCTTGTCATCCTTTTTATACTGGTAAAAAGAAAGTTCTCGACACAACTGGACGTGTTGATCGCTTCAAGAAACTGGCTGAAAAAGCTGCTGCCAAGAAAGTTGCCCCAAAGAAAGAACGAGTTAAAAAAGCAACCAAGTAGTTTTACGGAGAATATTCAAAAGAAGCCCTTATGGGCTTCTTTTTTTACCTTTACAAAACACTAAAATTGCCATATAATCCAATAGTTATGTCCAGTAGTGAAAATTCAAAAAAAATAAACTACTGAATAATAATGTACTATTTTTCAAGATGATAGTAAGATATATACAATAAGATTAAGACTGAATTTGGCCAAGGGTCATTTGAATTTCTACTAATGGATATGAAAAATCAATTAGACGCAATCAAAAAAGAATACAACGAAATCACAGACGAGCTCAGTTCCCCTGAGATTTTTAATGATCCCAAAAAAATGGGGCAACTCGGCAAACGCCAGTCAGAACTTCAAAGTGTGATGCAAAAAATCACCGAATATGAAAAAATCGAGCAAGACATGAAAGGCAACGCCGAAATCATGAACACCGATGAAGATCCGGAAATGAAAGAAATGGCCACCATGGAAAACATTGAATTAGCAAAAAGAAAATCTGAAATTGAAAAGGAGTTGGAGGTTATGCTGCTTCCCAAGGATCCCAATGATGACAAAAACATCATCATTGAAATTCGAGGTGGAGCTGGCGGCGACGAATCTGCACTTTTTGCAGCTAGCCTTTTTCGCATGTATTCCAAATTTGCTGAAAAAAATAATTGGAAATTGGATGTGCTCAACTCAAACCGCACAGAGCTTGGAGGTTTCAAGGAAGTTGTGTTTGAAATCAGCGGCAGCGCCAGCAATCCAGTGTATCAAAAAATGAAATTCGAATCTGGCGTGCATCGTGTGCAACGCATTCCTGAAACAGAAAAACAAGGACGCATCCACACTTCAACTGCCACCGTAGCAGTACTAGCTGAAGCTGAAGAGATAGATTTGGTTATCAGCGAAAACGATCTTCGTATTGATACTTTCTGCTCATCAGGACCAGGAGGACAATCAGTGAACACCACCAAGAGCGCCGTGCGCATCACACACATTCCAACCGGCGTGGTGGTGTCGTGCCAAGATGAAAAATCACAACTCAAAAACAAAGATAAAGCCATGAAAGTTTTGCGTTCTCGTCTCCTGCAAGCCGAGGAAGACAGAAAAGCCAAGGAGCTTGGCGATGCTCGCAAAAGCCAAGTTGGAACTGGCGACCGCAGTGAAAAAATTCGAACCTACAATTATCCGCAAGACAGAATCACCGATCACCGCATCAAGCAGTCCTGGAGTAATATGGAAGGGATTTTAGATGGAAACATCGATCCAATCATTGATGCCATCAAAGAGGAAGATATTAGACTCAAGATGCACACAGCGTAACAATTTTCAATTTTCAGTTCTCAATTTTCAAACAATTTTACAATTTTAAAATGACAAAAATTCAGGATATCATAAATAAATATAAGAATAAAATTGATTATTTTGATTTAGAAATACTCATCGCGAATTCTCTCGATAAAACGAGAGAATTTATTTTAACCTACCCAGAATTTGTAATTCCATCATTGAAAATTGAAAATTTAAAATTGAAAATTTCCCGAAGAATGAGGGGCGAGCCTATTGCGCACATTTTGGGCCACAAGGAATTCTACGGCCTGGATTTCATCATCAACAAGCACACACTCGTGCCGCGTCCTGAAACAGAACAAATGGTGGAATTAGTGCTCAGCGAGTCACCAGCCACCATTGTGGACATCGGCACGGGCTCTGGATGCATCATTATATCCATAGCGCATACATCAAAAAATGATGCTAGATATTACGCAACAGATGTCAGCAAGGATGCTCTTACTGTTGCCAAGAAAAATGCCAAACTAAATATGGTTAATGAAAAAATAAAATTCTTGCACGGAAGCCTATTGGATCCTTTTTTAAAAAATAAAAAATTACTGACCGATAAGTTAGTCATCACTGCTAATCTACCTTATCTTTCAAGGGAAATTTACGATGCTGCACCTGTCGATGTGAAAAAGTTTGAACCCAAGTCAGCTTTATATAGTGCGGAGCAAGGATTGCAGCATTATCGAAAACTTTTGGAACAACTAAGTAAATTGCTAGTCACTGGTCACTGGTCACCCGCCTCGACTCGCGGAAACGACCGCTCGTCGACGCGAGGCGGGCTGGTCACTGTCCTACTCGAGATTAGTCCTGAACAAAAAACTTCAATCACCAAGCTCATCAAATCCATCTTTCCAAGTGCAAAAATTGAATTCAAAAAAGATCTCGCCCACAAATGGCGTATCTGCAAAATCAATCTCGACTAGTTTTTAAAAACCAATATCAGAGCAAACTAAAACCCGCCAAATTGGCGGGTTTTAGTTTGTTGATATATCCTAACTTACGATGAAGCTAAAAGATAAAAACTATTTAAAAGAATATTACTTCTTTCGTTTTGCTGTCTTTTTAACTGCTTTCTTTACAGCCTTCTTAGGAGCTGCTTTTTTAACTGCTTTTTTCACAGTTTTAACTGCTTTTTTTACAGCTTTTTTTGCAACTTTTTTAACTGCTTTTTTAACTGTCTTTTTTACAGCTTTTTTAGCTTTTTTTACTGCCATGGGTAAAACACCTCCTTTCGTGAATTTGCTCTTATACGAATATTTAGCAGGGACTGATTTGTCCCGCACCTTTTCCTTTGATTGTGAATCCTCAGAAAGGGTGCGGACCAAGGTCCGAAATGCCGAATATTTTTTCAGAAAACAAATACTTTTAATTTTTATCTTAACTCTTTTCTTTTTCGTTTTATTTTTTTGTTGAGAAAAAATATTTTCAAAAAATTCTTTTTTCTTTACTTTAATTATAGTGGATATTCCACAAAAAGCAATGCAAGAAAGTTATCCACAGCAAGAAATAATTTTCAATTTTCAATTTTCAATTTTCAACATAATATTAATCCCATATTCACTGCATCATATCACATCATATTCATACAACGATGCTTGAAAAATATTTCCATCATATGAAATATTTCTCAGCTATTTTTTTGAAATTAAAATATTTACAAATTTTTTAATTTTTCAATGAATTTATTTTTTTTAAGATTGATTTTAAATGGAATGATTTCAAATCGTAAACCGATAGATTAAAATAAAAAAAATTATGATGTTATATCAATTTATACTAATAAAAAATCTTCACTTACGCTGAACAAGATTCATTTTAATTTTTTAGGGCTTTATTACGCCTAAAAAATGACTTTTTGTCTAGTTGACGCTCAAATTAGCCTAAGATACAATAAAAAGACTAAAGGAAGAATTTATCAGCAAAAAATGGATGGTCCATTGGAGGCTGATTTTGCTTCAACGAAAGCGCCCTTTGACAATTAATCCACTAATTCCAAGTCTTACAGGCATTGGAACAAATCCGGCGCCTTAATCGGCACGGTAGTAAACTAGAAAGGAAGGTGAATAACCACATGGAAGAATACACACCAGAGCAACAAGAGGAAAGATCTGAGCAACTTAAAAGATGGTTTCAAGATAATCTTCGCATCGTTATCAGCGTGGCAATCGTTATAGTTATCGCTGGAGGAATTTTTTCTTATTCAAAAAGAACAGATGCTCCAATCGTAGCTGAGCAATCAGCCTCAACTGATGAAAATGTTACTGATGAAAATCAGGCAGACACAACTTCAACTGATGGAGAAGTAGCTACTGACAAAGATGCTACCAAGGAAGTTTCTTCAGCTCAAGCAAGCAAAGAAACTGAAGGTTCATTCATTGAAACTGCTAACAAGGGTGACGGTTTGACCGTTCTTGCTCGCAAGGCAACTGCAAATTATCTCGAAAAAAACCAAGACTCAGCGCTAACCAAAGAACACAAAATCTATATTGAAGATTACCTAAGAAAAAACGTTTCCCACTCAGGTGGAGTTCACGTTGGAACTAGCGTAGAATTCTCAAAGGAGCTCATCGCCAAAGCAATCGCACAGTCTAAGACGCTTAACGAGAGACAACTGAAGAACCTACAGAAATATTCAGCTCGAGTATCCTCACTTTGATAATTGAGGATCATCACAGATAATGTTTCAAAGCCTTACATATCGTTCTTTTCCGGAAAAGACATAGAAAACATAAGACCCCGCAAATGCGGGGTCTTATGTTTTCTATTTTTACAACTGCCAATAAAACTAAAAAACAACCCTATCCCCCAACATAATACCTAATTCTTCAAGTCTGCCTGCACCAAGCTCCAAAACAGCATTAGCATCCTCATCTGGCCTCAGCACCCCTCCAAACGAGGGCTGTATATTTTTTTCGATATGCACAACGACTCCATCAGCAAGCCAAGCGAAATCAAGAGGAAATTTCATACCCTTCATCCAAAAGGCATGCTCTCCTGCTTTTTGAAATTCAAACAACATGCCAGAAGAAAAACAGATGCCTTTTCTCCCACTGAGCCCTAATGCTTTTTTTTCTTCAGTTGAAACAACTTCCACGTATATAACATGACCTTTCATATTGAGCGCTACTATCTTATTTCCATAAAGCGAAAACACATGGGTTGAGACATAATAGAACATGGCAAAAAGCACAATGGCTCCAACTGCAAAAAATTTAATGTTCGCTCCTTTAAGCATGTTTTTTGATACGAATTACAAACAGCACCGCAGCCATAAATAACGCAACCAATGCAAAACCAATGATTTTCCCAACTGCATTAGTATTGAGTGCTATCACAGCGACAATTACCGTTATCGCATAATAAAACAAACAGATCTTCTTAACTGACCATCCCAATTCCAGCAATCTAAAATGTAGGTGCCTCTTATCTGGTGCAAAAATTGAGTCACCCGCTCTAAAGCGTTCAGTGATGACCCAGAGCGCATCAATAATTGGAACAGCCAGTACAAGCAAAGTGGTGGCAATCTTTGCTCCAGCAAAAATTGCCAAAATTGCCAAAATAAAACCCATAAACATGGAGCCGCTTGTGCCAGCCATTATCTTCGCACTATGGAAATTAAAAAAAAGAAATGCAGCAAAACATCCCATGAGGGCAGCTGTAATGATCGCAATAGGAGGCTGATTAACTTCTGGCCTGAAACTCAAAATAAACACCGTCACAACACCGATAAAAGTGATCCCGCCACTGACTCCATCCACTCCATCAACCCAATTTATAGCATTCATCAAAAAGACCACCCAGATAATAGCAATTAGAAATCCAATAACGTACCCAATTCCACTGGAAAGCAAGAATACTCCACCAAAAGGATTGCTGATATAGGCAAGTCCATTTCCCATAATATATACCAGCATCACAATTGCCAGCTGAAAAAAAAGTTGAGTTTTCCAAGAAAGTTGTCTGATGTCGTCAACAAAACCAAGGATTAAAATTGCACCGCTGCCAATAAGTACGCCCAGCAAGGGTGTATTTATGACCAAATTCTTATCCAGTAAGATCGTAATGACAAAAGCAATGATCAAAGCTATGCCACCAAAACGTGAAATGCCTTTTTTATGGAGATGACGCTTAGTGATCCTGCTGTCACGAATTGCGCATCTGCGATTAACTAGGATGAAAACAATCAACAGCAAAGTTGAGATTATAAAGGAAACAAGTAATGGCATCAAAAAGAGAGAATAGCCCATCCAGCAGTAGAAATTCAAATGGGCTTTGCCCAAAAAATTTCTTATTTACTCGGAAATTTAGAATTAAGTAAAAGACTAAAAAAATAACAAAGAATATCAATTTTTAAATTTCACTGCTGGACACGTACCGCTTGCTATTTCTTACGGATTTTATCTGTTACCCAAAATTCACCGAAGTATTGTTTGAACAAGATGCGTGTTTGAGAATCGATAGCAGGAATTGCTCCCAAAGTTGGCGCGATAATTGGAGCCAAAAACCATTGTAGGAACATGTAGATGTAACGTTTTTTGCCATATTTAGCTGGGCGTGGCGGCAAAAGCACGAAACTAAGAAACATTGAGATGACGAGGCCGCCCATAGCAAGTGTCATCAAATAGCGCGTCACAAATGGCAAATTATGAGCCAACACGCTCTGGTTGAACGCTGGACCGCCAAAGATAAGCGGGAGCCATCCCAACAGCGCCAGAATGAAAGCAGAGGTTGCCCAAGAATGATGACCTTCTATCATTTCAAAACCTATTCTGAATTTCTTATAAAATGAAATCGTTTTATCAGGCCAAAGAGCGCGCATGATTACTGGAAAATTTTCAATTCCATAGGCCCAACGTCTTTTTTGTTTGTATTGATTTTTGATTGTTTTCCAATAAGTTTCAGCCAAAACTGCATCCAAGGAAATTGGCAGATAAATTGGACGTACCTTGTAATCTCCATGATAATACGCAAAGCATTTCCAATATATGATTGAATCCTCACTGATCATATCCAATGGCCAAAAATTAACATTTACCAAGGTGTCGAAGGGTTCACTGTGCGAGGAAAATGTCACCATTTGCACGCGCGTACTCTGAAACATATGCCAAAAAGATGAGCCCGTCACGATCACACGCACGAAGGCGTTGGTGTCCCAAATATTATTATGATACATCGGAAGCGGCTGATATGAACGCTGTAGACGTTTTGGATCAGTGATATAAGCATGCGTGAGCGCTGCAAAATACTGAACGTGACAAACACTGTCACAATCAAAATTAGAAAAAATAACCCTTTTATAATCAATGTTTCTTTCGTCCAAATAGACCATTAATTTCTTGGCAGCATAAGTTGCATTGGATGCCTTGCATTTCATTTCATGTGATTGCACTTCATGAGTTGTCACCAAAAAATCCTTAAACACACCCTTAAACTTATCTTGCAAATAATTCACCTTCTCGAGTCGATTCTCAGCGTTTTCCCTTTCCTCAGTTGCAAGCAAAATAACAATTTGTTGATTTGGAAAATTGCTATCAGCCACGGCTTGGATAGCTGGCTCAATAACCTCAGCTGGCTCATTGGCGGTTGGCAAAAGCACGACGTGCACAATCTTGCGCCAATCCATAATCTCATTGCCCTGCGCAGCAATCTGCTCCACCTCCTTTTGGTATTCTCTGAGTCGCAGCATCTCACCTTTAATTTTTTTTCTTTCGCTTCGCACAGTCATTTCGCGCAAGCTCACCTTAAATTCGGAGACTTTTTCAGTAATTGCCAAAGCATATTCGGCTGGATGTACGATGTTTTGACAACGCTCCCACCAATCAATCTTTTTGCCATTTTGTAATTTATTATAAGCAACAATGGAATAATAAGTAATGAAAATTGTTCGATAAATCCAATAAATATCGAACATGATGATGAACACCGCAATCCAAATTGGCAGCACAAATGAAAAAACTAACATCCCAATCAAAGTCACCCAAGTCAAAATACCTGGAATGACTTCCAGGCTTCGTTGAACTCTATACTCCTTAGGATCAGACACTTTAGGACTAGGAAAGTAAAACATATATGGTAAAAAAAGTCACTGGTCACTGTGTCACTGGTCACTGTGTCAGCATTTAGTGACTAGTGACTTGGTGACTTGGTGACGCAATATTATTCTTTTTGATAAATATAAAAAAACAAATACACAAACGACTTAATAATTAATCAACAATAGGCTTGTTACTGCTATCGTAATGCCGATTTGCACGATAAAGGTCGCCAGAATCAACAAATGAGCCACAATGCGCTCTTTTTGCTGATAAAAAAGATACCCCAACACGGTATTTACGCTTAAAATAGCTATTCCAATCAGGGGCAAAAAGTAGACCTGCCACCACGCACCAATCACATCCACCCCGAAATATACATTATAGTGAAGTATTATAGGAAAATCAACTGGTCTGATGAAATACGCGATCAGTCCCCAATTTGTTATGTTAACCAAAAGTGCACCAATAATAACCCATTGAACAAGTGGGCTGCGAAAAAATTCTTGCGAAAAAAAATATCCCAACCTTAATTGAAGCTTGTTTATAAAAAATAGAGACTTTTTTTTGTCGTATTGCAGCATATTGAATTTTTTAATAAAGTTCATGCGGTTTTTCCAAGGCCAATGGCTCGATACTTTTCTCTCCTTCTGTTATTTTCGCCACATCCTTATCGATCTTGCCCAGTTCCTTGTAGGCAGTATTGAAATGATTGACCGTCGTACCCAGACTGCCGCCTATTTTTTTCATATATTCTTCGTATGCAATGATATGTTTACCTAGCTTCTCTACATTGACACGTATCTCCTTGGCGTTCTCTTCGATCTGAAAAGCGCGCAATCCCTGAAGCACTGTTTGTAAATAGGCTAAAAAATTTGTCGGGGAGACAATGATGACATGCTTTTGATTGAAGGCATACTCAATAAGATCCGCAGAATTCACCTGCGATGACCTCATCAGTAAATCATAATAAATTGTTTCACTAGGAATAAACATGAAAGCGAATTCCATAGTACCTTCTTCAGGACGAATATATTTGGAAGTCTCATCGATGCGATTTTTCAAATCCTGCTTGAAAAGTTTTTCATATTTCTCTTTTTCAACTGGAGAATCAGCATTTAATATTTTTTCATAATTTTCCAAAGAAAATTTGGAATCAACAGGTACAATATTCTTGCCGACAAAAACAACCGCATCAACAATATCACCGTTGTTGAATTTGTATTGCATCTTGTAATTATCTGGTGGCAAAACGTTCTTGAGCGTCGTTTCCAGAAAATATTCGCCCAAAATTCCACGCTGTTTGGTATTTTTCAAAATGTCCTGCAAACTCTGAAGTTGCGCGGAAAAATTCACCACTTGTTTATTGGTTTCCTCAAGTCGGGTAACACTGGCAACCATATCAGCAATCTGCTTGGCGCTCTGACCACTCATCCCCTGCACCGCCTGCATGGTATTATTGATCTGCTCTTGAGAAGCGCGATGAGTCTGGGAAAGTTTCGTGTCTATTTCTTTTCTGAGTTCTCTGCTCTCTTCCATGATGTGTTGCAATGAAGCCTGCACAGAAACCATCTTCTCAAGTTGTTCCCGATTGTCTGGCGGCGCTAAAACCTTCATTTTCAAATCAAAAATAAGCCACAGAATGGCAGCAAGAAATATAAACGCTATAAAAAAAGTAAGATATGTGAGCATAAGAAAATAAATCTCAAATCTCAATGTCAAATGCCAAATAAAATCTCAAATCTAAAATCTCATTTTTAAGCATTTGAATTTAAGTCATTTATTTGAAATTTGGATTTTGTCATTTGGATTTTTGTTTTAATTAGTATTTTTTGCGACCGAGAATGAATCTCTTGAGTCCTGGGATCTTATCGATCAGCTCCAAATGCGTTCCCTCTATGAAATCAAGAAGAAAACGATCCAACATGTCCAAGCGATATTTGAATTCTTCACTGTTCATCAACACAAAGCTGACCTCTTTTCCAATCTCAGCTTCCAGACCGTTCATGACGCTTTTCAACTTTCCGCGACTAACATTGTTTGCCACCAGCACCATATCGACCTTGCTCTTAGGATAGTTCAGGAAAATTCCACTCACCAAGGCAAGCTTCACATCGCCGATATTTTTGAGTTTAGCCAAGCTGCCTGCCTCAGGAGACGCAGTGGATTTTGCAAACAAGCTTTTCAGCTCACCATGAAAACAAAACGCCTGATCAATAGAATAATATTTGGTTCCCTTTTTTGTTTTTTCAACCAAAAATTTTATCTTCTTCAGCTCATTGATTTCTTTTCTCACGGCCGGGCCTGCCAACATATTCTTATTTGCAACTTCTGCAGCAGTATATTCATTTTCAGAATTCAGCAGAAAAAATCTCAGGATTCTGGTTTTTGCCTTTGAGCCAAAAAGTGATTCAAGAATTTCAGACATATGTTTGACGATAATTTAGGGAAATTAAAACTTGACAGATCAATTAAGAAATATTTTTCTGCTCAAAAAAGCAGCAATATTGCCATTATACAACCATCAAGTTTAAAAGTAAACCTCAAATTAGCAACGGTCATCACCTAATTGCGCTGGAATGAGAATTACTATATTATATAGATAGACGTTTGAGGTCTTTTTATGCCAATTAATGGCAGTGCAAAAAACCGATGTCCACAAAAAATTCTGATAAAAACAAAGACGTGATAAAAGAACTGGAAAAAACAATTTCCCCAATTTTGGTTGTCAATAATTCGGCCTTAAAGCCATACGTGGAATTATTTGAATACGCACCAGAAAATATCTACCAACAGCCGCTTGGCTCACTTGTTGGCTTTTTTGAAATCAAAGAATTTTCTCAGGAATCCGCCTATGTCGTAAATTTTTTGACTTCAGTCCTGAAAAAAGAATACTACATCAACCCCAAGCGACCGGTCACCGAAAGTCTTGATAGCGCCCTGCATAAGGTGAATATGGCCCTGTCTGAATTGGCCAAGCATGGCAACATCGAATGGCTCGGCAAGATAAATGCAGCCATCTGCGTGCTGGAAAAAAATAACGCGCATTTCAGCGTTTCAGGCGATGCCAAAATATTCCTGTATCGCAGCCAAAGCCTCTCTGAAATCAGTGAGAATCTAGCCTCGGATTCACTTGAACCTCATCCACTCAAAACCTTCGTGAATGTTTCCAGTGGACGACTCGAAAAAGATGACCGCCTGCTGATAACTTCTGCTGACATTTTTCATATCCTGCCAATCGCAGAAATCAAAAAGAATTTCCAGCGCTTTGAAGGTGACAAGTTTGTGCAATTTCTGAAAACTGCCCTTTCCAATCAGATGGAAATGATTGTTTCGATAATCGTCGAGATGACAGAAACAGTTCCGGTTCCAGTAATAAAAGTTAAGAATGCCAAAAAATCAGCCAGTGCTGCCAACGCCTTCAGTGAACAGACTTTCTCCAACACGCCTTCTTCAAAGGCCTTGGCCGAGCAGCATGATTTCATCGCAGACGTGGAGCAACAAATTCAACCGGAATATACAGACGAGAAAACTGGACATATCTATGTTCAAGGAGAAACCGCTGAGAGCAATGACAGTTCCCATGCTCAAATAAACCTGTATTGGGACATGGTCAAGGAGAAAATGACTCAAGCCTCCTATCAAACCAAGAATGAAATCAGAAAGAGATTCTCCCTGTACAAAAAACAACTAGCCAAAAAAAGAGAACTGCAAAGAATCGCCAGACAGGAGCGCGAACAGTTTGCCAGTGAGGAAAAGAAACGCCTCGAGGAAGAACGGGTTATTTTGGAAATCCAGCATCAACAAGAACTTGCGCAGCAAGAAGAGGAGCTGCAAAAAGTTCGCCTAAAGCAAGCAGAAGAAGCAAAACAAGCACAGTTGAACTTGGAAAAATTGCAACAAGAGGAACTTGCCACAAAACCTACCGTTTCAAAAAAGAAATTACAGCCAGTGATCGTTATCAAACAAGAGCAGGCGCCAGAGGAAGCGCCCATTAATGATCCTCAATCCAGCTTCTTGGAAAAACTCAGAGTAGCCAGAATAGAACAGCAAAGAAATGCCGTGATTGATTTGAGTTTGAAAAATAAGTTCGTAGAAAAAGAAGCTGAGCCGATAGCTGAAGAGGAAAAAAACAATATCCCATATGAGGCCATCGAAATTGATCCTATCGAAATTTCAAACAAAGACAAGGTGAAACTTTTTGTGAAAAAGTATTATGCGCAAGCCCTGCCCACAGCAAAGCGCTTGCTTGTTTTTCTCAAGACCCAAACAGCAGCAATCTCAGCGAAAATGAAACAGTCGAACGATTCTTCAAAAAATTCAGAGGAAAAAAATTTCGATATTGCTCCTCATTTTTCAAAAATCAAACAGCTTTTTTCACGCTTTTCCAATAAGCAAAAATTATACACACTCGGAGCCCTGGCGCTGATTTTCATTGCCCCACTTTTCATTGTGCATTTCCTTAACCAGCCAGCAAAACCAACTGTGACTGAAATCAAAATTGTGGAGCCGACACAGGCTGAACTATTGGCCAATGAAAAGAACATGCAAATCGACACCAAAATACAAAGCGTTCTTTCAGACAAAAATATTGTCGCATTGCTGATGTCTGATGCAAATCCTGTACTGGTGACAAAATCCGGCGTGACGGTCATTCAAAACAATGAGCCGAAAACATTCCCTCTTCCAGCTGATTCTGGCACTCCCGTGCGAGCAACATATATGAATGATCTGTCCTTAATACTCATCCTCACTGACAGCAGCAAAGTTGTTTCTTTCAGTCCAATATCCACCAAATTTGCTGACAACAAAATCAGTCTGGACGGCATCTCATCAACCAGCCTTATTGGAACATATCTGACATATATGTATGTGCTCGATCAAAAAACCAATCAAATTCATCGCTTCCCAAGAGCTGAGGGTGGATTTGGGCAAGCTTCAAGTTGGCTCAAAGACGGAACTTCACTCTCGGAAGTTTCAGATATGACTATTGATGACAATATCTATACAGTTTCCAACAACCAAGTTTTGAAATTCTTCAAAGGCCAAAAACAAACATTCTCTCTTGAGGCATCAAACACACCAGTTCATTTTGACAAAATCTATACCACACCAGACCTCCAAAACATCTATGTTCTCGATAAAGAAAATTCACGTATCGTCAAATATGCCAAAGATGGTAATCTCCTTGCGCAGTTTTACAATGAAGGATTAAAAGATGGAATATCAATTTCAGCGGATGAGAAAAACAATCTTGCCTATATCTCAACTTCTTCTGAGCTGATTTCACTCCCACTTCAATAAAATCTATTGACGAAACTAAAAGCTACTTTTGTGGCTCTTAGTTTCGTAATACAAATTCAGTTTCCACATTTCGCATCCATATTTTTTGTGCCGGATGAAGATACTGGGGCAAGCGCGGCGTTCTCCGCTAAAATTTTCACTGCGTCCTCAAAACGTCCTCGAGCAAAATTTCTTAACGCGTCTCACTTGCGCTTTGCCTACGTACTTCATAGGGCAAAAAAATACAGATACGAAATGCAATTTGTATTTTAATATTTTCATGTTTTATTTGTACCATTGTGAAGTGCGTAGGTAAAAGACGAGTGATGAGCGTAAAAATTTAGCGCGAGCTTCAGCAGAAGCGCAGTGTAAATTTTAGCGAAGAGTGAAGTCTTTGCCCCAGCAACGAGCCAGGTACAAATAAAAGCTGATTTCTCAAAAAACCACCTCTCCGTGGTTTTTTCTTTTTCTACAAAAAATCCACCCGCCTTTTCAGCGGGTGGACACTATTTTTATATTATACACCTTTTTTATTAAAAAGTCAATACTACAGCAAAAAACGGCTAGTGATAGCCGTTTTTAAGTGTATGAATTTTTTCTATATTACCGCATTTCCTACTACCTAACTCCTAATTCCTAATAGCCTATTCCCTCATAGCTTGCCTTGCAAATTGGGCGCGCTGCATGATTTCGCGGTTCACAATGGACGCGTCGCGGCCATATTTGAGCCGTGAGAGCTCTTTGAGATAGTTGGCAGCTTCCTGGTTGCCTCTTGTTGGAGGATTCGTTTTGAGACTGAACGGTTTGGAGAGTTCCCCATTGATCAGCACCCGAGCAAAGCCGTTGTAGTTGTCGACATTAACCAAATCATTGGCAGCGAAAATTGGAGCCAATTGTTTTTCCAAAAATTCCGCATCCTCAGGACCCACGCGCATCACCACCATGGAACCAACATTACCGAACACTGCCTTGGAAATATCTTCACTAAGCTGACCGATGAACTGATGTGCAATGTTGAGACACAGACGATATTTTCGCGCCTCAGAAAGAATTTGCGAGATTGAATTGGTGGTCACATTTTGAAACTCATCCAAATACAGATAGAAATCTCGACGCTCATCCTCCGGCGTGTCGCCGCGACCCAGCGCGCTCATCAAAATCTTTCCCACAATCACCATCCCCAATAGATGCGCATTGATTTCGCCAATTTTTCCTTTGGAAAGTTTCACCAATAAAATTTTTCCTCCATCCATAATCTCACGAAAATCAATCGTACTTTTTTGCTGGGCGATAATCGGACGCATCATGTCATTAGAAATGAAGGTTGTCAGTTTGGAAGTGATATATGGCACCATGTTGGCCAGGGCTGCCTCCCCACCAGCCTTCTCAGCTTCCTTGGTCCAGAAATCCATCACCACTGGGTTCTGACATTTTGAGAGTTTCATTTTTCTAAAGTCTTCATCAGCCAACACTTTCGAGATTTCCATCAGCGTGCTTCCTGATTCAGGGTCCTCCATGATCAGCAGCATTGCATTTCTCACATATTGTTCAAACATCGGACCACCGGTGGCCTTCAGGTCATATAACTGATCAAAGATTCCAATCATCTCGTTGATCACGAATGTTTTCTGCTCAGGATGCGCGACGTCATATTCCAACATATTGAGTCCAAACGGCCGCTCCATGTCAGATGGATCAAACACGATCACATCCTCGGCGCGCTCTTTTGGAATGGCGGTCAAAATATCCTCAATAGCATCTCCATGCGGATCAATAAAACAGAAACCTTTGCCACTGCGAGCGTCCTGCTTGGCTAGCTCCTGCAGAAAAGCAGTCTTTCCGGTTCCGGTTTGACCAATGGCATACAAATGCCTGCGCCTGTCAGCATCAGACATCCTGATCTGAGTTTTGGTTCCGCGATAATCATTGAAACCGATCACCAACCCTTCCGCTGGAATATTAAGCGGTGGCGGAGCAGCTCCGGATTTCTGCCATTTTATTTTTGGAGTTTCCGTGGTAGAAATTGGAAAATGAAAAATACTGGCAATTTCCTCGGTAGATAGGATGATAGAATGTTCTTCATCAAAATTTCTGAAGATATAATCAAAAGCGATCTGCTTGGATTTGATTCTTTTTTGCACGATAAAATGGTTCACCTCATGATTTTCAAATTGCGCAAAAGAATTCTCCATGTGCCCCAACACTTCATCAGCCCGCTGCTGCGTCATGGCACTGGCCAGCAAGCGAATATTAACCTTGAAACCAGCCTTGCTCGATTTGGCTTCAATTTTTTTGACCAACTCCTGTTCCTCTGGTGTCAGCTGCACAGACTCCTTGTGCATGATTTGCTCGCCAGTTTTATTTTGCATCACACCTACCACGCCTTTCCCAACCTCCATGGCCAGTGAACTATGATGCGCATCCTTGAGCTGCTTACCTTGTTGCATTTTGTGTGCGATATCGCGACCATGTTTTCTCCAATTTGTCCCAGCTGGGCGCAGGATTATCTGAATGGCAGCTCCTTCATCATGAGACTCCAGCTTGCTGATTGCATTGGAAATTTCATTCAAGGGATCAATATCAATATTCTCATAGGTGAGAACTGGCAGCGCATAGGAATGCTTGAGGCTCAAAGTTGTCGCCGCTGTGAAGCTTCCCGGAGAAAAAATCGTATAGTCTGAAATTTTTTCGATGGAAGCCTGTGGAAAATATGAATGCACCTGTTTTTCAATGCTGTCTCGGAATTTTTTCGGAACTGCCAGATAAAAAGAGATTTCTTCACTGCCGGCCGGATTAGCAATTTCCAGTGCAATATATGGTTCGCTGTATAAAAAATGTCCGATGATTGATTTTTTTTCCTTGATATTAGCAAGCGTTGCGAGCAGTTGTTCCATGGCACCAATCTCTTCTTTCCAAGTTTCACTATCGCCAGCTGAAGCGCCTTTTTCCTTGAAAATTTTCGTGACACGCACAACTTCCAGATCCATGTTCATTGAGCGGTTGATCTGAGCGCGATAGTTCAAAAAACTTCGCAGCACTAAAAAAGCCCCACTGAAAATAGCAACTGCAGCCAAAAACCAGACCAACAAAATTAAGATAGCGTTCAGATCGATATTATCCATTTGTGTTTTTGTTTTTACTTTATGAACCTTATAACTTTACGAACTTTTAACTATCCTATATTTCCTTTACCATTCCCTTGCTTACTAGCGCATCATGCAGCTCCTCTTCCAACATGCGGTCATGAAAAGTGTCGAGAACAAAATTATCCTGCATATGCTGCGCAACTTTCACGGCGTGCACCACGCCCTTTTGCGTTGCAATATCAACCAAATGTTGCACCTGCGATTGTGCATCCAGCTTGGCAGCGCCTACTTGAGCATCAGTTGCAATTGCATCCTGATCTATTTCATCAACTGCTTGAGTTTGAACTTTGGACAATATTTTTCCATAAGAATCATCCTTTTCTACTGCACTGATTTCTTGAGGAATTTCTCGCTCAATATTTGAAACGCTCGGCGATTCCTCAGATGAATAAGTCCCTTCAGTTCCACGTTTGATTTTTCCTTCCAAATCCAAATCACTTTCTTCAATCGGCTCTAAGTTACTTTTGATCATAAATTTCTAATTTCTAATTTCTAATTTCTAAACAATTTCCAATGACCGAATTTCCAAATGTTTGAAAATTAATAAATTAGAGAATTGAAAATTAATTGAAAATTGAAAATTGTAAATTGAAAATTAATTTTGTACGTTCGTGCTCACCATCTCATTTCTAAATTCTTCAATTATTTGCTGCACCATTTCATCATAATTTTTTATCTTCTCCTTGAAAAACTCCTCCACTTGCTGCGGCTCAACTTCACCTTCTGACATTTTTTCATATTCTTCGCGCCCCTTCTCTCCAAGTTTTTCCATGGTCTCCAAGAATATTCGCTTGAGCAAAACTTCCGTCATCTTGATGATGAGATCATTTTGCTTATCTTGTGAAAGCGTGTCAATTCCCAAATCTTTGATGAGTTGATTCAGTGCCTCCGATTGAGCATTTGTCACTTCCTCGGTTTTTGTTGTCATATTTTTTATGTTATTTTTTTTAACCTCTTAGGATGCCATACTTGCTCTCCATTGTACGCAAAATAACCCTTTGCATGTAATGTTTGACCGTTTCACCATCATCCGGCCGCAAACTTGGAACATATTCACCTCCATGCAATTTCACATTTGCCTTGATGGCTTTTGCGCAGGACTCCCTGAAAAATTTAAGCTTAGGTCCAAGCTCCTTATCAGCAACAGCTCTGTCATATTCAAGATCTTCGTTACCAGCGAGCAGATTTGTGCCATTTTCCTTGAATATGCCTAGTGACACTTTCACTGCGTCCTTCATGTCGCTTCTGTACACATCTGTGCTTCTTATATAATCAGCACTTTGGCCCATCACTTTTTCAGCCGCTGACAGAGCATCGTTTTGTGAGGAAAGATTTGACTCTGCAATATGGCCTCGCATTATCTTATCGATAGTTTTGCCATAATCTCGCTGGGCGCTGCCAAATGTTTCCTGTGAAGAAGCGATGTTCTCCTTCACCCTGAGAGCCTCAATTTTATCATGCTCTTCCAGAACTTTTTTAGTTATGTCTTCCGTTGTTGGAGCTGGAGGTATGTTTGGATTATGATTATCTGCAGCATGATTTAAGCCATCTTCAATTGACGGATCAGGCAAATTGAATTCTGGAACTGGTGGTAATTTTTCAATACCGCCAAGATGTACAATTCCACCATGAAGCAGCTTGATGTCCCCCTTAATCTCAGTTAAAACGGGAGTACCATTAAAGTCAACAATTTTTAGTTCTGCTCCCGGTTGAATGTTGACGCGACCAGACGCAAGCATTTCTTTGTATTCAGCAAGTTTTCCAGATTTTGCAAGCTCATCCTTGTGTTGATCAATATAATCTTCCATGTATGCTGTATACATCTTATGCGCAGTTGCTCCATGATTTTTGATTTCAGGGTGACTTGTTTCCAAAAACTTATTTAGAGCGCCTTCTATACTACTACCTTTTTCAATCACCAAGCCAGACATATTTTCAGGTGTTGGAGTGTGCAAGGCCTCTTGAAAGACTGGGGGATTAATTTTTCCATCTTCTGCAAAATTGACAGGAGCACCATTTGGATGTTCAAAAGAATCAGTCAGCGGTGTGTCTAATTTTATATCATCAAAATTATTAGTTGAAAGAGGAACTTCATTGCCATGAGATTTCATAAGTTCAGCGCTTCCAAGCACTGCGGCGTGATTTCCCCAACCAAAATATTCAGATATTTTGTACCCACCCATAGACATCAATTTTCCAGCAAGTCCGGAAGCCAAAAATGTTCCAACAGCAACTCCAGTTGCTTGTTGCCTCAAATCTTGATTTCTCACCCTGTCAATTGTATTTTCACTGTCCTTGATAGCACAATTTTTTATTCCATCAGATAAAATGTCATATTTATCTTGTTCAGTAGCTGCATTTTTCAATCTTTCCAAAAACCTAACTTCGTCAGCATTGACACTTTTCCTGTCTTTCATTTGACCCCGAGCTTCAAGTGCAAGCCTTGCGCCAACTCCAGCGGTCACGCCACCAAAAAGTCTTCTAGCAACAGCCAACGCTCCCATAAAACCAACAGCTGCACCGCCTGTTGCACCAGCTGCAACTCCACCAACAAGCATCGCAGCGCCAACTCCCAATTTCATCTTTAATGGCAATTTTTGATATGCCTTTGTAATATTGATTATTTTTTCAGCCACAAAACCCTCGAGACTTCCTTTTTGTTGTTCGACCTTCACCTCATCGTGAACACCTGCCAAATTAATTTTTTGTTCAGTCCTAAATTCAATGAAAAGTTTTGCCAATTCCTCATCAGTTGCACCTTTTTCTCTGGCCTCATCAATTTGAAGTTTCTGCAAATCAAAGAGCTTGTTGTCATAATTCGCTCGAAGATGTGCCAGATCCATATCCGTTTCAAATCCACGCTCCTTTTCATCTCGTCCTCTATTACCAAAATATTTCCTAAGCCTATCAAAAGCTTTGTTCTTATTGTAATTAACTTCCAAATATTCCTTGCGAGCATCTGTCATTTCCTGCCTGATTCTAGTTACAGCCGCTGTCCTTTCTAGATTTTCAGGAGTCACTGTTCTAAGTGCTGGCAAATTCTCTCTGTATTTTTCATTGATAGATTCATGCTCAGTATTACGAATACTATTGCCATTTTTCGCATCAGCAATATCATCTTTATTTATTTTATTGCTGCCTCTCTCTACAACCTCACTATCCATGACTGCAAAATCTTCATTACTATTGGCAACATTTTTTTCATCCCCTGCTGGTCTTTCTACTTTTTCATCATTACCACCAAATCCTTCGCTAGCCCCCTCGTAAACAAATTCATCCTTCAAATCACTAGCACTGATTGGGCCAAAATCTTCCTTGCCGTAAGCAGCATTTTTTTCAGCCTTCTCTTTTGATACTGTCTTTGGATTCAATTCATTTTCCAACTCTGATATCTGTTTTTTTATTTCAACTATCACTCTTTCAGGAGAACCCTTGTACGCATCCGGTTTTGCCGCATTTTCTTCCCATTTTTTCAATTCACCCTTCAAACTTTCAAGCTTGAGAGCTTTTTCTTTTGCTGCTTCTTCTTTAGCGGCTTGCTCCATGGCTTTCTTTGCAAGCTCAGCAGCAATTCCCATATTCTCCATTTTCATATTTTTTTGTTTTAGCTACCTTCTTAAAGCTTATGCATTTTTTACTCCAAGTTTATCCTTTGAGGACATTAAAAAAATTCTCCTTCAGATCCGCCATTTCTTCTTTATCGTTCTCACTGCAAATACCATGATGCATAACAACACTTTCAATCATATAGCCCATACCCTCCTTTATCATTTCTTCCATTTCTTCTTTATCAGCATCCTTGGTTCTCTCATCCGAATTCATCAGGTCTGCAAGTATTTTATATCTTCTCTTTATGATATCTAGAATCATTTCAAAATTTTCCGGATGTTCGCGAAGAGAGTCCCACACATGAGGAAGTTTGAATTCCTTTGCTTCTATTTTAGCACTTTTTTCTTCTTTCGTCCTGACAATTTCCTTAATTATGACTTTTTTCTTGGCAGCAATTTTTTTCTGCATTTTTTCCGTCGTGACAACTTTTTTTTCATCATCTCTATCCTTTTCGCCATCCAAAGAAATTTCCTCCGCAACAATCCCAGGCTCGACAATTTCCGAAACATCAACTGGATTGACAATTTCAGCTTTGACATTTTCTTTAGTTGGAGCTTCTTTTTTGAACTTGTAAGTATGTCCGTTTATAATGACCACCTCAATTGGATTGTTTTCATCATTGATTTCTTTGGCAGCAAGCAAGGCATTTGCAAATCTTTCTTTTTCTTTAGCAGTGAATTGATCCACTGAATCATGCTCATGCGCATGCAAAAAAGTGGTCAGCTCCTTGGAATAATCCACGTCGCAACCTTCCATATGCTGACTCTGTGCGTATTTTTCATCAGCCTCCTCCATTGTCATGGTCATTTTTTTCAGCTTTTCGATGGCCATGCTCAATTCCTTGATCCAAACATCATTCTCCAGCTCAATCTCTCGCTCTTTCTTCTCTTGAATTTCTCTTTGCACCTCCAGATATTCTTTTTTAGCTTTTATTAGCTCACTATTGGCCGTATCAACCTGCTGCGCAATTTCCTTTTTATCCTCCTCTGAAATGTTCACCACATTGATATCAGTGACCATGAGCAGTTCAACATCCTTTTCGCCCTTTTCTATTTTCGCAATTTTAGCCTCTTTTGTTCTCTCAATATGATCCACCACGCGCTCCAGCGAATTTTCTCCACGCTCAATTTTTGCGGGCTTTTTCTGAGCTTCATTTTTTTTCTTGAAAGATTCAAATTCGCCTTTCTTGTTTTTCCAAATTTCAGTTATTTCACTTTTTACTTTTTCTATTTCCTTATTAAGCAACTCCAATTGTTCACCGGAAATTCCATCTTTTTTCACATCAGTAACTTTATTCACATAAAAACTAGCGCTCTTTATGTCATCATTTTTTTCAGGATCCAATTGTATGATTCTTGTCTTCCAGATCTCCAAAGATCTCCCCATTCCACCCACCCGATATTCAAAAAGACTGACCTTGCGTTCATTTTCAAGCTCAAGATTTTTCAACTTCCAAACCTGCGCAATTTTCTCCTGCATCTTCAACGTTTCAGCCTCCAGGACTTTTTGCTCAGCGTCATTCAATCCTTCAACAGCAACCTTCATCCTATTCTTATAATAACTTTCCGGCTTCAGTTTTTCAGTCGGCGTCTGCTTGAACTCTTTGATAATTTTTTCCCACTTCGCATAAAAATTTTTCAACAGAACAATTTTTGAATCCAATTTCCCAATTTTTTCCATCGCACCGATAGCTGGAACAGCAATGTTTTCAGCCGCCTCCACATCAATTGTCTTTTCAACAACTTTCGTTGGCAATTCAGCCACTCCATCCACCTGCTCCATAGCTGAAGAAGATGCGGCTGCTCGCGCAACTTTCGCCAACAGAACATTCAATAGCGCCATCGCTTCATGCTCGAGCTGCGCCTCCTTGGCAATTCTTTCAACTAGGGCACTCCAAACATCTTTCGTTTCCAGACTTTTAGCAATCAATTTATTTTCCTTGCGAAGAACGTTGATGATTCTTTTGAATTCATCCTTCACCAACTTCAGGTTTGATTCTTCGTGCGTCTCAGTGACCAAGGGATCAATAACCACATCATCAAATGCCTCACAGAAAGCATTTCGTTGTTTCTTGTACAATCCATTTTCCAAAAAAACTCCTGATTCTTTTTCATCCTCAAGGACTTGCAATTTGACCTCCGACCTGGAAGCGTCCTTCAAACCAGCTTCCTTTCGCACCTTTAATTCCTTGGAGCGCTTAGTTGAATTGCTCAGGATGTTTCCAAGTGCAATATCCACAAGATCATTGGTTGATTCACTGCTTATTTTAGAAATAAATTCCTCAACAAATAAATTCGCCTCATCAGTTGGAATTTTTTGAGCTGCAAGCGTTTCTTTCAACTCATTGAGACACTCTTTGCCATATTCGCTCAACTCTGAATCGCTTTTTGGAGCAGTTACTTGCTCAACCACAGCGGCTTGCTGCGCGTCAGCCGTTGGCTCGTCTTCTATGAATGTGATGGGCACATTAACAGTTTTGTGGGCGGCAGCTTCATCCGTGCCATCCCCCTTGTTTGGAGCTTTATATTCAAAAATATTTTTAAAAAAATTCATGTTGATAAAAGTTTTTGTTATGGAAAAAAAGACGCTCTCGAATTCATGGATGCAAGTTTATATATAAAAATTATATCACAAAATTCATTTTTCCGACATAGTACTTATACACAAAAAAGCTGAGGTTATTTTTTAAAATGAAAAAGCGCAGCAGACAAAATTGTCTACTGCGCCGATATGCTCAAAACATGAAACTTGTTCAGCTTCCACGAATTCTTCTGGCCATTCTTTCCAATCTTTCATTGGAGATAGTCTGGCTTGAATTACTCGTCCTTGCTGGCGCCGAGACTGCCACTTCCTTTACAGGCTCAGGTTTGACAGTGTTTTCAAATGAAATAACTCTGCCCACCTCCTGTACCTTTTCCTTATAAGCTGAAGGAAGTTCCTGTCCCGGATTGTTGCGCTGCCAGTCGAGACCTTCTCTCAAGCGAGCGTTATTTTGCTCCTCCCGCTGTTTGGCCCTGAGCTGATTTATCTCATTGGCAATTTTTGCGGTTGATTGAGGAACGATATTAATCCTGTCCCCTCCGATATAACTGGCGTAAAAACCAACTTGCGGAACCAACACGATGACCAGACCGATAGTGTATGCAATCACGGCCATCTTGACCGTGAAACGTGACATCTTTTGAAATGACGTGAAATTGTCAATTGCAATGATAGTCAGCAGCATCAAGATAATAATTACCGTTGTCATGCCGCCCATCGAATAATTCACGTACAAAGGAATGATCAGAAACAGCGAGGTCTGAACAAGAAATATTCCGAAAATCACCGACAGGTAATTTCGAATGAATTCATTGTCAAACAATCCGGTTGCTTCTTTAGTTTCAGTAGTGCCTCCCTCCCTTGATTTCTTCAGTCCAGCACTCAATGCGCTGAGAAATTCAAAGCTTTCTCCAGTCAAGTGCATTGTAGTGATGCGCTTGATTGAAAACAGATAATACGCCGACAAGACCCATGGGATTAAAGTGAAATAAAAACTTGGACCAATTGCTGGTCGAATGAAAAGAAGCAGAGCAACCCCGATAATCGTCAAAACGATCACGGAAACCAAGCAGCGCCTCATTTTTTCAATTTCCCGAAAACCTCTGCTGTATAAAGCCTGAATTAAATTAAACATATCCCTCTCCTTTCAATTTTTGATATATTTTAACAATTCAAATCCAATTTTTGCAAAACGTTTTTTATACCCCGCAGGCATCGATTCAATAGCCTTACCTCTTAGCAATTCAGCATCCTCTTCTTCCCCTATTTTCGTAGCCCAAGTGTTCAGGCGACAATCACTCATACCATACGCCGAAATCGCTTTGGCTTTCAAAAAAGGAAACCAGGATTCCTTGACCAAATGCATCATAGACTCCATTGAAAAGTTTGAGTCATGCATGGCACCAATCACTTGAATTGTCACAAAAACTGCATTTTCATCGGCGCATGAGTCAGCGATATGCTTCAAAATTTTCATGCCAGGCCTGTTCAATGGATCAACTCCCTCGTCTTTGTCACGCAATGTCACAATGATGCGAAAGTGTCTCGCACTTTTTGTACCGTTATCCTTGTCGTGCTGCTCGGCAAGCATGACGCCCTTATTGATGACGTCGCGCGAATCATTATCAATATCCGCTTGCGCCAAATCTAGAGCAAAATAATGCTCGTCTTCCCAGCCCTTGGTATCGATGACTTTTTTAAGTTTTTCCTTGACTGTCGACTTAACTTCATCAGTAAGCATGTCTCTTGCGAGATCCCATGCTCCCAGCAAAAGTTTGAACACCAAACCCTCTGTCAAAGCCTCTCCTACCAATTTTCCGAATGCCATGATAACCTCCCTTTTCCTTTGATATTATGTTGTCAAAGAGCCTTTAAAGGCGCTTTATTGGCCTTATCATAGGACCATCCTATAACCATCCATTCTAGCACAAAATAGCCACAATGTCAAGCTATTTCAAAGCCCAAAAAAGTGGTATAATTTAATTATTCAAAGTTAAATATAAATATAAAAACCCCAATTAAATAATCTGCCTACGGCAGAATTTAATGGGGCAAGCAAAAATGAAAAACAAAAAAATCATTTGGGGGTTGTTATTGGCAATTTTGATCGCCGCCTTCGCACTTAGAGTAACCAACATTAAAAATATCCCAGCCGGAATTTATCCTGATGAAGCGCAAAATGGCGTCGATGCCCAGCTTGCCAACGCCACCGGACAGTACAAGCTTTTCTATGAGTCCAACAATGGACGCGAGGGACTTTTCATCAACCTTCAGGCACTTTCCATCAAGGCTTTCGGCCCAACCGAATTTGCCCTCAAGCTGTGGTCCATTATTTTTGGGACATTGACTGTCCTGGGTGTCTATCTGCTAGCCACGGAACTTTTTGCCAGTTATGCCGCCGGCCTGATCGGAGCCTATCTGACAGCCTTTTCTTATTGGGCGATTAATTTTTCGCGTATCGGCTTTCGCGCCATCATGGTGCCTTTCATCTTGTCTTTCGCTTTTTATTTTCTCTTCAAGGGGCTGCGCACCAAAAAACTCCATGATTTCATCATCGCCGGCCTGATTTATGGACTGGGCGTGCACACCTATATCGCCTTTCGAGTTTCCCCTTTGGTGCTGGTGGTTCTGCTCGTTTCACTTTGCATCACTCGCAAAGATTTTCTCAAGGAATATTGGAAGCATATTCTCGTGTTTGCTTTTGCACTTTTTATCACTGCTGCTCCCATGCTGCTTGATTTTTTCTACTATAACCCACAGCATTACGCATCGCGTACCAGTGAAATTTCCGTGCTCAATCCCGCCTCAAATCAAGGACATCTTTTGACCACAGTTGCCAAAACATTCGGGCTGGCCTTGCAAAAATATTTCATCATGGGAGATCTTAACATGAGACACAACTATGCTCCCTATGCACTGCTTAATCCGATTGTCAGTGTCGCTTTCTTGCTTGGCCTTATCTTTATCACCAATAAATTTTTCCAACTTCTCTGGCTGCGCCTGCGAAAAGGCCTGCGTGATGAAAAAATGGATACCTATGCTTTCCTACTCTCCTGGTTTCTGGTGCTGCTGATTCCGGAATTTTTGGCCAATGAGGGCAACCCACATGCGCTGCGCGCTATCGGTACTTTGCCGGCCGTAATTTTGATTTCAATCATACCTATCCTTTGGGTTATCAAAAAATATAACAACTACGGTCATGCCTACAAAACATTCACTCTTTCCATTCTTATTGCAGCCTTTTTGTTTATCGGCTTGACTGATCCAATCAAATATTTTATCTTTTTCGCCAACAGTCCAAAGCAACATGAAGTTTTTGACGCAAACCTCAGAAACGTTTCAGATTATATTCGCACCCTTCCGCAAGATGAAAAGAAATATATTGTCACCGGTTCCATGGAGCGCCTCACCATCAAATATCTCAATCCCACATTGCCAAACACTATCTATCTTTATCCCTCAGAAGTTGAGCAGATTCCATCAGTCGACACTGATAAATTTGAAATCATCTTTACCGGCTGGGATTGGAATGCCATCAACTCGCTGCGCTCAAGAATTTCCAAGCTGAGCTACGAACAGCATCTCGATAAATTCGGCGATACCTTCATAACCTTAAAAAATTAATTAAAAAACAAAAAATAAATATGGAAAAGTTTCTCAAGAAAAATTACAAAATCATCGTGGTAGCTATCCTGACATTCTTCACGGTAGTGTCGGTGCTCAATGCCAAGAATGACAGCGCCACCTTCGATGAGATTGCACACATTCCCGCAGGTTACAGCTACGTCACAGCGCATGACATGAGACTCAACCCTGAGCATCCGCCGCTGCTAAAGGATCTCATCGGCCTGCCACTCACCTTTCTCAACCTCAAATTTGACACCACGCAAACCTTTTGGAGCGGTGAAGGTTTCGGCAGGATTTGGGATGATGGACAATGGGCCGCCGGCAAACACCTGCTCTATGAGGCTGGCAACAATCCGGACCAAATCTTATTTTGGGCGCGACTTCCAATTGTTCTGCTTTCCATAATTTTAGGACTATTTCTTTTCATGTGGGGCAAGGAAATCGCTGGCATCCTGGGCGGCTTATTCGTGCTCACACTCTATGCTTTTGACCCTAACATCTTGGGACACAATCATTATGTGACCACCGACATTGGGATTGCAGCCTTTTTAACTTTCGCTTTCTACTATTTCATCAGATTCATAAAAAATCCAAGCTGGAAGAATGTTGTGATTGGAGGATTATTCTTGGGACTTGTGAACTGCGTGAAATTCTCGTCCTTGATGGCCTATCCTATTTTGGGCTTAGTTTTACTTGTTTATCCTTTCATCAAAAAACTCACGCATGATGAAGTTGGAAGTGAAGAAAAATTCCTGCGCACAAAATTATTTTTCATATACCTCGGAAAAGGCCTCGCCGCTTTTGCAATCTCCATGGTAGTTGTCTGGATTTTGTATTTCATCAACACTTACAACATGCCCCAGGAGATCATCAACAGGCAAATAAATTTCTCCTTTCCACTTGATGATCAAAACCCGCTCAGTATGACCACCAATCATGCGCTTAGCGCCATCAATTCAGTGCCGATTTTAAAACCATTCGCTGAATATTTGCTCGGCGTCACCATGGTATTCAAGCGCGTAGCCGGCGGAAACGGAGCCTATTTCTTGAACAACGTTTCCAGCAAGGCCTCCACCATTTATTTCCCACTGGTATTTCTCATCAAGGAAACACTTCCCTTCCTGGCACTCATTCTTTTTTCCCTGCTCTTCACTGGCGCGCAGACTTTGCGCACATTGCAAAGATCCCTGAAGGAAAAAACTTTGGGCAAGAATTTCAAGCGCTTCCTGCAGACAGGTGTCATGCAATACACTCTTTTTGGTTTTATTTTCCTCTATGCTTATCTTAGTATTACCGGAAACTTGAACATTGGACTTCGTCATCTCTTCCCAATCATGCCATTAGCTTACCTGCTGGTGACAAAAAAAGTTTTTGATTTTCTCAGAAACAAGCACATCGTGACCAAGCGTCAGATGCAAGTTATTTTTTCAATCCTGATAATCTGGATCATCCTAATTCCTGTCTTAAATTATCCAAGCTATGTTTCATATTTCAATGAATTTGTGGGTGGCAGCAAAAACGGTTACAAATATGTGACTGATTCCAATGTTGACTGGGGACAGGATTTGAAACGCTTGGAAATATATCTTCAGCAAAATCCTGAAATTAAAAAAATTAACGTGGACTATTTCGGTGGAGGCAAGCCTGAATATTATCTCGGGGAGCAATATGTTTCCTGGTGGGATTCCAAGCGGCCGGTTGAAGCTGGTTGGTACGCCATTTCAGTCAATTCCCTGCAGGTCAGCATCTATGACAAGGTCAACAAAACACCTGCAACTAATTATGCCTGGACTCAGCAGTACGGACCAGTAGCCATGATTGGAAACTCAATCATGATTTACTATGTGCCAGTCACCAAAAAGTAACAAGAAAACTTTACGCATTTAAAAAAGCTCCGAAGAAATTCGGAGCTTTTTATTTGCACTATATATAAGAATAATCTTTTATTTTTTAAACATGCGATGGCGATGTTCAATATATACCATGCGCCAACCCCAGAAACCAATCCAAGTTCCAAAACCAAATCCTGCGGCAAAAATTACGATATATGCTATTGGCGCCAAAAATAAATCAATTCCCATGAACTGATACGCTGTTGGAAGAACTTCCATGTTGAAATTATTTTCAAGATAAGTTCTTTCCAGGAGTCCTGACAGAAAACCAGCAATCAAAAGGCCCAACATTACAGACAGAATCATATATGTCAATCGCTTAAGTCTGTAGGTTATCTTAGCGGCTGAAAATTTATTTGAAGTTTTTTTATGTAGCACTTTTGGCGCCGCAATGGTTTTGATTCTTCTGACAACTTTCTTCTTTGCAACTGCAGTTTTGGTTTTCTTGATAACTTTTTTTACCGAGCTCACAGTGCGAATTTTAGCGACCACCTTCTTCTTGGGCACAACTTTCTTTTTTGACTCAGCTTCTTTTTTTGTTTTCATATTTTTATTATTCATTTTTGTATCTAAATTATAACAAACTTTTCAAAAAAATAAAAGTTCCTCATTATGCACAAGGAACCTTTTTATCCAAAAACTTAATAGTATCTTCGATTACTCATTCTTTTTCTTCTTTTTTTTCTTCAGCATTTATGATTGAGGCGTTCTCCACGATCGGTTGAGTGTTTTTGAATTTATAGAAAGCCTTGTTTTCATTGCGCAGATCAATATATGCGATATCACCTTTCTTTTCCTCAGGTATCTCTTTTTTAAGTATTGTATTCAAAGTGCTAAGAGCTGATGATAATTCAAATTGGGTTGAGAAATAAAATTCAGATTCTTGATCAGTTTTCACATTGATCTCATCAGCCATGCGTGATGGAGTCCAGTATTGTTCGGTTGCATTAAAACCAATAGTAGCCAGGGCATCTTTAAGGCTAAGTACGTATTGTTCATAAACAGATTCAATAATAGCATCTCCAATTTTTACCTCGCGCGAACTCACATCCCTAATCTGCAGAAGATGATTCTGCTGAAGTTCCGGCGAAGAAAAATCCGCCTCATTATAAGCCACACCCTTCTCATCCAGCAAATAGCAGTTTTCACCACTGCACCAAACCAACAGCGCTTTGCGCTCATCAACATTAATACTAAATGTATCTGGGAATTTCTTGACTATTGTCACGCTGCGAATTTTTTTGAAATCACCAAGCAAAGTGTTTTGCAATTTCTTTTGTGAAATAAAAAGAAAATTGTTTTTCGGGAGCAGCCCAAAATATTTTCCCCGCAATGAATCCTCAACACGTTGCTGAATCTCCTGACTGCTGAGCTCTGCTGTGCCTGTCACTGTAATATTTGTAACCGAAAGACACAATGAAAAAAACAAAACGTAGACAGAAACACCAACAAAACATGCCAAGAGCGTATGGAAAATAATCAACGAAATTATATTGGAACGTCCCCTAGATGCCTCACACTGATCACCCGTACAATTTTTTATATATTTTCTACTCATATCCTAATTTAACATCCGAATTATATCCTAATTACATCCTAACCATTTACAAGTCCATAAACAATGTTTCAAGAATAAGTCTAGCATTAGCATTGCTGCGCTTCAGAATCGCCATAGCTTTTTGAATTTTTTCAATATTCACATATGCTCTACCACTGATTGATGGATCAATTGAAACAACTGATTTTCTTATTTCCCACATCCACATATTAAGCTTATCAATCGTTCTGACAGCATCCTTGGAAAGTTCTTCTGCCAACTTAAATTTATCATTTAGCGTCCCCTTTTTAATTTTTTCAAATTCCATGAGAGCGTCTAACCTAAAATTTTTCTCCTCTAAATTCTCACTTAAAAAAGCAGCTAGACCAGGGCGTCCGATTGAAAGCTCAACGCAATCTCTTTGGAATGAAAATTCTCCTGCAAAACCTCGCTGCATATCTTCATCCGAAACCAGACCAAAATTGATGACTTGGAGTCGCGAAAGGATTGTCGGTAAAATTCTGTCAATTTCATGTGTCACCAGAATTATGATCGTTGTTTGATTTGGTTCTTCCAGAATCTTAAGCAGCGCATTTTGTGAAGCGTTTGTCATGCGATGCGCATCATTCACCACTAAAATCTTATACTTTCCATGATACGGAAAGAGGCTCAAGCTCTGCTTGGCGTCTCTTATTGATTCAATTGAAATATCTCGCTGCTTAGTGACCTTATTTTTTTCAGTTATTTCCGGCTGGACAACTATTAGATCCAGCATCGCATCCTTGTTGATTTCATCAATATCCAATTTAAGTTCACTACCAGCAATAGCACTCAGCGCGAACATTTTTGCTAGGGTAAATTTCCCTATGCGTTCTGGTCCAGAAAAAAGATAAGCATGTCCCAACGCATTATTTTGGATGCTTTTTTGAAGTATATTTACCGCTTTTGTATTACCTATAAATTGCATACGCTAGTAATTTTTAATTTGAAATTTGAAATTTAAAATGAATTTAAAATTAAAACATTAAGATTTGATTTCAAATTTTAAATTTTAAATTTTAAATTTTTTACCCTCATTTATCTAACAAAACTTTTTCAACAAACCTCCCAAATTCATCCCGAAATCTTTTGCTGCTAAATTCCTCTCCTCTCTTTTTTATAAATTCCTTATTATATCCGCTTTCATTGTTTAAAAATCTTCGCACCCCATCCGCCAGAACCTCGGGAGTCTGAGCATCAAAAAATTCTCCCGTAATTCCTTCTTGCACGGTTTCCATTGATCCACCACTTCGATAAGCAATGACAGGCACACCTGATAACATCGCTTCCACTGGAGCAATACCGAAATCATCTTCCACTGGAAAAATAAAAGCTCGAGCATTTTGATAGAATTTTGCCACCACATCATCGCCTTGCCAACCCAAAATATGAATGTTTTCCTTGGCAATTTTTCGCAAATATTTTTCCTGCTCACCAGCTCCAATCACAACAAGCGGCAAGCCAAGCTTATTAAAAGCCTCTACAACAACATCAACTTTTTTATAGGCAGACAAGCGAGAAACAACGAGGAAGTAATCAGTCATCGGTAATCGGTCATCGCGCTTATCACCAGATGACTGGTGTCCCAAGGATAAGCCTGGAGCAAAACTGGTGACTGGTGACAACAATCCTACTGGCGGGTAGATAACGTCACTATCACGTCTATAATACTTAGCTATACGTTTCTGAGTATATCTTGAATTAGCAATCAAATAATCAGGACGTTCAGCGGCCAAGCGATCCCAGACTCGCAGATAATTGAAAACAAATCTCAAGAAAAAATTCCATCTATTTTTTTTGTTTTCTTTGACATATCTTTCATTGTAATCCCACACAAAGCGCATCGGAGAATGCAAATATGCAACATGAATTGTATCCAGTTTTGTCACAATCCCCTTGCTCCACGCGCCAGAAGAAGAGATGACCAGATCATATTCACGCAGATCGAAAGTTTCGGGAATCACGGGGAAAAATGGCAACAGCCAGCGATAATTTCTTCTCAGAAATTTTGGAAATTTCTGGAGATATGAACATTGAATATCTTTTCCCTCCAGCATTCCATGCATTTTCTCTTCATCATAAAGCAAGGTAAAGATGGGTGCCCCAGGATACATATCAGAAATTTCTTTCAACACCCTTTCTGCCCCACCCTGTTGCACCAAAAAGTCATGCACAATAGCAACCTTTAATTTATCCATAAAATTCTTACTGATACTTTTTTACTAATATTTCAGCAATCTCCTTGGAACATTTCTCCCAACTGAATCTTTTCACATTTTTCAGACCTTTGTTTATTATAGCATTTTTTAGCGTTTCGTTCGAGATGAGTTTATAAATACTCTCCGCAATATTATCAACACTTTGATGATCAACCAAGAGAGCACTTTCTCCAGCAACCTCAGGAATTGAGGAATTGTTAGCGGCCACCACTGGGCAACCAACGCTTTGCGCCTCCAAGATTGGAATACCAAAGCCTTCATACAAGGTTGGGAAAACAAATACATCAGCATTTTTCAATAATTCCCACTTTTCCTCTTCACTCACGAAACCAAGTTCTTGAATTTCATTGAAACACTTAACTTTTGACATTTGACTTTTGACATGTTGATAACCAAAGCCCGGTTTTCCTGCGAGAACAAGCTTGTGTGGAATATTATATTTTTCCTTCAAAATTTCAAACGCCCGGACAATGTTTGAAATATTTTTTCGCTCTTCAATGCGACCGATAAATAGAAGGTACCTGTCATCGGTCATCTGCAATCGGTCATCATTTTTTACTAATGCTTCTTTTTCTTTGTGACTGGTGACTGGTGACTGGTGACTACTATTAGCGTAGCCTTCGTAAATAACCCGTATCTTATCTTCCTTAACTTTATACAGATTAACTAGGTCTAATTTTGTATTGTTAGACACAGCAATTATTCTACTCACCCATGCGCAGGATTTCTTGATAGTAAGGCGCATATAAAAACGTTCAAACCAAGAATAAGCCTGCGGACAAAATTCATATTCCAAACCATGAACAACCACGATAGTATTTTTAGGATGAACAACCGGCACAGTGTGTGCTGGAATAAAAAGCGTATCAACCGGATGTGAAAGCATTTCCCAAGACAAACCAAGCTGCGTCCAAAGCCTGGGACAATTGATGACTTTTATTTTCCAGTTTTCCGGAAGTTTAAAATCCACCGTTTGATTTTTGCGAACATACAAAACAACCCGCCTCGCTTCGATGAGCGATCGTCCTTGCGAGTCGAGGCGGGCCTGATCTACTAATTCATTTCTCAGGTTTTTGATGACTTGGTAGGAATATTCTTCAATTCCAGTCCTGTTTTTTATAAAGGCTCTAGAGCCGTCGATACCAATTAACACAAATTTTCAATTTTCAATTTTCAATTTCTAAACAATGCGCTAATTTCAAAATTCAGAAATTAATTCATTGAAAATTGTTTGAAAATTAGAAATTAGAAATTAGAAATTTATTTACTAAGGGTAATTGTACGCTTATAGATATCAAGATTATCCAGAGCGATTCCAATTCCCTTGATAACGCAAAACAAAGGATCATCAGCAACATAACATGGCACCCCGATAGTTTTCGTGATGAGCTGATCGAGATTGCGCAGCAGCGCACCTCCGCCTGAAAGAATCATGCCTTTATCCATGATATCAGCAGCCAACTCCGGCGGAGTTTCTTGAAAAACTTTTTTGATTGCATTGATCACTTCGCGCAACTCATCCTGCAAAGCTTCAGTCACTTCATTGGAAGAAATCTTGATTGTCTTTGGAAGACCCCCCATCAAGTCGCGTCCGCGCACCTCCATATGCTCCTCCTTCACTTGTGCGATAGCAGAGCCGATTTCTTTTTTGATGTCTTCCGCAGTTCTGTCGCCAATCGCCAAACCATATTTTCTTTTGATGTAATCTGAAATTGCTTGATCGAATTTATTGCCGCCCACGCGTGCGCTGTGGGCTGCCACAACGCCTCCCAAGGAAATCACAGCTATCTCAGATGTTCCACCCCCAATATTGATAATCATATTACCTGATGCATTGTGAATCGGAATCCCTGCTCCAATGGCAGCCAGCAGCGGTTCCTTCACAACATACGCCGACTTTGCTCCAGCCTTCACGGCTGCGTCAATCACAGCGCGACGTTCTGTTGAGGTCACACCAGCCGGAATGGAAATCATGATCTCCGGTTTGAAAATTCGCACCTTGCCAGTCACCTTGTTGATGAAATATTTCAGCATCGCTTCCGTCACACGATAATCTGCAATTACACCATCTTTCATTGGCCTTGAAGCGACAATATTGTCTGGTGTGCGTCCAAGCATTTCTCGCGCCTGGTTTCCCACCGCCAACACGATATTTTCAGTCGGAGAAACAGCCACCACTGATGGCTCATTCACCACAATTCCCTTGCCTGGAATAAAAACCAAGGTATTAGCAGTCCCCAAGTCTATTCCAATTCTTCGTATAAACATAAGCGTAAAATTTCTTATTACTAATTTCTAATTTCTAACTCCTAATTCCTGAACTCTGACACTCTAAAATTTCCGTTATCCATTTTTCTTTTTTCTCTATTCATGATCTTTTCATGCTTTTTCCAAAACGCTTTTTCAAATTCTTCCACGCTCACGCCAGTACTAATCATATTTCCCAAAATCAAATTCATCAAATCAACATTTTCTTCGATAAATTCTTCTTTTGATTTTCCTTTTGTCACCGCCTCAGCCAACTCTCCCAACTCCTCCGTCATCAAATTCAAACGAAAAGTCATCTCCTCATTGTTCGTTCCTTTCATTTCATTCTTCTTGTGAAAATCAGCAATGGCATTATAAAATTTTTCCATAGATTTATAATTCACTTTTAAATTCAGCAACATCTTCTTCCATTTCAACCTCATTCAATTCTATAGGTACAATATTGTGAGGTTTTTCTATTTTAAAATATTTTATCGCCTTATCCATTTCCTTTGCAATCTTTATTTCCGCGAGCACACCATTTGAAACGGTTCCAAATACCCACAGTTCATCAGATCTTTTCACGAGATTATTATTCCCTTCACGCACCAAATTCCTATCAACACTATCCAAAAGAAAATAATCAAAAATCATAAAGGGATTCAATGGAACTCTATGCTGCTCAATGACGAATTTTGAAATATGCATTCGATAATAAAACAAATGTTTAGACATTGCTGTATAAATCAGGCTATTATCATCCTTCAAACTTAATGCTTCGTGTTCAAATGCCATATTTTTTCTCCTCCCTTAATATAGTTAATTTCTCGAAGTTGTTTTCTTTTGAGGCAACAGTGAGCAACAGCGAGCTATTAGCGAAGCAGTCTTAGTTCCTGACTGCGAGCGTGCCGAGAAAGGAAACAACTGAGTAGAAATTTAACTCCTACTTACTAATCCTCTTAATATCAGCTCCAAGTTTTGCCAATCTTTCTTCAATTCTTTCATAGCCGCGATCGACCTGATAAATCTCATCGATGGTCGTTGTTCCCTTGGCACAAAGCGCCGCAATAATCAGTGAAGCTCCAGCGCGCAGGTCGAAACTCTTAATTGAACTGCCCCTTAATGTTGCTGGCCCAGTTATCACAGCCTGATGAGGGTTAAGAACCTTGGCTTTTGCGCCCATTTTCTCAAGTTCACTAATGTAATTAAATCTTCCTTCAAACATCGTGTCAAAAATCATGGTTTCTCCAATTGCCTGCGTGGCCAAAACTCCCAATGGTGCTTGGATGTCAGTCGGAATTCCTGGATATGTTCGTGTGTCAATTTTTTCAATAGCCATCAATTTTTCAGCTGGCACAACTGTGATTGAATCTTTTTCAACCACAAAATCAGCGCCGAATTCTCGCAGTCTTTCCAAAACAATATCCAAATTATTTTCGCGTGCACCAACAACTGTGATTGGACTTTTTGTGGCCACCCCCATAATCAAAAACGTGGCAGCCTCATTGGCGTCAGGGATAATTTCATGCGACGCACCAACAAGATTTTCGGAGCCAATAATTTCCAGGGTATGTGTTCCAAGTCCAGAAATTTGAGCGCCCATGGAAACCAAAAAATTTCCCAAATCTTCCACGTGTGGTTCGCAGGCTGCAATTTTGATGATTGTTTTGCCTGGCAGCGCTGCAGCTAACATCATGGCATTTTCAGTGGCTGTCACAGAAAAACCCTGCATCACAACCTTAGCTGCTTTTTTTTCTCGTGTATCAATCAAATAACATGATTCGTCCTGAGTCACTTTCACTCCCATTTTTTCCAAAGCATCAAAATGCGTTCCCACTGGACGCTTGCCAATCGTGCAACCACCCGGATGAGCAATTTTAAATGTTTCAGCGCGAGCACTGAGCGATCCCAAAAGCAGAATAGAAGAACGAAGTTTTTTCACAATCTGCAAATCAATTTTTGCTGGATCAAGATCTTTAGCGCAAATTCTCACTGTTCGCTCGCCTTCCCATACAACCGTCACGCCCATGCTCTGTAAAATCTCCAACATGCGGTACACATCCTCAATAAGTGGCACGTTGGAAATGATGCACTCGCCCTTGGTTAGCAACGTGGCAGCCAAAATAGGGGTGGTTGCATTTTTCGAACCTCTGACGTCAATTGTTCCCGAAAGAGACTTACCCCCGGTAATTTCAAAATATTCCATCCGGTAGTAGAAATTCAAATGGGCTTTGCCCAAAAAATTCCTTAAATTACATATAAAATCTACATTTAAATTAACCTTTTTTTGAATAATAATACAGCATTTTTACTTTTGAATTTTCACTACCGGATTCCATATTTTACTTGATTTCATTAAATTCTAACGCTCCAATGTATAAAGGAAGTATAGGCGATATTTAATATTTTTTCAAGTAAAAAGGCACTTCCCAGTTCATGGGACGTGCCTTCAAAATTAAGCTAATTTCTCTGATTCTTAAGTGTGTCTATTTCTAGCAGAGCGTAAGATAAATAATTGTGGATGCTTTTTGTGAAACAGCGCCAACACATCAAGCACAGCGATTATAATTGCAACAACAATTGCAACCAACCATGCAGTGAAAGCCACCTTATTGTCATTATAAAGCTTTTTTATGTCTATTTTTGTTGCGACCCTTGGAGAAAAATTGCTTTGCAACAAAGGTGCTGGTGCAGTAACTATCTTACTTATTGGTGGCTCTGATTTGACAGAAACAGCACTAGCTACACTTGCTGCTGGAAATTGAACACCAAACATCTGCACGGCAACATTTGTTTTGTGACCGTCAATAACGCCTTCCTTGACCGCCACTCCAATTTCCCGATAATCAGCATTTAAAATATTCTTACGATGCAAAGGGCTGTCCATCCAAGCTTTCTGTTGCTCCTTAGTGTTACTATAATTTATAGCCAAATTTTCCCCAGCCAGACGATAATCATAGCCCTGACTTTCAATCCAAAACCAAGGATCCTTTCCATCCGGAGAAACATGGGCAAAATAATCATTATCAATCATATCCTGAGCTTTTTTCTCAGCTGCTTTTTGTAAGAGTTCATTTTTGACCAAAACTGCCTCATCAACATTGATTCTGGCTTTATTGACCAAGTTAATCACATTGTCAGCTGTCATATCAGAAGCTTGAGCAATAACGGTGTGAAAAACTGAAAATAACATCAAACCAATAAAAACCTCCGCGGCAAAGGATTTTTTATGTGACTGTTGGGTTTTTTTGGTAATATGCAACATTTATGTTTTCTTAAAAAGAAAAGGGCGTCCCGCAAGCGGAAACACCCTTCTTAAGCCTTATATTACTATTATAGCACATTTTTTCGTAAAAAGCAATAGCATAAAAAAATATCATTTTAATTTCTTCGCTGCCTCCCTGAACTTATCCCCTCTGTCAAATTCATTAGCAAAAAGTCCGAAGCTGGCAGCGCCCGGTGAAAGCACTACCACGTCTCCGACCTGAGACTTTTTCTGCGCAAGTAATAAAGCTTCCTCCATCGAACCAACCACTTCGATATTTTCAGCAAATTCAACTGGTGCAATTTTCCTAAGCTTATCCAAAAGTTTTTCCGTGGCATTTCCCTTCAGCAAAACGACGTCCTTTGTTTTTTCCAAAATTTCTTTCGCGAATTGAGAAAAGTTAAGCTCTTTATCTGTGCCACCAGCAATCAAAATAATCGGTTTTTCAAAAGCATTCAGCGCTGAGATGGCTGCGTCCGGAATAGTGGCCGCCGTGTCATTATAATACTTCACACCCCCAAGCTCACGCACAAACTCAAGACGATGAGCAACACCCCTCAGCAGCGGTAGGGCTTTTTTTATTTCCAAGGTGGTCAGACCAAAAGCATACACCGCCCCAATTGCTGCCATCACATTGGAAAGATTATGTCTTCCCGGAATAAGAATGTCCTTGATTGCAACAAGCTTCTTTACGTCGATGCCGTTATTTAAATAGATTGCGTCATCCTCAATGAAAACACTGCGACTCTTTTTCAGCGGCTCATAGGAAAATTTGATGATCTGTGAAGTTGCCTCCTTGGCTGCCTCCCAAAGGATTTGGTCATCATAATTCACAACCAACCAATCCTTTGGCTTCTGATTGGCAAAAATATATTTTTTATCCTGAAAATATTTTTCCATGGTGCCATAATAATTCAAGTGATCCGGCATGATATTTTTGAACACTGCAATATGCGGACTGAGCTTGGCTCGTCCCAAGGCAGAAAGACGCCAAGAAGAAAGTTCAAAAACCACCACGGAATCTTTTTTGAGCAGCAATAATTTATCCAACACTGAAACTTGCCCGATGCCTATCTTGATAGCATTTTTGCTGGCCGATTTTAGGACCTCATAGATCAGTGTGGCAGTTGTGGTTTTTCCCTTGGTTCCAGTCACTCCGATGATCTTGTTTTTACATAACTTGAAGAAAAGACTGGAGTCCATTTCAACCGGCACCTTATTCTCCAGTGCGAATTTAATATGTTTGTCTGACCATTGAGCAGCTGGATTTTTAATGACCATATCCACCTTGGAAAAATCTTCCATGCGATGATGACCGAGCACATACTCAATATTTTTAAGGCCCTTAAGCTTTTCCAAAGAAGCGCTGAGCTGCTCCTTTGTGCGCAAATCGGTCGCAATCACTTTTGCGCCCTGAGCCACCAAAAATTTCACAGTGCCGACCCCGCCACCATGAAGACCAATTCCCATCACTGTTATTTTTTTATCCTTGAAGTAAGAAAGCTCCATAAAGAAAAACAATTTAACTTTTAACGATTGACCTTTAACGAAAACGCAAAACAAAAATCAATACCTATTGTCAACTGTTATATGTTAATTGTCAAATGTTTTGTTAGAACTCAAACAACGATGATTTTCGACGAATGACTTCGCCACTGCGAACTTCCATGATTTGACCATTTTTCACGGCAAGGTTTCCGTTCACCAGCACCCATTCGATACCCTGCGAATATTGATAAGGGTTGTCCACTGTGGCTAAATCCTGAACAGTAGCAGGATTGATGATCACCACGTCGCCGTGGTTTCCCTTGGCGATAATTCCGCGTTTTTCAAGATTGAATTTTTCAGCCGGCAGACCTGACATCTTGCGGATTGCCTCTTCCCAACTGATGACACTTCGGCCGCGCACATAATTTGCCAATACGCGAGGGAAAGAACCGAAATTTCGGGGATGTACAACTTCCCCAGTTTCTCGATGCTCCAAGTTATAACCAGATCCATTTGAAGAAACCATTGAAAATGGATTAATGACGCCCTTATCCACATTTTTGTCACTGAGAACTTCCATCATCGTTACCACTCGTCCATCACTGGCAATAAGCACATCGATAATTGTGTCCTCAATACTCTTACCTTGCAGTTGAGCTATCTCAGTAATCTTTTTGTGATTCAAAGTTTTATCCAGCGCTGAAATCGAAATGGTTATTTTGGAATAATCATAATCGCTAGCTTTCATCTCTGAGGTGATGCGCTTTCTGATATCTTGATCCTTAAGACGTGAAAGCATCATATTGCGACCGCCTTCCGTGACCCAATCCGGCAGCAAAATGTACAGCACACTACCAGTTGAAGTGTACGGATAGACATCAAAATGCACATCAATGCCACTGGTGCGCGCAGTCTCAATAAGATTCAAAGCTTCTTCCATCAGTGGCCAATTCTTTTTACCCATAGCCTTAAGATGAGAAATTTGCAGCTTCACCCCAGTAATTTGAGCGATACGAATTGCTTCCTCAACTGACCGGATGAGCTCATGTGATTCCCCGCGAATATGCGTGGTGTACACGCCATTATATTTCTTCACTACTTCCGCCAACTCTGCAATTTCACGCGAGGAAGCAAGTTTTGCATGAGTGTAGACCAAACCAGTTGAAAAACCCAGTGCACCTTCCTTCATCGCCTGAGTCAACATTTTTTTCATCACCTTCATTTCAGCTGGGCTGATATCCCTGACTTCATCCCCAGCCAATCCTCTTCGCAGTGTTCCATGCCCAACTAATGATGCAAAATTGAGTGCCATTTTTTTCTTTTCAACCTCATTCAAAAATTCCTTCATTGAAAGCCAATTGAAGCTGACATTTTTCATGTCTGAATATTTCTGAATTGATTTGATCACCTCATGATTGGCCAAAGGAGCAAGAGATGATCCACAGTTTCCACCAATGATGGTTGTCACACCCTGATACAGCAAGCTCTCCAAGGCGGGATCAAGAAAAATTCTCCAATAAGTATCCGAATGATTGTTCACGTCAATAAAGCCAGGGGAAACATATTTTCCAGTCGCATCAATTTCAGTTTCGGCATGCTCATTGTGCAGATCACCGATGTCGGTGATGACACCCTCGCGAATTCCCACATCGCCGCGATACATCGGCTTGCCAGATCCATCAATAATTGTTCCGTTTTTAATAAGTACGTCGAGCATATCCGGTAGTAGAAATTTAAATGGGCTTTGCCCAAGAAAATTTCTTTTTTAATTTTTGTTTTATATATCACCCAAACACTTAACAAGTTCACATCCCTAGTTACTTTTTTAAATTTTCACTACCGGACATATTTTTTTGTTTTAAGCATTTTTAATTTGTGCTCCAATTATACCATTTTTCATGCCAGTTAACAATTAGAACCAACCCATCCAAGTCGCTAACCCAGTGACTGATGACTGGTGACCTAGTGACTCATTAATGGCACAGAAAAAAGATTGCCGCATGTTTTAATATTTGTCACTCGTCACTTAGTCACTGGTCACTAGAATTTAGCCACATCCAAGTCGCTGCGCTCCTTAGAATTTGGCCCAGCCGAAGATCTCCGTGAAGTTTCCAATGATGATTTGGATGATGTTTTGACGCTTCTTTGGGGTGAGCACTGCAAAGTCAGTAGAGGTTCCCTCATTTTCTACAATATCAGCTGATTTCACTTTGAAATAATACACCACACCCGGTTTGAAACTGGTGATCACGCCGACATGAGAAAAACTTGGTTGGTCATTAACTTTGAAAGTTCTTTCTTCACCTGCCTTGCCTTCTTTGTAGAGAATTTTTCCGGTAGCCATTTCATCGGTAGTCCAAGAGATGATGGCTTGCACCTTGTCATTTTGTGTCAGGGCTGTGTCGGTTTTGACGCGGTCAATTTTTGGAGCTTGTTCATCCTTGGTTGTTGTGAAATTTGTGAAAGTTTCCTCTGTTTCATTTCCATCAACATCTTTGACTTTTATTTTGACTGAGAAAGTCACTCCTGATGTCAAATCTTTCAATTTCACACTGTGATTGTTATCAATGACTGGATTTCCCTGCACGCCTGAATCTTCAGCATTTTCAGTGTTCACAAAGGTCACCAAGGCATCTGTCGGAACATTGGTGGCAAATGTCACAATCGCACCATGTTCCGTGATTGAATCAACTTTGAAATCAGACAATTTTGGCGGAGCTTTCGGTTGGAAAGTGATGTCGGATGAGGCGAAAAGTTCTCCATTTTCGTCTTCTCCCTTCACGCGCAAATGATATTCTTCCCCTGGCTTGAGATCTGTGATGGTCAGTTCATGCTCTTTGACTTTGGCACTGCTTTCTTTGGTTTCTCCATAGGCTGTTGTCAAACCATATTCCACCAATGAGGAAGTTGACTGACCGGTTGTCCAACTAACAGTTGCCTGACCAAGAGATTTTGAAATGATATTGATCGATGAAAGTCCAGAAGGTTGCTTGGTGGTGAATGATGACTGTGCTGATGTTGCCACATTTCCTGAAGTGTCGATGGACATTACATTGAAATTATATTTTGTTCCTGGAATAAGATTGCTGACTGTGACAGCATGTGAGGTCGTGTATTTGTCGGAGGAAGCGTTCACCACGAAGTCTCCTGCCATCAAGGTATATGTCGCACCATCAACTTCATATGCGATCAAACTGTTGGCTTTCTTGTTCGTGTTCCACTTGATGGTGGAACTCTCGCCGGTCAATGCTTCAATTGAAACTGAACTAATTTCTGGCTTGGTCGTGCTGCTGGCACCACCGTTTCCACTTTCATCCACTGAGCCTGCTGCCAAGGTCGCGAAAGTTGGCAAATCGTCTCTGGTGACACTGTTGGATCTGTTCTCGTTGTCATAGCAGGTGATCTTGTAATTATAGATTCTTTCACCTAGAAGTGGACTAATGGTAATGGAATGATTTCTTTGCTCCTCAGTTTCAATGATCTTATTGATATCAGTGTACGATGATACATTTGACTCCTTGAAATCGATGAAGCATTTGGCTGGTTGGTCGGTTGAGAAATTGACCACCGCTTTTGTGTCAGTGATGATCGACGGCTGACGCACAGTGTCAATTGTGATGGTCGTCAGGGTTCCGACAGTCGTGAAGGCCAGTTCCGGATGAACTGACAAGGAATATCTAATATCCAGTTTTCCCTGCTCGGCTCCAGCATATGAGGAATCAGTCACCACCAGTCTCAGATAATATGTCTTGTTGCGAGCAAGGCCTGAAAGATTGATAGAATGATTGACCTCCATGGTATCTTCAAAAATCAGAGGGTTTGCATCAGAAAGATCCACGCTCTGATGAACATACACTTTCGTGGAAGCAGGCAGTGGAGCGTTGTTGCGACCAGTGGCTCCATCCACAGTAGTGAAAGAAACTTTGGCGGTGCTCTCGCTGATTGAGGCCACATTAATGTTGCCCAAAATTGAAAGCTGCGAACCGGAAATCACTGGACCAGAGCCCGGAACTGCGCAAGCAGTGGTTGTCGTTTGTGAAATATCTCCATTTTTATCAACAAAATTCAAACTGAAACAATAATTTTTGTCGCGAACCAATTCTTCATTATTCAATTTCTTGATGATGGAATAGTTTTCTGCAATGTCTAATATTTCGATTTCTTCACTCGGAGTGCAACTGCTGGTGTCAGTTGATTTGCACCAATTGAGAACATATTTTTCAAAGGTTCCAGTGCCCTCTTGAGATGGATTATCCCAAGTCAAAGCAAAGCCTGCAAATGTTTCGCTAGTAAGATCATTGAGAACATAATCTTTGGGAGTTTCCGGCGTGACGGCCACTTTTTCACCGCCTTCCAGAATATTTCCAGCAGAATCTCTCAGACTGGCGCAAACTTTGACGAAAGAAGCGTCCTCACTGCTGGCAGGCAAATCCGTATTTTCAGCATAATCCACCCAACCCTCATCAACGAAATTGCAAGCAGCTGAAGCATCATCTTCAATGACAATGATCTGCATCTGCATTCCCAGCAAAGCCCTGTTTCCATCACTGGCTTCCAAATTTATTTGACCGGAAGCTTTCGATCTGTCCACCTTGAGAATAGCGGTCGGATTGACAGCATCAATATTGAATTTGTTGGCACTGACCAAATATTTTGCATTGTCAGCTTCATCGAGAACTTGAACACAAAGATATTCGTCATTGTTATCCTCCGTTTCAAACAAGACTGAAGGAGTTTCTGGAAAATCCAGAGCGCCTTCAAATGATTTTGTTGCGCAATCCTCATTGGAAACAACTCCATCTGCTCCATCCACGGCAAAGATATATTTGACTGAGGCGAGATTTGTTTCGGTGATGCTGAGGGCCACCGTGTCACCATTATTCAAAGTCGAATTCACATCATCAGTGATTGAAAATTCCGGAGCAATTGTGTCAATCTGGGTTTTTGTTTCCAGATTAAGATTCGTTTCAGGCAAAACAGATGGAATGGTGGATGGGTTTCCAGTTTCTCCCACGAGATCCCTGATCAAATTTTCTGCGCTTGTTCCATCAATCTCTTCAAAAGAAAGGACTTGCAGATTCTGAACATTGTCGCCAGCTTTCACGGTATATTTGTCAATCTCAGCGCTGTTTGAAAGTTGGAATCCACTGACAGTATTGAGATCAATATATTCCCCATCTCCATCGACATTGATTTTAACTCTGGCTTTACTTGTATTTTTGAGCGCTTCAGAGAAAGAGGCTGTCACGACAATTTTTTCACCTTCTTTGAAAGCTCCCTGAGCAGCGGAAAGTCCCGTCAATACTGGGCCTCCAGTATCTATTTGAATATGGTTGCTGTCGGCCAAATTGGTGGCAGGAAGATTGTAAGCGCTTTTTTTGTTGCCTGCCAAATCCTCCACTTCAGTATATTGTGAATCACTTACAATTGATCTGATGTTGAGGTCTGCAGAATCATAGGTTCTCAGCGGTGTGGCTTTGACTTCAAATGATCCTGTCATGGTGGTTCCATCTGCCGAAGCTGTCAGGTCGGCGAAAACATTGTTTTCAGCGATATCAATTTCCACTCTCATCTTTGAGCCTGCTTTGATTTTTCCTGAACCTGCATCTGAAAAAGTGGCAGTGATGTCAACAAATTCACCCGCGGAAACAGCTGGCGGAGAATTTTTGCTGGAAGTGAAAGAATTCAGAGTGGCAGCAACAGTGTCCACAGTCATTCCCTCGGAAACCGAACTTGTTGAGCTGTTGCCTGCTTCGTCAAAAGCAACTATTTGATAGAAATATGTTGCGTCCTCAAGCGTGTTTTCTGTGTATGAAGGTGACGTCGCAGTCAAAGTCGGCTCATCTGTGATTGTTGCAACAGTAGCAAAAGTTCCACCAACGCCGGTTTTGCGTTGGACTTCATATTTTGCCAAACCATTCAGGTCAGTGGCTTGACTCCAAGTGATGGTCGGAGTGTTGTCATTGGTGAAGACTGGCACATTTGGAGTGCTCGCAGCAGCAGGATTGGTTGTGTCCCAAATCAGATGCATGGTTTTTTCAATGAAATTTTCAGCATTGTCAGTGATGACAACCTTGAGATCATATTCCCCATCGCCGCTGGCGGAAATTGTGGTGCTGGCAGCATCTGAAGATCCAAAAGTTATCGTACCTGCTCCGGAAATTTGTGACCAGAGATATGATTTTATTCCGCTGCCACTTGTGTCCTGGGCATTGAGCGTGGAATTTGTGACCTGCTCTTTCGTAATTTTGTCTTCAAGATCATCAGCTGTTGGCAAAGCATTGTCGATGATGATATTGGTAGCTTCATCAAGATTGGCTGCTGGCACAAGGTTCGTCAAAATATTATCGAAAACATCCTTGATTTCTCCAGTGGTGCTTATCAACTCAGCCTTAAGTTTTTGGTCTGACGGAGTGACATCCGAATCTTGCACTTGATATGAACAAGTTGGAGTTTGAGTTGCAACAGCAATGGGTGAAATGACACAATCATACCCAGTGTTCAAAGTGACTTTGATTTGCTCAGTTGAGGTTATTGATTCAGAAAATGTGACCGAAAGTGGAATTGTTTCATTGGTGTTGTAATATCCAACTTCTGCTCCGGTTTTGGTGTGTGTCAAGTCAGTGGTGATGGAAGTTATTGTCGGGGACTGCAAATCAACTCTTTGCGTCGGCGCGTTGCTTGCTCCGACTGGATTGAAAGCGGTGTTGTCGCTTGCCACAACTTTCAAAACCAAACCTGTCATATCGTTGCCGACAAGATCGGTGTTTTCTTGCGTTGAAGCTTGAGCTGGCCACCAAACAATTGTTTTTGTGGCTGAGGCAACATCTGTGATTCCTATGATTTCAGACGCTGCAGCGCCTGTCACATTTTTGGCCACAAAGAAAACTTCGTCATTTTGCGCATGATTCACGGACAAGGTGTCATATGAAGCCGTGCCATTGAAACTGACTCCCCTGCCTTGATCAGCCACGACAAGTCGATACACATTTCCGCTTTGCAGCGCTTTGCTGGAGAAATTGATCAATTCTGTGCCGATCATCATTTGTCCATTGGATGGAATCGGTGCGCCGCCTGTATCAACGTCAATTGATGCAACACTCGCGTCGATCGCACTTGCCAATTTCACATTGGCACTTGGTTTGTATAGCAAAAGAGCATAAGCACTGGTTTGCTCAACCAGATTGTCGAAGCCTTTGGTTTCTTTGATGGTATAGGAAACATTGACCTTGCCATCAGCTGATTGACTCACATTGGAAAGGTTGGAGACAATCGGCGGCGTGTTGAATGAATAGTTTGTGGTGACGCTAGTCAAAATAGGAGCAGTTGTGCCGTTGTTGCCGACATTGGAAGTCAAAAATGCCGCATATTGAAACCAACGATCATTAACATTGTCCTCTTGCGTGGCATGAATATTATTACCGCCCCCCATGGTTGTATAAAAATTGCTGTCGCCACCTGCACCGAGCGCGCCGCAAGAAACCGGTCCACACCAATTGGTGTCACTGAATCCTGCCGAAGTTGCCGCAGTTCTGAGCTGGAATTTGATTGTGCCTTGCCCTGCGCCAGCACCAAGATTTGCGCCAGCCCAGGCGATGTCCTGCATGGAATTGTAGTCGTTGCCGGTATCAAATTTTGTTGAAATAATTTCTTTGGCATCGGTCGAATAGACAAGTTGAGTGTTGACGCGCACATCATTCACCCAAGGCACAGACACGCTGCCAGCATTGGTTGACAAAATGATTTGATATTGCACATACATATCAGTGTCTTGTTGCAAACAACCAGCGCCTGAAATATCAGCCACAGTATAGACATTCCCACTTGGAGTTGGAATTGTCACATTGCAAGCATCGCTCCAAGCAGTTGGACTTGCCAAAACCCAATTAGCCTCCGTCGTTCCTGAAGCCACGCCTGCAGTGCTGCGCACTCTAACTTTCACCGTGGTGCCGCTTGGAACGCTCGCATTCCAAATCATGCTTCCAAATCCAGAATTTGAGGCAAGTTTTTTCACTTTGGAAGTGAACGTTGCCGTGTTGGCCAAACCTGTTTGCAAGTCAAAAACTGCTTCAATTGTGTGATTGGCAGCAACATTCGTGAAAGTATACGATGTGACAGCGCCCTGATCCACCCCATCAACATAGACATGCGAAATGGCATATCCAGCATTTGCCGCAAAATTCAAAGTTCGATCGTCCGTGCCATTTGGATTCAATCCAATCAAAGACAAAGAACCTGTGACTGACATTGTTCCGCCAGTTCCAATCACGGAAGTTATGATGAATCCAGCAAGTGGCGTCACGCTATTTGAAGCTGCTGACGACACACTGTTTCCGAGTGCGTTCGTAGCCACGACCGTGAAAGTGTAGGCGGTTCCAGTTGTCAGTCCCGTCATTACATGTAAAAGTTCAGCTGAACCAGCGTTAGAATCAACCCCACCTGCAGGAGATGATGTTACAGTATAACCAGTTATTGTACCATTTCCAGTTAAAGCAGGTGCAGTAAAAGAAACAACCACTGAAGAAGCGCTCGCCATAGTTACAGTTACGGATGTTGGAGCACCTGGAACTCCAAGTGTTGTGAAATTTGCTGTTATGGTTTGACCTGTTGTGACATTTGAAACAGTGAGTGGATTGCTTGTTTTCGTTGCAAACCCATTAGTTCCAGTCCAATTCACAAAATAATATCCGGAATTAGGATTTGCCATTACTGCTGATGCAGATTCAGCATGATAAACCGTCTGACTTGTTGTGCCCGAGAGAGATCCATTTGCTCCAGCAGCAAAATTAAGCGCATAGGATTGTTTTGTTGATCCACAAGTTGCAGTGGACCCGCCATCTATACCAACACAATTCCAGCTCCAAAGATTTCCTGCATGTCCAGTGCCACTCACAACAGATGCAGTTCCAACAGAACATTTTTCACTGGCTGTCAAGGGAATAGTTGTTCTTGTTGTGCTGTTTGCGGTTCCGCAGACACCTGCAATGGGTCCTGAGGAATACGTCAATGTGACAGACCCAGAACCACCATCCACGCATAAACCCGCACCTCCTGCACCAATCGTTATTGTCAGCAAATTTCCCGGTGCAACACTCAAAGAGCCGCCTGAGAGTGACCCGCCGCCGCCGCCATTTTCACTGTCTATGCATCCGCCGCCGCCATTTCCAGCAAAACCAACAGTTCCGCCTATAGTGCTTGAAGCGGTTCCATTTGCACCAGCATCATTTGTGTCTCCAATCCCTCCTCCTCCCCCTGTTGCAGAAACTTTGGTCAATCCCATATAAACAATACTGCTGCTTTGTCCACTATCACCATTAAGATAATCAAAACCATCATCATCTCCACCGCCACCGCCACCACCGGTTATATTAATAGAAAGCGAATTAGCGTTTGCTGGAATTGTCCAATCGCATGTTCCCACCACATTAAATGGCACACCAGATGTTATTGTTCCGCAAGATGGATTTGCCGCTTTTGCATCTTGTTCAAAAAAAGCCATCCCAAAAAACGACGACGCAAACATTATCAATACCAAGAATAAATTTTTATTTTTCAAGGTTTGTTTTTTTACTTTTTGCATTTATTTATATATATTTGATAAGTATTTTTATTCTACAATGTTCAATAATTTAAGCACACTATTTGAAATATGTAAGATTGCTTGCACCCATCGAAAATCTGCAGCCACAATTGCTTATTGCTATGCATGAACTAGTTTTCACCAGAAACACAATTAGCAATTCATGTTTACATTTTTTACTTTCCAAAAAAAGCAAAATACACAAACATATTGGTACAAAAATTATATCACACTTTTCTTTTTTTGTAATCATTTTTTGTCAAAAAGTTGTGCAAACTTTCTGCCCAAATAAAAATCAGAGTTCGACTCCGATTTGTTTGCACCTTTGCCAAAAGTTATGCACGCTTTTTTTCCAACAAAACAAAAGGAGCAGGTTTCAAGCCTGCTCCTGCGAGATCGCATTATTTCACCATGGTCAGTTCTTGATGCAGCGAACCGAAAGACCATAGGTCCTAGGGAAGAATTGGCGGTAGACAGTTTCATTATATGGCCCGATGCTGCGCATAAGCGCGTAGTCGATGCCTACCATGGACGACAACCAGTAAACGCCCTCGGTGGTACGACTGCGGAAAGAGCCATCGGTGTAAGTGTAGCCGGCTAGCGGCATATTCAAACCGCTTGAACCTCCAACTTTCATTTGTGTTCCTTGATTTGTGCCGCGCCATCCAGTTGCATTAGCTTGCACTTGCGTCATGCCGAGTTGCATTTCCAATGTCTGGAATTGTGCGTCCGTCGGAATATGCCAGCCAGCAGGACAGATGCCTTGTGCGCCATCCGTTGTCACATAGCCCATAGCTTCATTCCATTGATAAATCCCTCCCTCAGCAGTGCAATTGGCCGTGTTATTATCATAACAGAATTTTTCAATAACACTGTTATTGGTTTGACTGTAAGGACCTGATGCAAGATACGTTCCAACATTCAGATTCTGCTTAAACCAACATTGTGTTTCAATTTGCACGGTAGCATAAACATCCCCACCATATGCACAATACTGACCACAGATAGAATCTGCACTACATGGACGAACACATGTCGCTGGTGTTCCAGCACAATAGTTACAAACACAATCAGCATTAACTGAGCAATTTTGTCCATCATTCAACTTGCAAAAACCATTTGTGCATTGTTGATTTGTGCTATTTTTACAATTCGAGGTCTGCGTGCATGAACCATTTAAAAGAGACTGGAGTGTCAACGCATTGCCATTGCCCGCATTAGCATAGGTTCCGGCTTGGGCGATGCCGGAAAAGTTGGTGTCTCTGACAGTTTCCGGAACGGGAGTGGTCAGCGTCGGTTGATTGCTGGCGTTGATGGTGATGCCGACGTTTTTGGAGACATATTTGCCAAAAGTTGCCGTGTCAGTCGGATGCGCGGTGGGGTCAGTCGAAACAGTGGTCCATTTGTTTTGCACCCATTGAAAAGTTGCCGCACTGGAGCGATTCGGATTCATCACATATGGCGCCACCACAAAAGCCACGATCGCCATGGCCACCGCGCCTGAAAGTGACACCGTCACGCGCCTCAGTTTCTTTTGATATTTTTTGAGATCCGTATATGAATCAAATTTCAAAGTCACCTGATATGTTCCATCAGGATTTTTGAGCGCATTTTGAATGCGCAGATGATTTTCCGCCGCACCACGAAAAAGCAAGTGGTATCTGTCGATAAAGTAAGTTTTTGTTTTAGAGAATGATTTTTGAAACAGCATTTGGCTTTAATTTAAAATTTGAAGTTTGAAATTTGAAATGAATCCTAAATAAATAAATTTTAATTGTCCTTGGATTTTTCAATCGTGATGACTATCTTGGAAAAAATCATCGTTAATTCTTGAGCTTCCTTCCATAACCTCCTGCATTCCTCAGTATTTTCAGAGTTTGCTTTTCCAATGAGTTGCAACCAATATTTTGTTTCCTTAGCTTCTTTTTTACAGATATATATCTTATTCTTAAAATCCTTTTTTGAACTTGCCCCATTTGCCTCGCAATAATTTGCACCGATACTTGTGGCTGATCTTATGAGCTGATTAGTAAGCGGCATTATCAAAGCATCTTTCTTTAATTTTTTCAGAAAGATGATGATATCTTCACTGAATTTTACTGTTCTATCCTCGAGATTATATTTTTGTGAATCATTGTTCATTTATAATTTGATATTGATTTTAAATTTCAAATTTTAAACTTCA
>Ga0172380_10000454_pt1 | contig 80731 bp, 79 predicted proteins | sample Leawe162metaG_FD_119747 | JGI IMG/M metagenome (GOLD analysis project Ga0172380, IMG submission 119747) | Leachate microbial communities from a municipal landfill in Southern Ontario, Canada - Leachate well 162 metaG | ecosystem: Engineered > Solid waste > Landfill > Unclassified | place... | reverse complement strand
TCTCGCACAGACTTCTTTCCCCATATGTATTCTTGGATCTTCTCACGCTCTTGAATTGTAAAATGTTGATATTTCATACTCTGATTATATCAGAGTGTTGCACTTACTTGTTGAGGTCGCTGCCTTGCCTTTTTTATTGATAATGATACAATTGGGAAATCGAAAAAGAAGTCTGATTAAGCGATATTAAGGTAAGTCTCTATCATAAAATAACTCATACATTTCGCACTCATCTTCACATCATCTTTGCTTAAAAAACTCTTCAAGATATCTCAATATCTTTCAGATTTTTTTAAACAAATCTGGCGCAAAGCTGAGCACGAACTGCACGATGTATTTTATTCCAGAGCCTAAATTATGAATTTTCAGCAAACATTGGGAGGACTCAAGATCGCCATTGACAGAGAGCTTGCACATCATTTTGATATCGCAATCAAGGATGCTCAAAAAAAGGACATGCTTATTGCCGAGGCGCTTGAGCAGACCAAGAAAATAGCGCTTGCTGGTGGCAAAAGAATTCGTGGCGCCCTTCTTGCCCAGGCCTATTTTGGCATGGGAGGAAAGGAAAAGAAAAAGATTTTGAAAGTGGCGGCTGCAATCGAACTGGTCCATCTGTTTTTGCTTGTGCATGATGACATTATTGATAGGGGAGATTTGAGACACGGACAGCAAACTCTGCACAAATATTTTGACAAAAAAAGTGGAAAAAATATTACCAATGAGGACGCGGGACATTTCGGAGAATCCATGGCCATCATTGTGGGCGACATGCTTCATGCGATTGCCAATCAAATTATTTTAGAAGCTGGCTTTTCCGCTGATGATTCCATGCGGACAGTTTTGCAATTGCAAAAAATTGTGGCGACCACGATCATTGGGCAATCGCAAGACATTGCAATTGAATATAGAAAAAATGCATCTGAAAAGGAAGTTTTGGCGATGTATGAGAACAAGACTGCACGGTACACTTTTGAAGGGCCGCTTCATTTGGGCGCGATGCTTTCTGGGTGTTGTGACAAGAAAATTTTGCAGGCATTGAGCTTGTTTGCCGTGCCGCTGGGGATAGCTTTTCAAATTCAGGATGATATGCTTGGAGTGTTCGGCAATGAGAAAAAAATGGGAAAATCAGTTGCTTCAGACATTGAGGAGGGAAAGCTTTCCTTGATGGTGGTGAAAGCTCATGCTGTGGCAACAGCTGCGCAAAAAAAGCAGCTGAATGCAATCCTGGGAAAAAAGAAATTGACGCAAAAGGAAATTTTGACATTTCAAAATATTTTGATTGAAACCGGTGCGCTGCAGTATGCTAAGGATTCAGCAGGAAAATATTTTGCTGAAGGGAAAATGGGAATTGAGAAAATAATTCTTTTGCCGGAAACTAAAAAGTTTTTCTCGGGATTGGTAGAATATTTGGAGGGCCGAGAAATTTAAGCTATATTTTTATGATAAAACGAAGGAAAACTAAAAAAATTAAGGTTGGAAATATTTTTATCGGTGGCAATGCGCCAGTGGTTATTCAATCGATGTGCACGACTGACACGCGCGATGCGGCCGCAACAGTCAAGCAAATCAGGCAACTGCAAATGGCTGGCTGCGAAATGATTCGCGTGGCGGTGCCTGATATGGTGGCGGCGCAGGCCTTGGGTAAGATCAAGAAACAAATCTCCATTCCTTTGGTGGCTGACATTCATTTTTCAGCTGAGTTTGCCATGGAAGCAATGCGTCAGGGAATTGATAAACTCAGAATTAATCCTGGTAATATTGGCAGCGAAGAAAAAATAAAAATGGTGGTGCTGGAAGCTAAGAAAAGAAAAATTCCCATTCGCATCGGAGTTAACGGTGGTTCGTTGGAAAAAGATATTTTGAAAAAATACAAAGGCAAGGTGACAGCCAAGGCGATGGTTGAATCGGCTATGCGTCATATCAAGATTTTGGAAAAATATAAATTTACAGATATTATAATTTCTCTGAAAGCGTCTGATATTGAAAGAACAGTGGAAGCCTATCGCTTGCTTAGCCAAAAAGTAAATTATCCATTGCACATTGGAATTACAGAAGCAGGCACAATTTTTCGCGGAACGATTGTTTCTTCGATAGGATTGGGAATTTTGCTCTATGATGGAATTGGCGACACGATGCGTGTGTCACTGACTGCGGATCCAGTGGAAGAAATTCGCGCTGCTTGGGAAATCTGCAAATCATTGGGTGTGCGCAAGCGAGGCATTACCGTGACTAGTTGTCCAACCTGTGGACGCACTGAGATAGATTTGATAACCTTAGCAGGCAAGGTTGAAAAAGCTCTTGTGGGAATCGAGAAAGATATTCATGTGGCAGTGATGGGATGCGTGGTCAATGGTCCAGGCGAAGCACGCGAAGCAGACCTTGCAATTGTGGGTGGCAAGGGAGTGGGTCTCATTATGAAAAATGGCGAAATCATCAGAAAGGTTGATGAGAAAAAATTGTTGGAAGAATTTATTAAAGAAGTCAGAAAATTTTGATTGCTATCAAAATTAAATTTGAAATTTGAAATTTAAAATTTGAAATGAATGTTTAAATAATTTAAAATTTATAAATTTGATATTGATTTTAAACTTCAAATTTTAAATTAAAAATTTGGTTACCTAAATAGCTTCAAAAAATATTAAAATGACACAGAATAGATTAAAGGGAGAAAATAATCTTCCTGCCCATATAGCTATTATTCCTGACGGTAACAGACGTTGGGCGAAAGAGAAAAATTTGGAGCCGTGGGAGGGGCATGGTGCTGGCGCAGAAAAACTTGAGCAATTGGCGCGCTGGGCTTTTGACAATGGAATTTATTGTCTGTCTTTTTGGGGCTCATCCTTGGAAAATTTGCAGAAAAGACCGCTGCGAGAAAAACAAGAACTGCTGAAAATTTATGAGGAATACTTCAAAAAATTAATGGTGGATGAAGATATCCATCGCAATCGCGTGCGAATCAATGTGATTGGAAGATGGGAGCAGCAATTTCCAACATCACTCAAAAAGATTATAATGGAAGGAATTGAAAAGACGGCGCATTATCAAGATCACGAGCTGAATTTCTTTTTGGCGTATTCTGGCGATGATGAAATGTTGGACACTGTTCGCGCGATTGTCGCCAGTGGAATTGCTCCTGAAAAAATCACAGGCGAAACGATCAAACAAAATCTGATGACCAGCGCCTTGCCCTCGGTTGATTTGCTCATTCGCACTGGCGGAGAGCCGCATCTCAGCGCGGGATTCATGATGTGGGATATCGCCAATTCGCATTTGTATTTCTCTCAAAAATATTTTCCAGATTTTGATGAAAAAGAATTGGCTGAGGCGATAGCGGAATACGGACAAAGTGGAAAACGAAAAGGAAAGTAATATAATAATAACCAAACACCAAGAAACAAGAAACAAACAAATTACAAATTCAAAAAATAAATAATCAAACCGTTTGAGATTTGAAAATTGGTTATTGAGAATTGTTTGGTTATTATATCTTGTGTCTTGATTTTTAAAATAAAATTAATATGAAGAAAATATTTCTTATACTGTCATTCCTGATACTGATTCCTTTTGTTGCAAATGCTCAAGAAAAAAAGACCGCAGTATATTTTTATGCTGATTGGTGTTCGCATTGTCAGAAAGTGAATGCGAATTTCCAAGAAAATGGAATTTATGATAAATACAACATCGTGAAATTGAATTTCGATGAAGCTGAAAACAAGAAGATTCTTTCCAAAATCTTTGAGGATCAGGGGGTGAAGTCGGTTGGTATTCCGGCGATTATCATTGACGAGAAACTCATAATCGGCGATGGGCCGATCATCAAAGAGTTTGAGACCGAAATTGAAAAATCGGAAGGAACAGCGCTTGAATATGTTGATGGATTCAGGGAAGGCAGGGGAAAATCAGCATCTGCAGTGCCGCTGGCAGCTTTGATTAGTGCTGCGCTGGTTGACGCTATAAACCCATGTGCCTTTGCCGTGCTCATTCTTTTGGTGGCAACAGTCACCAATGCTTCAGGAAAAAGGCGAGCTTTGCAATCAGGGTTGATGTTTTCTCTGGCAATTTTTGCATCATATTTTCTGATGGGCCTTGGTTTGTATAAGGCGATAACAATTTTCAATATACCTTTGGTAATCTCAGCAGTTGTTGGAGCTCTGGCAATTCTGCTTGGTCTCGCTAATTTGAAAGACGCATTTTGGTACGGCAAATTTTTTGTCATGGAGGTTCCTTTGTCATGGAGGCCGAAGATGCAGACGATTTTGAGACACGTCACCAGCCCATTTGGAGCACTTTCTGCAGGGTTGCTCGTGAGTTTATTTTTGCTCCCATGTTCAAGCGGCCCATATGTGGTGATAGTTGGACTCTTGGCCGAACGGGTCAATATGGCATCGACAGTTTTTCAATTGGCTTTGTATAATCTGATTTTCGTGACTCCGATGATTGCAATCACTCTTTCTATGTATTTTTTCGACATAAAGGGCAAGAGATTGGAGCAGATAAGGAAAGATAATCTGAAATTGCTTCATGCGATTGGTGGGAGTATAATGTTGGTGATGGGCATTTATTTGCTCAAAGGTTGGTTGTAGGAAAATTTTTTAACTTAAGTTTTGTTTTCTTTTCTGCATGCTCCTGAAAGCTGATGCAGCTAAAAGCTAATGAAGCTATATAAATATGGAAATGGAATTTACTGACCAGAATTTTGAACAAGAGGTCATTAGCAGCGAAGTGCCGGTGCTGGTTGATTTTTGGGCACCTTGGTGTGGACCATGTCAAATGATGGGACCAATCGTGGAAGAGCTGGCTAAGGAAATGGGCGACAAGGCAAAAGTGGGAAAATTAAATGTTGATGAGAATGGGGAGACCTCATCTAAATTCGGTATCATGTCCATCCCAGCCATCAAGATTTTCAAGGGTGGAAAAGTTGTGAAGGAATTTGTGGGAGTTCAATCAATGGATGTTCTCAAGAAAGAATTGGAAGCATTGATGTAGGAATCCAAAAAAAGAATTTAAAAAATACTCAATTGGTTTGGGTATTTTTTTATTGATTATGTATTGAAAATGAGTTATACTTTAGGCATAATACATTACACAAAACAAAAATATGTACGACCTTATTATCATTGGTGCTGGACCAGCGGGACTGGGGGCATCAATTTATGCTTCACGTTATAAGCTTAATCATGTTGTGATTGGAAGTGAGATTGGAGGTCAGGTGACTGAAGCTTGGGAGATTGAAAATTACGCTGGAATAGAATCCATCTCCGGCAAGGATTTGATGGAAAAATTTGTGACACAAACAAAGGATTTGGGAGGAGAAATTGTTCAGGGCAGCGTGAATAGTGTTGCTAAGGTTGATGATGGATTTGAGGTTGTTACTAGCGATGGTAAAAAATATGAAACAAAATCACTCATTCTCGCACTTGGCATGAAAGCTCGCAAAATGAACATTCCTGGGGAAGATAAGTTTATTGGCAAGGGTATTTCATATTGTGCAACTTGCGACGCGATGTTTTTTCGCGGCAAGGATGTAGCAGTTGTTGGCGGCGGCGATGCAGCAGCCACTGCTGCAATTCATCTGGCAGAATTTGCCAATAGTGTGCAACTTTTGTATAAAGAGGGTACCAAATGTTTCGAGCCGTCCTGGGAACAGCAAATGAAGAAAACTGGAAAGGTGGCGTGTGGCACACTTTCCAATATCACAAGTATTGTCGGCAGCGAAAAAGTTGAAGGCCTGGAGTATGAAATAAACGGAGAAAAGAAAGAGCTTTCAATCGCGGGCGTATTCATTGAGATAGGATCAGTGCCAGGAGTGGTCGTTGCGCAAAATCTGGGCGTGCGAACAGACGAGCAGGGGTATATCGTCGTGAAGCAGGATCAAAGCACGAGCGTGGACGGCGTGTATGCTGCAGGAGATGCTACGACTGGTTCAAACAAGTTTCGCCAGATTATTACGGCTGTAGCAGAAGGTGCGGTGGCGGCTGGAAGCGTTTATAAAAAGTTAAAACTTGCCAAAAAGTAATATTTGGATTTGTGAGATAAATGTAATAGTGTATGGTTCTATGAATTTAATTTGAAATTTGAAATTTATCCTCAAAGGATAAGCTCGAAGCAAAAAATTTGAATTGAAATCTGAATGAATAAATGTTTAAATGTTTAAATTAAATTTGTTATTTTGAAATTTAAAATTGATTAAAAATTTCAAATTTCAAATTGTAAATTATTAGCGTATGAATGCAATTGAATTATCGAAAAAAATTGGAGGAAAAATTGAGATAGTGAGCAAGAAGAAACTAACTAAAGAAAATTTGGCAGTTTTATATACGCCAGGGGTGGCTGATGTTTGCAGGGCGATTGCAAAAAACAAAAAACTTTCATTTGAATATACTATTCGCAAAAATGCGGTGGCGGTTGTTTCTGACGGCAGCGCAGTGCTTGGGCTTGGAAACATCGGACCGGAAGCCGGACTGCCTGTAATGGAAGGAAAGGCACTTTTATTCAAGGAGCTTGGCGGCGTGGATGCAATCCCAATTGTGTTGGCCACGCAAGACACCGAAGAGATCATAAAAATCGTAAAGGCGCTGGCTCCGACTTTTGGCGGCATAAATTTGGAGGACATTTCTGCACCGCGTTGTTTTGAGATTGAAAGAAGACTCAAGGAGGAACTGGACATCCCTGTGATGCACGATGACCAACACGGCACAGCTATTGTTGTTTTAGCTGGACTTATCAATGCGCTTAAAGTCGTGAAAAAAGATATCAAGAAAATCAGAATCGTTATTTCAGGTGCTGGCGCAGCAGGAACAGCCATCATGAACTTGCTGATGAATTATGGGGCAAAGCATATTCTGATGGTTGATAGTACTGGCATCATTTATGAGGAACGTCCGACTGGCATGAATGATTTTAAGGTGGAAATTGCCAAAATAACCAATCCTCAGAATCTGATTGGAACTTTGCAGGATGCGTTGATTGGGGCAGATGTTTTTATTGGCGTGAGCGCTCCAAATTTGATCACGCACCTGGATGTGTCAACGATGAATAAGGATGCAATAGTATTTGCCATGAGTAACCCCATGCCTGAAATTATGCCAGAAGAAGCTAAGAAAGGGGGAGCAGTGATTGTGGCAACTGGAAGATCGGATTATCCAAACCAAATAAATAATGTTTTGGTTTTCCCGGGAATTTTTCGTGGCGCGCTAGACACTCGCACAAGAAAAATAACAGACATGCACAAATTGAAGGCAGCAATAGCGATTGCTTCTTTGATAAAAAAACCTACTCGTGATAAAATAATCGTAGATGCTTTGGATAAGCGCGCAGTGAAAGTTGTGGCGGCAGTCTTCAAAAAATAAGCACTTCGTACTTGAAATTGCGTCGCTGCCCACAAATGAAAATATCTACCGATACTTTCATTTGCTGACTCGCTAGCCATTATAAAAAATAAAAATAAAAAATAAAAAAAATATGGACAACTTCAAGGTGCACAAAGAAAAAATTGATGTAGAGAGTAAAAACCAGATTGAATTTTTTGATATAACTGAAAAGGTGCAGGAGGCAATTGAGACTTCAGGTGTCAGAGAGGGAAATGTGGTTATTTTTGCTCCGCACACAACTATGGGTGTCGTTATCAACCACAATGAGCCAATGTTGATGCAAGATTTCATGCGCATCTTGTATAAACTTGCTCCAATGGATGACCGTTATTCACATGATCTTTTTGAACTTCGCAGAAGCTCAAAATCAGACGGCAGAAGCAATGGGCATTCGCATTGCAAGTCGTTTTTGATCGGAGTTAGTCAAACCGTTCCGGTGGAAAAAGGAAAACTGCTTTTGACGGATAAGCAAAGTATTTTTGCAGTAGAATTTGATGGTGCTCGCAAGAGAGACATTGTTGTGCAGGTAATGGGAATCTAAATAACTAACAACTGTCAACCTTCAACCTTCAACAATCAACTATCAACAATCAACAATCAACATATTTTTTTTAACGTCTTGATTAATTGAATTCGTTGTCCATTGTAAGTTGTAGGTCGTATGTTAAATACATGAGCAGACTTGTAAATGATTTAATTAGGAATGGTTATTTGACTAGCGATAATATTATCGATGCTTTTTCCAAGATACGCAGACACCAGTTTGTTCCCAGTGATTTGTCAGCTCAATCTGAGGCAAACATTGCCTTGCCAATTGGATATGGTCAAACCATCTCTCAGCCACTGACAGTTGCTTTCATGTTGGAGTTATTGGATCCGCAAGCTGGCCAAAATATTTTGGATGTGGGTACTGGCAGCGGTTGGACAACAGCATTATTGGCCCATATTGTGGGTGATGCAGGAAGCATTACTGCCTTGGAGGTAATTCCTGAACTTTGTAAAATCGGTGAAAGCAATGTGAAAAAATTCAGTTTTATTAAAAAGGGGGTTGTGCAATTTCATTCCCAATCTGGCGAAAATGGATTTGAAAAAAATGCTCCCTATGATAGAATCTTGGTTTCTGCTGCAGCAACTGAAATTCCAGCTGCTTTCAAGCAACAGCTGAAGGATGGTGGAAAAATGGTTATTCCGGTGCGCAATGAAATTTGGTTTGTTGAGAAAAAAGGAACGGATGATTTTAATATTGAAAAATTTGCAGGTTTCGTTTTTGTTCCATTTATTGAAAAAAAATAAAAGAAAGCAGTATTTATGACAATTAGAAGAAAAATTACCATTGTATTAGTTGGATTAATAATCATGGTTGGTTGTTTTTTTTATGCTTACGATCAGGTTTATTTGGCAACTGGTGTTAATGCAGAAAAGAAGACGGTTTTGATTGAAAAAGGAGACAATGCTTTGGTAGTTAGTGAGAAATTAAATGGCGCTGGCATCATCACTGGAAAATATTTTCTGGTTTATTATCTCTGGAAAAACAATCAGCTGCATGATCTTGTCGCAGGAGTCTATACTTTTTCAGCTGGACTTAAAATTCCAGAAGTTGCGCGCATGATTACGGGTGGAGAGACAACTTCAACAGCTGTGCCGATAACTTTTCCAGAGGGATGGGTGGCTAAGCAGATGGCTGAGCGATTGGACGCAAATGGTTTTTCAGGCAGTGATTTTCTCTCTATCGTCAAAAATCCTTCACAGGAATTGCGAGAGAAATATAAATTCTTAAGTGATATACCAAAGGGCAAGTCGCTGGAGGGATATCTTTTTCCTGATACCTATTATTTCGCTAAGGATGCTAGCGCTCAGGATGTTGTTGAGAAAATGCTTAAGAACTTTGATGTCAGAGTAACGGCCAAAATGCTCGACGATATTGCAGCTCAGAAAAAATCACTTTATGATATCATAACTATGGCCAGCATTGTGGAGGGTGAGGTGAAGACTGATGCTGATCGAAAAATTGTAGCAGGCATTTTTTATAATCGTCTGGAGATTGGCATGGCGCTAGGCAGTGACGCCACCTTGGAATATGCATTGGGCACAAATAAGATCCAACATTCCATTGCAGAAACGAAGATAGATTCTCCTTACAATACGTATCAAAACAAAGGCTTGCCACCTGGACCAGTTTCAAATCCAGGGCTTGCTTCAATTGCGGCTGCAATTAATCCGGCTCAAACAGACTTCATGTATTTTTTGACTGACATAAAAACAGGGGACACTGCCTTTGCTAAAACCTTTGAGCAGCATATCGCCAATAAAGCTAAATATGGCCTGTAAATAAAAGTAATTGAAAAGTACTTTCCTTAAAAAACGGTTATTATTAGCCGTTTTTTGCGTTAAGTCAATTTTTGACATTTTGGCTTGTTAAAGCTATGATGACAGAAGGTAAAAATGTTAATTTGGAGTTGTATTTCATACTATTATGGTGGAACAAATCAAAACTTTTTGGCAGAAAATATTCGGTAATTTTTTTGGTAACATTTCAAGGGATATCGGTATCGATTTGGGAACTGCCAACACCTTGGTTTATGTGAAGGGTAAGGGCATTGTGATCAATGAACCTTCTGTTGTGGCAATCAATAAACGCACCGGTCAAGTGTTGGCAATTGGACGCGACGCCAAAAGAATGGTAGGAAAAACACCGGGACATATTGTGGCAACGAGACCGCTGGTTGATGGTGTGGTGAGCGATTTTGAAGTGACCACGCAGATGCTGAAATATTTCATTGAGAAGGTTAATAAAGATTCCTTTTCATTTTCGCCGCGGCCGCGCGTGCTGATTGGTATTCCTTCGCGCATCACTGAGGTTGAAAAGAAGGCTGTGATTGATGCGGCGATGGCTGCTGGTGCGCGTGAAGCTTTCCTGATTGAAGAGCCGATGGCTGCTGCAATTGGCGCACGTCTGCCAGTGACTGATGCCCGTGGAAACATGGTGGTTGATATCGGTGGCGGAACCTCGGAAATTGCAGTTATTTCTCTTGGTGGAATTGTGAGCGCGCGTTCTTTGCGGGTGGCAGGAGATGAGATGAACGAAGATATTATCCGCTATTGCAGAGATGAATTCAATCTTTTGATTGGAGAAAAAAGTGCTGAGGATATAAAAATTGCCATCGGTAGCGCGTATCCGCTCAAGGAACAGATGAAAGTTCCTGTACGCGGTCGCGATTTGGTCAGCGGTTTGCCGAAAGAAGTCATTGTAAATGACGAACAAATCAGAGAGGCAATTTCGCGTTCGATTCGTATTATTGTGAATAACATTAAAACGGTTATTGAGGAAACTCCGCCTGAACTTCTCTCTGATATCATGCAACGGGGAATTATTTTGGCAGGCGGTGGAGGTCTTATTCGCGGCTTAGACAAGTTGGTTGCCAATCAGACGGAAATGCCAGTGCGCATGATGGAAGATCCACTGACGGCTGTTGTGAGGGGTGTGGGAATTGTCTTGGAGGATCTTGAAAGTCTGAAAGATGTGTTAGTGGAAGATCAACGTGAAAAATCATTCAAGTAGTTAATATAAACAAAAAATGCAAGGATTTGTCTCAACTAAATTATTCAAGGTATTTTTTATTGCAGTAATTTTATTGCTGCTTATTCTTTTAAATCCTTATAATTTCTTCAGTCCTTTGCGCTCCGTGACCAATGCCATCTTTTTGCCTTTTCAAAAAGTTTTTTATTCTGTTTCCATGGGAATTGAAGGAACTGGAGAATTTTTAGGTTCAATCGGACAGCTGAAAAGTGAAAATGAAAAACTGCTGGCTGAAAATCAAGAATTGCTTGCAAAAAATGCGATGCTTGGAGATATGAAGAGTGAAAATGAGACTTTGCGCGAGCAGCTAAGTCTGTTGCCAAGGGACAAGTATGATTTGATGGCAGCCACGGTGGTAAGTCAAGATCCTAATGGGATGGGAAATTGGCTGGAAATAGATAAGGGCAGCAAAGATGGGGTTGTCAGTGGAATGTCAGTGATTGTTTCTAAAGGTATTCTGATTGGAAGGATTCAAGAGGTGGGAATCAGCACTTCAAAAATAATGCTCCTGACAAATTCAAAAAGTACTGTTAACATTATGACCGCCCAAAATAACACACGAGGAGTGGCTAAGGGAGAATATGGACTGGGAATTATTTTCGATATGATCCTGCAGACTGATGCCATTGCCATTGAGGATGATGTTGTTACCTCAGGAATCGGCGGAGAGGTGCCCAGGGGGCTTTATGTTGGGTCTGTGCGAGATGTGCACGCTTCAGATGATCACCTGTTTCAGCAAGCGGTCATAGCTTTTCCGCTTTCAGTTTCAAAATTGCAGACCGTGTTTATTATCAAGGATGATAAATGATAACCTATGAATCCGGAAGTGAAAATTCAAAAATAATAACAAGTTGGTTTGGTTAAGTCAGTTGAATATAATAAAACGTGTTCTTGTGTAATTAAGAATTTTTTTGGGCAAAGCCCATTTGAATTTCTACTGCCGGATGAAAAAAAAATTTGTTTATTGCTTGATTTTGTTTTGTGCAATTATCTTACAGACGAGCATTTTGCCATTGATTTCTCCTTCTCAGGTTACAGGAGACGTTGTGCTGATGTTTATTTTGGCTGGATCGATAATTGACGGTTTTTTTGCATTTTTTTGGTGGTCAATCTTTGCCGGCATAATCTATGATCTTGTCGGTTATTCAACAGTGGGCGTGCATGCATTGATCTTCCTGTTGGTCTTGTATTTTGTAAGTTTTTTTTCAAGGCGTTTTTCAGTTGAACTGAGGGGTGTGGGACTGGCGTTATTTGGAATATTTGTTTTGGCTGCCACCTTGCTTTCTCAGGCGATTGTGACGCTAGTGATCGCGTGGGATTTGCAAAATTTGCATGGCTATTCTAAGGAGTTTGGCAGTTTTGGTGATATTGGGATTCAAATTTTTTATAATACATTGTTGTTTTTGTTCTGCTTTGTAGTCTTTAAAAAGGTGAAGAAGTTTTTCGCTATTAACTGACTTTTCGTAATAAATTATGTTCAAGCGTAGACAAAAAATGCCTAAAAATTTCTCCGGGATGGAGATAGAGGACTACGTTCTAACAGCGACTGAAAAGGAAGCTTCGAGAATGGAAAGGCCACTTGAGAAAAAATGGTTTGATTTTTTGTGGTGGTTCATTGTGTCGTTTATTGTGATTTTAGGTGTGAGGGTATTTTTTTTGACAGTAGTGAAAGGTGTGTACTATCAAAATGTTTCGAAAGGTAACAGTATTAGAGCTATTGTAATCAAAGCGCCAAGAGGAAGAATTTTTGATCGCACTGGAATATCCTTGGTTAATAATGTGCCAAGTATCGATGCTGTTATAATCCCAGCTGATGTGCCAAGGGACAGTGTTAAAACAAAAGAAATCGCTGAAGAACTTTCGGTGATATTGAAAATAAACTCTGGTGATGTTTGGGCGATGCTGGAAAGCAACACGACCTCAAAATCACTCAATCCAGTTTTATTGAAAGAAAATATTGAGCATGACCAAGCCTTGGCAATATTGGAAAAGGGCAATGAAATTCCTGGTATCAGCATTGAAAAGACGGCTATCCGCGATTATACTGATGGTCCAATATTTGCGCATATTCTTGGTTACGAAGGAAAAATAAAGCCCAGCGAACTTGAGCAAAATCAGGGATATTTGTTGACTGATTATATTGGAAAGCAAGGAGTTGAGAAGTCATATGAGAAATATTTGCGTGGAGTTCATGGTGCCAACCAAGTCGAAGTTGATTCAGCTGGCAATACTAAGCGTGAAGTTGGCGTCATTAATCCAAAGCCCGGCAGCGATCTCGTGATGAGCGTGGATGCTCAGTTACAAAAAAAACTTTATGATAGCGTCAACAGCATTTTGGAAAAAACCAAAACAAGCACTGCTGCTGCTGTGGCTATTGATCCGAGAACTGGACAAGTTTTAGCTATGGTGAATGTTCCAAGTTTTGATAATAATCTGTTTGCCAATAAGATTTCCAATGACCAATATGCAAGTTTGATCAATGATCCGAATAAGCCACTTTTTAATCGTGCAATTTCTGGGGAGTACCCACCCGGTTCAACAATCAAACCAGCGCTTTCAGTGGCAGCTCTTTCAGAGGGGGTGATATCTCCATCAACGATTATCGACAGCCTAGGTGGTGTCTTGCGCATCGGTAGTTATAGTTTTCGCGACTGGAAAGTCCATGGACCAAGCGATGTGCGCACAGCGATTGCTGAAAGTAATGATATTTTCTTTTATACTATTGGCGGTGGTTGGGGAAATATTGGAGGGCTAGGGATGAATCGCATGAAAAAATGGTACAATCTTTTTGGTTTTGGAGAAACATTGGGAATCGATATTGGAGGCGAGGCAAGCGGCTTGATTCCTGATGAGCAGTGGAAGTTGGATAATGTCAAAGAAAAATGGTCGACTGGAAACAGTTATCATGCGGCCATCGGTCAAGGTTACGTGACTGCAACCCCGCTTCAACTTGCAAATTATACTGCGGCAATTGCCAATGGTGGAACGCTGTATAAACCGCAACTCGTATCTCAAATCAAGAAAAGTGACGGGGAAAATATTTCCATCACGCCGGAGATTATCCGCTCGAATTTTATCGCGCCAGATGTTCTGAGCGTTGTGCGAGAGGGGATGCGAAAAACAGTTTTAGCTGGAACTGCCACACCGCTTAAGGATATGCCTGTTGAAATTGCTGCCAAAACCGGTACGGCTCAGTTTGGCGTGGGTGCCAAGCAGGAACATGGGTGGCTTGTTTCATTTGCGCCCTATGATAATCCGCAAATTGCTATGGCGGTCTTGGTTGAAGGAGCGGGTGAGGGTTTTACAAGCGCCCTGCCAGTCACCAAGGAAGTATATCAATGGTACTTTGGAGGTAGGCAGTAAGGGTTGACAAAATGCTTTAAAATAGCTATACTGCATCGGTTATGTTATAATATATGACGTAACATATTGAGTGTGTAATTTATCAAGTCAGCTAGACAATCGCTCCAATTTATTGGAGAGGAAAGTCCGGACATTCCCTATGTAAATAGGAACATGGTAGTGGGTAATTCCCATCCGTAGCAATGCGCGAGGTGCGAGCAGAGACGCCAAGATTCGAAAGAATCTGGCACCCTTCGGGGTGAGCTCTTGTGGAAACACAGGAGGTGAAACGGCTAAATCCTTACCTGAATGCAAGACCGTGTCCAGTTCTCCCCTAGGAAGCACTGGAAGTGTCGCGTGATTTCAACAGTAATGTTGAAACAAGATAAATGATTGTCCCAGACAGAATCCGGCTTATCGGTTTTCTTGATAAATTACATACTTAATGAAAAAATATTAACAAATATTTTTATGAAAAAACGCTCAGAATTATTTTTCAGTGCAATTCAGGTTCCAATGGATGCCATCATGATATTGCTAGCGGCCTTGAGTGCGTTTGCAATTCGAAATATTCCTGAAATATTGGCGCTCAAGCCAAAGCTTTATAATTTTCCGCTGGATAGTTATTTGAATATTATTTTTATTATAATTCCGTTGGCACTACTTATTTATGCCATGGAAGGATTGTATAACATTAAGGTTACTCGAAAGTTTTGGCATGAAGCAATGAAAGTTTTTTCTGCTACCTCCATCGTGCTGGTGGTGGTTATTGTCACCATCTTTCTTAAGCGCGAATGGTTTTCTTCGCGCTTCATAATTCTGGCAGGTTGGATGCTGGCTGTCTTATATGTGACAGTGGGCAGATATTTTTTGCAAAAAATTCAAAAATATTTATTGGAAAGTAGAGGCATGGGGGTGCATCGCTTGCTATTGATAGGTAGAAATGGAAAGATGGATCAAATTTTAAATCTTATCAAAAAAGACAAATCCCTGGGATACAAGATTGTCGGACACATTGAAACTGGAAGTATCAGGGCTGTGCGTGGAATTAAGGAGGATCGCGGTGTGGATGAGATCATCATTTGCGACTCATTACTTACTGATGAGGAGCAGGAAAAATTGATCGACTATTGTGCGATCAATAATATCTCATATAAATTCATTCCAACCACCCTGCAGACTGCAAAGTTTGAAGCTGGAATTTTCAATGGTGAGCCGATCATTGAAATCAGACATACTCCTCTTGAGGGTTGGGGAAAAATCTTGAAACGTACTTTTGATATAATCAGCTCAAGTATTTTTATTGTTATTCTTTCTCCACTCATGTTGGTGGTGGCGCTTTTGATTAAGATTGAATCTTTTTTTGAAAAAGCTCGGGGTGGACCGATTATCTATAAGAATGAGCGTATCGGTAGTGATGGAAAAAAATTCAATGTCTATAAATTTCGCTATATGAAATGGGAATTTTGCACCAACTCCAAAACACCGGAGGGTCGCAAAGCTTTGAAATATGAGAAAGAACTTATTGAGAAATTGAGCATCAAAAAAGGACCACTATATAAGATCAAAAATGATCCTCGCAAAACCAGGATGGGAGCGATCATTGAAAGGCTTTCCATTGATGAGCTTCCACAATTTTTCAATGTTTTTATGGGCGACATGAGCTTGGTGGGACCGCGTCCTCACCAGGAAAGAGAGGTGGCCAAGTATAATGAATATCACAGGCGTTTATTGACCATCAAGCCGGGAGTAACTGGGATGGCGCAGGTTTCAGGTCGCAGTGACCTTGAATTTGAAGACGAATACAAATTGGATGTGTTTTATATTGAAAACTGGTCGCTTAAACAGGACATTCAAATTTGCCTCAAAACAGCTTTGGTTTTATTTAAAAAAAGAAAAAACTAGTTTTTTTTGCTTCGCCTGTTCTCTTTTTCGACACGCTCCAGTAGCGCGACGACTGTGGATAACTTTTTTTCGTTGACAAAAACAGTAAAATAGACTATAATTAGAGTATGAGAAGATGGAAAAAGAAGTGGTTTGGTCGACCGTTTCGCACTATCTTTCTCGGTAATGCTTGGCTTTGCTAGGCGGTAATCAGTAATTAATGAAATACAATTATGACAGATGTAAGACCCACAGACCAGGAATTCCTAGAGTTCGCTGTAAAAGCGCTCGTTGATAACCCTGGAGATGTAAAGGTAGAAAGGAAAATTGATGAAATGGGAGTTCTCATTACTTTGGATGTAAATCCAGCTGACATGGGGATGGTAATCGGCCGAGAAGGTCAGACCGCAAAAGCTCTTCGAACAATTTTGCGAGTTATCGGTGCAAGAAACAATGCACGTGTTAACTTGAAGATCAATGAACCAGAAGGTTCAACTCGTGGAGAACGAACACCTCGACCAGAAGCAGCTCCTGCTCCAGAAGTAAAAAAGAGTATTGATGACGTTCTTGGAGACATGAACATCTAATAGCTTTTCAAAACTTTAGATAATAAAAACCCTGATGAAAGTCAGGGTTTTTATGTTTGTATTTTTTGATTTAAGGCGGTTATTTTTTTGCGAACTCATTTCCTTTTTCGGCACGCTCTTGATTAAGGAGTTAATAAAAGCTTTTGTTGTTGTCGCTCGTTCGGAAATGAAATTACTATTTCATTTCACTCACTACGCTAAACAATAATCAAGAGCTAATATCTCGCTCTCGCTCGATGTTGCCTCGAAAGAAAACAAGTTCGCAAAAATGCTAGTAACTATTTTTTCAAGAAAGGATATATTGATGAAACTAAATATAATGAGCCGGTTATGACAACTGGTTTTTTTGATGTTCTCATGTTCTCGAGAATGTGAGAATGTTCGTTTTCAATGGTGGAAAAGTTTTTGAAGTTTTGGGATTTCAGAAATGCTGATATTTCTTGGTTGTCGATTGAGCTCCAGTGATTGTCCATGCCGGAGGTTGAAAATCGGGTGAGCAGTATTTTGTCAGCGAGTGGAATTATTTTTTTGAGCATTTCTTTGAAATCTTTGCCTTTTTTGAAAGCGACAATGAAAGTGAATTTTTGCTGGGGATAAATTTGTGCAAGGTTATTGGTGAGCGCCTGCATTTTTTGCGGGTTGTGCGCACCATCTATGATGATGGTTTTATTCTTGATTTTTTTTATCTCCATGCGACCTGCAATTTTGATGTTACGTAGCACGTTACGCAGCAATTTTTCATCAATACTGAAACCGTCACGCCTTGAAAGCAGCAAGAGGCAGGCAAGCGCCATCGAACAATTTTCGGCTTGATGTGTGCCAATCAAACCAAGATTGATATTTTTTAATTTTAAATCTCTGAATGAAAAATTAAATTCAGTGTTATTCGAAGTTGAAGAAATGACGGAGTAATTTTTTTTATCAACAACATGCAACGCAGCTTTATTTTTTTTGCATTGTGATTTGATAATATTAAGTGCGGTGACTGATGACTGATGACCGATGACCGTATTTTGTTTTACAATGATGCCAGCTTTTTCTGAAGCTATTTTGGCAATCGTGTTACCGAGAATTTGCGTGTGATCAAGTCCGATTTTTGTGATGATGCAGAGTTTGTTTTTTGCGGTCACGGTGTTGGTAGCATCAAGTGTTCCGCCAAGTCCTGTTTCGATCACAGCGTAGTCCAATTTCTCTTGGGCAAACATGAAAAAGGCCAACGCCACATTGATTTCAAAAAAAGTCGGCATGCCATATTTGCATTTTTCCATTTTTAAAATGGCTGGCAAAATCTGATTGAAATATTTGAGAATCAATTTTTCGCTCGGCAATTGGTTGTCAATTTGCATCCGTTCGCGAATGTCGAAAACATGTGGGGAAATGGAAAGTCCCACGGAAAATCCCTGACTTTGGAGGAGGTGACTGGTCAAATGGGCAGTAGAGCCTTTGCCAGAAGTTCCAGCTATGTGGATAACTTTTATTTTGTCTTGTGGGTCGCCAAGCAGTTTCATGAAATATTTGGCTCGCAGAAGGCCAATGTTTCCCATGAACAAGGCCTCCCGCGTGGGAATGCGAGTTTGGATGAATGTTTCAAATTGGGCTAAGGTTGTAATTTTCATCCAGTAGTAGAAATTCAAATGGCCTTTGGCCAAAATTAAATTAGTAAGCTATTAATAGAAAATGCAGTAGTTTTTAATTCAATAGACCAATAATAGCTATAGTTTTGAATTTTCACTATTGGATTCATGTTTTGATATCATAGCGTCATTTTACTTGCTCTGCAAGCACAACCTTGGCTTTAAATAGCCCTTTTTTTATTCAAAAAAGCATGGTAAAATAGTATTAGTCAAAAGCCTATAAAGTCCATCAAGTCTATAAAGCGGAATGCTGGATTGTCTTGAATAAAAGCTTTATGGACTTTTAGCTTTAAGACTTTATGTACTTATTTATGAAATTCGATATTGTTACAATTTTTCCAAAGATTTTCGACAGCTATTTTGGCGAGTCGATTATTAAGCGTGCCAAGGAGAAGGGGATCGTGGAAATCAATGTTCATAATTTACGGGATTATTCAACCAATAAACATCACAATGTCGATGACACACCCTATGGCGGCGGAGCGGGGATGGTGATGCAAGTCGAACCTATTTATCGCGCGGTGGCCGACATTCAAAAGGCTAACTTGAAATCAAGAACAATTTTATTTTCTGCTAAAGGGAAAAGATATAAGCAAAAAGATGCCGCAAGACTGGCGCAGTATGAGCAACTTATTTTTGTCTGCGGACGTTATGAAGGTGTGGATGAGCGCGTGGCTGAAAATGTGGTGGATGAAGAAATATCTATTGGTGATTTTGTTTTGACTGGCGGCGAAATTCCTGCCATGTTGGTGGTTGATTCCATAACAAGATTGTTGCCAGGAGTTTTGGGCAATGATCAAAGCGCCATTATTGAATCTCACAGCGAAGAAGGATATTTGGAATTTCCGCAATACAGCAAACCAGAGGAGTTTGAAGGTTGGGAAGTGCCGAAAGTTTTGCTCAGTGGAAACCATCGTGAAATTGAAAAATGGAGAAAGAAAAACTCAGGGATCAAATAATTTCCAATTTTCAATTTTTTGCTTCAAGCTTATCCCTTGGGGACTAATTTCTAAACAATTTCCAATTTCTAAATTTTAAAATGTTTGAAAATTGAATTATTGAAACATTGAGTATTGTTTGAAAATTGAAAATTGTGAATTGAAAATTGGATAAATAAAATAAAAAGATAGGATTTTATTATTTGGTGATGCTGAAATAAATCAAATTGCTATATAAAGGTGACCAGTATGCAAACAAAATTAGGCGATAAAACATTATTGACAGTTGTTTCGATCTTGCTTGTTTTCGGTCTAATCATGATCGCCAGCGCTGGTGTGATTTATTCAGAAACCAGATTTGCAGACGGATATTATTTTTTCAAGAAGCAGCTTATTTCTGGAGTTTTGCCAGGTATGATTGCGCTGTATGTTTTTTCCAAACTCGATTATCATTTTTGGAAAAAGGTTGCAGTTCCAATGTTCTTCACTTCAGTGGTTTTTTTGATTTTGGTTTTTGTGCCTGGTATAGGTTCAAGCATATATGGAGCCAGCCGCTGGATTCAATTGGGTCCACTTTCTTTTCAACCTTCTGAAATGACAAAATTGTCCATAATCATTTATCTTGCCGCTTGGCTTGAGAGTCGTGGAACAACAAGAATCAAAGATTTTTTTGAAGGAATGCTGCCATTTTTGGGAATTATGGGCTTGATCGGATTTTTGATTATGAAGCAACCAGACACTGGGACACTTGGCGTTATTGTGCTTACATCCTTTGCTATCTTTTTTGTTGCTGGCGCTCGCACTGCGCATCTTGCCTCGATGGGAGCCATGGGTGTGGCTGCGCTTTGGATTCTTATTAAAATCGAACCTTATCGCTTCAATCGAATCTTGGCATTTTTGGATCCTGGGGCTGATCCTCAAGGAATTGGTTATCAAATAAATCAGGCACTCTTAGCTGTTGGGAGTGGTGGCTTTTGGGGAGTTGGACTCGGGCATTCTCGTCAGAAATTCAATTATTTGCCGGAGCCGGTTGGCGACAGTATCTTTGCGGTTATGGGGGAGGAAATCGGGATGGTTGGAGCATCAATGCTTGTCATTCTATTTGTAATTTTGGCTATGCGCGGGATTAAAATTGCGAAAAATGCTCCCGATGCTTTTGGCAGACTGATTGCGACTGGAATTACGATGTGGATAGTTTTGCAGGCATTTGTCAATATTGGTGCTAATATCGCGCTGATTCCACTGACCGGAATCCCACTTCCGTTTATTAGTTATGGTGGAACATCATTGGTTTTTTTGATGGCAGCCATTGGAATTCTGCTCAATATTTCAAAACAGGCAAACCTCGAGAATTGATAGCTAAATACTGGATTTGTTGGCATATTATTGCTATACTGAGACTATAAATACAATTTTCAATTTATAATTTTCAATTTTCAAGCAATTTATAATTTTTCAATGCATCAATTTTTAAACATTTTGAAATTTAATCATTAGAAATTGTTTAGAAATTTGAAATTGAAAATTAGAAATTCTTTACTTTTTATGAGAATAGTATTAACTGGCGGTGGCACGGGTGGACATCTGACGCCTTTAGTGGCAGTAGCGGATAAGCTTAAAGCTAAGCTTGGAACCGAAGCGAATATTTTGTATGTTGGCTCAGGCGCTGCCATGGAAAAACAGATTATGGGCGAAGAAGGTATTGCGGTGCAGTTTGTCATCAGCGGCAAAATGCGTCGTTATTTTTCCATCCAGAATTTCATTGATTTTTTCAAAGTTCCAATTGGATTCTTGCAGTCGCTCTGGATTCTTTTGCGCTTCATGCCAGATGTTATTTTTTCCAAAGGCGGATATGTAGCGGTGCCAATCGTGCTGGCTGCTTGGGTTTATCGCATTCCGATTATGATGCATGAATCAGATAGCGTGCCTGGAATTGCAAATCAATTTTTATCTAAGTTTGCCAACCGAATTGCGGTGGCCTATCCCAGCGCAGAAGAATATTTTCCTAAGGAAAAAACAGCCTTGGTGGGAAATCCAATACGTTTTCAGGTCACTGATGGAGATCCTATCATGCTCAGACAGGAAATTGGATTTACTGAGTCAAGAAAAACGTTGTTAGTTCTCGGTGGTTCACAGGGATCGCAAATCATCAATAGTGCAATCGTTAAAATTCTTCCTGAGCTTTTGAAATATTTTCAAGTCATCCATCAAACTGGTCAGGATAATTTTGAAGATGTTTTGCATGAAGCTGCCTTCATGGGAGTTAAGGTTGGTCATGGTGGATATTATGCTACACCGTTTATGAATGCTAATAAATTGCGAGACGCTTTTGCATTGAGCGACCTGGTTATCAGTAGGGCTGGCGCAACCTCCATTACTGAGATAGCAGCTAACAGTAAGCCTGCAATTTTAATTCCTATCTCTCAAAGTGCTAATGACCATCAGCGAATGAACGCTTATTCGCTTGCTAAAATTGGAGCAGCGCTCGTATTGGAAGAAACCAATCTGGGTGAGCACATTCTGCTTGAAAAAATAAATAATATTTTGAATGATGAAGAGTTGCAGAGGGGTATGATTGAAGAGATTAGGACATTTTATCATCCAACCGCTGCGGAAGTTATCGCCAATAGCATTATTGAAATCGCACGCATTTAATCGCTTAAACGACTCTATATTTATGAATGTTAAGGATGTTAAAAGGGCATATTTTATCGGCATCAAGGGAGCTGGCATGACTGCTGTGGCTCAAATTTTGCAAGGCAGGGGTGTTGAGGTTTCAGGCTCTGACACTGCAGAAGTTTTTTATACGGATGAAATCCTGAAGCGCTTGAATATTTTTTTTCATGAAGAATTTTCTGAGCAGAATGTTCCAAAAGACGCGACCGTCATCATTTACTCAACTGCTTACAATCAGGAAAATAATGTTGAAATGGCTCAGGCTTCGAAAAGCGGGATTCCTATCCTTAGTTATCCTGAAATGTTGGGGATGCTTTTTGCGGAAAAACTTGGTATCGCAGTTTGCGGCACACATGGAAAAACCACAACTTCAGCAATGCTGGCTTCGGCGCTTGCTGCGGCAGGATTGAATCCAAGCGCAATTGTCGGAAGCAATGTGATTGCATGGAAGGGAAGCGCTTTGTCTGGAAAGGGAGAGTATTTCGTGGCTGAGTCTGATGAGTATCAGAATAAATTGCGATTTTACAAGCCGTGGTCAGTGATTCTCACGAGTGTTGATTGGGATCACCCCGATTTTTTCCCAGATTTTACCGAGTACAAAAAAGTGTTCAAAAGTTTTGTGGAGAAAATTCCAAAAACAGGTTTTTTGGTTGCATGGGGAGACAGCAGTGACACATTGGAAGTTGTCGAGAGTGCAAATTGCAACATCGTCACCTATGGATTTTCACAGGATTGTGATTATGTAGTTTTGAATCATGAGCTCATGACTATTGATGGAATCATCATGCAATCATTTGAAGTTGAATATGAAAAAAATAGTCTGGGTCTTTTTCAGACGCCACTCGTCGGTAAACATAATGTGCTGAACGCCACTTCGATTGTTGCACTTTGTCATGAAATGGGATTGGATTTGGATAAGATCAGAAAATCACTGAGTGAATTCAAGGGAACCACGAGACGTTTTGAATATGTTGGAAATTATAAGGATGCAATTTTGATTGATGATTATGCGCATCATCCTGACGAAATAAAAGCCACTCTTGCTGGAGCAAAAGATCATTTTGCAGGAAAAAAAATCTGGACAGTTTTCCATCCACATACATTTTCTCGAACAAAGGCTTTGCTTCAGGATTTCGCTCAAAGTTTTGACGACACTGAAAGAGTTGTCGTGATTGACACATATGGAAGTGCACGTGAGCAAGGAGGCGAGGCTACCTCGGAAGACTTGGTGAAGTTGATTAATAGGTATCATCATGACAAGGCTGAATATATTCCAACCATTGATGAGGCTGTCGGATATTTTCAGGAAAAAGCAGGTGAATATGACGTGCTCATCACAATGGGTGCCGGCGATGTCTGGAGAGTCGGTAAAGCACTGAAAGATAACTAGCAACTAGTAACTGGTAACTAGAAAATGATGGAGAAACTAATGAAAAAAATTCAAGAACTGAGCTTGCAAAAGGATGCTATTTGGGCGATTCTTTTGCTTGCATCTTGGCTTCGATTCGCCGGTCTTTTGAAGAGAGATTTTTGGTATGATGAGGCTTTCACTGGTGTTGCAGCAAAGGAAAATTTTCATGATATGGTTGTGATGATCATTAATGATGTTCATCCTCCATTATATTATTTGGCATTAAAAATATTCGCCTCTTTTTTTGATTACAGTGTTTTTGGTGTCAGGCTTTTTTCGGCAATTTTCGGAGTACTTTGTGTGTGGGCAGTATACCTTGTTGCCAAGGAACTTTTCGACCGCAAGGTTGCGCTATGGTCCGCTTTCGTGGTGGCAATTTCTCCTTTCGCGATTCAATATTCACAGGAAGCACGCATGTATTCGATGTTGGTTTTTTTAATTTTAATGTCAGTTTATTTCTTTCTGCTCGGTCTTCGAACAGATAAGAAAAAATATTTTATTGTTTGGGGAATTTTCATGGGACTTTCCATGTTGACACATTACATGGGGATTATTTTTTCCTGCACTTATTTCGTGGCCTATTTGTTTTGGAAAGCCTTTGAACAAATTGATTTATATCGTGGAAAAAAATTGAAGGAAAGGATTACGTTTTTTGTGAAAAACATTTTGCCTGCTAAAAATATTTTTTTGGGTTATGCAGTAGCATTCTTGGTTTTCTTTCCATGGTTTGAGAATTTTCAGCATCATCTCTCTATCACTGGAAATCTGACGTGGGTGAAGCCAGCAAGTTTCGGTGACATCGTTGTGACCATGCAGATGTTTCTGTTTGGAACCCCACTGGGAGAGATGTCCTCTGGCATGCCGCAACCCAATGAAATAGGTTTCTTTTCTAATGACGGCGCAAAGCACATCATCTCACACATCTCCATCAGAATGATGCTAGCAGTATTTTTCGGCATGACGATTCTTTGGCTGCTGCGTAGATTTGAAAAAAGCAAGATATTCATGGTGCTGACATTTTCTGCGGGATTCATGTTTGTGGTGTATGCATTGTCACTACTTTCTTCGCCAGAAGACCCCAATGAATATTTTGTGGCACGTTACTTGCTGCCAGGGGCTTATTTCTTCTTTATTTACATAGGACTAGTGTTGTCTGAGGTGCGTCTTTCAATCAAGCTTGCTGCCTTGGCTGTATATTTTGTGATGTTATCCTTCATCATCCCGCTGACAAATTCAACCGGCTATAATGAAATGATTAAACATATGGATAAATATAAAAATAATGATTTCTATATCTTGAATTCATTTGATTATGTTATTACGAAATATTATCTGGGAGCTGATCGTCTGACGCTTTATAACTATGATTGGCCGCAGTATAATCCTGATTATTGGGCAGCAATCGGCTCAAGCTTGAAGCGCACTGAAAATTATGACGATCTCAAGAATGATCCAAGAGCGCTGATTATTTCCAACAAACCTCTCATCAAAGGGAATCAATATTTTTCAACTCAAGGGCTAACCTTGGTTGATCAATATAATAACATTTTGATTTACAAGTTTCAGCAAAATTAGGTTGAATGAATTGTTTAATAATGTTAGAATCAAATCAATAAAAAGGTATTAACCTTTTTGGTATCTGCGCTCGCTCGGAAAAGAAAATTCATTTTCTTTTCACTCGCTTTGCTTGATAATAATAACTGTAAGAATTTTTAAGGAATTATGGAACAGAAAATAATAATCTATACTGATGGCGGATCGAGGGGAAATCCGGGACCGGCTGCAGTTGGCGTCTACATTGAAACGCTTGGCAAGAAAATTGGACAATGTATTGGAGTTAGAACAAATAATGATGCTGAATATGAAGCATTGATTTTAGGGCTGCAGAAAGTGAAGCATTTCATTGGGAAAGATAAGGCCAAAAAAGTCCAAGTTGAATGTTATTTGGACAGTGAATTGGTGGTCAAACAACTCAATCACGAATATAAATTGAAAGAGCCGCGCATTCAACAATATTTCATTGAAATTTGGAATCTGATGTTGGAATATGAAAAAGTTTCATTCACGCATATTCCGCGGGAGAAAAACAAGATTGCAGATGCAATGGTGAATGAAGCGCTGGATGCGCAGTGCAAGCAGGACTCACTGCTGTGAGAATTTCTAATTTATAATTTATAATTTATAATTTCTAAACAATTTCCAATAACTAAATGATTAAATTTTTAAAACAATTGAACAATTGAAAAATTGAAAAATTGATTGAAAATTGAAAATTGAAAATTGAAAATTAGAAGTCGTTTATGTCTAAAGTAAAAAAATGGTCAATCTGGATAATTATTGCAATCGCTATTGTTGGTAGCGTTGTTTGGTATATGAAAAGCAAAAAGCCAGTCACAACATACACCACGGCTAATGCAGAAAAAGGCAATCTGGCGCAGACAGTTTCCGTGACGGGAGATTTGGTAGCCAAAGATGAAATCACTTTGAATTTTGAGCTTGGAGGAAGAGTGAGCAGGGTTTTCGTGAAAGAAAGTGATAAGGTTGCGGCAGGAGACAGGATCGCAACACTCACTGATGCGACATTGCAAAAGCAAGTTAATCAGGCAAAAGCTGGCCTGGATCAAGCCATTGCAACTTCCGGAGGAAATAGCGACAGTTTGCGCGAGGCAAAAGTTGCCAAAGATAATGCTGAAAATACTTTGGATCAAACAAAAGATTTGAATGATCAAAATATTGCAGCTGCCAAGCAGTCGGTGACGAATGCTCAGAATTATTATGATGACACCTTGGCTTATTATAATAGCTTGAGCGATGGCGCTGCCAAACTTCAGGCCAAGCCGACTTTGACTGCAGCTGAGAACAGTTTGAATGCTGCAAAACAAGCGCTCAAGACAGTGAATGAGCAAACGGACCTTGCAGAAATTTCTGCTGAAAATGCATTGGATAGCAGTGAAGCAAGAATAAAAACTGTTCAATCTGACTATGCAAAAAATGCTCGCAATGCGCAGGTTGCGGCAGCTCAAGCTGTCTATGACATGGCCATGCTTAATCTGAACAAAGCCACCCTTATTTCTCCGGTAAATGGAATCATCACTGAAATCAACAATAAGCCCGGTGAAATTCTTGGAACAGGTGTGATCAAAGAAACATTTTCTCGCGTCATGTCTCTTGATTTCATCATCCAATCAAAAGTTCCCGAGTCTGACATCGTGAAAGTGAAACTTGGCCAGCATGCCAAAGTGACTTTCGATGCGCTCACTTTGGACGATGTTTTTGATGGAGAAATAATTGAAATAGATCCAGCTTCCACGAATGTGCAGGGAGTCGTATATTACAATATCAAATTGAAATTGAACACGGTTGATGTGCGAGTGAAACCGGGGATGAGTTTGAATATTGATATTGCAACGGCTCAAAAAAACGACGTCATCATGGTTCCAAGTCGCGCCATTAAGACAGAGGAAAACAAAAAATATGTTGAAGTCTTGAAGGCTGATGGAATCACGACGGAAAAAGTTTTCATTGAAACGGGTTTGGAAGGGGACGAAGGAATGGTGGAAGTGAGATTGGGACTGAAGGGTGGAGAGAAGGTTGTGACGTTTGTAACGACGAAATAGATATGAAATTGATAGAAGTAAACAATCTTTGCAAGACCTATGACAGTGAGGGCGTCCAGACACAGGCTATGTGTGGGATGTCTTTTACCATTGAAAAAGGGGAGTTTGTTTCAATTATGGGACCGTCTGGATCAGGCAAATCAACATTGATGCAGATTTTGGGAATGCTTGATCGCGCAACGGGAGGGTCTTATCTGCTTGAAGGAATTGATGTGAACAAATTTGAAGATGATGAATTGGCGAAAATCAGAAACAAGAAAATTGGATTCGTCTTTCAATCGTTCAATCTTCTGCCAAGAACGACCGTTTTTGAAAATGTGGAACTGCCACTTTTGTATGACGAAAATCATATTGAGAATCACAACGAAGCAAAGGTGCTTGGTGCGCTCAAAGCTGTCGGAATGGAACACCGCGCGCAATATCTTTCCAACCAACTTTCTGGTGGAGAAAAACAGCGCGTAGCGATCGCACGCGCGTTGGTGAATGATCCTGAGCTCATCTTCGCCGATGAACCGACTGGAAATCTTGATTCAAAATCAGGATTGGCCGTGATGAAAATTTTGCAGGAGCTGAATAATGACGGGCATACTGTCATTTTGGTGACGCATGAAACATATACCGCGCAGCATGCCAAGCGAATTTTGAACATGAAAGATGGCCAGCTCATTTCTGACGAGCTCGTGAAAGATCGCTTGATCGCAGACGGGGAAGGAGAACTATTAAAATAATTTTTAATTTAAAATTTAAAATTTGAAATAAAATCTAAATGATTAAATGTTTAAAAATTAATCATTATAAAATTAAAAATTGATTTAAAATTTCAAATTTCAAATTTCAAATTCGTGAAGCTCAGCTCACCCATAAAAATTTCCTATAAAAACCTGATGGCGGCCAAGTTCCGTTCTTTTTTAACTATCTCCGGAATCATCATTGGAATTGCCTCTGTCATCATTGTGATGGCAATTGGAGCCAGTGCGCAACAACTTATCTTGAATCAAGTCTCCGGCGCTGGTAGTAATTTGGTGGGAGTACTCCCTGGCGCTTCAGATGAGAAAGGGCCGCCGGCTTCCGCCATCGGAATCGTGACCACGACACTCAAACAAACTGATCTGGATGCTATTTTGCTCAAAAAAAACGTGCCGAGCGTGTTGGCTGCCTCTGGCTATGTTAGCGGTATTGGTACTGCTAAATATAAAAGCAATTCCAACCAAGCCAGTTTTCAGGGTGTTTCGGCGGATTTTATTAATGTGGAAAAAAATGATTTGAGCTCTGGACGCTTTTTTACTAGTGAAGAAAATGATGGTCTTGCTCGCGTCGCTGTCTTGGGAGCAACTAAAGCCAAGGATCTTTTTGACAATGAAGATCCAATCGGAAAGATGTTTTCTTTGAAGGATGTCAATTTCACGGTCATCGGTGTTTTTGTGTCAAAAGGTGGAGGAGCAATTTCAAATCCAGATGAGAATGTTTATATGCCTCTTTTGACTGCGCAGAAAATCTTGCTGGGAATTGATTACTTGAATTTCATGCGCATCAAGATTGATGCTCCTGAAAATATCGATCGTGCAGTGGCTGATATAAAATATACCATTCGAACTCAACACAGAATCAAAAATCCAAGCGATGATGATTTTTCGGTGCGGGACACGGCGCAGGCATTGGCGATCATCACCAATATTACGAATGTTTTGAAATATTTTCTGGCTGGCATAGCTGCAATTTCACTTCTTGTGGGCGGCATTGGAATCATGAATATCATGCTTATTTCAGTCAATCAGCGCATCCGTGAGGTGGGTCTGCGAAAAGCCGTGGGAGCGCGCAATCGTCATATTATTACGCAGTTTTTGATTGAGGCTGTTTTTATAACATTGGTGGGCGGAATCATTGGCATAATTTTGGGAATTCTGGTGTCACTGCTGGCTTCAATCATCATTAATGCACTTGGATATTCCTGGGAGTTTTTGATTTCTTTCAGTTCGATTGTGGTGGCAACTTTGGTTTCAATGGGAATAGGACTGTTGTTCGGACTTTATCCTGCTCGCAAAGCTGCACGCATTTCACCGATGGAAGCACTGAGGTATGAATAGAATTTTTAATTTTCAATTTCTAATTTCTAAACAATTTCCAATGAATTAATTTTTCAATGTTTAAAACATTTGGACATTTAAAAATTGAGAATTGTTTGAAAATTGAAAATTTGAAATTGAAAATTATTTTGGTAAAATATATTTAAATGAAGCGATTATTATTATCAATTAAACTTGCACTACATAACCTGACGAATAATGTCGGCAGAACTGTTTTGACGTTGGTTGGAATCGTGATCGGCATCATGAGTGTGATTGTGGTTTCCTCAAGCGGACAAGGGCTCAAGAATTATGTGCTCGGACAATTTGATAGTTTTGGGACAGATGTCATTCAAATTGAAACCAAGGTTCCAGCCACTGGAAAAACCTCCACTGCCAATGCGCAGGGACAGGCGCAAGGCATTCAAATAACCACACTGAAAGTGTCAGATGGAGAGGAACTTTCAAAATTGCCAAATGTGGCCAGTTATTCTCCAGGCACCATAGGACAGGAAATTGCTTCACACAAGGGTGCCAATAAAAGAGTGATGATTTTTGGAGTCGGTGCTAATTATCCCGAAGTTGACAAAGCAGTGAAGGCGCAAGAAGGAATTTTTTATGATGAAGCTCAAGATAACAGTTTGAGTCAAGTTGTGGTGATTGGACCAGATATTCGCGACATTCTTTTTGGCAGTGAAGATGCAATTGGAAAATCAATCAAAATCAAGGGAATGGATTTTCGGGTGATTGGTGTTTTGGAAAAAAGAGGAACGGTGACATTTATAAATTATGACGAAATGATTTATATGCCAGTGCAAACATTGGAAAAGAAGATATTGGGAATTGATTATGTGCGTTTCATTACACTCAGAGTTAAGGACGAAAATTTGATTGATGTAACCGTGGCCGATATTAATGATACCCTCAGGAGAATTCATCGCACTTATAAACCGGAGCAGGAGGATTTTTCGGTGACAACCATCAAGGAAGCTCAAACGATGGTGGAGGACATTTTTGGAACGATAAATATTTTGCTGCTGGCGCTCACGTCCATCTCCTTGATTGTGGGTGGGGTTGGGATCATGAACGTGATGTATGTTGCAGTTGTTGAACGAACTTTTGAAATAGGCCTGCGAAAAGCTGTGGGAGCAAAATCCTCTGACATACGAAATCAGTTTCTGTTCGAAGCAATATTTTTGACAATTGCAGGTGGTATAGTTGGCATAATTTTGGGTTATCTTATTTCACTGGGTTTTTCTTTCATCATCAGTTTGCTCGGTTATAAGCTCAACTTTGCACTTACACTGAATTCAATCGTGATTGCGGTTGGATTTTCAGCGGCCACGGGAATTATCTTTGGGTATTATCCGGCCTGGAAGGCTTCCAAGCTTTCGCCCATGGAGGCACTAAGGAGGGAATAGAAAAATAGGAATTAGGATTTAGGTGGTAGGAATTAGGAAATGCAAAAATTCTAAGTGTAAAAGGCTTGAAATTTGGCTACAACCTAATTCCTAGCTCCTAATTCCTGCATGAATATTAGGCAATATTTCATACAACTTCGCAAGTTGTAGGTTTTATGCGGTTATGGTAATCTATGAGTACATTTAAACCTTTAAAAATAGGCTTATGGAACAAGATAAAAAGAAAGCAGAATTGGAACAAGAGAGAATGCTCGCGCAAGAAAAAAAGCTTGAGCAAGAGGAGGAATCAGTGATGGAGATTGAGCTCGAACAGGAAGAGGAGTTCAAATCAATTGAAAATGAAATCGAATCAAGTGAAGTTCTTGAAAAGAAAAAAAGAAGGGAAGTTATTTTTGAAATGGCATTATTTTTTGTATTGGGAATTCTGCTTGGCGTGACCATTAAAACTGAAGCAGTGAAAAGAATTACCATTGGTTTTAATGATTATCAGATCAATCAACAAGCTGAGCGTTATGACGTTTCAGATTTGAAAAAGAAACTGGATGAACAAATTGCAAAACAGCAGGCGCAGCAAGAATTGCAGCAGGCCCCAATAGAGCAATAAGAAAATTAAAATCAGTAATCAATAATCGTTAATTAAAAGAACCCCAGTTAAATAGTGCGGAGTACCGCAATTTAACGGGGCAAGCAAGTATGGATGAAGAAAAAAAGGAAATCAATGAAGCTTCTGTGGAAGAAATTGAGATTGAAGAGGTGGTAGAGGAAACAGAAGAGGAAAAAAAGGACAAAAAAATCAAGAATTTAATTTCGGCTGTGATTTTGCTTGCAGGTCTATTTGTGGGAAGTTTATTTGTCGATGGTGCGCAGATGGTGAGAGGTGGAGGATTTTCGCAGCGCGCCCTTGAAAAGGCTGATGTTGTCACTGCAGCTGGAAAAACTTGGGTTGCATTCACTGAGCCTTTGGTGAAAGTATCTGTTATTTCCGATGACACCTGCGAGGCTTGCAAACCGGATGAGGTTCTGGTTGGACTCAAGCAGGCACTTCCAACGATGCAAAATGAAAAAATCGATGTGAATTCAGCTGCTGGGAAAAAACTTGTTGCCCAGTTCAATCTCAAAACAATTCCCGCTTTTGTTTTTTCTAAAGAAGTTGAAAAAACAGACTTGTTCGCAAAGGCTGAGCCATTTTTAGATAAACAAGGTGATGCATATGCAATCAAGAGTGCTGAAGCAGGATTTCCAGTTGGAAAATATATTTCAGCTCCACAAATTTCAGATAAGGACATCACACTAGGTTCAGTTGAGGCAGCTGTAAAGGTTGTGGCTTTCAGTGATTTTCAAAATCCAACTGACAAAATTGCTTTTCAATCAATAATTGCCCCACTGGCAAAGGAATACGGCGACAAAATTCAAATCGCTTTCAAAGGTTATTTCCCACCAACTTCAACTCAATCAATGAGCGCAGCGTTGGCTGCAGTTTGCGCTAATGAACAAGGAAAATTCTTGGCTTATGGCGACAAACTTTTTGTAACTCAGGCAGTTTGGGGAAAAGCCAAGGATGCTACGCCACTTTTGAAAGGATATGCTGCAACAATGGGATTGAATGTTGCTGACTTCGGAAAATGTCTTGATGACAAAAAATATCAGGATTCAATTGATGCAAATATCACTGATGGTCAGAGCTTTGGAATCAACGCAACTCCGTCAATCTTTGTCGGTAGTGATTTGCAAGTGCCAAATGCTAAATACGATGCTATTAAAAGTGTTATTGACGAACAACTCAATAAATAGGTGGTAGGAGTTAGGTTGTAGGTTGTAGAAATAAGGAATTAGATAAAAACGAGGTGTAAAAGCCTCGTTTTTTATTTATAAAATTTGACAGTAAAAATAAAACTGCTAAGATGGATATACACTTATGCCCAGTAGTGAAAATTCTCAATTTGGAAATTTTTATAGTCTGGTGCGATAAAATAAGTTTAAATTAGTTATATTGATTAGAGAATTGAATTTTTGACCTTCGGTCATGAGAATTTCTACTACTGGGTATGCAAAAACAACTCCAAAAAAATTATTCATGTTTTACTTTTTGGTTTACTGACTTCCAAGGTCTGTTTGTTTTTGCGAAGAATGAATAAATAAAAATTTCATTGACCGCGAACATAAGCTGACCTTGTAGGGTCGGTTTTTTTTATGGAATTGTTACTTAAAAACAGAATGGATATTTTTATCAATCACATTGCCAAAAGGAGGCAGACATGAGCGAAGACGGGACGAGATTCATGGAATTCAAAGCGCTGGGGAGCAACTGCGTCGATTGCGGTTTCAGTTTGTCTGGTCGCATTTATACGATCGGGAGTGAAATTTGTTTGAAAATAGAACAGGAGCTGCGTGGCGGAACTTTGGACATCGACATTCAGGGTGATAGGATCCAGTTTGTCTTTGAAGGGGTCACCATCGGTTTTTCCGAGAGACCGGAAAGGCTCTTGGCTATCAAGCAAATGCTGGAGCCAGGCAGGCACGTCTATTGCGAGCCATACAAGAATGCTGATTCTAGCGGTTTCGCTCTGATGGCGCGAGATTGATTCAAAATGAGTGGCATAAAAGAAAATAAAAGGGATTCAAAAATTTGAATTCCTTTTTTCTATGCTTTTTTTATGGATATGATATACTTGTTGTATGCGAATTTGCTGGTAAGGGTTATGAATCCGGCAGTGAAAATTCAAAAAATAACTTGCTTGGTTATTTGGAAATAGAACTAACATATAAATAAAAAGTAATATAAATTTGAATTTTATTTGGGCATAGCCCATTTGAATTTCTACTAATCGGACTTGTCCGGTAGTGAAATTCAAAAAATAGTATTATAAATCATAAAAGCAGTAATTTTTTGGGCAAAGCCCATTTGAATTTCTACTAATCGGACTTGTCCGGTAGTGAAATTCAAAAAATAGTATTATAAATCATAAAAGCAGTAATTTTTTGGGCAAAGCCCATTTGAATTTCTACTACCGGATGAAATTAAACAAAAATACCTTTGAAATAATTTTCTTTGCGCGCGGCGGGCAGGGAGCCAAGACTGCTTCTGAGCTTATTGCACATGCGGCCGTGCGAGAGGGAAAGTTTGTGAAAGCTTTTCCGTTTTTTGGACCAGAAAGAAGTGGCGCGCCAACCAAGATGTTTTTGCGCGTGTCTGACAAAGAAATCAGAACACAGGAACCCGTCACTGATCCTGATGTCGTGGTGGTGCTGGATGAAACCGTGATGGATTCGCAGGACGTGGCCAAGAACCTTGATAAGCATGAGGTGCTGATCGTGAATTCAATCAATGATAAAGAAGAAATCAGAAAAAGAGTGCCTCATTTTGAAGGCTCAATTCATGCCGTGGATGGCAATGGAATTTCCTCTGACATTATCGGGAAGCCTTCTCCCAACATGGTGCTGATTGGACACCTGATCAAAATTTCAGAAATTGTGGGATTGGAAAGCGCCGCTGAAATTTTCCGCGAAGTCTTCACGGAAAAAATTGGCAAAGATTTGACTGAAAAAAATATCAAAGCGATGGAGGCAGGATATGACTCATTATAAAAACTATAAAATTTAATTGTATGGAAAAAGGAGGAATTATAAAGCACGACATTTCCAAATCTCCCAAAACAGGGGATTGGATGTATATGCGACCAGAGGTTGATAAGGACAAATGCATTGGTTGTGAGACTTGTGTTCAATATTGTCCGGATGCTTGCATTGAGATGATAACTCACAACTCACAACTAACAACTGACAACAAAAATGCAAAGAAAAAGGCTGACGTCGATTATGATTTTTGCAAAGGTTGCGGCGTGTGCGCACAAGTGTGTCCAGTGAAGGCCATTGCTATGAAAAAGTAATTTTTCATAGCAATGAATTTTTAATTTGAAATTTAAAATTTAAAATCAATATCAAATTTATAAATTTTTTAAACATTTAGTCATTAAGATTTTATTTCAAATTTTAAATTAAAAATTTCAAATTACTACCAAAATAAATTTCACTAAAATAATGATATGGAAAAATCTATAAAAAATAAAACAAGCATTAAGGCTCTTAATGGTGGATATGCAATGGCGGAAGCTTTGCGTCAGATTCATCCTGATGTGATGGCAGTATATCCAATCACACCGCAGACCACTATCATTGAAACATATGCCAAAATGAAAGCGGATGGATTGGTGGAAACGGAAATCATTCAAACTGAATCTGAACATTCTGCGATGAGTGCAACCATCGGTGCCTGCGCCGCTGGAGCTCGTGCGGTGACTGCTTCAAGTTCGCAAGGACTTTTGCATATGGCAGAAACGCTGCCAGTGGTGAGTGGGCTGAGACTGCCAATTGTGATGTGTGTTTCTTCGCGAGCACTTTCTGCACCGCTGAATATTCATGGCGAACATGGAGATGTGATGGCAATTCGCGACTTTGGATGGGTGCAAATCTTCAGCGAACAGGCTCAGGATGCGTATGACAACACCATAATTGCCCTCAGGTTGGCCGAAGAAGCAGGGGTGCCAGTTATGCCCATTATGGACGGTTTTCACACCTCGCACACCACAGAGCGCGTAGAAGTGCTTGAGGATGAAAAAGTGACAGTTTTTGTCGGGGAAAGGCAGGCTGAAAATGCCCTGACTGATCAAGAAAATCCTGTGACCATCGGAACTTTGGCTCTGCAAAACACTTATTTCGATTTCAAGATTGATCAGGAAAAAGCCATGCAAAAAGTGAAAACTTTTTACAAAAAAATCTGCGCAGAATACAGTAAAATTTCAGGCAGAAAGCATGGACTTTTTGAAGCATACAAAGTGAAGGATGCCGACAGCGTGATCGTGATGATGGGCGCCACCGCTGGCACAGTCAAAGACACAGTTGACACACTACGCGCCGAGGGCAAAAAAGTTGGCCTTTTGAAAATAAATTTGTTCAGACCATTTCCATACAAGGAAGTTGGGGCTGAGCTTGCTCATGTCAAAAACATTGCCGTGCTTGATCGCGCCATGGCCTTCGGATCGTTTCCGCCACTCTATCAAGACATTTTGACCAGCATGCAAAATGCCGGCAGCAAAAAACATGACGTCGCCAGTTATATCTATGGCATCGGCGGTCGCGATACAATGCAGCATCATATTAAAAAAGTTTTCAAGGATTTGGAAGAGGATGAAATTTCAAATAAAATAAAATACTTGCAATAATTATATGAACAAGGAACTTACAAAAAAATTATCACCAGGACACGCGACTTGTCAGGGATGTGGAATTCCGGCGATCGTCAGGCATGTGCTGGGTGCAACGGATGAGCCGGTGATTGTGGCCAACGCAACAGGTTGTCTTGAAGTGACCACCACAATTTATCCATATACTGCTTGGAAAGTTCCGTATGTGCACAGTGTATTTGGAAATGCAGCGGCCACCGCAGCAGGAATTGATGCGGCGCAAAATGCCCTAGTAAAAAGTGGCAAGATAAAAAAGAAAGCCAAGGTGGTGGTTTTTGGAGGAGATGGCGGAACCTATGACATTGGTCTGCAAGCACTTTCGGGAGCATTGGAACGCGGACACGATTTCTTGTATGTTTGTTATGACAATGAAGGATATATGAACACTGGCGGACAACGCTCTGGCGCAACTCCATATGGAGCCAACACTGAAACTGCACCAGCCGGTGAAACTTCATTTGGCAAAGCGCAGCAACGCAAAGACTTAATGGAAATTGTGAATGCGCATGGCATCAAATATCTGGCGCAATCAAATGTGGCCTATATTCAGGACTTGAAAAGGAAAGCTAAAAAAGCTCTGGAGACGAAAGGGCCATCCTTCTTACTTGTACTGCAACCGTGTACACAGCTTTGGAAATTTCCAACTTCGGAATATGTGGCAGTGGGAAAGCTTGCGACCGAAACAAATTTCTGGCCGCTGTATGAAATTGAAGATGGGAAATATACCATCAATAATATCGTGAAAACTCCAAAACCTATTGAGGAATTTTTAAAGACCCAGGGACGCTTCAAGCATCTGTTCTCGGACAAGAATAAAGAGGTGATTGTGGAAATTCAAAAAACGGTTGATGAAAATCTTGCGAAACTTGTCAAAAAGGCTCAATAAAGGTATTATATAAATTAAAGAATGAAAATTTTTCTGCGAAATTAAACTCGAGTTCTTTATTTTTTAGCTTCACCCTTCGGGTATATGTTATCCGGACAAAATCACAGATTTTGAAGGATAACTAAAATTTTTTGTGGTCACACGCGTATACCGCGCAAGGGACAAAAAAGTTTAGAAAAAATAAAGGCTCTCAAACAGTAATTTCTTGAAAAATTTTATTCTTTGATTTCCTTTGAACGCCGTCCTAGCTCAGTTGGTAGAGCAACGCACTCGTAACGCGTAGGTCGTCGGTTCAACTCCGATGGACGGCTCAAATTTTTGTAATATGTGAATAATAAAAAATATGGCAAAAGAATATGTTTGCGAGAATTGTGGATACAAAGGAGATCACTACAAAAGTATTAAATGGAACAATGCTTTTGCCTTATCTATGTATGCTCCATTCCTAGTTTCTTTGAGTGGTACAAAACTTACTGCGGTATGTCCCCAATGCAATATGGAAACCATAAAATTGGATCCATTAGATATGGCCCTTGTTCCCGGAAGTATTCCTGGAAAAAAGTGGACAACTAAATCATTATTTGTTCTTATTTTTGTTGTCGTGTTTGTTTTGATTGTTTTGCCGACACTGGCTTCGATTTATTTAAAATAACATAACAATATGAAAACATACATTTGTGAAATTTGTGGGGATGCGTATTTGGGAGAAGGAAAGCCAACTAGCTGTCCATTTTGTGGAGCAAGGGCTGCTTTTATCAAAGAAGGTAAGGATGCACATCCAGTGGTTGAAGTGAAGGAGGCCCTTTCTGAACTTACAGTGAAAAATTTGCAGGAAACTTTGCAATTGGAAATCGATGCCAATGCAATTTATCTTTGCATGGCAGGCAAAACTGATTCTTATGAAATCATGAAGATGTATAAGCGTTTGGCGAAGGTGGAGATGGAGCATGCAATCATTTGCACAAAAATAATGCAAATTTCAATGCCTGAATTGGGAGCCAAAGAATGTAGTGACGACGATGTTGCTAATTTTCAGAAAACTTTGGAACTGGAAGATCATGCTGCAGGACTCTATGCTCGATTTGCCAGAGAGGCAGTTGAAAAGCATGTGAAAATAATGTTCACCGCTTTGAATCAGGTTGAAGTTGATCACATCGCCTTGATAAAAAATTATCTCCAATAATTTTTTACAAGAATTTGAAATTTACAATTTTAAATTTAAAATCAAGTTCTAATTAATAAATGTTTTAATTTTTAAAAATTTTGTCATTTGAATTTTAATAAAAATTTCAAATTTCAAATTTCAAATTAATGACAGTTTGGATTTACACATTGGTTAGTGTCACGATTGTTAGTCTTCTTTCCTTATTGGGGTTGGCGGCTTTTCCGTTTGGGGAAGAGAAGATCAAGAAATTTTTGATTTGGGCGGTGGCTTTTGCTGGGGGAACCCTGTTGGGAGATGCTTTTCTGCACTTGATTCCGGAGGCATATAAGGTTGGCAGCGGAGTGGGAATTTCTTTTTCACTGTTGGGTGGAATTTTGGCATTTTTCGTTTTGGAAAAATTCATTCACTGGCATCACTGCCATGACATTTCTTGTCATGAGCACAATGAAACTTTTTCCTATGTGATCATGTTTGGAGACGCTGCGCACAATTTTATTGATGGAATGATTATCGCGGCGAGTTATATGGTCAGTATTCCAATCGGAATCGCCACCACTCTGGCAGTTGTTTTTCATGAAATTCCTCATGAGATCGGAGATTTTGCTTCGATGCTCTATGGTGGTTTTTCAAAGATAAAAGCTCTTTGGTATAATTTCTTGGCGGGGATCGTGGCGATTGCGGGTGCACTGTTGGTTTTGATTGCAGGCAATAGTTTTGATAATCTCACCTATTATTTGATTCCATTTGCGGCTGGAGGTTTCATCTATGTTGCTAGTGCTGACATCATCCCGGAACTTCACAAATCAACCAAAGTTTCGCATTCATTCTTGCAGCTCTTGTTTATTATCGCAGGAATCGGTATCATGTATACCCTTTTGATTTTTGGCTAAAATCAAAAGACTGATCTTCACGGATCTTAAACGGATTTGTACTGATCATGAATAATTATGACTAATAAATTATTAGAAGAAGAATTGTCATATAAGGTGCGAGGATGTTTTTATAGTGTTGTAAATAAGTACGGCAAAGGATTGAAAGAGGGTATTTATCAGAAAGCATTGGAAGAGGAATTTGAAAAAGTAGGATTAGATTTTCAGAGTCAGAAAAGAATCGATATATTCTCAGTTGAAACTGGTAAAAAGTTGGGAACATATATACCTGATTTTGTTGTTGGCGATAAAATAGTAGTAGAAATTAAAGCAACTGACTTTACACGACTAGGAGATATGAATCAGCAAAGATCGTATTTAAAAGCTAGTAAATATGAAATTGGTTATCTTGTTAATTTTGGCACCAAAGAATTGGAAATTAAGCGATTAATCTGTACAAATGATCGTAAATCGTTTATAACTAAGTTACAACAAATTCGAATTATTGATCCGTAAATATCAGTATTTAATCCGTACTAATCCGTTATACCGATGAAAGAGATATTGGAACAACTTGAAGTTATAAAAAATAAACTCCCGCTGCTACGGGACTATCTTTGACGTTGCAGGAAAAAAACAAAAAATCACCGAACTGGAGAAGAAAACCACCCAAGATGGTTTTTGGAGTGACAATCAGCGAGCAGCTAAAATCTCCCAGGAATTGGAACTACTCAAAAATGAAGTTGCTGGTCTTGAAAATCTTGAAAAAAAAGTTGCTGAACTTTCAGAATTGATCGGGCTTTTTGATGTGCCCGAGGAGGAAGAGAAGCAGCAGATTGAAAAACAATTTGAGCAGCTGCAAAAGGAATTTGAGGCGCTGGAATTCAAATCTCTGTTGGGTGGAGAATATGACAGAAATGATGTTATTCTTGCCATTAGAAGTGGCGCTGGCGGAGTTGATGCACAAGACTGGGCTCAAATGCTGGAGCGGATGTATCTCAAATGGTCAGAAAAAAATGGATTCAAGGCAGTGATGGTGGAAGAAACCAAAGGGGCGGAGGCTGGCATCAAGAGTGCTACCATCGAAATCTCAGGAGCCTATGCGTACGGATATTTGCAGAGTGAAGCTGGTGTGCATCGACTGGTGCGACTTTCGCCTTTCAATTCTGACAATTTGCGTCAAACATCTTTTGCGATTGTGGAAATTTTGCCAGTGATTGAAGAAATTTCCGAGGTGGTGATTTCGCCAACGGACTTGGTGATCGATACCTATCGAGCGTCAGGAGCCGGTGGCCAGCATGTAAACACTACTGACAGCGCCGTGCGCATCACGCACACCCCAACCAACATTGTGGTGACCTGTCAAAGTGAGCGCTCACAACTCCAAAACAAAGAGCAGGCGATGAAAGTTTTGAAAGCGCGAATTCATCAGCGATATTTGGAAGAGCAAAAAGCGGAAAAAGAAAAATTACGAGGGGAATATAAGAGCGCGGAATGGGGAAGTCAGATTCGATCCTATGTGGTGCATCCATACAAAATGGTGAAGGATCATCGCACAAAATTTGAAACCAGTGACGCGGAAAAAGTTTTGGAAGGAGACCTGCAAGGATTCATGGAAAGTTTCTTGCGTTGGCAAATTTTGGAAAAGTAGGTTATAATAAAGAAAGATAAAAGAAATTTCTTGTTCGCCATCACAGAATTAAAATTTTTGAAAAAATATTCTCACCGCTCTTTGTTTTCTAGCTAAAATTTTCCCTCAATCAGCACAATCATAGGAAAATTTTAGATAAAACAAAGGCTTGTTCGGTCAAAATATATTTTTTAAAAATTTTATTCTGCAATGGCTTAAATAAAAATAAAAGCATATGGCAATATTAAGATTTGAAAACGTTTCGAAAATATATCCTGGAGATTTTCCGGCTCTTGAAGAGGTCAATTTGGTGATTGAAAGTGGAGAATTTCTCTCCATCGTCGGTCACAGCGGTTCCGGCAAATCAACTTTGCTAAAACTTATCTATGCTGAAGAGCAAGCGACAACGGGTCATGTGTATTTCAATGATCGTCCTATCGATGCCATCAATCGCAAACATCTGCCTTATTACCGTCGCAACATCGGAACGGTTTTTCAGGATTTCAAATTGCTTCCGCAAAAGACAGCTTTCGAAAATGTGGCGTATGCCTTGGAAGTTTCCGATGAGACACCTGAGGAAATTAAGGAACTTGTGCCGGAAATTTTGGAAATTGTCGGAATGGCAGGCAAGGGAAAGAAATATCCGCGTCAGCTTTCGGGCGGAGAGCAGCAGAAGATTTGTTTGGCTCGAGCACTGGTGCGAAAACCGTTGGTTATCATTGCGGATGAGCCGACTGGAAATCTTGATCCAGTGGCAACTTGGGAAATCATCCAGCTCTTGATGAAAATAAACAGCATGGGAACAACGATAATCTTGGCTACACACAACAAAGACATTGTGGACAAATTGAACCGCCGTGTGATTGCACTGGATGGTGGCAAAGTCATCAGGGACCATCAAAAAGGAAGATACGCCATTTAAAATAAAAAAAATACGAGTCCGGCAGTGAAATTCAAAAAATGTTTTGCAGCTGCGGGAAACTTGTTTGTAAAATAAATAGTATTTAATTATATTGATAAGGATTTTATTTGGGCAAAGCCCATTTGAATTTCTACTGCCGGATGAAATCTACAAAACTCAAAAGGACATTTAAAGAAGGCTTGGAAAATTTTCGTCGCAACGGTTGGCTCAGTTTTGCGACGGTCAGCGTACTGGCAATTTCTTTGTATGTTATCAGTGTCACATTGATCTTGGCCGTCACTGGCGGCATGGTACTCAAGAACACTCAGGACAAGATAAATACAAGAATAAACTTCAATGCAGATGTTCCAGAAAATAGAATCTTAGAAATAAAAGATAAGCTTGTTGGATATCAAGAAATTAAATCAATAGAATATGTCTCTAGAGAGCAAGCCTTGGAGCAATTCAAAAAGGATAATATTGATAATGAAATAATACCACAGGCTTTGGATATAATTGGAGAAAATCCTCTTCTGCCAGCTTTAGTTGTTAATGCAAAAAATCCAGATCAATATGAAATAATTACAAAGGCAATTATGAGTGCCAGTTTTGCTGAAGATATAAGTACTATCGATTATAATGAGAATAAAGCTGCTATAGAGCGTTTTATTTCAATTATTAAACTGGTAAAAAAAATTGGCTTGACGCTTGGAATTGTTTTCGTGTTCATTGGCGTGCTGATCACATTCAATGCGATTCGCCTCACCATGTATTCACATAAGCAGGAATTTGAAATCATGCGACTGGTTGGAGCATCAAACACTTACATTCAGATGCCATTTATTTTCGAAGGAATTTTTTATGGAGCGGTATCTTCTGTAGTGGTGATGGTTTGTCTTTTCATCACTTCTAAATTTTTGGCGCCAATCACGCAGGGAAGCATTGGAGGCGGCGACATCGTGTCTTTTTATTTTTCAAATTTCTTTATCATTTTTGGTGGGCTTTTCATTTCAGGAATAGCCTTGGGCACAATCAGCGGAATCATTGCAATTCGAAGATATTTGAAGGTTTAGGGATTAGATTCTTGAAATAAAAAAAGTCATCCTTAAGAGGATGACTTTTTGATTTGTTGGAGTGCTAGGATTCGAACCTAGGATGGCGGTACCAGAAACCGCTGCCTTACCGCTTGGCTACACTCCATTTGAGGGTATCATGTATAAAGTAGAACGTATAAAGTATTAAATTTCAATACATTATACATAATACAAGATACCTTCTACAGAACCCAGTATATCATTTTAAATAAAAAAATCAATACTACCCATCCCTGGCTAAATTCAGTAATCCTTGTTATCATGGATTAAGTCTGAAATATTGATTATACATGAGGCGGTGTAGTCTAATCGGTTAAAACGCAGTCGTTCATTTGGCTGAATTGGAGGTTCGAATCCTATCCACCGCTACAAACAAACAACAATATGAATCCGGAAGTGAAAATTCAAAAAATAAGAACACTGGATTTTATATTGAAAATAAGTTAAACATAAATACTGCATTTTTGCATAATTAAGAAATTTTTTGAGCAAAGCTCATTTAAATTTCTATTTCCGGATGAATTCAAAAACATACCATCAGACAGTCAAGGAAACCTCGAAAAAACTCAACAGTTATTTCGGAGATTTTTGCAATCAATACCCTCAATATTCCTTCATTAAGAATGATTACACCAAGAAAGCAGTGCATCTCAATGGTGTGCAGTTTCATGCTGGCTTTGTCAGTGGTCCAAATGATAATTGGAAAGAATATATTGAAATTGCCATCATCATTGAGTTAGTGATGCTTTGGGCTTATAAAACAAAATGGATATTGGACAAAAGACAGGACGTTTGGGAAAGCGACAGCGCCATCATGACAACGGTTTTGGAGCATGACTTGGTTTTGTGTTGCATCAACGATTTGTTTGAAGAATGTTTGAAAAAGAATTTGCAAAATATCGACAAGATTCGCACCTTGGTGGATGAATTGATGGGAAAACTTTCCTATGGTTTTTGGCTGGAAAGAGAAAGATTGAATGTGAATTATTCTTCTTTGGAAACAATCATGCCTGATTGGGAAAATAATTATGCCAAAAGAAACATGAGTCTCAATCTGGTGTATGATTACACTCCGCTCATTGGGTTTGCACTTTCTTCGGGAGATTTTGATATCGTGAAGCAATATCTGAATGAAATTCCTGACAACCTGCGCTTTTCAAATGCCAGTCAGATGATTAGTGACTTGGGTGATTTTGGACAAAATATCGACAAGAACATCAAGGAAAACCAAGACGTCTTTTCTGACATTGGAAACGGCATCGTCACTTTCCCAGTGTTCAAGCTTATTGATGAAAAACTTATTCAAAAGGCGCTTAATAATCCGAAGGAAATAAAAAGCACATCATGGCAGAAGAAAGTTTTGGAAATTATCGCTGAAAAGGAAATAAACAAGGAGGCGATCAAGATTGCGGCGCAGAGTTTTGATGCGCACAAGAATTTCTTTGAAGCGCATTTGGAAAAACCAAGCCCGATGCTGCTGAAAGTTTTTGGCATGCTAATCAACAACAAATATTTCGATCAAAAGATAGTTTTCGAGGAAAGTCCAGTACTTAGAAACCGAGTGGTGCTTTGCGATGCCAAGGGAAAAGAAACTGGCACCGAGGACAAAATGAAAGCTCACAAGGAAGGAAAATTGCACAAAGCTTTTTCAATCTTTATTTTCAATAGCAGGGGGGAGCATTTGATTCAAAAAAGAGCGGATGGGAAATATCACAGCGCTGGCCTATGGTCAAACAGTTGTTGCTCACATAATATTTCCGGTGAAAAATTGATGGTTACGGCCGAGAGAAGGCTCAGGGAAGAAATGGGGATAGAAACCAAGTTGCAAAAGAAATTCAGTTTTGTCTACGAAGTTGGTGCAGGCAACATCATGATTGAGCATGAATATGACACTGTGCTGGTTGGAAAATATGACGGAGTGGTGACTCCAAATCCCAGCGAAGTGCAAGATATCAGATGGATTGATATCGATTTATTGATAAAAAATATCATCGAAAACCCTGAAGAATACACCGAGTGGCTCAAAATTATTCTGGAAAGAATGGGGTATTCATTGAAGAAGCCAGTAATCAAGAAACTCAATATTGCATCTGAAGAATAAGAGGAATTTAAAACGAGCCATTGACCCCACACTAACTTTTCGCAAGCACTTTGTGCAAATTGGCTTTGCCAGTGTGAAAAGTTAGTGTGGGGTTGACAAAGTGGCTCGTTTGTTTTAATATAGCTCAAAGGTGGTAGTACAGGTTTCACTGCAGCACTTGTTGCTAAAAGCAGCAAGATCTATCAAAAAGGAGGATACGCCAATGTGGACTGCAAGATTCAGGATTCGTCCGGTTTCGCACTGTAAAGAAGGCTGCCAACGATAGACCTCACTGACCGAACTGTGGCCATGAGGTCTGGCGTAAGCCAAAGTAACAAGAGCGGCACCTCACCGAGTTGCCGCTCTACTTTTTTAAAAAGATTCTTAAATTTAAATTTAAATACACGACCATGGAAGAAGTAATCTATCCGATACGAATAAACCGCTACCTGGCCCTGAACAATTATTGTTCGCGCAGAGAAGGCGACGCCTTGATTGAAAAAGGTGTAGTTTTGATCAATGGTAAAAAAGCCAAAATAGGGGATAAAGTAAGCGAAGGTGATAAAGTCAGTGTGAATTCAAAGGTGACTGATGTGATGAAAAAATATGTTTATTTTGCCTTCAATAAGCCGCGAGGAATCGTGACGAATTCTCCCAAAGACGGTCAAAAGAGCATCAAGGACATCACTTATTCAGCTGAAGATGTTTTTCCGGTTGGACGTTTGGATAAAAATTCACGTGGACTTATCATTTTGACCAACGATGGACGGATCAATGACAAGCTGCTCAATCCTGAGCGGAATCATGAAAAGGAATATGTGGTTGAGGTGAACAAGCCAATCACCAATATTTTCTTGAAAGTGATGCGCCAAGGGGTGCAGCTGGAAGATTTCAAAACCAAACCAGCTATTGTGGTGCAAAAAGATGAGATCACTTTTCACATCACTTTGACTGAAGGCAAGAAACATCAGATTCGTCGCATGTGTACCAATCTTGGTTGGGAAGTGGTTGATTTGAAACGCATTAGAGTGATGGGAATCAAATTGGGGACACTCGGGTCAGGACAACAACGCAAAATTCAAGGAGCAGAACTGGAGGAGCTTTTGAAAAGTTTGGGAATGAACTAAGTATGTTTTCGCCGCTGAATCGCTTCTGATGAATGAAATTTTTGAAAAAATATTCTCGACGCTCTTTGTTTTCTAGCTAAAATTTTCCCTCAATCAACACAATCATAGGAAAATTTTAGATAAAACAAAGGCTTACTCAATCAAAAAATATTTTTTAAAAATTTATTCTTCAGTCGCTTATATGTAAAAAATAAAATAGAGATTAAAAGGAGCAGCGAATGATTTACATTCACTGCTCTTTTTTTGTGCGGTATCGTGCCGTTTGTTTTAAACGCTAGACTGGTTGCAGGATTTCTACAGTCAGTTCGCGTTCGCCCCAAGCGTCAGCTTGTTTTTGGGACATTTTAGAGAATACGTCGAATTGTACGACCTTTTCTCTTTTCCATCTTGCTTGGGCTGCAGCGCAACGATCATCAACTTTTCCGATAAGTTCTCCGGTAGGGCTTATCCCTTTGCCTTTGATCTTGATAATCGTTCCTCTTTTGAATGAACCATACTTCAAACCTTTTTTAAGCAGGGGAACATACGCTGCAATGGTAAAATTTGCTTCTGGTTTTGTTCCAAAAAATGTTTCCTTGCCTGCGCCGTTCAATCTGACAGCAGCCAAGTAAGCCTCTCTGGATTTGTAATCCTTCCTTTTGGGCTTGATGTAGCGGGTCACTACAGCCGTAAAGGTTTTTACAACTTTGTACCGCTTGGCAGGCGGTTGTGGGGAAGCGTACTTGAAGTACGCTCGCGTGGAAGTAGGTTGTGCGCACGCAAATATAATAATAAGCGCGCATAGCCATCCTTTCATGAGAGGTTTCTCCTTTTCGTTTCGCCACGATACCTTATATATTAACAAAAAACATGTCCTCACGGGAACGTGTTTTTTTGGAAATATCGTCCAGTTTGCAAATTTGCAAGACTCAGACTTAATAAATACTACGCAATAAATCCTCCTTTATTTCAAGCCCATCTTTGAGCTTGGGAATTCACATCAAAACTGATATAATGAATTTAATAAGCGTATATTTAAGCCGCACTAATACGGATGTATAGATTAACACATATTTATGAAAATAGCAATACACAGTGCTGATTTGGATCATGAGCGCATTGATGGAACCCGTGTTTATCTCTTAAATATGCTCAAAAATTTCGCTCTGGCAGATCGAAAAGACTCTTTTGGTATCTATCATCAAAATGAGTTCAATTCGCGTCTTGCGCCGCCAAAATTTGCCAATTATCTTATCAAAAAACTGCCCTTTCCTTTCTTTTGGACTCAAACACGTTTTGCTTGGCAGCTGTTTTTCGACAAGCCTGATGTGCTTTGGATGCCGGTGCACAACATGCCGATTGTGCGAAGAAAGAATTTGAAAACTGTGGTGACCATTCATGATTTGGCTTTCAAGATTTTCCCTGATTATTTCCCAAAGAAAGATTTGTTGAAACTCAACCGATTGAGCGATTTAGCAATCAACAATGCCAATCGAATCATTGCTGTTTCTCAGGCGACCAAGAATGATATTTTGAAATTTTATCCTCAACTTGCAGAGGAAAAAATCACCGTGATTCATCATGGTTTTGACTCGCAGTTGTTTTCAAAAAAAGTTTCAATAGAAAAGTCCGGAGCGGTTCTTGGAAATTGGAAATTGGAAATTGGAAATTATATCTTGTATGTTGGTGCCATCCAACCGCGAAAAAATCTGGGAGTATTAATTGAGGCATTTGAAAAAATAAAAATCAAGAATCCTGAGCTTAAATTGGTGATTGCTGGAGCCCCTGCTTGGAAGTACGAAGATACTTTGGAAAAAATTGCCAGCAGTGAATTTAAAGCTGATATTATAATTACTGGCACCGTGCCATTTGAATGGCTGTCTGCGCTGTATCAAAATGCTTCAGTGTTTGTTTTCCCGTCGCTGTATGAAGGTTTTGGTATTCCAGTTTTGGAGGCGATGGCCTCAGGCGTGCCTGTTGTTTTGGCGAACAATTCCAGCTTGCCAGAAGTGGCAGGGGATGGAGCTCTTTATTTCGACACCCAGGACTGTGATGATCTTGCCAGATGCCTTGAAGATGTCATGAATAATGAGGAGCTGCGTGACACGATGGTTGAAAAAGGCAGCAAGCGTGCGCTTGATTTTTCTTGGGAGAAATGTGCAACTCAAACACTGGATATTATAACAAAAAAATAGTGTGGTTAAGATACGGAAAGAGAAAATAAGTCTTTGAATTTGTCATCTTAAAAGCATGAAAATAAAAAACACCGATCGATTCTGATTGGTGTTTTTTATTTTTTGCAAAGCTATGTTTTTTCTTATTTGTCTTCAGGTGCAAAGATGATTTCGTAGAGTTGAGAAAAAATAAACAAAGTTACAAGAGTGATGAGAATATTTTCCCAGAGGGTGAATTTTAGCATGGAATTTCCAATCAACAGGAAAGACAACAGGATGATCAGCGGCAGGTTTTTGTTCTTGTTGATCTTGACTGTGTCATAGGTGATGTTGAGATTTTTTCCAAGGTAGGCGATGGCAGCTAAAACTCCAAAGAGCGTGATTGTCATTTTGCTGAAACTTATCTTGCTTGAAACGAGTCCTGGCAACAATCCTTCTGCCACGAGCGTCGCCGTAAATGTGAAAAGCAGCAGCGCCAAGAGGTCATGCAGCAGTTTGTATGCAATCAGGATGGTATCTTTTTTGATTGTTATTTTTTCAAATTTCATTTTTTTCATATTATCTGTTTTCCAACCTGTTCTTGATTACAGAGAGTGAATTTTTGAGACTGGCAAATGTCAGCGGGGTTGAAAAAGTCGTTTCAATTTTGCTTATATTTGCAGTTGCCGGAAAGGTTAGTGCTATTTGATAGTCATTGCCGACAAGCCCGCTTAAATTCTCAAGAGAAATGTTGCATTGGTATGCGTTTGAGTTTAATATCTTCTTTTGCATCACGCAGGATAATTCTTTTTCACTGGCGGTTGAGTCTGCTAAGATGGGTTTTTGTTTTGAATATGTTTGAATGATGGCAGTATTTCCAAGCGGAAGTTTCTTGTTGTCTTTGATGAGGAAATAGCTGTTTTTTTTCTGATCAAGAAAGATTGTGCCATTGGGGTGAGCTGAATTGTTGGTGAACTGCTTTTGTTTTTTGTATGCACCGAGTTCATCAGTGGAAATCGGGATGACATTTTCCCAATCAAATCCCATGGCAGAAAAGGTCACTTCGTTTTCGATAGGATAGGATTTGTCTTCGCTCAAGATGTAGACACTGTCTGCAGATGAAACCAATGTTCCATCAGCAAAGCCCAGATATATTTCAGATACCGGATAACGCTTCAAAAAATCAGCATTTTTGCTTATAACTGAAACACTTTCAAATTGAGACAAGAAAGCTGCGGCGCTGATGAATGGAAAGAGTTGTTGATTTCTCAATTGATAAAAGGTGTTGTCGATCAAAAAGAGGGTATCATCAGGGTAGTTGTCAGCGCTGGTTATGTCTGTCCCTGGCGTGTTGAGTTTTAGATCCTCGCTTGAAACATTGGCAAAAGCGCTCTTGGGATAGCCAAGCGCCAGAATGATGTCTGTGTTGGCGAATTTGCGAAGCAGGCCGTTTGATATGATGTAATAGTTAGCGTCAATGGTTGATAGTAGTGTTGAGTTCTTGAAACCAAGTGGTTCGCCTGTCGGATAAAAAAATGCCTGATATGATCTGCGAATTTTCAGAGGAATATTTTCAAGGTTAGTCGAATTTTTTCCAAGTATGAATGAAATGTTGGCATTTGAAAATTGACCTTCCGGATTGGCATTAAACAATAATGTGTCATTTGGTTTGACTGCTCCTTTGGATGGAAATTCGTTGGTAGAACTCAGGCGAGGAGAAACAAGGGTGTTTTTGGTTGAATTGGGGGTGCTCAAATCGAAATCAAGAGGTATGATTGGAAAGAGAATGCGATACGCCACAAAGAGCATGGCTATCACGAAAAAAACGTGAAGAATCATGCGCAGCGTGTTGTATTTTTTCTGCAGGGTCGGTTGCAGTCTAACTTTTTTGGTGAGATCGAATATTTGCATAGTTTTTTGCTTTACCTTGAGATCTTAAATATCTTTCCGTTCACCGTGATCGTTTTCTTTTTGGGCAGCGATATGTTTCCCGAGGTGCTGTTTTTTTCGGCGTCCAGGCGCATGGTATTCAGGGTATATTCATCAATTTCCGTCAATTTTTCTCCTAGTGTGCTGTTTTTGTAGAAAGGAACTTTTTGATCGGAGGCAATCAGATAGACATTGGAAAATTTGCTCGTATCGAGTTTCAGCAAATCCTGATTATTGAAAAAATATACCGCATTTTTTCCATACAGATAATTCATTGGTCCTGCCAGCATTGACCAACCGTCGCCAGAAGCCTGTTGGTCAATCAAGATCAAATCGTTGGAGGAGAATTTAGCGCTGAGCTCTTTCGTTTGCTTGAGTAGCCCTTGGTTTTCTGTATAGGCGACGTATTTCAAAAAAGCTGGCAAATTCATGGCAAGCAACATAAGAAAAATCAATATTGCAATTTTTTTGGCGTGATCTGAATTTTTTTCCTGGGAAGGAGTTTCGAAAAGTCTGCCAAGAAAAAGTCCAGTGTAGAAGATGGCAACGGGCGCCAACGAAAATGCAAAACGTCTCAGCATCCATGGGTGATCAGGGGAAATCTGAGAATCAAAAAAATAAACGAATGTCGGCAGAGTCAAAAAGAAAGGCACAAGCTTGTAAATTTCCTTTTTCCAGAGCTTGTAGGAGACACTGATTGCGCTGATTGCGAAAAATCCAAGCAAGCCATATAGATAAAATACTTTTACACCATAAAAAGGAGGCAGGATGTTGTTTTTGATTTCACCGAGATAAGTGGCTTGAGGGGTGGTTATGTTTGGGATCAATGCCTTGATTATTTCTCTGTAGAAATAGGCGTCAACAAAGGTGTTTGCAAGAAAAGCGACAAATAGGACTAAGGCTGGCAAGAAAAATCTTGAAAATACCTGTTCTTTGACGAATGCTTTGGTTTTTTTGTTGAGTGAGATGATGATGATGGAGGCAATCAGAAAAGCAATGCCTTCAATTCGCGTGAAGCAAAGCAGAAAGGTTGAAGAAAGAAAAACGAGATAGTGCAATTTGCGTTGATTCTTCAAAAAGAGCATGAGCGAAAGAATCGTCACCCACACAAGTGGCAGCGCCAAGTTTTCACTGAGGGTGAATTTGGAAAACCACATGAAAACAAAGGAGGTTGCTACTAGCAGCATGATGGGAGCAGCTGAGGCGGTTTTCAAAAATAAGCGCAAAACCAGATAAAATGACAAAAAGAAAGTAAGCAACAGAAGCCCATTGGCAATCGTGAAACCAGCAATGCCGAAGACTGCAAAGAACAAGGCAAGCCACGCGATGTATACTAGTGAAAATTGAGTTATGAGTGTGCCACTTTTCGTGTAGTAAAAGCCGGGAAAATTCAGTGCACGTCCGCTTTCATGCAGTTTGAAAAATTCATTGGAGGTTGGGGTGGAAAATTCAAGCTGATGATTCTGCGCTAGTCTGGCGGCGGCTTCACTGAAAGATCCTTGGTCCCTGCCGGTAAAAACTGTCGGCTGAGAAAAGAAGGAAAAAACAATCACCACTAGTGCAGAGGCGATGCTTGCAAACAGCAGCTCGCGAGAAATTCGCAGCGTGAGGTTGATCTCCAAGGCTTTGCGCATGAGCCAGATTATTGCGATACCAAAAAGCATCCATATAAGAGAGGCGTGGAAAAAGCCAATCAGGGCGAAGGCAAAGGCACCCCAAGCAAGCCCAGTCCAAAGGAGCGCTTTTAGTAGGAATAATTGATAATCTTCGGCGGATAATTTGATATGTTTCATGTTTTTAATTATACCGATTATTTGCATATTTGCAAAGCGTTTTTCGATGATGTAAACTTAGGTAAGTTGAAGTGACTTGCATTTATAAAAAACACAAAAACAAAAAAAATTTATCCAAGCAGTGAAATTCAAAGAGATTAGAAGTGCTGACTTGAAAAAATAAATAATATAAATAAAAAAAGGAATTTATCTGGCAAGATGCCATTTGAATTTCTACTGTTGGATGAAGCGACCTAATTTTATACATTGGTATTATAATCAGGGAACACATGCGGCGCTGGAAATTTGGAAAAATTTTCTGATTTTTGCTTGGGAGCATTTTTCAATCGTGGAACTTTTCAAAACACTTTTTTCTCCTTGGCGACGCGACGTCGTGATTTTGGATCTGCCGGGACTTCATCCAGCCAGAATGGTGACGATTTTTTTTGAAAATCTTGTCTCTCGAATTCTGGGCTGCATCGTTCGCAGCGTTGTGATCTCAACTGGTCTGCTGGTCACCTTGTTGGTTTTGATTGTCGGCTTGCTGGGAAGCTTTTTGTGGGTCGCCGCTCCATTTGCATGGATCGGAGTTTTTGTTATTGCTCCCAAGCTTTCCATTCAACCTTATTTTTTGCTTGGAGCATTTTTGACTTGGATAGTTATTGTTAGAGCCCTCTATTATAAGAGCACAAAAAATCCCATGCTGGCCATTGAGTTTGACGACTTGCTGAAAAGTCATGTTTTTGAAAGAATATGTGGCCGACTTGGCATTGCACGCAAGCGTTTTCCGGATGAAATTTTTCCGAATCCAGAATTATTCAAAGAATTCTTAAAGGCGAGAAATTTGACTCAAAAAGATTATTTGCGTCTGGCTGCAAATGAGCTCAGCCGACAGCAGAAAAAAAATGATGCCTCAAAATTCTGGCGTTGGGAATTTTTGAGTGAAATTCCTGCCATCGGAATGCAGTGGCGCTATGGGTATACTGTTCACCTGGATCGATATTGCTGCGATTTGTCGCAATATGATCAAACAGAATATGGATCCACGGATCTTGTTGGCAGAGAGAATGAATTTGAGGTTTTGAAGCTTGTTCTTGAAAGGCCTGATCAAAATTGCGCTTTGGTGGTTGGAAGCGCCGGGATCGGCAAAAAAACATTGATTCACGCCTTGGCCAAGAGTGCGCGTCTTAACAAGGAAGATTCCTTACTTTCCAATAAACGGATGTTGTTGCTTGATTTGGGGCGAGTCATCTCTGATGCTATCAGCAAAAATCTGGATGTGGAAAGTTATCTCCGCAGACTTTTCTTTGAAGCAAGTTACGCCGGCAACATCATTTTGATCATTGAGCACTTCGAGTATTTCTTGGGAAAAGAGGGAAATTCGTTTCATCCTGACATTTCAGCAGTGTTGGCTGAGTTTTTGCATGTGCCTACCTTTCAGATCATTGCAATGTCAACGCCGACGGAATATCACCAATTGATTGAGAAGCAAGAAGAGGTGGCGAAGTATTTCGAAGTCATTGAAATGCGTGAGCCCTCTAAGGAAGAGACAATCACCATTTTGCTCAATCAGCTTGAGAAATATGAACACACGCGAGCCTTGTTCACCTTCAAAGCTCTGGAAAAGATTGTCAACGACAGCGAAAAGCACAATTGGGAATTTCCATTGCCGGAGCGAGCGATTGATTTGGCGATGGGTGTGCTGATGTTTTGGGAGAAAAAATCCAATGAGGAATTTATCACTGAGAAAACAGTGGCGGATTATTTGTCACTCAAAACTGGTGTGCCACAAGGTGAGATTGAAGGTGGCGAAAGAAAGAAGTTGCTGAATTTGGAAGCGTCATTGCATCGTCAAGTTATCGGTCAGGAGGAAGCCGTGAGGCAGGTTTCTGAATCATTGCGCAGAGCGCGCAGTGGGATTGGAAATTCCAAAAAACCAGTCGGCAGCTTTTTGTTTTTGGGGCCAACGGGAGTTGGGAAGACTGAAACCGCCAAAGCTTTGGCCAAGGCATATTTCGGCGATGAAAATAAAATGATTCGTTTGGATATGAGCGAATTTCAGACGCCAAATTCAATTGACCGCTTGTTGGGTTCAAGTCAATTGAACAAGCCAGGTCGCTTGGTCACGCAAATCAAAGACAATCCATATTCATTGCTGTTGTTGGATGAAATTGAAAAAGCGTATCCTGAAATTCTGGACATCTTCTTGCAGATTTTGGACGAAGGTTATGTGAACGACGCCTTTGGAGAAAAGATAAATTTCAGAAACACTATGATTATTGCAACTTCCAATGCGGGGGCGGCGTTGATCAAAAAAATGGTGGAGCAAAACAATCCTCCGGAGGAAATCAAGCAAGCGGTGATTGACTATGCCATTGAAAACAACATTTTCCGCACTGAATTTTTGAATCGTTTCGGCGGTGTGATTTTTTTCCGACCGCTAAATGAAAATGAGCTGAGGAGTGTGGTGCGTTTGCAGCTCCAGAAATTCATTCGCAGATTGGCCAAGGAAAAAAACATTGAGGTTGCCTACGACGAAAGCGTGGTGGAGCAGATCATTCAAAAGGGATACAATCCGATTTTTGGTGCCAGATCACTCAATCGTTTCATTGAAGATGAGGTTGAAAGTCTGGTGGCTCGAAAAATAATCGCAGGAGAAACATCAAGTGGGGACAAGATAATGTTGTCTTTATAAATCGCAAGTTAGTTTTGACATGATAAGAGGCCGCTTCCGTGGAAGTGGCCTCCTTTTTAATCTGCAGCGTGAGCATGTTTATGCTGCTACGAGCTTCTTCAGTTCTGTTGCGTGTGTAACCATGGCAGCAAATTCTTTGTAGATGTTTTTGAATGTGCTGGTTATGTTGCAAATTGAGAGAATTTTCTTTTGAAGTGCTCTGATTTTGCTGATAAAAAGAACTATTGTGGAGGCAGTTTCGGTGCCACTTGGGGATACTGCCAAAGCATTTGCATCCTGAGCTGAATCAAGAATGCATTTTGCAATGGCCCGATGTTTTTCAATCTCATTTTGCAGAGATTTTTGACGCCATTTTTCGCGAACGGTCTGGAGTTTCAATTCAAGTTTTGAAATCAGATGTTCTGAATGATCCTTGATCCTCTTGAGATAATCACGACCTCCAGCAATTTCACGTTTGATTTCAACAATTTTGTTGACCATTTCTATTTTCCGTCCCATGTGCGCCTCCCATTTAATTGGTGGTAAAACAACTCATAACGGTTATTATATTCCAAATGTATATATTGTCAAAGGTTAAAAAGTTGGCGGTGAAATGTTCATTAGGGGCCATTTTTGTTCAATAATGGCAGTCAACGCTTCTTTGTGTTATTATGAAAATATGAATCCGGTAGTGAAAATTCAAAAGATAAGAGAATTTTAGGCTGCCGGTATATTATTTAAAAGAATAGTAAGTCTTATATTGATAAAATAAAATTTTTTTGGGCAAAGCCCATTTGAATTTCTACTACCGGATGAAAATATTGGTTATCGCCCCTACGCCGTTTTTTGCAGATCGAGGGACTCATATTCGAATTTTGGAAGAGTCTCTGGCCCTGGAGAAACGCGGGCATGAAATTACGATTGCAACTTATCATATTGGCAGAGAGATCTCTTCAGACATCAAAACCAATATAGACGTGCGCCGCATCAAGAGGCTTCTTTTTTGGTATAAAAAATTGGAAGCAGGTCCAGATTGGCAGAAAATTTTTCTGGATATCATGCTTATTCGCAAGGCTTTTTATTTGGCGCGTACACAGCATCCAGACATCATTCATGGCCATCTGCACGAGGGAGTGCTGATCGGTTGGATCGTCAAGAAAGCTCTTTTCTGGCGAAAAATGAAATTGGTGGCTGATTTTCATGGCAGCCTTACGAAAGAAATGGTTTCTCATAGCTATTTGAATGGTGGAATTTTGAAAAAAACTTTTTTCTTGGTTGAGAAATGGATCGATAACTTGAGTGACATGGCGCTTACTAGCAGCGAAGAAAACACGAAAGACATCGCAAGGCTTCGCAGCGATCACAAAGTTGAAACTGTGTTGGACGGCGTGAACTTGGCTTGTTATGACAATTTCCCAAGCAAAATTGAGCTCAAGAAAGAGTTTGAATTGCCGCTAGATAAAACTGTTGTCATATATACTGGAGCGCTGATGTTCAACAAGGGCATCGAATATCTGATGGAGGCGATTCCAAAAGTATTAGAAAAAAACAAGGATGCATATTTCGTTGTGGCTGGTTTTCCGGTTGAGGGTGTGGAGGAGTTTGTGAGGAAAAACAATTTACTTGAAAACGTGCGCATCATCAGCCCTTTGAATTATTTTGATTTGCCAAAGCTTTTGATGGCCAGCGATATCGGCATAGATCCGAAGGATTCCAACACCTTGCAGGCCAGTGGAAAAATTTTGCAATACATGGGAGCTGGACTTCCGGTGGTTTGCTTTGATCGCGCCAACAATCGAAATTATCTGGGAGAAGGGGCGCAATATGCCAAGGATATTTCAGCTGATGGATTGGCTGAAGGAATCACTATTCTCGTCACTGAACAACAAAAAATGATTTTCAAAGGCCAACTCAACAAGGAACAGATAAAAAAATTCAGCTGGGATGTTTCAGCGCAAAAAATTGAGCAAATCTATCTCGGTAAGCAATAAAAACAAAAAATACAAATGAAAAAAAAGCCACATGAAATTTGGAGTAAATTTACGCGCTTAAGTGTCAAACAAATCGAACATATAGCACATCTGAATCCGCCAAAAAAACAAAAAATACTCAAGAAAATTATGGAGATCGGATGGGTCACTCGAAAACGAGTGATTATTTTGGTCAGCCTTGTTTTGGTGCTGGTCGGTGGATATTTACTGGTTTCTCTTGTCTTGGCGAACAAGCGAGTCATCGCTCTGTCCTCATTTTCTGCTTTCAGTAAAGTTTCAAAATTCCTGCCGATTGGACAGGATGAAAAAAAAGAAATTGAAGTGGTCAATGCGATCGTGGGAGAAATCACCAAAAATGATAATGTGGAAAAAACTTTTTTGATCATGCTCCAAAATGATGCGGAACTTCGTCCGGGTGGCGGATTTCTTGGGCAGTATGCCATCGTGAAAATAAAAAATGGAGAAATTGTTTCGACTTTCGTGGAAGATGCCAATCTTTTGGATCAACGCATTGCAGCCAAGATTCCTGCTCCGTTTCCATTCAAGAGGATGATGCAAGTCAAGAACTGGAAATTTCGCGATTCCAATTTTTCGCCAAACTTTCCGACCAATGTCGAGAAGGCGAAATATTTCATGCGTTTGGCTGGCAGAAGCAGCAGTGGTTTTGATGGTGTGATCGCGGTCAATTCGCAAGTTTTTGACGATGTGCTGGGACTGACCGGTCCGATCACTGTGCCTGGTTATGCTGGAGAATACAACAGCGAAAACGCTTCGCGCAAATTGGAGGAGCAAGTGGAGAAGGCATATATCATGAATCCAGATATCGACACGCAAAACCGAAAAGCAATTTTGAAAAAAATGGCACCGATTATTTTGGAAAAAGTTTTCACCTTGGGGAATCTGACAAAAGTTGGCAACCTCTTGCACAGTGAATTGAAGGATCGCAATGTGATGATCAATTTCACCGATCAAACTCTGCAGCAAGCAGTGGAGAGCGTGCATTGGGATGGCAGCGTGCCGCAAAGTTGGGGTGGAGATTATTTGATGGCGGTGGATGCCAACATGGGCGCGCTCAAATCTGATTTTTTCATCAAGCGCGAAATGACGTATGACATTGATTTGACGCAGCCTAAGCCGTTGGTGACTTTGAACATCAAATATAAGCACACTGCTCCATATGGTGATTGGCGCACGAGTGACTATCATTCGTATTTGAGAGTGTATGCGCCGGAAGGTTCCAATTTCTTGGAAAGCAAGATGGTCAGCCATCTCAATACAGCCAATGAATTTGGGAAAACATATTTCGGTTTCATGTGTCATGTCTTGATCGGTCAGGAGACTGAGGCTTTGATCAAATATGAATTGCCGGAATCTTTCAGTAATATCGCTGACTACAAACTGCTCATTCAAAAGCAATCAGGTGCGGGCGATGTGCCAGTGACGGTCAACGTGAAGACAAAAGAGGATCAATACACTCAAAAACAAACGTTGCTGAATGATCTTAGACTTGAATATCAGTAATAGTAAGCGCTTGTTGTATGTTATATGCGGTGTGATATAATGCCTATATGAATCAGGCAGTGAAAATTCGAAAAAACACAATACTGTCTTGATGAATAAGATTCTTTTGATGTAGTTGATATATTTTTTGAAGGAATATCGTAATTTGGTCAAAGACCATTCGAATTTCTACTGCCTGATGAAATTATTGCTTATTAAGGCTGGAAAAGCTTTCAAAACAATTCAGCGGGATGGAATTTTCAAGGGTGGAAAACGGGTTTTTTCAGCCTTTTTCGCGTTGTTTCGTTTGGTGGGAAGGGGTGATATTTTGTTTGTGACTGGCGGCGTGGGCGACAGTGCCCGCTATCGCACGCAGCATGTGAGCGAAGAATTGGAGCTTCAAGGTTTTTCCTGTTCAGTCACCGTGCAGGACAACCCCATGCTTTCGAGTTATGTGAACAAATTTGAAATATTTGTTTTTCATCGCGTGCTTTTCACCCCGAGCGTGAAAAAAATGATTGAGAAAATAAAAGCGCAGGGGAAAGAAATCATCTTTGAAACGGACGACTTGGTCTATGATCCGAAATATTTGGAATTCATGGATTATTTCAAAACAATGAACTCATTGGAAAAGAAATTGTATGAAAATGGAGTGGGCGGAGAAATTTTGGCTGACCCGTATGTGAAAGTTTGCACCACGACCACGACTTATCTGGCGGAAAAGTTGCGCGAGCATGAAAAGGAAGTTTTTCTGGTGCAAAATAAACTTTCCAAGCGCGACGTGCAGGTGGCTGAGGAAATTTTGAATAATAAAAAACCAGCAGTTGATGACAAGATTAAGATTGGATATTTTTCTGGCGCACTTTCTCACAACAAAGATTTCGCCACCATCACTGAGGTGCTTTTGCAAGTCATGGAAAAACACCAAAACGTGGAATTGTTTTTGGTGGGACCATTGGACATTGAAAACAAGCTGAATAAATTTGCTGACAGAATAAAGCAGTTTCCCTATGTGACTCGCGAGAAGCATTTCGCCAACGTGGCCAGCGTGGACATCAACATCGCCCCATTGGAAATCGGCAATCCTTTTTGCGAATCAAAATCGGAACTTAAATTTTTTGAAGCGGGGATTGTGGGTGTGCCAACAGTGGCCACGGCGACGCAGCCGTTTTTTGAGGCGATTGAGGACAGCGTGGATGGTTTTGCAGCCAATAACACTGAACAGTGGACTCTGAAATTGGAAAGACTGGTTGTCGACAAGAATCTGCGCATTTCGATGGGAGCAAAAGCTCGAGAAAAAGCTTTGGAGAAATATACGACAGAGAATGCTCACAATGTTGAATACTACGAATATCTAAAATCTAAATTACAAAAATAGATATGAAAATTCTTGTCACTGGAGGAGCTGGTTTCATCGGCAGCAATGTCACCAAAAAATTATTGGAGCGCGGAGACTCCGTGGTCTGTGTGGATGAATTCAACGACTATTATTCTCCGAAAATAAAGGAACTCAATGTTGCTCAATTTGAAAACAATCCAAACTACAAGCTGTATCGCGGCAGCATCACCGACTATGATTTTCTCAAAGACGTTTTTGAAAAAGAAAACATCCAGCGAGTCTTTCATGCCGCTGCTCGCGCTGGAGTGCGTCCCAGCATTGAAAATCCTTTCATCTATGAAGACACGAATGTGAAAGGAACACTCAACATGTTGCATTTGTCCAAAGAATTCGGGATTGAAAACTTCGTGCTCACTAGCTCATCCTCAGTCTATGGAAACTCAAAAAAAGTCCCATTTTCCGAATCTGACCCGGTGGATAATCCCATTTCACCCTATGCGGCCACCAAGAAGGCCACAGAGCTTCTGGGATACACCTACCACCATTTATACAAGCTCAACGTGAATGTGGTGCGTCCCTTCACTGTCTACGGGCCCGGTGGCAGGCCGGACATGTTTCCATTTTTGGCCACCAAACTGATTGACGAAGGCTTGGAAGTGAAGCGTTTTGGAGATGGAACAAGCAGGCGAGACTACACTTTCATTGATGATCTGGCCGACGGGGTGGTGGCAGCGATCGACACGGTTTTGGGATACGAAATTTTCAACTTGGGAAATGAAAGCACTGTTGAGCTCAATTATTTCATCGCCACGGTGGAAAAAATCCTCGGCAAGAAAGCCAACATCAAAGAATATCCGATGCAGCCGGGCGATGTGCTTCTCACCAATGCGGACCTGACAAAATCCAGAAAATTATTGGGATACAATCCGAAAGTGAAAATCGAAGAAGGGATGGAAAAATTCATCGCGTGGTATCAGGAAAATAAAAACCTTTATTAAAAATATATTTATGAAACAACACGAAAACTATAAAGAATTGATTTGGGCTCTGGCCAAGACTGATTTCAAGCTTCGTTATCACGGAAGCGTCTTGGGATATCTTTGGGCGCTGCTCAAGCCATTGCTGACATTCGCCGTTTTGAATTTTGTCTTCTCTTCAGTTTTTAATCCGCGGGGAACAGGCGCCGACACTTATTCTTTGCAGTTGTTGGTTTCCTTGATGATGTTCTATTTCTTTTCTGAAGGAACGACGGCTGGGATGAGTTCACTGCTTTCAAAAGCTCAACTGGTGACCAAGATTTATGTGCCACGTTGGACAATCATTCTGGCTTCAACCATTAATGCGACCTTGATATTTTTGATGAATTTGGTTGTGATTGTTCTTTTCTTTGCAGTCAAAGGTTTCATGCCAAGCATTCCGGCCATCTTGATGTTCCTGGTTTTTTCCGTTTTTATCTATATTATAGTTTTATCATTTGCCCTTATCACTGCTCCTCTCTATGTGAAATTTCGCGATCTTGCGATGATTTGGGAGGTGCTGCTGATGATAATCCTGTATGCTTCACCAATCATCTATCCTTTGGCAACGCTGCCGGCGGCATATCACAAATTTATTCTGCTTAATCCTTTGGCATTCATCATACATTTCAACAAGGAATCGTTGCTTAATAATCACTTTGCAACTCTTTCTCAATATGCAGTTTTCGTGGCCATCGTCTTCGGAACATTCGCACTCAGCATCTTTTCCTATCGAAAATTTATCGTGAAAGTCGCGGAAGAAATCTAGGGGCAGGTAGTAGGTGTTAGGATTTAGGTTGTAGAAATTTCAAAAAACCTTGTTATTTGTAGCAAGGTTTTTTGTATTTTATTTTAAAAACTTTATAAACCTTGCACTTTACGAACTTCTAGTCCTATCGTATAATATCAATACAAGTTGAGTGTAAATATTAAAGATAAAATACTATGTTTTTTTCAAGCCCAAGCGCAGATCTCAACGTTATTATTTTTTTGATTTGCATTTCATTGATAATTTCTGTCGGCGTGTATTTTATGACTAAAAAAATATTGCCAGCAGTGTTTTTGATGTCAGTACTGAGTAACTTTGTGCTGTTTTTAAATTCAGGGTCTCGCTTATTCGGAATGTATAATATTAAATGGCTAGTTGTATTCACTCTTGATTTTTGGCCATATATAAATATTCTATTATTGGCAATCATTATTTTTAATTATTTCAAGAATAGAAATGAGAAAAATAAAGCAAAATAAAAAGTTCAAGCAGCTGCTGGCATCATTGCTAACGGTTGTTTTTGTATACGCACCGTTTAGGCCGAGTGGCCTTGCTGACATACCTGCGGCAAAGGCTCAGGCTGTTGATAATCAGTGTGATTATTTTGAGGATGGCTATGAATATATTGATGGCAATTCGGTTTGGGGAGCTGGGGAACATCTGATAGAAAAAGGCGTTTTTATTGATAATGGCGCAACGCTCACAATTGAAAAGGGTGCAAACATTGTTTTCAAAAAGACATCAAGTGACGATCCTTTTCTCCAGATTGGAGATGGGAGTGTGGTAGCTGCTGGAACCCAAGAAGAGAGGATTACTTTTACTGCTGCGGACGAATCTTCCAAAAATTTTTACATTGCATTTGATGGAGCTCCAACCAGTGGAGTTTCTTTTTTTAGGTATGTTGATTTTATGGGCGGAGGGAAATATTATGGTGGCGGGGCGATGTCCTTCAAAAATAATTTTTTTATCAACACTGCTTTTGCGGCCGAACTTCAAGGCTATGGCACACTTCAATATCAAGCTGGAAAAATTCACATTGAAAATTCAAAATTTGAAGATAGTGAATATTTTCCAGTTACCATCGATTCGTATGTTGGGAGTGGGAACAATGAAAATGGTTTTCTTGAAATAATAAATTCAAATTTTGGAAACAATTCGAACAATCTTGCAGTTTCATCAGCCTTGCGCTGTACCGCAGGTGTTTCTTATTGTTCTGATAGGTTTTTGCTTAAAAATAATTGGTATGGGTCTCCGCTTGGTCCAAATACTGCAAGCAGCACTCTTTCGGATGGTGCAAAACTGGAAGGAGATTTCCTTCTTGACGGATGGCGCGAAAATGAACTTATTGCCGACCCAACGCTCATTGTCCCTGGGATTATGGGCAGTGAAAAATTTCTAGGTACTTGGAAATTGGATCCGATAACTCATGTATATGATGATCTCGTTTCTTCGCTTGATAAAAACGGTTTCACTAAGAATGTGAACTTGTTTGATTTTCCTTATGAATGGAGAAACAACAATGAAACCAGTGCTCGTTTTCTGCAGGCAAGGGTAGAGGGAGTCATTAATGAAGCAAGAGTTTCCAGGGTGGATGTGGTAGCACATTCCATGGGTGGATTGGTTGTACGGGCATATATTGAGGATATTGACGGTGCACAATATGAAAACACAATTGATGAATTGATAACCCTTGGAACTCCAAATCAAGGTTCTCCAGAGGCTTATCTTAATTGGGAATCTGGAGAAGGATTTTTTACGCTTAGCGATAAAATAGCAAGATATCATTTCCAACAAGAGGCGGAGCATGCAGGGTATAATGATCTTGGAAAATATATCAGAGAAAAAGTCACCTCAGTAAAAGAGCTTCTTCCTAATTATGATTATCTCACTGACGCTTCAACTGGAATAATGCGGAATTATCCAGAAAATTATCCGCGCAATACTTTTCTTGAAGAATTGAATGCCGAAGATAATTTAGAAAAATTAAAAAAAGTTAATTATACTAACATTGTTGGCAAGCTTGAAGATAACAATAGTACCATTGCAAAAATAAGGGTTGTTGATAGCGCAGTCGATGGAAAATGGCAAGATGGAATGCCCCAAGATTTTTATGACAGCAGAACTGATCAAGGTTTATTATTAAGCTTTGGCGATGAAACGGTGCCAATCGAAAGCGCTAAGGGAATCGAATCTGATAAGCTGATAGAGATAAGCGCAACTCACCAGGAACTTCCAGATAAGGCTCAGTGTGAGGTTTTTGAGGAGCTTACGGGGGAAAATGAATGCCAATTTGTGGATGAGTGGCATATGACAAATCTATTACTATTTAATGTTTTCTCTCCGATTGATATTCAAATTGTTTCGCCGAGCGGAAAGAGAGTGGGGAGGGATTTTGAGCATGAGGGAGAATTTTTCAATGAAATTGAAGGCGCATTTTATTCTGGCTCTGACAGCGAAAATGAATTCGTCACCATTCCAAATCCAGAAGACGGGGAATACAAAATTATGACATCTGGGACTGGGGACGGAGAATATCGGGTTGAGGCTGTCAAAATTTCCGAGGATCCCGTTGATTCAAGTAAGGTGATTGAATCAGTTGCGATTATAAATGGAATTGCTGCAATAAATAAAGCTGAGGAATTGAAAGTTGAAGTGAAAGAAGATAGCGTTGTTGATAAAAATGCAGAGGTTATCGTTCCTCCAATAGAACCTTCCACTGTGCCACCAGCAACTCCGCCAACACCTCCAGTTGTTGATCAATCACAAACGACAGTAACTCCGGCTCCGGTTGTGGCTGAAAAGAAAGCAGGTCACAAGAAAAAGAAATCCCACAAGAAGAAAGCTAAAAAATCAAAAGTCAGCAAAGCTGTTTCAAAAGTGAAAAAAGTTCTTGGCATATCCAAAAATAAAAACACAAAACAGAAAAATGTTGTCACAAAATCTTTGAAATATGTTGCAAAAAAGAGCATGACCGTCTGGCAAAGCACTGTCAAAGCTGCCAACACCTTCAAAAACTTCATCCTGAAACCCTTCAGCATTTTCAAGAGATAGAATTGAATGAAAATTCAACCTGTGCAAAAAATGCACAGGTAAGTATCGCTTAAATTAAGTAAGTGAGGGCTTGGTACCAAAAAAATGCGGTCGTCTGATTTTGGTACCAGGCGTTATGTATAAAACAAAAAAATATGAAAAATGAGGTTAAGAAAATTACAAGTCCAATAAAGAAAAAAGCATTACTTCTGCTTGCTGGTGGTCTAGCTCTTGGGCTTGCAAGAAATCCAAGATCTCAAAAATATATATTTAAAACATTGAAAAGAGATTGGAAGGAAATAAACAAGAGATATTTATATCGGATAGTTAAGGAATTCAAAGAGGAAAGACTTGTTGATTATAAGGAGGACAAAAGTGGGATTGTTGAAATTGTTTTGACTGAGAAAGGTAGAAAAATGGTGTTGAAGTTTGATGTGGATAAAATTAAAATTTCTAGGCCAATTCGTTGGGATAAAAAATGGCGGGTTGTGTTTTTTGATATTCCAGAAAAAAGAAGAGTTGAAAGAAATGTGCTGAGGGAGAAACTGACAGAGTTAGGATTTAAAGAACTTCAAAAATCAGTCTTTGTTCATCCATATCCTTGTCTTAATGAGATCAATTTCATTACTGAATATTTTCAACTTCGAAACCTTGTCCGTTATGGGGAAATGATAAACATCTCAAATGAAGAAGAGTTCAAGTTGAAATTTAAACTGTATTAATAAAATTTAAATAATGCGGGGATATTCACTCTTGTTGTGCTTGGTACCAAAAAAATGCGGTCGTCGTATTTTGGTACAAGGGTGCTGGTGATGGAATATAATTAGGGGAATAATATCTGATAAGAAAAATTCCTAATACAAGCCAAAACCGGAAATTCCGGATTTGGCTTGTATTGTTAAAACATTTTTTCTAAGCATGGTACATTTTTGGCATATTAGAAATGAATTAGTCTTGTACCAAAAAAATGCGGTCGTCTGGTTTTGGTACAAGTTGTTTGGATATTGCGGTGGGGTTGACAGGAAGGGTATTTTGGTGTACAAATAGAAGTTAGTCATTTTAGTAGTCTTAAAAATAGAAAATAGCTGCAATTTGCAGCATATCCCATCAAGCAACAAAAAAGGAGACGAAAATGGAAAAAGGCAAAATAGAAGATGGTCTGGAAAGAACTTTGTCCACGCAGCCCAGTGACCCCTTTTACATTGCCAACGCGGAGACCACGCCAAATGAGTTGGTGATGCATGGTAAGCAAGATTCGCCGAGGATTCAGACACTGAAGGTTTTGTTGCCGATTCTGGTGGCAAAGATTTCAGATAAGGATCCAAAAGCATCACTTGTATCTTTGGATGCTGAACTCAAAGAGCTTCTACGATTTTTTAGAGAAATCATGGAGAACAATGAGGTGCGAGACCTGAATGTTCTGAAACTTTCTCTCCGGCAACTTGGAGTTTCTGGACACGCTCGGCTTCAAGCAACCATCAGGAATTGTCAAGAAATCAGTGAGGAAACGAGAGAGTTGATGAGGAAAATCGTGCTGGAAGAAGCGCTGCGGCAAAAATAACCAATGACATGTGAAATGGGGAGGAATCGGCCATGGCAAGATTGATGCAAGCACAAGAAGTATCTGGCATTGGACGATATGTGCCAGAATGTGTATCTTCAATTACACAGGAGGAAATTCATCTTGCAATATTTGAAGAGTCGAATCTTGATGCGAGAATGATCATCGCAAGAATTTCGAATCTTCTGAGCAATTTCATCGGTGAGGATAAAAACTCCTATGCATTTGGAGTTTCGCCCGTCACTGAAACAGTTTACTTTTTTGAATTCATTGATGCACTGATCAAAATTTGGGAGGATGGCACAGAGACAGATGTCAAAAAACTGCAGATTTTTCTGAACAAGTTTGATTTCTCTGTGCTGAGCATGCTGCTGAAATTTTCAACGATGGAGAGGCTCGGGAACAAGATTTTGACAAAAGGAATCATTGATGCTTTCTCGCTTACGTGCACAGAAGGGAGTTGGCACAGGAGGTGAAGCAAAAAACAGTGGAAGGGGTTCGATAATATCGAACCCCTTTTTTAATTGTCTTTCAAAATCCATGATTTTGTCCAGACAATATATACCTGTATGGTGAAATTGTCTAAATACTATGTACCAAAAAAATGCGGTCGTCTAGTTTTGGTACAATGGGAAAGTAAAAAAACTTCTAATATTTGAATAATAGAAGTTTTTTGAATTTGGGAGAAGGAAAAGACTTGGGAAATTTTAAAATTAGAATGCTGGGGCGGTTCGGGGGTTGGCGCGCTGCAATTCTTCGATCGCATCTTGTTCGATGCGGTTTTTGCTATTAACAAGCCTTTTATTTGCAAGAATTTGTTTGAAGTTCGCCAAATTTACGCTCATATTCTTGGAGCATCTTTTTTTGATCTTGAGAAGATAGTTCCGCGGCTTTCTTTATAATTTTTTCTTTTTCAATTTGAGATAGGTCGAAAAAATTAACCCCTTTTGCAGGAACATTTTTCTTACTTGAAAATTTTGAAAGTATTTTTTTTAACATAATGTTGTATTTAATGATTCTTTATTATAGGTGATTATCGCAAAATCGTCAAGGTTGGAGGTGATATTGGATTTTATTTCTTCAATCTCATTCTCCTTGTTTTTTATGACCAAGTTAAGCTCTATTTTTTCACCAAACTCTTCTTTTATTAGCCTTACATTCTCTTTTGCCTTGAAAAAGGCCTCAACAAAAGCTTCTTTTGGAACATATCTTCCTTCGAGCCGTTCACGCTTTCTTGTGAAATCCCAGGCAATAATCGGGTCCTGATATATATAGAATACGCTGATTTGTCTTTTTTTATTCAAACAATTTATTATATTTCTGCGTGCCACGTTGTAATTTGCGAAGGTTCCATCCATTATTGTATTCTGCTTGTGTTTCAATGTGTAATAATTAAGATTATCAACACCAATGGCAGCTGCACCTTGCACAATATCAGAATTCTTGCCGTTATATTGTGGGATAAAATCCCTTATTTCATCTGCATCTATTCGTACTATTGATACTGGTGACATTATTTCTATAAGTCTTTTGGAAAATTCAGTTTTTCCGGCCCCTGGAGAACCAGCCATGAAAAATGAAAATGGTTTTTCAGTTGGTGGAAATTTTTCAAGATCAGCAAATTTATTTATGAGGGCGTGTTTTTCTTTTTTTATAAATACTTTTGCTTCTTCTGCTATTTGTAAATCATTTACCTGTATCATATTTTAATTTTATCATTTTTTCACCCAGAATACAATGCATCCTTAATGTGCCCACATTTGTAAAAGTGTTGCGTTTTTGGGTTTATGGTGATAAAATTGATTAGTAAAAAAGAACCCCTTTTGGGGTGAAAAGATACAATAACCAAGATACAAGCACCAGACAAGCATCAAAAAACAAGATACAAAAATCAAACGACATGGAGGAAAAACATAAATTTGATTTGGAGGATAGGTCAACTGAATTTGCAAAAAGAGTCGTGAGGCTTTGCACATCTTTGCCAAAAAACTCAATAAACAATAGATTAACAGGGCAGGCAGTTGGATCTGCTGGTTCTGTTGGTGCGAATTATAGGGAGGCGAATGATGCACTAGGAAAAAAGGATCTCATAATGAGAATGAAAATTTCCAGAAAAGAAGCAAAAGAAACAATGCACTGGCTGGAACTTATTGAAGAAGCGAATCCTGAATTGAAATCTCGTATGCAAGATATTAAGCAGGAGGCACTGGAAATGAAGAATATACTGTCATCGATTATAAGTAAAATAGAAAATAAATAAGAACGATATTTTGAAATTTGATACTTGAGATTTGTTTGGTTTTTGTATCTTGTTTCTTGTATCTTGCACCATATGGAAAAAGACATAGCCATTTCAGTTAAAAATATCAGTAAGACTTTCAAGATACCTCATGAAAAGGTGAGTTCTCTTCGCGGTGCGGCGATAAGTGCATTTTCACGCAATAAGGGGTTTGAGGAATTCAAGGCGTTGGATGACGTTTCTTTTGAGGTGAAAAAAGGTGAGTTTTTTGGGATTATTGGACGCAATGGAAGCGGGAAATCAACATTGTTGAAAATTCTGGCTGGGATATATCAAACAGACAAAGGGTCTGTAAAAATAGACGGACGCATCTCTCCATTTCTTGAATTGGGAATAGGATTCAATCCTGAGCTTTCAGGACGCGATAATGTGTATCTTAATGCGACAGTTTTGGGATTGACAAAGAAAGAAATCGACAAAAAATTTGAAAGCATTGTGAAGTTTTCTGAATTGGAAAGATTTATTGATCAAAAACTTAAAAATTATTCTTCCGGAATGCAAGTGCGTCTGGCTTTTTCTGTTTCAATTCATGCCAATCGTGAGATTCTTTTGATGGATGAAGTGCTTGCTGTGGGCGATGCAAATTTTCAATCGAAATGTCTCAGGGAGTTCGCAAAATATAAGGAGATGGGAAAAACCGTGATTTTGGTGACACATGACATAAGCACAGTTCAACGATATTGTGATCGCGCAATGCTTCTTAGAAATGGAAAGATTGTGAAAATCGGAAAAGCAGAAGATGTTGGAAGTGAGTATACTCATGAGAATATGTCAGATGAAGAAAAAAGATTCATTGAAGAGGAAGAGCAAAAAATAAATGAAGCAGAAAAAAGCTTGAAAAAACTAAAAGGTAAAGAATTGGAAGTTGAAAAGAAAAGAATTGAAGATGAGAAAACAAAATTGGAAGAAGATGGAAAGCGTAAGATTGCAGAAATAACAAGTGTCGAATTTTTGGACAAAAATGGAAAAGTGAAAAATGTTTTTGAAACAGGAGAGACAATAAATATAAAAATTTATTTTAAAATTAATAAAGAAGCGAACAGAATAAATATTGGATTGGGATTTTATTCTGAGATTAATGAAAGAGTTTTTGTTTGCAATACTCAAATGGACACTTTTGATGTTGATGCAAAAAAGGATTTTGTCGTTTTGCATTTGGATGTGTTGCCATTATTGAAAGGCGATTATTATTTGAATACTGCAATTTTCGGAGAAACAGAGGATTTGTATTATGATATCAGGCAAAAATGTAAAGAGCTAAAGGTTTTTTCTAGGGGGGTGGAGAATCAATACAAGGGACTCTGCAATATTCCTCATTATTGGATAAATAATGATAAATTTTAAAAAAATGTTAAGAAAAGAAATAAATAAGGGATTAAAAATTTTATTATTTGCTCAAAGCACTTTTTTGAATAAGGGATGCGAAGCTATAGTTTTAACAACGGCAAAAAACATAAAAGAACAAAATAGTGAGAGAGGCATTACGGTAGCAACATACGATAGTCATTATGATGAAAATTATCATAATGACGTAGTTAATAAATATATTCCCCACCTGAGAGAATGTGATCTAACGGTTGATGAAAAAAGAGAAATTTTAATAGACGGTGGTAAGGCTAATGTTTTTTTGCAAAAACACGTTGTAGACGAGATTGATAATAATGATATTTGCATGTCAATAGGTGGTGATAATTACTGTTATGGCTCTCCGGAATGGTTATATTATATCGATAATGCAGTTAAGAGGAAAAATAAAAAATTAATTTTGTGGGGTGCTTCTATTAATGAAGATGTTGTTGATGAAAAATTTATCAATGATATAAGGAAATTTGATATTCTTTTAATAAGGGAATCATTAACTTTTAATATGTTGGCTAAATATGTCGATAGTGAAAAATTAATATTGAGTCCGGACACCGCATTTTCCTTGGAAGCTCAAGCAATTAAACTTCCTCCCGAATTTAATTGTGGGAATGAAATTATCGGATTAAATATGAGTCCTTTGATATTGAATTATCAGAGTGAGAATGTCGATATTTTATCAAGTATTAAGAAGTTAATAAATCATATTTTAACAAATAGCAAATATGTAATTGCTCTTATTCCTCATGTTTATTCAGAGGGCGGGAATGACCTTGATACACTGAATGAGATAAAGAAATTGTACCCAATGAATAAAAGGGTATTTATTGTTAATGACCGTATTTATAATTGTAGTGAATTGAAATATATAATTTCAAAATGTAAATTCTTAATTGCCGCAAGAACACACGCAAGCATTGCTGGGTATTCAATGTGTGTACCAACCTTAGTTTTGGGATATAGTATTAAGTCGAAAGGAATAGCAAAAGATATTTTTGGTAGTTATGATAATTATGTTTTGTCTGTACAGGATTTGGTAGATGAAAAGAAAATAATAGAAAAATTTGAATTTTTATTGAAAAATGAGTTAGATATAAGAAAAATTTTATCTCAAAAGATGTCTGTTTATTTTGATAAATCTAAGAATTTATTTGAAAAAGTACTTAGTAGGATTAAAGAAATAGATAGTAAAAATATAACTAAAAAAGAAAATTGTACTGGATGCACTGCTTGCAAGGGCTCATGTCCTAAATCTGCAATAAATATGGCAGAAGACGTGGAAGGTTTTGCATATCCCGTTATAGATAAGAAAAAATGTATTGATTGTGGAATCTGCAGAGAGGTTTGTCCTAATAACAAAAACTATGCATATAAATTCACTGATATGCAAGCATTTGCATGTAAAAACACCTCAATAGATGAAAGACTCGCGAGTTCTTCAGGTGGCATGTTTAGTCTTTTAGCAAAAAACATATTGAGGCAAGGAGGATGTGTTTTTGGGGCAATATATGAAAGTTACAATGTAAGGCATATTAAGATTGATAATGAAAAAGAACTTGAAAAATTAAAAGGATCAAAATATGTAGAAAGTTCAATGGGTCAATGCTATACTGAAGCAAAAAAAGAATTAGAACTTGGTAAAAAAGTTTTATTTTCGGGTGTGCCATGTCAAATCGAAGGACTGAAGAGTTTCTTGGGAAAAGAGTACTTAGATTTATATTGCATTTCTGTTGTGTGTCATGGAGTTCCAAGTAAAAAAGTTTTCTCGCAACATTTGATAGCTTTAGAAAAAAAATATAATGATGAGTTAATTAATATTAACTTTAGAAATAAGAGTAATGGCTGGAAAAACTATAAAATTGAATACCTATTTAAAAATAAGATTATAGTAAGAGATATTCAAGAGGACGAGTATATGGTTGGTTTTTTGAAGGATTATTATTTAAGACAATCATGTCATGTTTGTGATTTTCGCTTATTGAAGAAAAATACTTCGGATATTATTCTGGGTGATTTTTGGGGTATAGAAGTTGAAGATGGTAGTTTTGATGATGACAATGGTGTTTCAGCGCTCATTATAAATTCAGAAAAAGGGGTATCGATGTTTAACGACATCAAAGATGTGATAGTTTCCAAAAAGGTTAATATTGAACAAATAGAAAGGCATAATCCTTCCTTGACTAAGCCTATGAATATTGGCATGGAGCGATTTAATTTTTTTGATATATTTGAGAAGATGGGATTATCTTTTGCAATTGATTATTTCAAAAAAAGCAACGAAGTGATAACTTTAAATGGAAAGCTTAAGCAGTTGCATGAAGATTTTGATCAGTATAGGGAGAGTCAAAAAAAATTATTAATTAAACCAAATGAGAGGAAAATTATTAGTTGTATAATTACCAGGTTTAACGTTATTTTTCCACATGGAAGTTTCAGGAGGAAGATTTTAAGAATGGGATATAAGGGTGTTGCACTTGTTTTTAATAAAATATTTAATAGAAAATAAAGAATGCATGAGTAATATTGATAAAAAAAGTGAAACTTTACCCCTGGTAAGTGTTATTATTCCCTGTTTTAATATGGGAGAATTTGTTTTGGAATCTGTTGATAGCGTTTTAGCTCAAACATATGATAATTTTGAAATTATTATTGTTAATGATGGGAGTACCGACAAAAAAACAATTGAGGTATTGCAATCAATTAATAATTCAAAAATAACAATAATTGACCAGTTTAATCAAGGTGTTTCGACTGCGAGAAATAATGGGATCAAGAAATCAAAAGGCGAATTTATTTGTTGCTTGGATGCTGATGATATTTATGATAAAAATTTTTTGAAGAAGACAGTCCCTATTTTAAATGATGATAAAAATATTGAAATTGGTTTTGTTACTACCGGACTACAGGCATTCGGAGAAAGTAATTATAAGATTGAAAATTGTGAGTATAATCCATTTAAGCTTTGTGTTGAAAATGGTGTGCATGTTGCTTCGCTATTTCGAAAAATATGCTGGGAAGATGTTGGCGGATACTTAACCGGAAGTCTCGGATATGAAGATTGGAATTTCTGGATTTCTATTATAGCAAAGGACTACAAATGGCTGTGTGTCAATGAACCGTTATTTTTTTATAGGGCCAGAAAGGAATCTAGATCTACAGAAACAAATAAGAAAAGATTAATTAATTATTCTATAATTATTAATAGTAATTATAATTATTTTAAAGAGAATGTTGATAAAATACTGATTGAATATTTAAAAGTAAATGATAACTTGAGAGCAGCTTACGAAGGCTTGCTTGAAGAAAAAAAGATATTAGAATATCAAAAGGAAAAGCTGGACAAGGAGTTATACCTTTTTAAGTCGTCTAATTTTCCAAAGATTAGAAGTATTCATATGAAAATTAAAAAAATATTGAGATGATGAATATTCGAAATTTTATAAACACATGCGTGATTCCTATTGGCAGTGCCAGGAGGAAAAGTTTGGTTAAAGTATATCAATTTGTTTTCAAAAAAGATAAAACAAGCTTATTCGATATGAATAAGCCTAGGAAAGAAAAACAGGAAAAATCATTAACACTAAATGTTTCAGCGCTGGATGTTTCTGTTGATAATAATCAGAAGAAAAAAGTACTAATCATTCCTTCTTGGTATCCAACTTCGGAATCTCCAATAGTTGGGTCATTTTTTAGGGAACAGGGTCATATCATGGAAACTGAATATGATGTAAAGGTTTTATTTGGTCAAGTTCGTTATAATGAGATTGATTCAGTGGAAATCATAAAAAATTACCCATTTGCAGAACCGGAAACTATTGCCTTTTTTTATACTACTAGTGATAGGTTGGAGATAGAAAATTTTGATGTAATGATTCATGCTTACGAATTAATTTTGGATAAATTGATTTCTCAAGGTTGGAAGCCAGATGTTATTCACGCTCATTCGGTCTTTTATGGTGGAATAATTGCTCATCACTTAGGGAAAAAAATAAATATTCCTACAATTATTACAGAACATAGTGTTTTTCTTTTGCATAATTATTCCAAATTTATTCAAAATAAGATTTTTGAAGCTTTGGAAAATGTGAATAAGGTACTTGCAGTTAGTACTGACAAAATGAAATTTATATTAATGCATAACATTAAATGTGACCCTGTTGTTATCGGTAATATGGTTGATTGTAATCTTTTTGCTCCTGCGAAGATAACTAAAAATCCTAATACGTATAGAATATTAACAGTTGCGGGTGCTTCATATTTAAAAGATCTGCAAACCTTTTTGAAATCTATTAAGGCAATGGTGGATAAGGGTCATCACGATATAGTAGCAACAATTGTGGGTAATGGTGTTTGGGGAGATGAAAATTATGAAGAGTATGTTAAAGAGCTTGGAATTGAGAAATTTTGTAGATTTGTAAGTACCGTTGAGAGAAAGGATATGCCAAGCTTTTATAATGATTGTGATGTGTTTGTTTCAACAAGTATCGCAGAAGGCTTTCAAGTATCAATTCTGGAAGCGATGGCTTGTGGCAGACCAGTGGTCTCTACTTCTCATGGTGGAGTAGAAGATATTATGTGTAGTGATAATGGAATTCTTTTGAAAATAAGGGATTATAATGGTATTGCAAATGCGATATCTGATATTAAGGAGGGTAAAATTAAATTTGATTCGGATAAGATAAGGAAAATAGTTAATGAAAAATTTGGGAAAGAAGTATTTAGGAATTCAATATCTGATATTTATAAATCTGTCATTAATTGATTAAATTCTTTAGGTCGTAAATATAATGAAATATATTCAAAAAATAAAAACACTAGAGTTAACTCCTAATGGTGATGAAAGAGGTAGTCTAATTGCTCTTGAGCCCAATAATGAAATCCCATTTGAAATTAAGAGGGTGTATTATATTTATGATACAACCTCTGGAACTGTTCGGGGCCATCATGCTCACAGAAAATTAAAGCAACTGTTAGTGGCAACTAGTGGTTCTTGCACTATTGTGTGTGACGATGGAAAGGAAAAAAAAGAATTTGTTTTAGATTGGCCAAATAAGGCTTTGTATATTGAAGGATTGATTTGGAGGGAAATGAAGAATTTTTCTAAGGGTGCTGTTTTGATGGTTTTGGCCAGTGAACAATATGATGAAAAGGATTATATTAGGAATTACGATGTATTTTTAGAAGAAGTAAAAAATATTAAAAAATAGTTGATTTCTTATGGCAAATATAGTAATTATTCATTATGGCGGAATAAAAGTTGAGGGGAGGTATAAAACCTTTATTTTTTATGAGGGCCTGATTGAAGCATTGAGAAGAAATGGAAACGATGTAATGGAGATAATTACAAATGATTTTTCGAAACAAGCTTGGAGTGGGACCAATGAGCTTAAAATAGAAATAAATAGATCCAAACTTTTAAATGATATAATAAAATTCAAACCAGAGCTTATAATTTCTTTTAATAATTCTTCAATTGATGGATTGGATGATGCTGTAAGTTGTCCGTTTATTGTTTGGAGTGCTGATCATTTTTATCATTTTAATGATTTAGAAAAATTGAAAGCCAATAAAGAAAGGTTTATATTTTTTTGTGCCCAGTCTGGTGATGTTGCTGACTGTCAAAAAATAATAGGTGCTAGTCTTGAAAAATGTTTCCGCGTTAAACCAGCCACGTCAGTACGGTCCGATTTTAATCATGAAAAAACCAATAATATTGTATTTATAGGTAGTACATTTGGCAATAGTGATGAAAAGGAGAAGTTGCACAAGTATAGGGAGGAATTTGTTGAACTTGGAAAAAAAATCATAAAAAAGAAAGGAAATGAGAAAGAGCTCGCCCATGCATATAAAAAAATTCCAAACGTTAATCAGATTATTTTAGATTTTGGCTCTGTGGCAAATCGTGCCAATGTATTGAGTCATATTGCTCCGCTCGGATTAAATATTCATGGAGGAGAGGGCTGGTTAGATATTGGTCTTGATTCCTCTCTGGATATTTTTGATGCCTATGATTCAAGGCAGGTATATTCAGTTTCTCAAACGCAAGATGAGTACAATAGTTCAAAAATTGGAATTAATATTAATCATTCCCAAGCAAAAACTGGCTTTAGTTGGCGGGTTATGGATATCATGGCATCTTCAGCAGTGCTTGTAAGTAATTACTCTCCGGATTTAGTGGAGGAGCTAGGGGAAGATTTATCCAAAGATGTAATATATAATTCTCCACAGGAGGCGTATGAATTATGCAAAAAACTTTTAAACGATGAGGATTTAAGAAAAAAAATTGTTCAAAAATCAAATGAGATTGTTGAAAAATTTCATACTTGGGAAATAAGGATTTTGGAAATACAAAAAATACTCAAGCTTAATCTTGTGAATAAAGACAATAAAAAGGGCAAGTACATATTACTTGAAGCGGGTTCGTATAAAAGAAATTATTTGTTAGCTGTCCAAGCAGTAACCAAAAGAAGACTTATATTAAAAAGGTCTTTGTTATTCTTTTTGCCTCATGGCATTGTAATGAATTTGCCATCAATCAAGAAATTTATAAATGGTATGATTTGTTTTATTTTTTCAATTAAAATTGTAAAAATAATTATGAAAAATATAATTTTGCAAAAAAATAAAGTATTAAAATATTGTAAAAAATAATACTAATAATATCATGATTAAATTTTTGGATTTGCATAAAATTAACGAGAGGTATAGGGATGAAATTGATGAAGCAATCAAAAGAGTCTTAGATTCTGGTTGGTATTTGCTTGGAAAGGAAGGTGAGAAATTCGAAAAGGAGTTCGCATCTTTTTGTGGTGTGAAACATGCAATTGGTGTTGCAAATGGTTTGGATGCCCTTATAATTTCACTGAAAGCTTTGGGCATTGGTGAGGGGGATGAAGTTATCGTTCCATCGAACACGTATATTGCAACCATTCTTGCAATATCTGCTAATGGTGCAACTCCGATTTTAGTTGAACCCGATATTAATACTTATAATATAGATTCAAAAAATATTGAGAATGCAATAACCTCAAAAACTAAGGCTATAATGCCAGTGCATTTGTATGGTCAAGCATGTGACATGAAAAGCATGATGAGTATTGCGAAAAAATATAATTTAAAAGTGGTTGAAGATTGTGCTCAGGCTCATGGTGCAATTTATGAAAATCAATGCGTGGGATCATTTGGAGATTGTGCAGGATTCTCTTTTTATCCAGGAAAAAATTTAGGTGCCATGGGTGATGGCGGAATGGTCACAACGAACGATGAAGAAATTGCAAAAAAAGTCCGCGCACTTCGTAATTACGGTTCTTTTGTGAAATATGAAAACTTATATAAAGGGATGAATTCTAGGTTGGACGAAATTCAGGCTGGAATACTTTCTGTGAAACTTTCATATCTGCAAAGCGATAATCAAAAAAGACGAGATATTGCAAAGTATTATTTGGAGAATATAAAAAATCCGGCGATAATTTTGCCGAAAGTATCAATGGAAGAAATTTCTCACGTATGGCATTTGTTTGTGATTAGATGTGAAAAAAGAGATGAATTGAAAAAATATTTGCTTGACAATGAAATAGAAACCTCCATACATTATCCGATTCCGCCACACAAGCAAAATGCATATGCGGAATGGAAAGATTTGAATTTTCCAATTAGTGAAAAAATTCACAATGAGGTTCTGAGTTTGCCAGTTTCTCCTGTGATGACAAATGAAGAAGTTGAGAAAGTTGTAAAAATTATAAATAAATATGAGCAACAATAATAAACCGCTAGTTTCAATAGTTTCATCATGTTATAACTTTGAAAAATTTATTCCATATTTTATGGAGTCTGTTTTGTCGCAGACCCATGAAAACTGGGAGCTCATCGTCACAGATGATTGTTCAACTGATAAAAGTTTTGAAGTATTAAAATCATATGAGAAAAAAGACAAAAGAATAAGAATTTTTCAAAATGACAAAAATAGGCATGTATGTCATACATTGAATAATTCATTTCGCAGTGCGAAAGGTGAATACATCTGTATTATTTCATGCGACGATGCATTGATGCCGGAAAAAATAGCGCATGATATTGATTTCATGGAAAAAAATAAAGAAACTGGAGTCTTGTATGGACAGCTATTGCTGATGGATGAAAATAGTGTACCCAGGGGCAAATATTGTTTTGAACCCCTTCAGGAATTCAATAGTGCTAGATTGTTAAGGGAAATGTTTCTTTCGGGAAATCAATGTCCAGCACCTGGAATGTTCATGAGAAGAGGGTTGGTTGATAAAATTGGATTTTTTAACCCGCTGTTAAAAATGACACAAGACTATGAATATCATGTGAGATTACTTTTCAATACTGAACCGGCATTTAATAGCGTTCCATTGACGAAGTATCGAAGAATGTCTGATAATTCAAATCTTTCAAGTTATAGTGTTCAGGAAACTTTAAACTCTGAAACAAATGAAACTTTTTTTATTTTAAATAATTATTCGAAGCGTATAATGGACTATTCGCTTCTGGTGAAGATATTTCCCGAGGTTGCTGAATTTGGACCGGCAGACAACCTTTTGGTGCCTTATTATCTAGGAAGAATAGCATTGGATTCCAATAAAAAGCACGTAAAAGCTTTCGGTATTCAGACACTGTATTCTTTTATGATGAATGAACACAATGTGCATTATCTTGAAGAAAAAACAGGCTATTTACCCAAAGACTTTATGGATGTGTTATCAAAAAATAGAACCTTTTGTGATTCAATTGAAAAGGAAAACAGTATAAAAAGAAATGTTTTTCGAAGAATTAAAACAAGATTGTATAAAATTAAGGTATATATTAAAGAATTGATAATAACTATTTAATATTCTATAAATATGAAAATGTGTCATAAGTTATCAGATGTTCAAACAAGCAGTATAGGTGAAGGTACAAATATTTGGCAGTTTGTGGTGATATTGAAAAATGCAGTAATTGGAAAAAATTGTAATATAAACGCGCACTGCTTCATTGAAAACGACGTTGTTATTGGCGATAATGTCACAGTAAAATGTGGTGTATATTTGTGGGATGGAATCGAAGTTGGTGATAATGTTTTTATTGGGCCAAATGTGACTTTTACTAACGATAGAATGCCAAGATCCAAACAATATCCAGAAGAATTTCAAAAAACGATAATTAGTGAAGGAGCATCAATCGGTGCAGGTGCAACAATTTTAGGTGGAGTTAAAATAGGAAAGTATGCTTTAATTGGCGCTGGATCGGTTGTGACTAAGGATATTCCTGACAACGCTTTAGTTTATGGAAATCCAGCTGTTATAAAAGGTTTTGTATGCAAATGTGGACAGAAACTAGACAAAAAAAATGAATGTAAACATTGCTTGAAATAATTTGATTTATTAAAACTCAATGAATATCTCAATTAAATTAATATTTAAAAAAATTATATTTTTTATTGATAGCAAAACCGTTAAGAATCTTTTCTTTTTTGATGGTGAATATTCTAGGTGGGAAAAATTTAATGATGATAGAAAATTTGCTGTTGATTCTGTAAATAGCAAGACTGGTAAAGAACAAAAGATTTATTATTTAGTTCCAGGAGTAAAAATTTCAGGTGGAATCGTTGTTATATTGCAACATGCAAATAGACTTTTGGAGAGAGGATATGATGTAAAAATATTGTCACTTAATAATGGTAATGATGCAAGCTGGTTTCCTGACCAAAAAGTTGAAATTTTGCCATACAATCGAACGAGAGAAATATTAAAAAGCGGTGAAGTCGATATTCTAATTGCTACTGCATACAGCACTGCATTTACTGTTGATATGGCTGTAGCAAGAAGAAAGATATATTTTGTTCAGTCAGATGAAAGCAGATTTTTTTCAGATAATAAGGAACTTTGCAAAATTATAAAAAAAACATATTCATTGCCTTTGGAATACATGACGGAGGCCAAATGGATTCAAAAATGGCTTAAGGATGAATTTAATCATGATGCGAACTATGTTCCAAATGGTCTTGATGATAATATTTTTTATCAGACTGAACCACTTAAGCCTAAAACAAAAAAAGCAAGAATACTTATTGAGGGTGCGATAAACGTCTCATTTAAGGGTATGAAAGATTCTTATAATGCAGTGAAAGATCTTGATTGCGAACTTTGGATTGTAAGTAATAATGGTAAACCTGGGAAAGGCTGGAAATACGATAAATTTTTTGAAAATGTGCCCTTTGGGAAGATGAATAAAATTTACTCCTCTTGTGATGTATTCTTGAAAATGAGTCGCGTAGAGGGTTTTTTTGGTCCACCAATGGAAGCAATGGCTTGTGGTTGCGCTGTTGTGGTCGGAAAAGTAACTGGCTACGATGAATATATTGAGCATAAAAAAAATGCATTAGTGGTTAAGCAGGGAGATGTAGAGGGGGCTAAAAAAGCAATTAAAAGCTTAATAAGCGATAATGAGGTGAGAAATAAATTAATTGAAGGCGGATATGGCACTGTGAAAAATTGGGCATGGGATCGTTCAATAGATCTTTTGGAGAAGGTTATTGCGTAATTACTTATGGGATTAACTGTTATGTATAAAAAATAACACTATTGATGTGGTATTTTTTATACTTTTTTTATTATTTGGGTGAAAAAAATAATTATCTTAAAAAAAATCACAATTTGGAACTGTTGTAATATGGAAAGATATGTATTATAATTAATTATACTATGATAGATACTGTCTGTAGGAGTTTTTTGAGGGGTATTATTTAATTACATTGATATGCTATGGATGAAAGAAAAAATATTAAAATATCAATAGTTAGTCCTGTTTATAAATGTGAAAAGTGTATCATTGTACTTTGTGAAAGAATAAAAACTGCCGTTGAAAAAATAACTGATAATTTTGAAATTATTCTAGTTAATGATGCAAGTCCAGATGATTCGTGGAATGTCATTAAAAAAATGACAGAAACTGATAAAAGGATAAAGGGTGTCAATCTTTCGCGTAATTTTGGACAACATTATGCTATCACTGCCGGAATAGATTTTGCAGAAGGCGATTGGGTGGTTGTTATGGATTGTGACTTGCAGGACAAACCTGAGGAAATTATTAGACTTTTTAATAGAGCAATTGAAGGTGGGCACGACATTGTATTCGGAAGAAGAGTGATGCGACAGGATGGATTTTTTAAGAGAATTGGCTCTAGGTTTTTTTATAAAGTTTTTGAATATTTATCAGGAATAAAATTTGACTATACTGTTGCAAATTTTAGCATAACTAAGCGTTCGGTTATCAATAGCTTTAAGGAAATGAGGGAGCAAAATAGATCCTTTCCATATTTTATTAATTGGCTAGGATTTAATAAAGGTTATGTCAATATTGATCATGGTAAAAGAGAAAATGGTAAATCATCTTACACATTTAAAAAATTATTAAAATTTGCATTCGATAACATAATTGCTTATTCAAATAAGCCATTAATACTGTCTGTTTGGATGGGGTTGATGATAACATTTTGCGCTATATTTTATGTTTTGTATTTAATTGCTAGGTATTATAGATATGGAATCGTGGTTGAGGGATGGACAAGTGTTATGGTGTCAGTTTGGTTTATTGGGGGGCTCATGTTTGCCAACCTAGGTATTGTCGGCTTGTATTTGGGAAAAGTGTTTAATGAGGTTAAAAAGCGTCCACTTTATGTTGTTAAAGAGTTGATGAATATTTAAATAATAATTAATTAAGCTGTTAGAAACTAGAGCGTTGTTTACATTTCCTGAGGATAAAAATATTCAATGAGTTTTTCCATAGGTGTCAGATTATCAATTCCTTTATGTGGTTTCACAGTATTATAGTAGTTTACAAATCT
>Ga0172380_10000453_pt1 | contig 80792 bp, 63 predicted proteins | sample Leawe162metaG_FD_119747 | JGI IMG/M metagenome (GOLD analysis project Ga0172380, IMG submission 119747) | Leachate microbial communities from a municipal landfill in Southern Ontario, Canada - Leachate well 162 metaG | ecosystem: Engineered > Solid waste > Landfill > Unclassified | place... | reverse complement strand
GCCTGAAGTGCCATTGACCCTTGAAACTCTGATGATCATCTTCCCTTATTCGGCCGGCCTTGCCGTGGTGGGTTTGCTGGAATCTATGATGACCGCCACCATAGTCGATGACTTAACCGATACCCAAAGCGATAAAAACCGCGAGTGTAAGGGCCAAGGTATTGCCAATATTGGCGCGGGCTTAATGGGCGGTATGGCCGGTTGCGCTATGATTGGTCAGTCGATCATCAATGTTAAATCGGGTGGTCGCGGACGGTTATCGACCTTTTCAGCGGGGGTATTTCTACTCATATTGATCGTATTCCTCGGCGAATGGTTAAAGCTCATCCCTATGGCGGCACTGGTTGCCGTGATGATCATGGTGTCTATCGGTACTTTCTCTTGGGATTCAATTCGTAATCTTAAGCATCATCCAATATCAACCAACCTTGTGATGGTGGCGACCGTTGCTGTGGTGGTCGCTACCCATAACTTAGCTATGGGAGTATTTGTGGGGGTATTACTCGCGTCCCTGTTCTTTGCTAATAAAGTGGGCCGTTTTATGGTGGTTAAGAGTGTAACGGCTGCTGCCGACGCAGGTCGCCATTATCAAGTTATTGGGCAAGTCTTTTTTGCCTCAGCAGATAAGTTCAGTAATTCATTTGATTTTAGGGAAGTGGTTGATAAGGTGACTATCGACTTATCTCAAGCGCATTTCTGGGATATTACTGCGGTATCGGCCCTAGACAAGGTAGTGATTAAATTCCGTCGAGAGGGAACTGAAGTGGAGTTGATTGGCCTTAACCAAGCCAGTGCAACCATAGTCGATAAATTTGGGGTGCACGATAAGCCTGAAAACGTTGAAAACATGATGTCTGGTCACTAAGCCCTTAGCAACACAGTAAAAGGAAAATAACGATGACAAATGTGATTGCCTGTATCGACGGTTCAAAAGTGACACTCGCCGTATGTGACGCCAGTAGCTGGGCCGCTCAGCAACTGGATGCCCCAGTAACTCTATTGCATGTATTGGATAAATCAGCATACCCAACTGAAACGAATTTATCAGGGAATATAGGTTTAGGTACGCGAGAGCATTTGCTTGCTGAAATGGTTGAGCTTGAAGCGCGTCGAGGCAAACTCGCACTTGAACAGGGTAAGTATATGCTGCAAGAAGCAAAAATCCGCGTTGTTGAGAAGCAGCCTAGCAGAATGGTTGCAACCTTGCAGCGTCACGGCGATTTAGTCGAAACCCTGCTAGAGCAAGAATCCCATGCCAGATTGGTGGTGATGGGGGCCAAGGGGAGCAGCATCAAGATCAAGCGCAGGCCATTGGCAGTCATTTAGAAAATGTCATTCGCACGCTTAAGCAGCCTATGTTAGTGGTGATGGACGAGTTTACTGCACCGACTCGATTTATGATCGCCTATGATGGCAGCATTACTGCGAAAAAAGCCCTTAATCAAGTGCTAACGAGTCCACTTTTAAAAGGGCTTGAATGTCATTTAGTGATGGTGTCTGATGATCAATCGCTGGCGACAGCTGAACTGGCGTTGGTGGCTGAATCTCTGATTGCGGCGGATTTCAATGTGGTTACCGCCGTTTGTCAGGGAGAAGTGCAAACGGCCCTTGAGATCTATCAACTTGAGCATCAAATCGATCTTATGGTGATGGGCGCCTATGGTCATTCGCGTATTCGGAAGTTTTTTGTGGGGAGTAACACCACAAGGATGATCAGTAAAAGTCATATCCCCTTGTTATTACTTCGCTAGGTTAAATATACATTTCAACTTATTTTGCTCAATTCTAATGACTTGGTTTTAGTTAGAACATCTGAGTCAGAAGCTTGAGGTAATCATTTAAGAAAAAACGGCGAGCATTTAGGCTCGCCGTTTGATATCACAGCCGAATGGCTCGTCTTAGTTAGCTTTAGGCTCAAAGCTAAAGGCTTGACCCGCAAGAGCGGCTTCAAACATTAAGCCGCCTTTTGCTGCGGTAAATACTGCCATACCGTTGATATAAGAGCCGCTCGCCGAGCGATTACCACCTGATTGGCCTGCGCCTGCTGAGTTGCCTGTGGTTCCTGCTTGAGCGCTTGCTCCCATGTTGATGGCAACTGCCGACGCTTGGGCATCAAACTCGAAACTGCCGCTCGTGAAGGCTTCATAGGCTTTGGCATCTTTAAAGAAGATGATCTCGCTGTAGGCTTGTCCACCTAATTGAAAACCGATGGATAATTGAGTCAGACTCGAATCACCCATATAGGCACCGCCTTGGTAGACTCGGCCTTTGCCATAGGCTGCACCGATCCCAATTCCGCCTTTACCCACAGTTGGGAATAAAGCATAGCCATAGGCTGTGTCGAAAAATTTACTGGTTTCTTTCGCTTTTTGGAAATTGACTACAGCCTGATCGTAGCTTTCATCTGCATGTACAGTTGGGGCAGCAAATAGGCTCACAATAAGGCATGTTGATGCCGCAATGGCTGTTAAAAATGATTTCATGGTAACGCCTCTTCAAGTCTTTAGTTGTTCCAGACTAGCCTTTATCGACACAAATGACAGCCAAAAGTGACATATGTGTCAGCTTAGGTTCAGTGTTCGACTTAATGGTTGGAGTGATATTGGTGGTGATGATTGGAGTGCAGTTTCGCCAATTAGTTCTTAGGTGGCGAAGAACCTTGGTTTTTTTCTGCATCGTCCTGCTGAACTTGATGCAAAAATTCATACTCCTCTGGGGTGAGAATATTTTCAATGACGAGTGGGCGTTGCTCTAACTCTGGTTCGGCCATGCGGCCTTTTAAGTAGGCAGAGCGGGTGATTTGCTTTAGCCCATACACCGCCAGCATATACATGCTCAGTAGTAAGGTCAGCCTTGGCAATGCGTGGGAAAGTAGCGATAGATTATCACCAAGATAGAAAGGCAAAATCACCACAAATACGCGGATTAACCAATTCAACAACATGGCCAAGGTCAAGCTTATCAGCCAACGAAACCGAATGGTGCCGAGCGCCTCTTGGGTTTGGGTGACATCTCTTTGATTGCGCTTATGTCGACGAAACAACATCCACAGCGCGATAAAGTAAAAACAGGTTTGTACAGATAACAGCGCTGGGAGTAGAGCGCCCCATTGGCTGATACTCATTTCTTTAAGCATCAGAGCTATGGGTTGCCACTCGTTAATGGGATGCGCAGTTAATCTTAGGGCAATATCTAAAATGGCGAAAACTAATGTGAATGCAGATGGCCAGTAATGCTTTGAAAACCCTAGCGGTTTATTGGTTGGTGCTAAACTGCGTTTGCAATAGAGATAGAGCAAAGGCATGAGCAAAAAATAGATAGGGTTAATCAGATTGAATAGGATATGAATGGGAATTGGACTGTTATCGCGGTTCAGCATACCCGTGAGGAAGTATAGAGCAATAAGACTTAAGAAAGCGGCGAGGAGTTTTTGGTTAGCGTCTGGGTGATAAAAATAGCGAATATAAATAGCTAACGCGAGGCAATGTACGCCTCCAAATAATGACAACCACCAGTAAGCTTGAGTGAAAAAACTATGAAACTCGTTCATATGCGATACCTCGAGCCCTGTTATATCAAGGAAATCGGCTCGGTAAAAGTATCGCCGTTAGTTTTTCTGTTGGCTTGCTATGCGCTGATGACGATTTGAAGCCGCCTCGGGCACAACGCTGGGAACGGGAATGCGTTCCGCGAGTAAGTGTTTGATTGCACGAACGGGATGCGGTAATAACATCCGTGGACCAGAAAAGATCATGATCTCTTTGACGATTTGTTTCTGCGCGGGTTTGTAGCAATGCACTGGGCATTTATTACAAGTGGGTTTGTTTTGTCCGTAGGGGCAGCGATCTAGGCGTGTTGCGGCATAATCCAATAACTCAATGCAATCTGCACATAGGCTCGTCGCGTCTTGGCCTTGGTGTTTCGCCTTGCAATAAATTGTCACCATTGCGGCAATGGTTTGGTGTTCGTACAGGAGTTTGCCCGTAAGCAGTGTGGCTGTGCCCATTGGAATACCTTAGCTTGTCACTCGGATATCCCATCATAGGCAGTGAAATTGGCGCTGACAAAACGAAAGCGCCAATTTATGAAGGTGCGCACAAAATGGGGCTTTAAATAATCCAACTATCCCCAATGTCACACCTAAAAATAAACCTTAGATATGCATCACTTTGTCGGCGGCCAGTGTCCAGCGAGTTAAATCTTGCAGTGTGCCTATATATGCACCTTCGATAATCATTTCTGCAGTGACGCCTCGTGCTTGAGCGCAGGTCTTGCAAAGTAGAATCGGAACTTGCTGTGCGCAGAGAATTTCAAACATCTGCTGCAGGTTGTAGCTTAAGTCAGGTGTGGTTTGATTTTTGAGTGCGCCAAACACGGCATCTGACATGAGAAAAAGTTTAAGATCGACCGCTTGCTCGTCCTGATCCTTCAGGGCTAATGCGATGCGTAAGCTATTAAATAGCTTTTCTGTCCCGTAAGGGCTGGCATGGGCCACGATAAGAATACTTTGCATCAGGTTTTCCTTATGTTTGTTATAAGCAGGTGGATGGGGGGATTAGGGAACTCGATTGTGCCAGTCTAGCGCAATTGGCTATAACTATTTGAGCGCAAGATCGTATAAAAAGGCATAAATACTTGATTTGCACCGACACAATGGACTTTAATAGCGGTTAATCTCTGCTCAATTTTTAGCTAGACTCGGTTGCCATGGACACAGTCCTGATGGACGTTGGCAAACCCATTGACACGGCTTCTGATGAGAAGCGGCCATCAAAGGTGAACAAGAATGAAGATCTTAGTCGTATTTATACTGATTGCTGTCGGGGTGTTTTTATTCCTTCGCGCGCAGCGATTGGCGAAAGAAGAACAAGAGGCGATGAAACCCAAGTCGACCTCGGTAAAACCTGTAGTTCCCACCGAAGAGGCACCTATTTTCTCCGCTGTTGAGCCCGAGCGTGTAGAACCTGAGCCAGTTAACAGGGTTGAGGATACTGGTGTGGCTGAAGTAGAGCCAGTTATCGAAGTTGAAGCCGAATTAATGCCCCGTGAGACCGAAAGCCCTGCGAGCATTTCGGTGGCGCTAGACACAGATATCATCGAAGTCGATATTCCTGCGGCCCATAATGAAGAGGCGGTGATCATTTTAGGCACCACGCCTGCAGATGAACAAGATGACGTTAAGACTGAAGCAGAGCCAGCATCGAACACACGTTCTGAGGTCGGTGCGCCAGGGGCTTGGGCGAATGTGACTTTAGTTCGGGCCTTTGAGGAGTATCAAGGAGCGACGTCAGCCAGTGCTCGCTATACCGCGCTGCAAAATATGATTGCTGAATGCTACAAACAGCGTAAATCGGCGGATTACCTTAACTATGGTGCTCAATTAGCGGAAGAGTATATTGCACTGTTCCAAGCGGCTAGCGCCGAGCAAGGCAAAGATACTGAGCTTAAATCTTCCGGTTTCCTGCATTTAGCCACCTTGCTAAATGATACCCAAGCCTTCGATGCCGCCATTGTCATCTGTCGTAAAGCACTTGAGCTTGGGCTGAGCGATGGCACTGTCACTGGCTTTGAGGGCCGAATCAACCGGATTGAGAAAGCACAGACTAAAGCAACCACGGCTTGATATGTCGTAGGGAGCGCTTAGCGGGTAAACCCTTAGTCGAAAAGCGGTTATTTCCCTCGTCTAAGCAGTGTAGAATCCCTGCTAACTGAATGCGCAAAAGGCGAACTAAGGTTCGCTTTTTTTATGGGCTTAATAGGGGAAAAATGAAACTAAGCTATGCCTTACCGAATGTCTTATTCGGGCTTGGATTATTGCTACTCAGTGGCTGTACTAAAACCCCAGAATGGACCCTATTTTATTATCCCGATGTGAGTGCCATTCCGGTGACACCTTTGCAGGCCGAAGATATTAATGGTTACTACGATACTCTAGAGCAATGCCAGAGCAAGGCTCATGGTATGCAACGCCTAAGTCGTTCTGGCGTGAGTGGTTTTGGCCTTGGATCTTATCAATGTGGGCACCTATGTGAGTTCGACGATAAATCGGTGCTGGTTTGCAAGACCATGAGCCAATAGGTGGACAAGATGAAGTTTAAACAGGATTTTTTTACTCAGCTGCCTGAGTTTTACTCGCAAGTATATCCACAAGGGATAACTAAGCCTGAATGGCTGGCATGGAGTAATGACGCCGCGCAATTGATTTGCTTGAGCCAACCCACCGATGAGCTGTTATTGGGCTTATCTGGCAATGCTGCCGTCGATGGCGCGACTTACTATGCCCAAGTGTATAGCGGCCACCAATTTGGCGGTTACACGCCGCGCTTAGGGGATGGACGCTCGATCATTTTAGGTGAAGCGATTGGTCCAAATGGCGCATGGGATGTCGCCCTTAAAGGCGGCGGTCCGACGCCTTATTCGCGCCGTGGTGATGGCCGCGCTGTGATGCGCTCCGCGGTGCGTGAGTTTTTAGTCTCTGAGGCGCTGCATCATTTACATGTGCCGACGACTCGCGCTTTGGCCGTGATTGGCTCTGACTTGCCCGTATGGCGTGAGAGCCAAGAAACTGCAGCCATTACCGTGCGTTTAGCCCGCAGCCACATTCGTTTCGGTCATTTCGAGTTTTTCTGCCACAGTGAGCGCGGCCGTGCCGATAAGCTGATTCAATTACTCAACTTCACTATTACTCAGCATTATCCCCATTTGAGTTGTGATGCCGCAGGCTATAAAGCGTGGTTTTTACAGGTAGTGCAAGATACCGCTAAGATGATTGCCCACTGGCAGGCGGTCGGTTTTGCCCATGGCGTGATGAACACAGACAATATGTCGATTCTGGGTGACAGTTTTGACTTCGGTCCCTTTGCGTTCCTCGATACATTCCAAGAAGACTTTATCTGTAATCATTCTGATCCCGAAGGTCGCTATGCCTTTGGTCAGCAGCCGGGAGTCGGTTTGTGGAACTTGCAACGTTTAGCGCAGGCGCTCACACCAGTGATCCCATCCGATGACTTAATTGCCATTCTTAATCAATACCAAGAGGCGCTAGTGCAGCCTTATTTGTGCTTGATGCGGGCAAAACTAGGTCTATCAGCAGTTGATGTTTCGTCGGTAGAGCAGGACAAACAGGATCTCGAACTTATAGGTCGATTTACTGTGCTGATGGAGAAAAATCAACTCGATTACACTCAGACTTGGCGTCAATTAGGCAAGTTAGATCCAACCAGCAAACACAGTGCGCTACGGGATGACTTTATCGATGTCAGTCAGTTTGATGCTTGGTATCAAGCCTATCAACAGCGATTGGGCGCAGTAGCGGATATCCCAACGTGGCAAACTGAGCGCAATAGTGTGAATCCCAAATATATTTTGCGTAACTATTTAGCCCAAGAGGCGATAATCGCAGTAGAAGAGGGTAATCTTGCGCCGCTGCATTTGCTGCAAAAAATCTTAACTCAGCCCTTTGCCGAACACGCAGAGCATGAAGACTTAGCCAAGCGTCCACCGGACTGGGGCCAAGGTTTGATCATGTCATGTAGTAGTTGATGGGATAACAAGCATGAAATTACCAAGCACGCATTTAAAAGCCATGAGCTTAGATACCATTAGCTTAGATACTATTCGCTTAGATAGAAGTGCCTTAAGTTTAGCGGTCAGTGCGGATATCGATTTTGATCGTTTCGCCGACTTTGCCGAACCTTTAGCCGCGGCGCTCGATTGCACTGTGCGCGAGCGTCAGTGGGGCGCCGATAGGCACCAATGGTTATTAGAATTTGAAGGCAGCCAGTTATGGCTCAATTATGAGTTTTACGGCAACATTTGCTGGCTCTCGACCGAACGAGAAGCCGATTTTGAGGTGCTGGAATACTTAGCCACTTTGCTGCAACCTCACCTAAGAGTGAACTGAATATGAGTCAGAATATGACGCCACCAACCACGAGTTCTAGCGGCGCAGAGTTCCATTTTCAAGCCCTAACGCCGGATTTGATCTTAGATGCGATCGAAAGTCTGGGCGTGTACCCGGAAACGGGCTTACTCGCGCTGAACAGTTACGAGAACCGCGTGTATCAGTTCCGTAGCGATGAAGGACTGCGTTATGTGGTGAAGTTCTATCGTCCAGACCGTTGGAGCGATGCGCAGATCCAAGAGGAACATGATTATGCGCTCGCACTCGCGGCAGAAGATATCCCGATTGCCGTACCTGTAATTATCGAAGGCCATACGTTACACAAGTACCAAGGTTATCGATTTACCCTGTTTCCTTCCTTGGGTGGCCGCGCCTTCGAAGTCGATAATTTAGAGCAGCTGGAATTAGTGGGTCGGTTCATCGGTCGGATACATCAGTACGCGGCGCAAACGGTATTTGCTGAACGTGAACCGCTGAATCCGCAGATTTTAGGCGCCGAGCCACTTGCCTGGTTAAAGCAATCTAATCTGGTGCCTAATAGCCTACGCTTGCCGTTCTTTACCGTAGTAGAGCAAGTGTTGGCTAAGGCGAATGCGATTTGGGATCGCCAAGATTTTGCGGCCATTCGTTTGCACGGCGATTTACACCCAGGCAATATTTTGTGGACGCCAGACGGTCCCGGATTCGTCGATTTAGACGATGCTCGCATGGGACCGGCGATTCAAGATTTATGGATGATGCTAACCGGGGATAGAGCGCAGCAACTGATGCAGCTTGAGATCTTACTCGAAGCCTATGAAGAATTTTGTGAGTTTGATACAAGACAGTTAGCCTTGATTGAACCGCTGCGGGCGCTGCGTATGGTGCATTACAACGCGTGGATTGGCCGTCGCTGGGACGATCCGGCCTTCCCGATGAACTTCCCGTGGTTTGGGGATGAAAAGTATTGGGAACAGCAGATTTTGGCGTTCAAAGAGCAATTATTTGCCCTTAGCGAACCACCACTGAGCCTAGTGCCGTATTAGCATTGAGCAAAATATGATTTCACAGACGTATCTTGTGACATTAGATTGAACTCTTAACCTTGAGTTACACTCAAAAAATGGAATATGTTAGTCTCCAGCCAATTTATCAAAATGATTTAAGGAATTTTCATGAAAAAAGTATTACTCATGGCCGCGGCTCTATTACTGGCGCCACTGGCAGTATCGGCTGTGGAATACCAAGAAGGTGTGCATTACACAGTGATTAACGATGGCCCAGCAACTGCGAAGCCTGAGATTACTGAGTTTTTCTCTTTCTATTGTCCGCATTGTTTTACTTTCTCTAAAACCGTAGTGCCAAAAATTCTCGCCGATAAGCCAGAAGGCGTTGCGTTTAACCAAGCACACGTTGATTTTATCGGTAAAGAGATGGGGGTTGAAATGTCACGCGCATTTGCAGTCGCACATCAGTTAAACGTCGATGAGAAAATGGATGCAGCGTTATTCTCTGCTATTCATGAGAAGAAACAGCATTTTACTAATCGCGATGATGTTCGTGCTGTGTTTATTGCTAACGGTGTCGATGGTAAAACCTTCGATGCGGCCGCAGAGTCTTTCATGGTAAAGGCGCAAATGGCAAAGATGAAGCGTGATACTGAAAACGCTAAGCTGACGGGTGTACCTGCTCTGGTTGTTAACGGTAAGTACCGTGTTGAAACAGGGGCAATCAAATCCTACGACGAGCTGTTAGAAATTGCTTTCTACCTAGCAAGAAAATAATTCGATAGGCGTTACCCGCACTGCTGTCATATGAGCGGATGATAATGCGGTATCGATTGCATGTTAAAGAGAGCCTAAGGGCTCTTTTTTATTGGGGCGGTTGGCAACAACAAGGCAAATAGCGCTTTGATAGGGAGTTTAACGTACTGAGTTAGGCCTCTGTAGGCTAGTCGTTTGAACTTATGGAATAAAGACGAGGCAAAAAATGGGCAAAAAAAACCGTACTTCTTGTAAAAGAAAGTACGGACTTGAGCCAGAGGACTCATTTTTACCCTGAGTAACGCTAATAATTTAGCAGAGTGTCAAAAAATTGGCAAGTGACATTATTATGGCGTTCTTCTTTTTTACTCACAGGGTGACATATTCATAGTTTAACTAAATCAAACGATTAAGTATTTTTGGCGATAAAAGATGAAAAATACCACTCTAACGATGAAACTCAAGTGGCAAAGCTTCTGTCAAACCACTGTAATCAATAACAACAAGAATGCTTGTAGGTGGTCATATGAGAGTTTTTCCTGTCTACGCACCTAAGCTTATCGTTAAGCACGCGCGTATTTTTCTCACTGGTGTTATTTGGGTTAAAGATTTAGGACGATTGGAATTTGAGAAGGGACGGTTTTTACTGCCAAGAAAAAGCCTGCCAAAAGTGAAGCAGGCTATTTTAGAATTGAACGAACTGATCGAAGCGCAGCATCATCAAACTAATGCAGTTTAGATTTCGCTGTTTAACAAGCCAACAAGGCCAGTCACTTTTTCGTTCCAAGAAGTGAGTTCTTCTTGTAGTTGCTGGTTTTGCTCATTCAATTGTTGATTGTGCTCACTCAGCGTAGACGCTTTTTGCTTCTCTTCTTCAAGCTCCATTTTTAGAAGCTCGATAGTTTCGAGTGCAGCCTGGATTTTGGTTTCCAGTTTGGACAGTAATTCAAGGCTCATCTGGAGAGTCCTATGGTTTCTGGATGGGACTGTGATTCTAGCAGTGCCTAGAACTTAAGGAATAGCGATTCTTGCCGTTTGGTTAAAAAACACCCTATTACTGGGTTCTAAATTAAGTTTTTTTGCATTTGTTATTAACTCGTTAGTATTCTTGGTTTTATTTTTTATCGGAATGGTCCATGTCGCCTAGTTTGCTCGCCATACTCCCGCTACTGTTGACCTTAACCTTAGCCCTGTTTTTACGCCGCACGCTGGTGGCGTTAGGCGTTGGTATCGTCTCTGGCGCCCTATTGATCGCCCAATTTGACCCGCTGCAAACGGGGTTGTATTTGCTTGATATCGGTGTAAAACAATTTTATGCCCAAGGTGCTTGGCAAGCGTGGCATCTCAATGTGCTGTTCGCCATGTTACTGCTCGGTAGCATGACGCAATTGTTAGCACGTGGCGGTGCCGTGGGTCAGTTTGGTGATTGGCTGTATAGCCGTATTCGTACTGAACGTCAGGCGCGTCTTGGGGTCGTATTTCTTGGTTGGTTAGTGTTTATCGATGGGATTTTCAGTTGTCTTGCTGTCGGCCATGTGTGTCAGCCGCTCAGCCAGCGTTATGGTATTCGCCATGAGCAGCTCGCCTATTTAGTTGATTCCAATGCTTCGCCTTTATGCGCGCTATTGCCTTTCTCCAGTTGGGGCCCTTATGTGATGGCGCTTATCGCGGGGATCAGCTTTTTGCCCGTGTCGCCGCTGGAAGCCTTTATTGAGGTGGCCTTATTTAACTTTTACGCCATAGTGACCTTAGGCTTGTCCGTACTCGTCGCTTGGTATGGCGTAGGTTTTCACTCTTTTGTTGCTGTTACTGCTGTGGAATCCTCCAATACGGTCGAGGTTAAGGGAAATCCTTGGCTGCTCGCAATCCCTATGCTGACTCTGCTGTCTGCTTCAGTGGGATTAACTTTGTGGTCTGGGGCTCAGCAGGTCTCTTCTTGGGATGTGTCACTTTGGCTTGCTAAGGCTGATATTGGCGCTTCTATGCGCGATGCTTGTTTGTTGGCAACCTTAGTCACTCTTGCCATGTTAGGCTTGTCTGGGCGACGTTTAACGGCGTTAGTGGGGGATTTGAGCCACGGAGTTCGCATGATCGCCTTCGCCATTGCGATTTTACTCTGCACTTGGATGATTGGCGCTGTGCTCCAAGATCTTGGCGTCGCTAAATTGTTGGCTGCTTGGGCTAAGGCTTATCTTTCTCCGCACCTGCTGGTAGCGGGAATGTTTTTACTCTGCGCGATAATGGCTTTTGCGACGGGTTCAAGCTGGGGAACATTTGCAATTATGATCCCTATTGGCGCAGAGATTGCCCATAACTTGGATCCTCATTTGTTGTTACCTGTACTGAGCGCTGTGATGGCGGGGTCGGTTTTTGGCGACCACTGCTCGCCCATTTCAGATACCAGCGTGCTAAGTGCGACCAGCTCAGGTTGCGATCCCCATGACCATGTGGTGACTCAGTTGCCCTTTGCTTTGATCGCGGCATGTGCAGCCTTAGTCGGATTTCAATTAGTCAATTTAGCCGTGGCGACGCCGTTAGTGTGGCTGGCCGTGGTGAGCTGTAGCCTAGGATTATTTGCCTTGATGGCACGTTTTTATTCACCTTTGCCCAGATTCGTGGCGCAGACATAAAGCCTGTTTATCGTTAAAATAGCCGATTCGGTTCTTGCTGAGCCATTTATTTAAGTGCATCTGATTTAAGAGATTATCAATATGAGTATTACCCGTTTAGATGTAGGTACCCGCATGAGCAGTATAGTGATCCACCAAGGTACTGTGTATCTGTGTGGTCAAGTGGCGAAGGACAAGTGTCAAGGCATCACCGAGCAAACTGTCACTATGCTTGAGGAGGTCGATACCTTGTTAGCGCAGGCGGGGAGTTCGCGTGAGCATTTACTGTCAGTGACTATTTATCTGAAAGATATGGGTGATTATGATGCGATGAATGCGGTATGGGATGCTTGGATGCCTAAAGGCCATGCGCCAGCCCGCGCTTGTGTGCAAGCCGCTATTGCCGAGCCAGAATATTTGGTTGAAGTCTCTGTGATTGCGGCGGTTGCGGTTTAAGCGCTAAGCTATTTTTCGTCCAGTTAAGAAGCCTGTTTCGATCCCTATTTTGAATCCTGTCACCGAGTGTCATGACTCGGTGAAGTTTTTCCGCAATACACCTCGCTAACTAAACCTGTATTGTTCAGCAGGTCCACTCTCTTCTAACAAAACCCTTTAGCTTTAACCTAATAAGTATTCCATTAAATGTGCAGGGACAAGCGGCGGATGATCCCCATATTGTTCTGAGAGTGCGCTGGCGATAGTCTCAATATCTTGTTGGGCTAGGCCTTGTTCGATAATGGCAAACGCCCAAGGAGCCTCGGTTTTGAGTTTGAGGAAATAAGGCGTTTCGACAAATTGTGCGAGTGAGTAAGCGGAGCCTCCTAAACCATGCCCCCAACCTTCACTGACCTGAAAGGGTCTATCCAGATGTGCCATATCAAACTCAATGAGATGGGGGTATTGGCCGTTATGCCCACCGATCCAATGACCGATTTCAACCGATAAAATCATAGTTGCCATGTTATATCCTTTGCTAGGGTTGCTTGGCCGCAATGAGTACTCGGCTAAATTCAGCATTAGGCTCGAGGGGGGTGATGGCGGCGATATGGTCGAGTCTAAGGGATTGTTTAGTTTGTTGCAGTTGGATGATAAGCCACTCAGTTTTGTCGGCTCTTGTCTGCGTGGTGATAGCTTTACCTTGGCACTGGGTGCCATCAATAAGCTCAATGTTGAGTTGATAATCACGCAGACAGGCGAGTTCGAGATAGTCGTAGTGGGCGCAGGGGATCATTTTATAATCTGACATTGAATCATCTCATTGGGAGTTCGACCCTATTGTGGCAAAAATACTTGCCATTGGCATTAGGTGTGACCCAATGCGGATTGTTTTATCCTGTCTCTGAGGCCGTGTGAAAAGTTGAACCAAGCGTGTTAGCGAGTTTTTTATTTGCTTAGACCTTTAGATATGCGCGCCCCTCTTGACTTTATTCCTGTCGCTCCCTAGTCTGCTTGTTCAGTAATCAAGGTGGTATGCGATGGAAATAACTTACAATTTAAAACCTGCGTCCGAGCGCCGTACTGAGCAATTCAAGCCCGAGGGGAATGTGGGCTTTGGTAGCCTCAGAACCGATCATATGTTTTTGATGGATTATCATGATGGACAATGGTGCGATCCGCGCATCGTTCCTTATGGACCATTTGAAATGGCTCCGGGTGCAATGGCGTTGCATTATGGCCAGTCGATCTTCGAAGGCGCTAAAGCCTTTATGCATGAAGACGGCGAGATTTATACTTTCCGTATTAATAAGAATGCCGAGCGGATGAATCGCTCCGCCGATATCGTCTGTATTCCTAATATCGATGAACAAATGCAGATGGATGCGATCAATGCGTTGATCGATGTCGATCGCCTCTGGTTCCCGATGCAAGAAGGCGCGTGTCTGTATATTCGTCCCTTTATTTTTGCGACCGAAGACCGCCTCTCTGTGAGCCCAAGTTCGCGTTATACCTTCTGTGTGGTGTTAAGCCCAAGTGGCGCTTATTACGCGGCTGGCGTGAACAAAGGTATACGCTTGCTGATCAGCAAAACTTTCCATCGTGCTGTATCGGGTGGCACTGGCGCCTCAAAAGCCGCGGGTAACTATGCGGCTTCGTTGCGTGCGGGTAAAGCTGCGGCAGCCTTTGGTGCATCGCAAGTGTTATATCTCGATTCGACCAATCAACAGATTGAAGAAGCGGGCGCGATGAACCATTTCCACATTCTGAAAGATGGCACTGTGATTATTCCAACCTTCACAGATACTATTTTGAAGTCGATCACCTCGCAATCCATTATGGAATTGGGTGAGATGCTCGGTTGTGAAGTGCGCCAAGAGACTGTCATGCTTGATAAATTTATCGCTGATATTAAATCTGGTGAAATTATTGAGGCGGGTGGTTTTGGGACGGCGGCCGTGGTTTCTGCTGTAGGCTCCTACATTTTTGAAGATGGCCATGTTGTCACTGTCGGTAATGGTGAAGTGGGCGAGCATGTTCAGCGCATCTATAAACTGTATACCGAAATCCAAAAGGGCCATATTAAAGGTCCTGAAGGTTGGGTTAAGCGTGTTGAACGTTTAGCAAAGTAAGGAATTTGTGGTGATGTTTAAAGGCTCCTAGGAGCCTTTTTTATTGGCTGAATTTTGCGATGACATTTGTAGACTTCGCCTTAAATCAAAGTGGCTGTGGCTTAGATTGATTTTTGAGTAAGGTTAAACAATCTTCGGCATTTAAGGGTTTACTCAGTAAAAAACCTTGTACTTGATCGCAACCCTGCATCGCCAAGAAGTTGAGCTGTTCTTGGGTCTCTACGCCTTCGGCGACGACATTCAGTTCTAAGCTGTGAGCGAGGGCAATAATGGCGCTGGTGATGGCGGCATCGTCGGGATCGTTGGTGATGTCTCTGACAAATTCTCGATCGATTTTGAGTGTGTCTATCGGGAAGCGTTTGAGATAGCTTAGGCTCGAATAACCCGTACCAAAATCATCCACGGCTATGGTCAATCCTAGGGCCTTGAGTTTAGATAGGATGCTGACCGACTCCTGCGGATTGCCCATGATCATTGATTCAGTAAGCTCAAGCTCAAGGGATTGAGCCGGGAGACCTGATACGGCTAAAGCGACTTCGATGGTGGAGATAATGTCCGCCTTCAGTTGGCGAGCCGATAGGTTGATGGCAATAGTGATCCCGTTAAATCCTAGGCTATTCCATTCGGCTAATTGCTGGCAGGCGTGGTTGATCACCCAGTGGCCAATTTGAGTGATGATACCCGTTTCTTCCGCGAGTGGAATAAATTCCACAGGTGAAATAGGACCAAGTTCAGTGTGATACCAACGTAAAAGTGCTTCCAGTCCTGTGAGTGAACCATCTCGTAAACAGAATTTAGGTTGATAAACCAAGCTTAGTTCTTTGCGTTGGATAGCTTCCTTTAAACCACTTTCGAGTTGTACATGACGGGTGGCGATTTCATTCAACTTAGAGGTATAAAACTGAAAGTTATTTCGACCTGATGATTTTGCGTGGTACATGGCGGTATCGGCAAATTTAATCAGTGAGTCGGCATTGTCCGCATCGTTAGGGTATAAGCTGATACCTATTGAGGTCGAAATGGTCAGCGTTTTATCGTCCAATAGGAAGGGCGTTTGGAATGCTCTGAGTACTTTTTCTGAGATCAGGGTTGCGGCTTTTGTTTTCGCAACACCTTCTAAAATAATAGTAAATTCATCGCCACCTAAGCGTGCGACAGTATCGCCATCACGCACTGCATTTTGCAGTCGTCTTGCCACGGCTTTCAGTAACAAATCCCCGACATGATGACCCATAGAGTCGTTGATATGTTTAAAGCGGTCGAGGTCTAAGAACAGTAAGGCAACGATATTATTCGCTCTGTGCGCTTGAGTAATCGCGTGATTGAGCCTGTCTTGAAATAAGGTTCGGTTCGGTAAGCCAGTTAATGTGTCGAAGCTGGCGAGGAAACGCAGATCTTCTTCGGCTTTTTTCCGCTCTGTGATGTCGGTAAATACTGCAACGAAGTGACTGGTTTCGCCTTTGATATCGATCACTTGGTTGATTTCAAGCCAGACTAAAATGGCCTGACGTTGTTTATTGCGGATCCACAGTTCTCCGACCCAATGTTTGTGACGCAGTAGCTGTTGTTCAATTGTATTGAACAACTCTCGCTGTTGGCGACTAAAGGCTAAGTGAATGAAATGCTTGTCGGTTATTTGGCGTTCTGTGTACCCTGTAATGGCACAAAATGCTGGGTTGACCGAACGAATTCGATAATTTAATCCTCCCACTACAACGGCTTCGTTCATACTGTTAAGCACTTGTGATGACAGTACCAACTCGTTTTCAATCAGTTTGCGCGAGGTAATGTTACGGTTGGTCCCTGTCATGCGGATCGGATTATCTAGGCTATCTTTTTCCACCACTTTACCGCGGTCTAAAATCCATACCCAATTACCGGGGGAGCGTTCGACTCGGTACTCTGCTTCGAAGAAAGGCGAACGACCTTGAAGGTGTTCGTTAAGCTCAAATTTGAATCTTTCTCTATCCTCTGAGTGCATGCTCTCATGGGCTATATTGCTGCTATTCCAATGGGGGACTGAAGAATCCATATTGGTACGATAGACTCGATTTTCTGGTATGTTCCAGTCCCACATGCCATCGCCAGAGGCCCAAAGTGCAAGTTTGAGTCGCTCCTCTGAGGCGCGGATACTGGTTTCAAATTCGCGCTGTTGCTGGCGTTTTCTTTTACGCCAGATAATGATCCAAGCCAACAGCCATAGAGAGAGCAAGCTATAGAGGGCGTAGGCGAACTGAGTTCGATAGAAGGGCGCTTGTACATGAAGATCGACAGAAAGGGCGTAGTCACCTTGAGAGTTGTATTGCAGCCCATGGCGAACATGCAGTTGGTAGTGACCAGGATTAATATTGGTAAAGGTAATTTCATTACCTGTGGGGAGCTCATGCCACTCGTTATCAAATCCCTCAAGAAAATAGCTGAAGCGGTTTTTACCCGTATAGCTGAAATCCAATGAGGTCACCTCAAAACTGATCAGCTGATCGCTATAGTCCATTACTATGCTAGGTGGATGGCTCAAATCGAGAATAGTGTGCCCTTTACCCGCAATACTATAGCCAGTGAGTGCGACTTTAACATCGGGTCGTTGATCTGGAATTGACTTTGGATTGAAACGATTTATGCCATTAATGCCACCAAACCAGAGATCGCCATCGCTGTCTTCAAGTTTTACGCCACCGTTAAACTCCAGTGCTTGTAGCCCTTCTTGCTCATTAAATATGATGACACGATTGGTTTTGGGGTTTAGTTTTCCTATCCCCGCATTACTACTAAACCAAATGTTGTGTTCTTGATCCTCGAGTAAGGCATAGATGGTATCACTTGGTAATCCCTGATTGCGGGTATAGTGGCTAAAACCTGCATCAGTCTCTTGGGACGGTAACTTGCTGATCCCACCATGGGTGGCAAACCATACCTCGCCCGATTTTGTGACTAAAATATCGCGGACGCGGTTGTTGATCAGGCTGTTTTTGTCTGAGGATTGATGGAAGTAGGATTTACCTGTGCCTGTTTTCATATCCAGTTTAAGTAGGCCATCGAGAGTACCTATCCATAGCGTGTCTTTGTGTGTTCTGAGGATTAAAAACTGGTTTTGTGCTGGATAGAAATTATCAATATGTGCCAATGAGATAAAAGTAAATTCATCGGTATCTATCGCCTTACGGTAGAGGGCATTGGTTGTTGCCACCCAGAGGCGACCTTGCTCATCAATATCTAAACTACGGATATAATTGGTTTCTGAACCTTGATCAGTGCGTTCTGTCACCTTGAGTAACTGGAAGTGGCCATCTAGCGCCAGTCGACCTAACCCATAGTTAGTGGCAAACCAAAGCACGCCATTTTTGTCTTGGTCTATATCTCGCAGGATAAGATTCAAGTTGCGTTGATGCATCCCTAAGGCGTTAGCAAAGAGCTCCGTGTAGTGTTCATATTTTCCATTGGCCAACATGCGTTTCAGCCCAGCACCTTCGGTGCCTATCCATAGCGCATTATCTTGGCTGCGGAACAAGGTGCGAATGTTGTTACTTTGTTGCGACAGGTTAGGGGTGGATTCGTAAATATGCTGAAAATACTGACGACGGGTATTAATTTTATCTAGACCAGAATAACTGGCACCTAACCATAAATTGCCAAAGGGATCTTGCAGTAAGCTCAGTATGTTATTTTCACTAATACTGTTGGTACGCTTAGGATCATACCTGTGGTAGGTCGCAGTAAATGCCTTATCGTTTCTCTCGAGTTGAATAAGACCAGCTTCTGGCCCAACAACCCAAAAGTCACCCTGCTCAGTTTGGATAAAATCTTTAATGTAAGGCACATTATCGTCTGTCTGCCAGAGGATTTCGCCCTGTTGTGAGGCCAAGTTGTAATGCCATAATTGCTCTCCCAGAGCTAAAGTGATCGCATTAGCGGAATGTGCCCTAATTTGATGTGCAGTGAGATTCTGCGGGACATTTAAGCGAGTGATAGTATTGGCACTGACAGCAAAGGTGCCGCTATCTTGTGTTCCTGCCAGCAGATAAGTGTCTTCAACATTGGCTAAGCTGGTGATGTGGGGTTGAACACTATTACCTAAGTTCACTTGGGTAATGCGTTTGGTTTTGGTCGATAGGGAAAATAGTCCTGCTTTAGTACCAATCCAGAGTGTATTGCCTACAACGCTGAGTTTGGTTGTGCGCGGATCGGTAAGCCCTTGTTCTTGGCCAAAGTGTTCAAAGGTCCCTGTGCTCAAATCGAGTCGATTTACCCCTTGGCTGAAAGTCGAAACCCAGATATTACCTTCTGAGTCTTGAATAATGTCAGATACATAGCTCTCAGAAATACTCCTCGGATCATTGGGTGAATGGGGGAAAATATTGAAGCTGTGACCGTTATAAGCATGCAAACCATCTTGAGTGCCAATCCATAACATACCTGCATTGTCCATAAACAGGCTAGTAATCGTATTTTGGGTAAGGCCATCTTCACTGCGAATATGTTCAAATTTGAGCTGTGTAGAAGCCGCGCTCAATGGTTGAGCTAATCCATTGCACGAGATCCCCCACAAACTTAGGATAAAAAGCGTACTAAACATTAGCTTGTGGATTAGTTGACTCAAATTTTCCCCTACCAAAAACGGACCCATCCTGATTAGGTTTCTATTTAGTTTAGTTCTTAGCCTAGACCTTACATGCCATTTTGCTGTAAAAATGCGACTTAAATTGCTGACTTGGTTTAAAAATAACCAAAATCGATGGGCGCGATTCTGTAATAGATCATGCAATATATTAACTGTACCGTTTTACTGCCAATATTCTTTTTATGACGAGTTTGTATTCTGGCGTTTTTGCTAAAGGATCTTAGCATTGTTTCAGGTATGTCAACATATCATGCTAAGACAAATACGGGCGAAGCAGATTAAAATGATGGGCGAGAATAGAAAAAAGACCTTGCCGGAAGGGGGAGAAGCAAGGTCTTTGGTTGAACTGTTTTACTTAGATAAATTTACGCAGCGGGCACCCGCACAAAACCTTCCATTAGTACCCGGGCGCTGCGGCTCATAATGGCTTTGACGACTGTCCATTCACCATTCACTAAGTTTGCCTCGGCGCCAACGCGCAAGGTGCCAGAGGGATGGCCGAAACGTACAGCATCTATCGTTTTGTGAGTGTCTCCACCGCTTGCGGCTAAGTTGACTAAAGTGCCGGGAATTGCCGCCGCCGTACCAATCGCAACGGCAGCCGTGCCCATCATAGCGTGGTGCAGTTTGCCCATCGACAAGGCGCGTACCAGTAGGTCAATTTCATCTGCATTGACGGTTTTACCGCTCGATGACACATAGGCTTTAGGTTTAGCGACAAAGGCGATCTTAGGCGTGTGTTGGCGTGCAACTGCTTCATCAATATGCGAAATCAAGCCCATACGCACGGCGCCATAGGCGCGAATGGTTTCAAATTTGGCAAGGGCGGCATTGTCGCTATTAATATCATCCTGTAGCTCAGTGCCTGTGTAGCCTAAGTCTTCTGCGTTGATAAAAATGGTGGGAATGCCAGCGTTGATCATAGTAGCGTTAAAGCTGCCAATGCCCGGCACTTCTAGCACATCGACAACATTACCCGTAGGGAACATGCTGCCACCGCCGCCATCCTCGTCCGCAGCCGGGTTCATAAATTCGATTTGCACTTCGGCGGCGGGAAAGGTCACACCATCGAGCTCAAAATCACCGGTTTCTTGCACTTCACCCTGGGTGATTGGCACATGGGCGATAATCGTTTTGCCTATGTTGGCTTGCCATATTCGGACTGTGCAGACGCCATTGTGTGGAATACGGGCCGTATCAATTAAGCCATTGCTGATGGCAAAGGCACCGACAGCAGCGGTTAAGTTGCCACAGTTACCGCTCCAATCGACAAAAGGTTTATCGATGGCCACTTGGCCGAAGAGGTAATCGACATCGTGATCGGTTTGGGTGCTAGGGGAGAGGATTACAGTTTTGCTGGTGCTCGAGGTTGCTCCGCCCATGCCATCGATTTGTTTACCGTAAGCGTCTGGGCTGCCTATCACTCGCAGTAACAAGGCATCACGGGCGGCACCTGCAACTTGTGCGGCCTTAGGTAAATCCTGCAGACGGAAAAACACGCCCTTGCTGGTGCCGCCGCGCATATAAGTCGCGGCGACTTTGATTTGTGGCGCGTGGATTGTTGAAGCATTCATTCATTAACTCCAAAAGGACTCCCAATGGAGTCCAAATGAGCGCCAGTAACTTAATGGTGAAGTCGCTGGCGCTCGGTTTCGCTAGCTGATATTTAAGAGTCGTCTCTAACCAGACACGGGCGTCGATTCAAATCTCGACTCAAGCCTGATTTGATTCAAGAAAGTCCTGTGCGAAGCGTTGCAATACGCCGCCCGCCTCGTAGATAGACACTTCTTCGGCGGTATCGAGACGACAGGTCACTGGCACTTCGATGCGCTCACCGTTTTTACGGGTGATGACGACAGTCAAATCCGCTCTTGGCGCTGGCGTGCCGAGGACATCGAACACTTCTGTGCCATCTATTCCATAAGTTGCACGATTGTCGCCCGCTTTAAATTCCAGTGGCAACACGCCCATACCGACTAAGTTAGTGCGATGAATACGCTCGAAACCTTCGGCAACAATGGCCTCAACCCCTGCTAAACGCACGCCTTTGGCAGCCCAGTCGCGGGACGAACCTTGGCCGTAATCTGCGCCCGCTATGATGATCAGCGGTTGCTTACGTTCCATATAGGTTTCAATCGCTTCCCACATACGGGTCACTTGACCTTCTGGCTCGATACGCGTCAGTGAGCCTTGTTGCACTTTGCCGTCAACGATTGCCATTTCGTTTTTAAGCTTAGGATTGGCAAAGGTTGCGCGTTGGGCGGTTAAGTGATCGCCCCTGTGGGTGGCGTAGGAGTTAAAGTCTTCCTCCGGCAAGCCCATTTTGTGCAGATATTCGCCCGCGGCGCTGTCCATCATAATGGCGTTAGAAGGCGATAAATGGTCTGTGGTGATGTTGTCACCCAGCACCGCCAGTGGTCGCATACCCTTGAGTGCGCGTTCACCCGCCAATGCGCCTTCCCAGTAAGGTGGGCGACGAATATAAGTAGATTGCGGGCGCCAATCGTACAGCGGGCTGATTTTTTCGCCATAATCGACGGCTAAATCGAACATGGGTTCGTACACTTTACGGAACTGCTCAGGTTTAACACTTTTGGCAATCACGGCATCGATTTCTTCATCCGATGGCCAAATGTCGATAAGTTTGACGGGGTTGCCGTCTTTATCTAATCCCAGCACATCCTTTTCAATATCGAAACGTATGGTGCCTGCAATCGCGTAGGCGACGACCAATGGCGGCGATGCTAAGAAAGCTTGTTTAGCATAGGGGTGAATACGGCCATCAAAGTTTCGGTTACCCGATAACACAGCGGTGGCGTACAAGTCGCGGTCGATCACTTCTTTTTGAATCACAGGATCCAGCGCGCCGCTCATGCCGTTACACGTCGTGCAGGCAAACCCAACAATGCCAAAACCGAGTTGTTCAAGCTCAGGTAATAGCTTGGCTTCTTCTAAATATAATTGCACCGCTTTAGAGCCGGGGGCGAGTGAGGTTTTGACCCAAGGTTTGCGGCTTAAGCCTTTAGCGTTGGCGTTGCGGGCAATGAGACCTGCGGCAATCACGTTGCGCGGGTTACTGGTGTTAGTGCAGCTGGTAATCGCCGCGATAATCACAGCACCATCGGGCATTAAGCCGGGTTCGTTTTCGACTACGCCACTAATACCACGTGCCGCGAGTTCTGATGTTGGCACCCGCGCATGTGGGTTTGATGGCCCTGCAATGGTGCGCACCACAGAGGATAAATCAAAACGCAGTACGCGTGGATAGTGCACTTCGGTCAAGCTGTCGGCCCACAAACCTGCGGTTTTGGCATAGGTTTCAACCAGTTTAACTTGCTCGGCTTCGCGGCCCGTTAAGGTCAAATAATCTAAGGTTTGCTGGTCGATGTAGAACATGGCCGCAGTAGCGCCAAACTCAGGTGTCATGTTCGAAATCGTGGCGCGATCGCCTAATGTCAGTGCCGCTGCGCCTTCGCCGAAGAACTCTAAGTAGGATGAGACGACTTTTTGTGCGCGTAGAAACTCGGTCAAGGCTAATACGATATCGGTAGCCGTAATGCCTGGCTGTGGTCTGCCCGTGAGCTCGACACCGATAATGTCCGGTAGACGCATATAGGATGCGCGCCCTAGCATCACGCTTTCGGCTTCTAAGCCGCCGACACCTATGGCGATAACGCCGAGCGCATCAACGTGCGGCGTGTGGCTATCGGTGCCGACTAAGGTATCGGGGAAGGCCACGCCATCGCGTGAATGCACCACAGGCGACATACGCTCTAAGTTAATTTGGTGCATGATGCCGTTACCCTGAGGGATAACATCAATGTTTTTAAATGCTTTTTGCGTCCAATTAATAAAGTGGAATCTGTCTTCGTTGCGTCTGTCTTCGATGGCGCGGTTTTTGGCGAAGGCGTCTTTATCGAAGCCTCCAAATTCGACAGCGAGTGAGTGATCCACAATCAGCTGGGTTGGCACAACTGGGTTCACTTTGGCCGGATCGCCACCCTTAGCGGCAATAGCGTCACGCAGACCCGCAAGGTCAACTAAGGCGGTTTGTCCCAAAATATCATGGCACACCACGCGGGCAGGAAACCAAGGGAAATCCAGTTCTTGCTTAGATTCGATAATCTGTTTTAGCGAGTCGGTCAAAACGGCCGGATCGCAGCGACGGACTAAGTTTTCAGCTAAAACGCGCGAGGTGTAAGGTAGCTTGGCATACGAGCCAGCTTGAATGGCTTCTACGGCTTCGCGGGTATCGAAGTAATCGAGTTGAGTGCCGGGTAAGGGCTTGCGATATTGGGTATTCATAGCAGTGCTCATAACATCATCCACACATGGAACGCTAAAGTAGAATTGACGCACACTTTCTAGGCGCATGCGTCAGTTCCATTTGTTAAAGATTAACGGTTGGCAATCGGTACCACTTTGCGCGGCGCAACGCCCACATAATCGGCACTCGGGCGGATGATGCGGTTGTTAGAGCGTTGCTCCATCACATGCGCCGCCCAGCCAGTGACGCGTGAACACACGAAGATTGGCGTAAACAACTTAGTCGGAATATCCATGTAGTGGTAAGCGCTGGCGTGGAAAAAATCTGCATTACAGAAGAGTTTTTTCTGTTCCCACATCAGGGCTTCACAGGCAACTGATACGCGGTATAGACGGTCGTCACCGTTGGCAGCCGCCAGTTTTTCTGACCATTCTTTGATGATGGCGTTACGTGGATCGCTGTCGCGGTAAATCGCGTGGCCGAAGCCCATGATCTTATCTTTACGCTCGAGTTTGCCCATTAAGATGTCGCGCGCATCGGCTTCATCTTTCATATCTTGAATGAGTTCCATCGCCGCTTCGTTCGCGCCGCCATGCAGTGGACCGCGCAGTGAACCAATCGCCCCAGTGACGCACGAATGCATATCTGACAGGGTGGAAGCACAGACGCGAGCGGTAAAGGTTGATGCGTTAAATTCATGTTCTGCATAAAGAATTAACGATACGTCCATCACTTTAGCATGCAGTGCCGACGGCGCTTTACCATGTAACAAGTGCAGGAAGTGTGCGCCAATTTGATCGTCATCGGTTTCAGTATCAATACGCACGCCATCGTGGCTAAAGCGATACCAGTAACAGATAATCGATGGGAAGGCGGCTAATAGGCGATCGGTAATTTCACTCTGTTCGCTAAAGCTGTGCTCGGCTTCTAAGTTGCCTAGCATAGAGCAGCCAGTACGCATCACATCCATAGGATGAGTGTCGGCTGGAATGCGCTCTAATACTTCTTTTAATGCTTGTGGCAGACCGCGAAGTCCTTTGAGTTTGGTTTTGTAGGCATCAAGCTGGGCTTGAGTGGGCAGCTCGCCGTAAAGAATCAGGTAGGCGACTTCTTCGAAGGTGGCATTTTCACCGAGATCTTTCACATCATAACCGCGGTACGTTAGGCCCGAGCCTGACACGCCCACTGTGCTCAATGCTGTTTCGCCTGCGCTCTGGCCACGTAATCCTGCACCGCTTAACTTTTTACCTTCTGACATAATGTAATCCTTCCGTTAACGCTATTTGATTATTGCCAGCGCCGAGCACTGGCGTTTATTGGTTAAGGCTGCTGATGTAGGGCGCAGCTTGTCGGTTATTTATCTTGGCTAAACAGTTGATCTAACTTGTCTTCAAAGGCGTGGTAGCCCAAGTACTTATACAAGTCTTTACGGGTCTGCATAGTGTCTAGCACGTTGCGTTGATGACCATCATTCATTAGCGCTTGCATGACGTTCAGTGCCGCTTGGTTGGCTGCACGGAAAGTACCGAGTGGATAGAGCACCATGTCGGCACCCGCCTCGGCGAGTTCTTCTTTATTGAACAATTGGGTTTGACCAAATTCAGTCATGTTGGCCAAAATCGGTGCTTTAACTTGAGCCTTGAAGTGGCGATATTGGTCTAGCTCAGTTAAGGCTTCGGCGAAGATCATGTCGGCACCTGCGGCGATATAGGCTTGCGCACGTTCAATACCCGCTTCTAAACCTTCCACGGCAACCGCATCGGTACGCGCCATGATCACAAAGTTAGGATCGGTACGGGCATCGACGGCCGCTTTAATGCGATCGACCATTTCTTCAATGCTCACGACCGCTTTGTTAGGTCTATGGCCGCAACGCTTTTGCGACACTTGGTCTTCCATGTGCACTGCAGCGACGCCGATTTTTTCGAATTCTTTGATGGTGCGAGCAATGTTGAATGCGCCGCCCCAGCCAGTATCGATATCGACCAGTAAAGGCACTTGCGTGGCAGAGGTGATACGGCCGGCATCAATCAGCACGTCATTCATTGAGGTCATGCCCAAGTCAGGCAAACCGTAGGAAGCATTGGCAACGCCAGCGCCCGAAAGATACAAGGCTTGGAAGCCAGTTTGCTCTGCCATTAAGGCAAAATAGGCATTGGTGGTGCCAACGATTTGTAACGGTTTGGCCTTAGCAAGAGCTTGGCGAAAACGTAATCCTGCGCTTTGGGTCATGGTTTTATCCTTTTCCATTTTATGGGAAGTGGGCATATTGAGCCGTAAGAACTTAGCTAATGTTGGCTAAGGTTTCTTTTGCGGCTGCATTGGCTTGCAATTCAATTAAGCGTAATTCGGTATTTTTACGCCCCTGTTCGATATGGCGGCGCATCAGCAAACTGGCCAACTCACCATCGCGCTGGGCAATGGCTTCGACTATGCGTCTGTGTTCGGCAATCGCTTTCACTGGGCGATTTTTATTGGTGCACTGGTAGCGGTACATACGTAGCAGGTGATACAGGCCGCCGACTAAGGTTTCCTGCAGATGCTTGTTACCGCTGGCTTGAATAATTTGGTAGTGGAAGTCGACATCGCCTTCCTCTTGGAAGTAAGTATCGCCCTTGGCGAGCGCCGCTTCTTGCGTTGCGAGCAGATCTTCTAATTTGGCTAATTGTTCTGGGGTAATACGGCTGGCGGCGAGTTCGCAGGCCATGCCTTCAAGCACGCTACGTAGTTGATATAAATCGTTAAGTTCACTCACTGTTAGCTGGGCGACGCGGGCACCAACATGGGGCGCACGCACCACTAAACGTTGTCTTTCTAAGGTTTGCAGTGCTTCGCGGGTCGGGCCGCGGCTGATGCCGTATTTTTCGGCCAGTGCTTGCTCGTTAATCTTGCTGCCTGCAGGCAGTTCGCCCTTGATGATGCTGGTTTGGATCTGCACCAAAATTTGATCGGCTAATGTGGTCGACGTCTTATCTGCCGAGGTCGATTTGACCTTGTGCAGGTGGGGAACTTGAGTGTCATCAGAAACGAACGTCGTGTCTTGCTTCAACATAGAACGCATCACTATTAATAGGATTGTCGACAATGGGTAAAAAATAGCCCTCCCTTGGTGGATTGTCAACAATGTGTTTACTTAGACGTAAGTCTATATTTCAATGAATTTCTATTTTTATTATTGATTTTTATCATTTTATTTTAATTATCTCGTTGTTAATATTTTATGTTATGAATATTTAAATATTAAATTGTCAACAATGGCGTGGTTTTAACCTTCCAACCTCGTTGCGGATGTTGATGGTTTTGGGGGAAATCGTCCAAATGCATTTGGCATGTTTATCCTTCGCGTTATGCTATGGGCGGAATGAGACATTTGGGGATGACAGTGGAAAAAGTGTTAGTGAGCAGTTGTTTACTCGGACAAGCGGTGCGCTACGACGGTGGCCATAACTTGATGGAGAGCGAGCTGGTGCAAACGTGGCTCGAACAAGGGCGGATTGTGGCGATTTGTCCCGAATGTGCAGGCGGTTTGCCAACACCTAGACCGCCAGCGGAGCGGATTGGACAGCGCATCTTAACTGCCCAAGGTGAGGATGTGACCCACGCTTTTAGTCTGGGAGCCGATCTCGCGCTTAAGCTGGCGCAGCAACACGGGATTAAAGTGGCGATTTTAAAAGCCCGTAGTCCATCCTGTGGTAATAGGCAGATTTACGATGGTCAATTTGTAAAACAGTTAATTGCGGGACAAGGATTAACGGCTGAAAAACTCAGTGCCGCAGGAATAACCGTATTCAATGAATTGGAGTTATCCGCTGCAGCGGCATGCGTTGCTAAACTAGAGCAAAGCTAGAGACGAGCTAGCTTGCTTGAGTGTGATTTGGGCTGGTGGCCTTATTATTCACACTTTGGTGCGTTTGGAGTAAAGCATTAATTTGTTGATCTTTTTCCGCCCACACTTGGTTTAACCAGCGTTGGAATTCGACGCGGTACTCAGACTCAGAGAAATAACGTGCCGCATCGACCTGAGGCACGGGCAGGGCGTTAATTCGCACAATAATCTTACTGACCTTACCATTCATCACCCCAAACAGAATATCTTCAGGCGCATCTGGGTAGACGATTGTCATATCCAGCAGGTTAGTAAATTGTTCGCCCATGGCTGATAAGGTAAAGGCGATACCACCCGCTTTAGGACGTAACAAATGTTGATAAGGCGAGTTTTGGCGCTGATGTTTATCTTGGGTAAAACGGCTGCCTTCAACATAGTTAATGATTGACGTGGGCATATTGCTAAACTTGGCACAGGCGCGGCGTGTGGTCGCTAAATCTTTGCCCTTAAGCTTTGGATTCTTTTTGAGTTTTGCGGGGCTGGTTCTATTCATAAATGGCATATCCAGCGCCCAACATCCTAGGCCCATGATGGGCACATAGATGAGTTCTTTTTTGAGGAAGAACTTCAGCATGGGAATGTGGTTACGTAACACGTAAGTTTGCGCGGCGATATCGAATCCACTGAGGTGGTTGCTGATCAGTAAATACCAGCTGTTTTTATCGAGTCCTTCGAGCCCTTTGACATCCCACTCAATTTTAGCGATCAAATACAAGATGCCACCGTTGCAGCAGGCCCAAGCCCACATAAAACGGTTCATGACCGCAGTCACCGCATTGCGCGCACCTTGCGCTGGCATCACAAGTTTCACTAATCCGCCAATGCTGATAAGCGAGCCCCAAATGGCGGTATTAATGATCAGCAAGCTTAAGCTCAGCATAAACAACACTGAACCAGGCAGGAAATTCAACATAGTGGCGTTACCTTTATTCTTTATTCGCTTGGCTAGCGAGTTGGCTTAACACTTGATCCTTAGTGAGCCAGAGTTGATTCAGTTGTTCTTGGAAGCCAATTTTAAAATCGCGGTCATTCATATAATCGCCGCGCATCGCAGGATCAATATCGGAGACCTTGATGTGTACTTTAACGCTTGGCAACTTGCCTGTCAGGTAGTCCCAATAGCTCGGCACTGCGTCTGGGTAGTAAATGGAGACATCGACTAGCTTGTGGATCTGTTCACCCATGGCTGATAGCGCGAAGGCCATACCGCCCGCTTTAGGTTTTAGCAAATGTTGGAACTGTGAGTTTTGTTTTTGATGCTTAGCCTTGCTGAAGCGCGTGCCTTCGACAAAGTTCATCACACTCACAGGCTTAGCCTTAAACTTAGCACAGGCTTTACGTGTAATTTCAATGTCTTTGCCCTTTAACTTAGGGTTCTTACGCAACTGTGCTGTGCTATAACGACGCATAAAAGGAAAATCGAGTGCCCACCAAGCTAGGCCTAATACAGGCACAAAAATCAGCTCTTGCTTGAGGAAAAACTTTAAGAAAGGGATTTTTCGGTTAAAAATCCGCTGCAGGATCAGGATATCGACCCAAGACTGGTGGTTGGCAATCACCATATACCACTCTTTAGTGGAAAAGTCGGTGTCACCACTCAGTTCTATTTTAACGGGATGCAAGCAACGCTCAATCACGCCATTGACGCTGATCCAAGCACTGGCACAAAAGTCGAGCACATGACTAGTCGCAGTCCTTAATGGACTGATAGGTATCAGTTTTATAAAACTGATTAACACGATTGGGATAGTCCAAAAGACGGTATTTATAACGTAACCTAAAAATGCAATACAGCCTTTTATCTGTGAAAACAGCATTCCCATCCGAGCCCCCTGACAAAAATTGGAGGCCTATGTTACTCGGTGTAGGCGTTTGGCTCAATCTTAGGCACTGCTGGTCGGTGCATTTGTTCATCTTCACTGTAAAGCTGCTGACTCAATATTGCTGGGATAGTCGTGCCAGCAACCTATCCATAGCACGATAACCCAGTGCTTGGGCAAGATGGCGGCGTTCGGTGTTAGGTGCTTGTTCAAGATCGGCGATAGTGCGGGCGACTCTTTGTATACGATGAAAACTGCGAACAGATAGGCCAAGCTTCACCACGCTTTGCTCCAAAAACACTAAATCAGCATCACTGAGTCCGCTGAAGCGTTTCAATTGTTTCCCTGTAAGTTCGCTATTGAGCACACCAGCACGGGCAAGTTGTAGTTCACGTGCTAGCTTCACTCGTTTGGCGATATCTTGGCTGGTTTCTGTCTGCGGCGCGGCTTGAGTCAAGGTGCCCGCGGGAAGTTTGGGCACATCTATGGTCAAGTCGAAACGATCGAGAAACGGACCTGAAAGCCGCGAAAGGTAACGTTGGATTTGTTCAGGGCTGGATCTATGATGGCTATCCAAGTCGCCACTAGGGCTAGGATTCATCGCTGCGATTAATTGGAATCGACTCAAAAATGTCAGCTTAGCGGCGGCGCGGGAAATCACCACTTCGCCGGTTTCCATCGGTTCACGCAGGCAATCTAAGACTTTACGAGGAAATTCAGCCACTTCATCCAAGAATAATACACCGCGATGGGCGAGGGAGATCTCCCCAGGTTTTGGGATACTGCCACCGCCAACGAGGGAAATCGAAGAACTCGTGTGGTGCGGCGCCCTAAATGGTCGCTGTAAAAAATGCTGCGGTTTAATGTCGAGCCCAGCAACGGAATGAATTGCCGCCACTTCTAACGCTTCCTCATAATTGAGTGCAGGCAATAGTGCCATCATGCGGCTGGCAAGCATGGTCTTGCCAGTACCCGGCGGGCCTAGCATCAAGAGGTTGTGGTTACCCGCAGCGGCAATTTCGAGAGCTTGCTTGGCCTGATATTGGCCAATCACATCGCTCAGGCAAGTATGAGACTCGGGTGTCTCTTGGCTTACCCATTCTAACTGTGGCGCCAGTGTGGGCAGTTGATTTTGCCCTTGTAAATACGCGGCTAGACTTTGCAGATGCGAACCAAACAACACATTGGGATAGCCGACTAGCTCGGCATCGTGGCGGTTATCTAGCGGTAAGACCAAGGTATGGTCTTGGCGCTTTGCAGCGATAATCGCGGGCAATAATCCTTGGCAGTAACGTATGTGCCCTGACAGTGCCAGCTCGCCGATAAACTCGATATTTTTTAAACTGTTAATGGGAATCTGTTCCGAAGCGGCCAATATGCCCACGGCGATGGGTAAGTCGTAGCGGCCACCTTGTTTAGGTAAATCAGCTGGCGCGAGATTGACTGTTATCCGCCGCATCGGAAACTCGAATCCCGCATTGATCAAGGCACTGCGTACTCGCTCACGGGCTTCTTTTACCGAAGCTTCGGGTAAGCCTACAAGATTAAATGCTGGTAAGCCGTTGCTGAGATGCACTTCAACTGTGACTTGTGGAGCTTCGACCCCACAACTGGCTCGGGTATTGACACAGGCTATCGCCATAAACAAATCCTTTTGTTGATCTTTTTCGCTGAATTTGAGTGTAGCAGTAATTAATGGGAGGGGTTTCCTATCGCCTAGGTCGTTGCCCTTCTCATTAGCAAGCCGTTGACTCCGGCTTTGCTAATCGTGTGATAGGCTTGGCAATTTGCCTTATTTGAAGATGGCAAATAGTTGATAGAAATGATAAAAAACAAACATTGGAGTCGTGAGGTAAATATGGATATGTTGTTAGCAGAAAATTCCCCCATTCGTCAGCAGCTGCTAGAGCAAAAGTTGGCGCAGTTTAAAGACCCGCATCTTGCCCATACGCTTTCGGCATTTATTCGAAGTAGTGTCGATCTCTATCCCTGTGCAATCGAAGATTATACTCAGTTAGGTAACAGCCGGCTGGGTGGATTGCCGGATTTGCCTGTCGGCATGGATTATCCGGTGACTTTGGTTGGACGGGAGGAGATGCTGGATGCTTACGCTGAGGAATTCGACCACACTCGCGAGTATATCGAGGAGCATTATTGTTGGTCGCAAGATTCGGATTGGGACGAGGCGGCACAAGCCTTCCGTGTGCCCATGCAATTTATCGCACAGCTCAACTGCAGCGACCTGAAGGCGTTTCAATCTTATTTGCCTCGAGAAGGGCGATTGTTGTTCTTTTTGGAGCGCTGGCGATTCTCAGAAATGCTTCGCGGCCATGTCTATTATGTCGCTGAGGATCAGCAACTGAACTCTGGGAAAGCGATTGCCGAGCTTAAGTTCGACGATGCGGTATGTGCAAACTATGAGTATGAGGCGGCTTATCAACTTAAGGGGATTGCCAGCATTAAGATGATAGCCACTGACATGATTAACAGTGACAACCCGCATTTATTGCGGTTAGCCAAGGCACGTTTACAAGCACTGCCAGAACCGCAACAAGCTATGGTGCTGGAGGCCCTAGAGGTTGCGGAAGATGAATTGGCACCAGAGTGGCAAGATCAGCTCTATTTCTTTGATCTGATGAAAATGAATAAGCATGGGTTAATTCCCGGGCAGATTTTCACTCAAGCGCAGTGGGCGGCACTACCTGAATGGCAGTCATCCAACCTGCAGGAATTGCTCGTTCCCGAGCAGCCGCTGCCCTATTTCGATGGGATAGCCAGCATTAATGGCCATGGTGATAGCCGCTATAAAGCACCCGAACTCCGCGCCGCAGCTGAATTAGGCGGCAATGCCGAAGATTATCTAGTACTGTTCAAAGTCGTCTACAGTGAGCATTCTATGCAATTGAATTTTATTATCCACCGGGACGATTTAACGTTAGGAAAATTCGATCGCATTTACTGCATTTATGATTATTAGTTCATTGAAAGGTTGGCTACAGCCAACCTTTTTGCTGGGCGATACGGGCTACACAGCAATAGGAGTACATCGAGACGATTGAAGGTGTATGTTGCGACCGATTAAAAGAAGAGTCACAAGCACAATTTAGTGCCTTTGAATGAATATGAGTTATAAAGGATTGATTCTGGGATAAATGATTACCACTGAATAGATTGAGTGCTTGATAGTTATATTTAATCATTTCAATCAGTTAATAGAGATTTGTCAACCTATGCCATTATATGAGGGCATCGTTGAGCAGTCTCATTTGGTTTACCCTCCACTGAAAATCATGGTTCCCCTCCCCACGACCTTGATTCAACTTGACCGCTAGGCTGCATTAACGTCTGAGTTCTAACTTGTATTCCTTTTAAGTCCCCGTCATTTTCTCCGTGGTTAGGTTGCAAGACTGACCATAAGGCCGCCACTTACCATCCCCATAAACATTCTGCTACTGAGCCACTCGAACTCCTTATACAGACAGGGTGTCGGAATAAATAGTCAGCATATAAAGTATACTTTGTATCATTTTGTGGTTTAATCGAAACATCTGCTGCCGATTTTAGCAACATTTTGGGCGGCGATGCGGTAACAAGGTTGTGAATCGATAATAATAAAGTGACCTCTTGTGAAGGATGACATTTGAGGGAACATGGTCGAGGAGAACTCGCCTATGCGTTCGTGGATGTTAGCGTGTGTGTTTATCTGTACTGCGGGTTTTGGTGGGGCAGCATGGGCAAAACTCGATGTGGTTTTTTTTAATCCTGGGGCTGTCGATGACAGTTTTTGGGGAGATGTCGACCAATTGATGTTGGCGGCATCGACGACACTCGATATTAAACTCGATATCATTCATTCCGATCGCAATCACTTCAAGATGATAACCCAACTCGATGAGTTGTTAGCTTCTGCAAAGGCGTTACCTAATTACGTTATTCTGGTTAATGAAAAACAATCCGCGATAAAAATGTTGCAGGCGCTTTATCCTCACCCTGTCTATGTGCAATTGATTTTAAATGATATTTCCCCTGGCGAGCGTGATGCCTTGCTGCAAGATCCCCATTGGCAAGAATATCTGTTACCCGCCATTATTCCCGATAATTACGCTATTGGTTCGGCGACCGCTAAGGCCTTAATGGACGATTTAGAAGGAAAGGCGGCTAAAGTTCTGTTGATTTCGGGCGATAAATCGACGCCTGCTTCAGTGCTACGTACCCAAGGCGCCAGTGACTATTTCTTTATGCAGTCCAATGCCACTCTGACTCAAACGGTTTATGGCCAATGGAGTGAGGCTGTGGCTTATGGGCAAGCGTTAACCCTGCTGAATCGTTATCCTGATCTGAATGTGATTTGGACCGCCAGTGATCGTATGGCGATTGGGGTGCTTAAGGCATTGAAGGAAACAGGTTTGGTGTCTGGTAAAGATGTATTTGTCGGTACGATCAATACTTCACCTGAGATTTTACAGCTTTGTCGCCAGCACTCTGTGAGTGTTATTGGTGGCGGGCATTTTTTGGTTGGCGCTTTAGGTTTGGTCGAATTGCAATATTATCAGCAGCATAAAAAATATCTCCCCTATGACAATGTTGCCTTGTTCGGTGTTTTGCAACCAGATTCGGCATTTTATCAAATGTTAGTTGCTCGAGATTGGCCACAGATTTTCCAGTCTCAGATTTTGAATAAGTTGCCCCTCAAGGCGTAATAACAGGTGTACATGAAGCATCATAATCATTCTATTAGCCACAAGATGACGCTGATTATTATTGGGGTGAGCTCGTTTTTTGCTGTGTTAACTATGCTGGTACAGTTGATTTGGAACTATCAGGATAGTATCGATAATGCGACTTCGGATATCCGCGAGTATTCAGAATCTATTTTGCCAAGCGTGGCTAAGTCACTGTGGGACGTCGACCGTAGCTTGTTATCGGATTTGCTCTCTGGACTGGGGATGATGCCATTAGTGTCGAGTGTACATTTAGACAGTATCGATGGCGTCACTATGCATCTGGGTAAACCTTTGTTAACCGATGATGAGTCGCAAACTCTATTTCACTATCCTGTGACCTATCAAGAGCAGTCGATAGCGACTTTGACCGTAGGGTTAGATACCAATCGGCTTTACTACGAGCTGTGGCGGCAGTTGATTTTTATCGTGCTCGGTAATGGGTTAAAGACCCTATTGATGATTTATTTGATTTTGACCTTAGTGCGACTCATGGTGACAGATAGATTGTCGGCATTGGAAGATTTCACTAATAAAATCAATCTTAACTCGTTAAAAAAGTTATCTGTGCCCGAGACGGTAACCGCAAGACCCGATGAAATAGCCCATGTGGCATTGTCACTTAAGGGTATGTATCAAAGGATACGTAATGATTTAGCCATCAATAAACGTCAGCAACGTGCACTGCAACAACAGCAGCATTTATTGTCTGACTTAGTCAAAGAACGAACTAAAGAATTAGATTGGCAGTCGCAGTCGAATCAATTGTTGGCAGAGATTTCGTTGCAATTTTTGAGTATAGATACCTGCAATGTGGATAAAACCTTAACTGAGGTATGCCACAAAATAGGTCAGTTATTTGATGTTGAAAGGGTGAGTCTTCTCGAATTCAATCAGCAGCATGCCTATTACCGCAGCTTTTGGACCAGTGACTTACACGCAAATAAGGTCCAAGTGATTTCGGTAGATAATATTGCTCAACTGGCTAAAAAATTCGAGACGGAATCGACCTTAGTGATTGAGGCTCTTGAGGCGTTAAAGGCTTTTTCACCACAGGAATATGAGGTAATGAAATCCGTGGGGATATGTTCGATTGCCGCCTTTGCGATTAAAAATGCTGGGGAGTTATTGGGATTGCTCTCGCTGTCGACTGTGTCGCGGCCATTAAATTGGAACGCCCAGAAAAAGAATATGCTGACCCAATTCGCCTCCGCATTGAACGAGTTACTGCTACGCGAACAGAAAGAGCGTCAGATGATAGTGCTACAACAAGCGCTGGTTGCCGCGAATAGCCAATTAAAGGTGATGGCTGAAACCGATGAGTTAACTGGCTTAGCTAATAGACGACCCTTTACCGAAAGATTAGCTACTGTGCTACAAGCTAACACTCCAGCGGGATTGTTAATGTTAGATATCGATTATTTCAAATCCTACAACGACACTTATGGTCATCTTGAAGGCGATACTGTGCTTAAACGGGTGGCTGATGCCTTAGCACAGTGCGATATCCTGCCGCATAATGCTCTATTGGCTCGCATTGGTGGTGAAGAGTTTGCTTTGGTCGTCGAGCAGGTCACGCCAGCACAGTTAACGGCTATTGCTACGCAACTGTGTTATCTCGTTGAGCAACTCAATATTCCCCATCAAGTATCTCCCTTGGCTGTGGTGACGATCAGTATTGGCAGCGTGTTTTTGCCATTAGATAAGATCTCGGGGTTTAAGATGGCCGACGTATTACGCCGCGCCGATGTTTGCCTCTATCGCGCTAAGGATAAGGGTCGCAATAGAGTCGAGGTTGAAGTGATTTAATGGGAGCCGGTTGAAGGTGATGTTACTCTTTCGCCAAGATATCCCAACGCGTTGCTGGATTGGCTACTGAGCTTCAAGAGTCTAGGCGCTATGCTGCAAAATTGGAGACATATTCGGTTTGCATCACTACGCCACAGACGCCCTCAATCATGCTAACTAATTGATAACATTTATATGAAACATAGCGGTAGATAAGTCGCTAAGATAAAAATTACTCAAGGTGAGGTAATATTAGGCGGCAGATGAGATATAATCTGTCGCCTATTGTCGATTTAGCGATGCACTCTGAGTGACATCCATGCTGCCATTCTGGACGTATTTTACGTAACGCAACTAAGCAAAGCCACGACTGCATAGTCAATTCTATTGGCTTAAATGTACGTTCTAGCAGCTCAATATCAAAGCCACCGCGCTCGGATGTCTAATGCCATCGAGTCGAGTAAAATAATTAAATGCTGTATATTCAGTCGCTTCGACATAAAACATTACTTAAATGATGCAAGTGCATTAGCGCTATGCGTGGGCTGCGAGAGCGGAGTCACGCATAACTCGTGAATTTGCAGATATACTGAGTGCACCCTAAGGATTGTCATCTAAGCGATCATTCATCTTTGGGGTGAAAGTGGTCAATACAATCTTGTTGTGCAGCGACCAGACAAAGCAAACTTTGCTCAAATACAATGAATTCAACTGACTCGCGAGCAATAAAGCGCGAGTTGGTCCTAGTTAGTCCAGTGTTAAATGAAAGGTGTTACATGAGTCTCTTTGATAACGTGATGATTATATTGTGTCTAATCGGCGCGAGTTGTTTTTTCTCTATGTCAGAAATTGCACTTGCCGCTTCACGTAAAATTCGTTTACGTCAGTTAGCCGATGAGGGCGATGCACGAGCAGAAAAAGTGCTGCAGTTACAAGCCGTTCCCGGTAGCTTTTTTACGGTAGTACAAATTGGTCTTAATGCCGTTGCCATCATGGGCGGTATTGTGGGTGAGTCGGCATTTCGGCCTTACTTCTATCAGTTGCTTTCCCCTTTAGTTGCCGAGCCTTGGCTGAGCCAATTGAGCTTTGTTTTATCCTTCATAACGGTAACCAGCGCCTTTATTTTAGTCGCCGATTTAATGCCAAAACGCATTGCCATGGCGATGCCTGAGCCTGTCGCTTTAGCTGTTGTCGGGCCTATGTCTTTCTGTATTGTGCTATTACGCCCATTAGTGTGGTTTTTCAATGGCATGGCGAGTGGTATCTTTAAACTGCTGCAGATCCCAACCGTGCGTAACGATGCCATCACCTCCGACGATATTTATGCCGTCATGAATGCGGGCGCCGAAGCTGGGGTGCTAGATCGCGGTGAGCAACAGATGATGGAAAATGTGTTTGAAATGCAAACCGTTTCTGTGACTTCGGCCATGACGGCCCGTGAAAGCTTAGTGTACTTTTTACTGCAAGACAGTGAAGAAGATATCAAGCGTAAAATTTCTGAAGATCCCCATACTAAGTTCCTAGTCTGCGATGGTCAGTTGGATATGATCAAAGGCTTCGTGGATGCGAAAGAATTGCTGATCCGGGTGATCAACGGTGAGAATATCATCTTAAAAGGCAGTAACTTAATCCATACTTCGCTGATCATTCCCGATACGCTGAGCCTGTCAGAAGCGATGGAATACTTTAAAAATAGTCGCGCCGATTTTGCCGTGGTAATGAACGAATACGCCTTAGTGGTGGGGATTGTTACTACTAACGATCTACAGCGCGCCGTAATGGGGGCTTGGTCATTGCACGAGAGCGAAGAGCAGATCATCGCCCGTGATAGCAACTCTTGGTTAGTCGACGGTGTGACGCCTATTACCGACGTAATGCGCGCCTTTGGTATTGAGGAGTTTCCGCATAATCAGAACTACGAAACCATTGCTGGTTTTATGATGTATATGCTGCGTAAAATCCCTAAGCGTACGGATTTCGTGAACTATGCAGGCTATAAATTTGAGGTGGTCGATATCGATTCGTACAAGGTCGATCAGCTATTGGTGACCCGTATCGATCCTATTGATAAGCTCAACTCGCCGGATGTGTAATCCTGTCATCTTGTGTTGATTGCCTTGCGATAGAAATCCTGTGGCAATAGTTCGTTAGCACCAATTTGATAGCAACTGTTCGATAGTGAAGCGGTTCTCTTTAGCTAATTTTTTAGTTTTTTGAGAGCCGTTTCGGTTTTCTATCTCGTTGAAACTCTTCACTCGCCCTTTTATTTTTTGTATTACTTTCCCCGTTTAAATCACATCCAAAAACGCATTAACGATGGGATCGTCAAGCCGTTTCACTTTGCAGCAGCAACCTAACTCGAACGGTGGAATCGCAACTGGCGACGAGAGCAGCTGAATGCGATCCCGCACTGGGCTATTATTGATCACCACTTCGGGGCTCATGCTCACGCCACAACCTAACGCTACCATAGAGGCGATAGCTTCTTGGCCCGACACTTGGGCGTAAATATTAGGGCTGATGCCCATTTGTTTGAACCAGTTATCGGCGCGGCGCCGTCCTGGGCCGTGATCTGGGATGATAAAGGGTACGCTCGACCAATCGATGGGCGTTTGGCTAACTTGTTGCTGTACTGCACAGCGGATCGTCGGTGCGATAATCGACAGTGGCACATCGTCGATTTTGGCAAAATGTAAGCTGCTGGGGAAAGGATCGGGCAGGGCGGCGATGGCGATATCGGCGCGATTCTGCTGCACTTCTGCTAGCGCGTTGGCTGCATCTCCCGTGGTTAAGGCGATTTCGACGAAGGGATGCTCTTGGCGGAATAAATCCAATAAACCCGGTAAATGACTGTAGGCAGCAGTGACCGAGCAATACAGATTCAGCCGACCGCGCAGCACGTCCTGCTTGAGATCGATACTGTGCTTGAGTGTGCTCCAATGGTTCAAGGTCTGCTCGGCGAACCGTTTAAATTCGTGTCCCGCGTGGGTTAAGGTCACGCTGCGATTATCCCGCTCTAACAGCTTAGCGTTCACTTCTTCTTCTAATCTTTGCAGGGCTCGGCTTAAGGTCGATGGGCTCACATGCATCTGCTCCGCGGTCTTGGCGAAGTGTAAACTGTCACATAAGTGCAGGTACAATTTGAGGGTACGAATATCCATAACTTATCCTGTTTAGCCTGAGCTTGAGTGCTGCATATTGCCGCCGATGTTGCTGCCAGTGTTACTGAGCGTTATTGCGGCTGACGTTGCGCATAATGCAATATGAAGTTCCGAATATATCATTTTAAGCAATGATAAGCATGGGTTATAGTGATTTCAATCACAACCAAGTCGTAACATTATGTTAGTTTGGTTGCGTCCAAAATTTCTGACTTATAGGTGGTATATCAGATGGCTAACTATTTTAACTCTCTGAATTTACGTCAACAATTAGCACAGCTTGGCCAATGTCGTTTCATGGATCGTTCTGAATTTACCGACGGCTGCAACTACATCAAAGATTGGAATATTGTTATTTTAGGTTGTGGTGCTCAAGGTCTTAACCAAGGCTTGAACATGCGTGATTCGGGTCTGAATATCTCTTTTGCCCTGCGTCCTGAAGCGATTGAACAGAAACGTGCCTCATGGCAAAAAGCAACCGATAACGGTTTCCGTGTCGGTACCTTTGAAGAATTAATCCCTGCGGCGGATCTGGTGCTTAACCTGACGCCGGACAAACAGCATTCAAACGTGGTTAACGCAGTTATGCCACTGATGAAGCAAGGTTCTACCTTGTCTTACTCACACGGCTTCAACATAGTTGAAGAGGGCATGCAAGTTCGTCCCGATATCACTGTGGTGATGGTTGCGCCTAAGTGCCCAGGCACTGAAGTGCGTGAAGAATACAAACGCGGTTTTGGTGTGCCGACCTTGATTGCTGTGCATCCCGAAAACGACCCTAATGGCGATGGTTTAGACATTGCGAAAGCCTATGCCAGTGCAACGGGTGGAGACAGAGCCGGTGTTTTACTGTCGTCTTTCATCGCAGAAGTGAAGTCGGATCTGATGGGCGAGCAAACCATTCTGTGCGGTATGTTGCAGACGGGTGCCATCTTAGGTTACGAGAAAATGATCGCCGATGGCGTTGAGCCTGGCTATGCGGCCAAGCTTATCCAGCAAGGTTGGGAAACGGTCACTGAAGCGCTGAAACACGGCGGCATCACTAACATGATGGACCGTTTGTCTAATCCAGCCAAGATTAAAGCATTTGAAATTGCAGAAGATTTAAAAGAAATCCTCCAGCCACTATTTGAAAAGCACATGGATGACATCATCAGCGGCGAATTCTCACGCACTATGATGGAAGACTGGGCGAACGATGATGTGAACTTGCTGCGTTGGAGAGCGGAAACTGGCGAAACAGGTTTCGAAAATGCGCCCGTATCGAGTGAGCATATCGACGAACAAACCTATTTCGACAAAGGTATTTTCCTTGTTGCTATGATCAAAGCGGGTGTGGAACTGGCGTTCGACACTATGGTGTCTGCGGGTATCGTGGAAGAGTCGGCCTATTACGAGTCACTGCATGAAACCCCACTGATCGCTAACACGATTGCTCGTAAGCGTTTGTACGAAATGAACGTAGTGATTTCAGACACAGCCGAATACGGTTGCTACCTGTTCAATCACGCCGCCGTACCTATGCTGCGCGACTATGTTAATGCCATGTCATCTGAGTATTTAGGTGCTGGCCTGAAAGACTGCGCAACCGGTGTCGACAACCTAACGCTCATCGCTGTTAACGAAGCGATTCGTGAAACGGCAGTGGAATATGTTGGCGCTGAGCTTCGCGGTTACATGACAGATATGAAGAGCATTGTTGAGGCTTAAGTGATAGTGAGTTAAGCCCAGCATTGGGGGAGAGGGTTGAGACTCAAAGGACTTGGGTCTCAGCTCAGTTCCCAAGCAAGCTCAAGATAGTGAAACGCGCATCTTGAGCTTGCTTAGTGATGAATCAGTTTAGTGAGAAACAAATTTTTCCTGTTCAGTGGGTTGTCGAGCGGGCAAAAACGACACAGTTAGTGAGTCTATCGTTAAGTAGGTGAATCGCGCCGACTGAGGCTCAACAGTTAACGTTTTACTTTGTTGTTTTGCATTGTCTCGGCAGGGAAGCTGAATTTTTTTTGACAAAAGATATTTTTTATTGTGTTTGGCCGTTGCTTTATGGTAAAGCTAATAGCTCGCGCTAGGGCAAAGCCCAAAGCGATACTAACTTTCATTCAATACCCAAATTTTAGAAACACCGATTAGGAATCCATATTGATGTTTAACCAAGCTGCCAAGCTCATTCTCGTGATTATTACCGTCGTGATTATTAAATCACAGCGGGGGCGGCGCATGGCGAACTGATAGACCTAAAAGGTTAGAAGTTTCGAAAGAACCCCCCGCTCCGAAAGGACCGGGGGGTTCTTCGTTTTAGGGCCTAGAGCAAGGTCCTAAGCTTCGAAAGAGTAAAAAATTAGCGTCGATTTTCGGCAATTCAGGACTAACGTAGCGAGAGAGAATATGGAACCAGGGCAGATGATCAGAGGCGCAGATGCGGTAATTAAAGTGTTAGCAGCACATGGCGTCACCACAGTGTTTGGTTACCCAGGTGGTGCCATTATGCCAATATACGATGCCCTCTATGGAAGCCCTGTCGAACATCTGCTCAGCCGTCACGAACAAGGCGCCGCCTTTGCCGCCGTAGGATACGCAAGAGCCAGCGGTAAAACTGGCGTGTGCTTTGCGACTTCAGGCCCTGGCGCGACTAACCTGATCACTTCCTTAGCCGATGCCCTGTTAGATTCTGTGCCTATGGTGGCCATCACAGGCCAAGTCTCTACCGCCGTTATCGGCACCGACGCTTTTCAAGAAATCGACGTGCTGGGCATGTCACTGAGCTGCACTAAGCACAGTTTTATGGTGACAGACGTCAACGACCTGATCCCAACCTTGTATCAAGCCTTCGAAATCGCTGCATCTGGTCGCCCTGGCCCAGTGCTGGTCGATATCCCGAAGGATATCCAAATCGCCCAATTGGAATATCGCACACCTTTGCTGGCCGTGATGAACGAACCCCAAGCCGAGATGAGTGATATCGACGCCGCCCGTGCGCTGTTGGCTGAGGCTAAACAGCCTATGTTGTATGTCGGCGGTGGTGTAGGTATGGCGGGCGCGGTCGATCAACTGCGTGAGTTTATCAAAGTGACGGGCATACCTTCGGTCGCAACCTTGAAAGGGCTGGGCAGTATCGCCCACGGCACACCCGGCTACTTAGGCATGTTAGGCATGCATGGCGGCAAGGCCGCTAACTTAGCGGTACAGGATTGCGATTTGCTAATCGTGGTTGGCGCCCGTTTCGACGACAGAGTCACCGGCCGTTTAGCGAGCTTTGCCGACAAGGCCAGAGTGATCCATTTAGATATCGACGCCGCCGAACTGGGCAAATTACGTATGCCAGAGGTGGCAATCGCTGGTGACTTACGCCAAATACTACCTGCCTTAGCCATGTCGATGAACATCACGCCTTGGCAGGCCGAGGTGGAGCATTTATCCCGTAAACATCAATGGGATTATCAACACCCCGGCAGTTTGATCTATGCCCCAGCGTTGCTGCGTCGTTTAGCCAATAAGTTACCCGAAGACAGCGTAGTGTGTTGCGATGTAGGTCAGCACCAAATGTGGGTGGCCCAGCATATGTGGTTCCGCCGTCCAGAAGATCACCTGTCCAGTGCTGGCTTAGGCACTATGGGCTTTGGCTTGCCCGCCGCCATTGGTGCGCAGGTGGCCCGTCCCGATGCGACAGTGGTGACTGTCTCTGGCGATGGGTCTTTTATGATGAATGTGCAGGAACTGACCACCATCAAACGCCGCAAGCTGCCAGTGAAGATAGTGCTTATCGACAATCAAAAGCTTGGCATGGTGAAGCAGTGGCAGCAGCTATTTTTTGAAGAGCGCTACAGCGAAACGGATTTATCCGATAACCCAGATTTTGTGCAATTGGCCTCCGCTTTTGATATTCCCGGCCGCACTATTTTCTCTTCCGACGAAGTGGAAGAAGCCTTAACCGAAATGTTAGCGGCTAAGGGCCCGTATTTGTTACACGTTGCAATCGACGATGCTTTTAACGTTTGGCCACTGGTGCCCCCCGGCGCATCAAACAGCGATATGATGGACGAAATGGAGAAACAAACATGATCCACTCTCTGGAATTAACGGTTCAACAACGCCCCGAAGTGCTTGAGCGTGTTTTGCGCGTGACTCGCCATCGTGGTTTTAGGATCACCCAAATGCAGATGCGTATGAATGACGACGCTAGCCTGTCGCTGGATATGGAGGTCGATAGCGAACGCGCCATCGAACTATTAAGTAATCAGCTGAATAAACTGATTGATGTGACCCAGTGTAAGGTATTGTTACCGCTGAGCTTGCAACAAACGGCGAATGCTTAAGCATTAGCCATGTGAATTAAGAATACGATTTTCGATTTGAGATAAAGGATACAGTCAATGCCAAAGTTACGTTCAGCTACCAGTACCGAAGGCCGCAATATGGCGGGTGCCCGTGCGCTATGGCGCGCCACAGGGGTGAAAGACAATGATTTTGGTAAGCCAATTATCGCCATTGCTAACTCCTTTACTCAGTTTGTACCGGGTCATGTGCACTTAAAAGACATGGGGTCACTGGTGGCGAGCGCCATCGAAGAAGCGGGCGGTATCGCCAAAGAATTCAATACGATTGCCGTCGATGACGGTATCGCCATGGGCCACGGCGGCATGCTTTACAGCCTGCCATCGCGCGAGCTTATCGCCGACAGTGTGGAATACATGGTTAACGCCCACTGCGCCGATGCTTTAGTGTGTATCTCCAACTGCGACAAGATCACCCCCGGCATGTTGATGGCGGCGCTGCGCCTCAATATTCCCGTCGTGTTTGTTTCAGGTGGACCGATGGAAGCGGGTAAAACTAAGCTGTCGGATAAACTCATCAAGCTCGACTTAGTCGATGCTATGGTGGCGGGCGCCGACTCGAACGTAAGTGATGAAGACAGTGCCAAAATTGAGCGTAGCGCGTGCCCAACCTGTGGCTCTTGCTCTGGCATGTTTACTGCGAACTCAATGAACTGTTTAACCGAAGCACTAGGGTTATCGCTGCCGGGTAACGGCTCTATGCTGGCAACCCACGCGGATCGCCGCGAGCTGTTTTTAGAAGCGGGTCGCCGCGTGATGGCGCTGGCAAAACGTTATTATCATCAAGATGATGAATCGGCATTGCCACGTAATATCGCTAACTTTAAAGCCTTCGAAAATGCCATGACTTTAGATATCGCCATGGGCGGTTCATCTAATACCGTATTGCATTTATTGGCCGCCGCGCAGGAAGCTGATGTTGATTTTACCATGGCGGATATCGACCGCATGTCGCGCTTGGTGCCGCACCTTTGTAAGGTTGCGCCATCGACGCCTAAATATCATATGGAAGACGTGCACCGTGCGGGCGGCGTGATGGGGATTTTAGGTGAGCTAGACAGAGCCGGATTACTGCATACCGATGTGTTCCATGTGGCGGCCGATGAAGGTGGCAATTTGAAGTCTGTATTGGCGAAATACGATGTGATGCAGACGCAAGATGAAAAAGTAAAACATTTCTTTATGGCGGGACCTGCGGGGATTCCGACCACTAAAGCCTTTAGCCAAGATTGTCGCTGGCCGTCACTGGATAATGACAGACAAGAAGGCTGTATCCGTAGCCGCGAGTTTGCCTTCAGCCAAGAGGGCGGTCTTGCCGTATTGTCGGGTAATGTGGCCGAAAACGGCTGTATCGTTAAAACGGCGGGCGTGGATGAATCGAATCTGACCTTCATCGGCTCTGCTCGCGTCTATGAAAGCCAAGATGACGCAGTGGCGGGTATTTTAGGCGGTGAAGTGGTGGCGGGTGACGTGGTGGTTATCCGTTACGAAGGCCCGAAAGGTGGCCCAGGTATGCAAGAAATGTTGTATCCAACCAGTTACTTAAAATCACGCGGTTTAGGCAAGGCCTGCGCGCTGATCACCGACGGTCGTTTCTCCGGTGGCACTTCAGGTTTATCGATTGGCCACGTCTCACCTGAAGCGGCCGCTGGCGGCACTATCGCCTTGATTGAAAATGGCGATCGCATCGAAATTGATATCCCCAAGCGCAGCATCAAGCTGGCGGTAAGCGATGCTGAACTCAATGCTCGCCGCGAAAAAATGCACAGTCTTGGCCCAATGGCGTGGAAACCTATTGGTCGCCAGCGTTATGTGTCACTCGCGCTTAAGGCCTACGCCATGCTCGCCACCAGTGCCGACAAGGGCGCGGTGCGCGATCGCAGTAAACTGGAGGACTAATTATGTTTACTGCATCTATGTTGCCACTTGCATCGCAAACTCAGGCGGATTTAGCCCATTTTCAGTTGGCACAAAGCTATCTGCAAAAAATCCTGTTGTCATCTGTGTATGACATAGCGAAAGTGACGCCGCTTTCCAGCATGAATAAGTTATCGGCGCGTTTAGGTTGTCAGGTATTTTTGAAGCGCGAAGATATGCAGCCAGTGCATTCCTTCAAGTTACGCGGTGCCTATAACCGTATCGCCCAGCTGACGAAAGAAGAATGCCAGCGCGGCGTGGTGTGCGCTTCGGCAGGCAATCATGCTCAGGGTGTGGCGATGTCGGCGGCGAGTCGCGGTGTGGATGCTGTGATTGTGATGCCTGAGACGACGCCCGATATTAAAGTCGATGCGGTGCGCCGTTTAGGTGGCAACGTGGTATTGCACGGCCAAGCCTTCGATCAAGCTAATGGGTTTGCGATGGCGATGGCCAAAGAAGAGGGCCGAGTCTATATCGCGCCCTTTGATGATGAAGCGGTGATCGCAGGCCAAGGCACTATCGCCCAAGAGATGTTGCAGCAGCAGCGCGATCTCGAAGTGGTATTTGTGCCCGTGGGCGGCGGCGGTTTAATCGCGGGTATCGCAGCCTATTACAAGGCGGTAATGCCGCAGGTGAAAATTGTCGGTGTCGAGCCCGAAGACGCGGCCTGTTTAAAGGCAGCGATGGAAGCGGGCGAACCTGTGACGCTGGCGCAAGTCGGTTTATTTGCCGACGGCGTGGCGGTTAAACGTATCGGTACTGAGCCGTTTCGAGTCGCGAAACTTTATGTCGATGAAGTGGTGACTGTCACCTCAGATGAAATCTGCGCTGCGGTGAAAGATATCTTCGAAGACACCCGTGCGATCGCCGAACCCGCAGGGGCCTTGTCCTTAGCTGGGCTTAAAAAATATGTCAGCGCTAATGCCCATGGCGATTGCGGCAATGGTGAGAAAGTCGCGGCGATTCTAAGTGGCGCGAATGTGAATTTTCACAGTCTGCGTTATGTGTCTGAACGTTGTGAGCTTGGCGAGCAAAAAGAAGCGGTACTGGCGGTGAAAGTCCCTGAGCGTCCGGGAAGTTTTTTAACATTCTGTGAGTTACTCGATAAGCGGGTGATGACAGAGTTTAACTATCGTTTCAGCAGTCGTGATCTTGCCGTGGTGTTTGCCGGCATTCGCTTAAGCCGAGGCCAAGGTGAGCTAGAACAAATCATTGCCACCTTAGAGGCCAATGGTTTTGAAGTTCAGGATTTATCTGGGGATGAAACCGCGAAATTGCATGTGCGTTATATGGTCGGTGGTCATCCACCAGAGCCTTTAGAGGAGCGTTTATTTAGCTTTGAGTTTCCTGAACATCCCGGTGCGCTGCTGAAGTTTTTAACTACCTTGCAGAGTAAATGGAACATCAGTCTGTTCCATTATCGTAACCACGGCGCGGCCTTTGGCCGAGTGCTGGCTGGATTTGAAGTACCCGCGAGTGATGCTTTGCCGTTCCAACAGTTTTTAACTGAGTTGGGTTTTGTCTATCAAGAGGAAACTCAAAGTCCTGCCTATCAGCTGTTTTTAAATGCGGGTAACGGCAACAAGGCGTTACAACCTTAGCGCACCATGCGCGTGATAGTTATGTTCGTCATAACTAAGGCTAAAGGAGGAGCGCACAGGCGCTCCTTTTTGTGGTAGTTTTGTAGACTTAATACTCTAGCCGCCGATTAGCGCGCCACAGTTAAGTCGCTGACGATTGGCTGACTTTTAAAAAGTAATGGCTAACGAATAACAACTAGACCTCGACCTACACGCATTAAGGAGACATGATGTTACCAGCACCGCGTTTTACCGCTTTTAATCCTCCTCGCCGTATTTTAATGGGCCCTGGCCCGTCGGATGTTTATCCCGAAGTGCTTGCGGCGCAGTCCAGACCTACGGTTGGTCACTTAGATCCGCTGTTTGTGGGCATGATGGATGAGCTTAAGAGCCTGATCCAATACGCCTTCCAAACTAAAAACGAAATGACCATGGCGGTATCAGCGCCGGGCAGTGCGGGCATGGAAACCTGTTTCGTGAATTTAGTCGAGCCGGGTGAGAAGGTGATTGTCTGTCGTAACGGGGTGTTTGGTGAGCGTATGCGCCAAAACGTCGAGCGTATGGGCGCGATTGCCGTGCTGGTGGATAACGAATGGGGCACTCCTGTCGATCCAGCTGCAGTTGAAGCGGCGCTGAAAGCCAATCCCGATGCCAAATTTTTAGCCTTTGTGCACGCCGAAACTTCTACTGGCGCCTTGTCCGATGCCAAAACCTTGTGCGCATTAGCCAAAACCTATGGTTGCTTGAGCATAGTTGATGCGGTCACTTCCCTTGGCGGCGTCGAATTAAGAGTCGATGAATGGGGCATAGATGCCATTTATTCTGGCAGTCAAAAGTGCCTTTCCTGTGTACCGGGTTTATCGCCTGTGTCTTTCTCACCTGCTGCCGTCGAAAAACTCAAGAATCGCAAGACCCCAGTGCAAAGTTGGTTCCTCGATCAAAGCTTAGTGATGGCCTATTGGACCAGCGCGGGCGGCAAGCGCAGTTACCATCACACTGCGCCAGTGAATGCGCTTTATGCACTGCATGAATCCCTGCGTATTTTAGCGGCCGAAGGCTTAGAGAATGCGTGGCAACGCCACCACGAAATGCATTTAGTGCTGCGTGCTGGGCTTGAAAAGTTAGGGCTAAACTTTGTGGTTGCCGAAGATTCGCGTCTGCCACAACTTAACGCAGTTTACATCCCCGCTGGCGTGGATGATGCTGCGGTGCGCACTCGTTTGCTGAAGGATTACAACCTCGAAATCGGCGCAGGCCTTGGCGCCCTTGCGGGCAAAGCATGGCGCATTGGCCTCATGGGTTTTGGTGCCCGTCGCGAAAATGTCGCCTTATGCCTCAAGGCATTAGAAGAGGTTTTGAGCTAAGCTACTGCATCGTTATCCCCGCAGTGCCTCTGAGCGGGGATCCAGTTTTTTGGTAACTGAAGTTTGATTAAGCATCGTTATCCCCGCGATGCTTCTGAGCGGGGAGCCAGCTTTTTGGCAATCTAAGTTTGTGCTAATGCTTTCTCAGGGACATTAAACTTTTAACCTATTACAGGGTAGTTATTTTGAGTACAAATCTACAACCATTTTTTATTGTGCAATCAGATCCTGATGGTAAGGGAATACCGTATTTTATGGATAAACATTGGACTCCTGAGCTACCTGACTATGAGTTTTATGACTCACCACCATGTGAGGTTGATTTTTTAAATGCTTATTCTCTTAAAGCAAAAACATATCAACTGAATGGTGATTATTTGGTTGATGAAAATTTAGTTTCTAATGAAATGTTATACTTGTGTGAAAAATTAAATATTAAGTGTATTCGTATTCCTGTCGATATTAACTTGCATCGAGGAGTTCGTCCGCAGAAAAAGTACTTTTTATTTTTTCCACTAAGTTATTTGTCTATCTTAGATAAGGATGAGTCCACTTATACTATCTCGATTGACTTAGATTCTGGAAAATTGAACACGCAAGAGGAACGTGGGTTAAAGAAGACATATTATGAGTCTATAGATAAATTTAAAATAAAGAATAATATTCATGAACATTTATTCTTTTGTAACGAGATAGCGGCTTCTGTATGTTCTATTCAGTTTAAAAATGAGTACGAAGCTCTTGGTTTAACGGGGGTGAGTTTTAAGGAGATAAATGATAATTATCAGTATTCTGCATGGAGCTGAGTGCATCATAAAATGAAAATATTGAAGCTAAGTACAAGGAGTGAATAATGGACTGGATTGAGTTAGAAGAAAAATGCTTTGAAATTACATACGATACAATCAAGATGTTATTGTTAGAAAATAAAGATGAGGCATTCTATGCGGTATCTCTTTACACTGACAGTAGTGCCATGTCAGCATCATTAAGTGCTAGCTCTGAGGGTAAGCTTAAAAGCATTCTCGCTGCTGAAGAAGATCAAAGCATAGAGTGTGAAAATTACTATAGATGGGCAGTATCTGAGTGGTTTTATGACGGATATAATGCGGGAGCATTCTCCAAAATAAGTAAGATGCTTCGAGAGGACTCATCTCGAGAAATAAACTTTGCAAAGTTTAAAAATAAACTAATTCAGACATTATCAAACGTACTGGTCAGAATAAAAAGAGAACTGCCTATTGAGCTAAATTCGACAGTGTGTTTTGTTTCAATGACTGACGACGATGAGTCTGAGGAAATAGAAAACTCTTCTGCAAAATTAATAAACGATGCACCACTTTCAATGGCATTTATTTTAAGGTTTGACTAATTAATCGTACAGATTTATCTATAAAAATAGAAACATAATCATCTTTTTTAAAAAGATGAAAAAATAGGACAAACGCATATTTTCTTCATGGCGATTATTCTAAATCTTGATTCAAAAGATATGACTGCTGAGATGGTTACCCCTATCTGGGGATTGGACTTCGGTTTGGGTCGTTCTGGCTATCAGAATGTACGGTAGTTTATGGGATTAAGCACTGGCATGTAAGTGACCGTTGGCGGCATGGTCGCTCATTCACATTCATGTGATCGCGACATTCGTATGTCCATATACAGCAGATGCAGCCGTCGAGCCCTCAGGGATGACTTATTTTTAAACCAAAGTTGGCGCGTGACTGGAATGACAGTGCTTAATCACTTCTCACGTCACAGAGTCTAATTGTCATATCTTTTGACGCATTCTTAGTTGAGCCATGTTGAACAATCAGAAGACATAAATCAGACCACCCAAGATAAACTGCAACATAGTTAAAAAGACAGGATGATAGTGGCATAGTAGATACATGAATAGTGTTTGAAGCAAAACATAAATCGAATTATGTTATTGCTTTATATGGAGTATTACTCCGCTGAATTTATCACTAAGGATTTTTTGATGATTAGAATATTGTGTTTAATTTATTTGATTTTAGTGTCATATAGTTCAATTGCATCATCACCTATAGTGGAGGAAATAGTGACTTCTGAATTGGCGAAGGAGTTAGGCTTTATTATAAAAATTGAACCTCAAGGTGATATCGGTCAGTCAATCGAAGTTGTTGGGCCTTTAGTTATTAATTCTGATTGCCGTCCTTTTAGAACTGGCAGTTTTTTTGCTGAAAAAAATGACAACCAGATTGCTGCATTTTTGACTACATTACCACTTTCCGATGAAGCTCCTAAAGTTTTAGGATTTACTCCGAATGATAGCTTTTATACCGTTAAGATGGTTATTGATTACACCTGTCCATCCCCTTACGAATCTGCAAGTCGAAGGTACGTGTTGCCAGTAAAGATAGAGTGAACAGGATAGGGGAAAAGACAGGGAAAGGTTAACTGTTTCATCCATGCTAATGAATTCACATTGATATGGAAGTGACCGTTGACGGCATGGGTGCCGTCGTCGAGCCTATAGGGATATATTTACGGCGTGTCACTGGAGTAGCGATGTGAATTGAGTTGTGCAGTCATTTTAAGCTAGCTGGATTAAACGTTTTGATGCAAGAAGGAAGTCCTCGCTCCGCAGCCTCCGATTTTTGCTAATTGACATATAATGTCATCCCGCTATTATGGCAGCACCTCAGATTACACGAACAAGATCCTATAAATGAAAAAGTTATTTATTATGCTGGCGATGATTTTTGCGGTTAGCTTAGTTACTAGCCCAGTCGTTGAAGCGAAAAAATTCGGCGGTAGTAAATCTATCGGCAAAAGCCATCAAACGGCTCCGGCTCAACCAGCGGCGACCAACACACCGACTACGGCGCCAGCGGGAGCACCGGGCAAAAAAGGTATGATGGGCGGCATGTTAGGCGGTTTATTAGCAGGTGGCTTATTGGCTGCGCTGTTTATGGGCGGTGGTTTTGAAAATATTCAAATCATGGATATTTTGATTATCGGTTTGCTGGCATTCGTGCTATTCAAAATCGTCCGTACTGTGATGGCCTCAAAAGCGGGTGCGCAGCCAAGACCGGCCTATGCAGGGGCGAGTCAGCCAAGTCCTAATCTACAGCGCCAACAGACTGAACAAACAGGTTTTGCCACCAATGCAAACAGCGGCAGCAATGGTTTTGGCCAGGCGACAAGTGATGTGCCCTTTAATTTACCTGCGGGTTTTGATTTACCCGGCTTTTTGGAAGGCGCTCGCAGTCACTACAAAACTCTACAATTGGCTTGGAATGAAAATGATCTAAGCAAAATCCAAGAGTATGTTTCTATTGATCTTTACAATGAACTAAGCAACCAACGTCGCGAGTTAGTTGGCGATCAGCACACAGAAGTGATGTTTTTGGATGCAGAACTTGTCCGTGCCACACACAATGCAAATCTTGCGGAAGTGAGTGTTAAATTTAGCGGCCGCTACCGCGATACCGTTGAAGGCGTAGAAGAGGACATTAAGGAAATCTGGCATTTAGAGCGTAACGTAACGCAAGCCAACTCACCTTGGTTAATTGTGGGTATCGAACAGTAATCAGCTCAGTGTTTAAAGCAGCCTTAATCTCTTAAGGCTGCTGTTTACATCCCCTTTCGTTTCAATCCAGCCTTCCCTAACAGTTCAACGTCATCGATAGATTGAAAAAATCCGGCTGTCATCGCATTCACTATTGGCGGCAGCAAGACTTTGCTGATTATTTTAAAGTAGTTAATTAGTGCATCAATTGCTAAATAAAAAATCCCCGCACTTAGCGGGGATTTTGTTATTTGTTCAAAGGGTTATACAAATTGCCTGATGGCGATCGCGATGATCAGTACTGGGCACACATACTTCACGTACCTTGGCCAAATGCGCCAGAAGAGTCCTGTGGTATCGACATCATCTTGTCCACGAATCGCCTTAAGTAATTGTGTTTGGCGCCAAATCCAACCTAAGTAAATCGCGATGCCAAGGGCGACCAGCGGCTGGGCGATTTGGGTGGTGAGCATAATAGTGACGCTAAATAACGTCTCAAAAAATACCGCCAGTAATAGAGATAATGAGGTCAGTAATAGGCCGATGATCAAGGTGGCGCGCTTGCGGCTGAGTCCGAATTTTTGCATCACATAGCTAGTCGGAACTTCGGCGATGGAAATGGCTGAAGTCAGGCCGGCGATGATCAGCAGAATAAAGAACACCACGCTGATGATGAGGTTGGCGGTGTCTCCTAAGGTCGAAAATAAAGCGGGTAAAACAGTAAACACCAGCGCATCTGAATCGAGTAATTTGCCCTCGGCGTTAAAAATCTCCACGCCATTATGCTGGGCCACATACATGGAAGGGATAATCAAGAAAGCGGCGAGAAAGGCGATGCCACTATCGGTAAAGGCAACCCAGACGGTCAGCTTGGCGATATTCTCTTTTTGGCTCAAATAGCTGCCATAAACCATCATGGCACCTGTGCCTATGGTGAGGGAGAAGAAGGTTTGTCCGAGTGCGCTGATCAAGGTATCTGGCGCCAGTGCCTTGGCAAAGTTAGGCGTTAATAGTGCGGTAATGCCTTCGCTCGCGCCATTAAGAGTGAAGATATACGCCACGCCTGCGATCAGCATGATCAACAATAAGGGCATCAAGCGTTTCGACCATTTTTCTATGCCTTCTTGTACGCCTTGCAGCAATACCAGAAATACGAGTGTGCTGAAGATCAGCGTGAACACCAGATTGCGCGACAGCGAGAAATCCACTAACCAAGCTGCGGTGTCGTTCGAGCCCAAAGCTTTGGCAATCGGGGCGATGGCGTAGCTGACAAACCAGCCAGAAAGAATGCTGTAGAAGGTATAGATTAATCCCGCGGTGACGATGGAAATCAAACCTATCGCCTTGCCTAAACCGCGAGTTAGGGTGTTGAAGCCGAGTTTGCCCATGGCATCGGCGGGATTGGTCTGTCCGTGGCGACCTATCATGAGTTCGGCCATTAACATGGGAATGCCTAGGATGAAAATCAGTACTAGGTAAACCAGCAAAAAGGCTCCGCCGCCATGGGTGGCTGCTTGGGTGGGGAATCCCCAAATGTTACCTACACCAACGGCGCTACCGGCTGCCGCCATGATAAAACCTAAGCGTGAGCTGAAGTGGTTAGTCGAACTTGTATTGGCCGATTGCATTGTGCCTCCCGTAAAAAGAAGGCGTATCTTAGGCGGATAAATTAGGATTTCAACGCAATTTTAGTGCGTTAATTTGGTGTTAATTTGCAATAATTTATCGGTTTTTGACTATAAGTTAATGTTGTGTGCCGCCTATCTGTTTTGTGCGAGATTTTATTGCTATCAGGTGCGACTGATGGTTGAGATTTGGCGAATCATTGCGATGATAAAAATTCATTGAATTGTGATCTTATGGTCAAAAAATACCGTATGGCAGATGTCTAACCGCTATTTTGTGCTATGACTGTTACTTGTGCCGCTGTCTTGTTTGCGGTGTTTGCTGTGACTGTTGAGTGTTGGCTTATGCTTGAATGTTGACGTGCCCTAAGGGAATGGCCGTGTGGTCCTTAACCTTTTTGAGGACAAAGCTGGAATGCACCCCTGCGATATGCACGTTGGTCGTGAGTTTATCTAACAGGAAAGTGCGAAAGTGCGCCATATCTTGTACTAGCACTTTAAGTTGATAGTCGGCCTCAGAGCCCGTGATCAGCGCGCATTCTTGGACTTCTTCGTAGGCGAGTGCATTGGTTTCAAATTGATTGAGAATCGCCGGCGTATGTTTCTCCATTCGAACATGGATATACGCGGTCAAATGCAGGTTGAACTTATCCGCCGACAGACGCGTTGCATAATCGGCAATATAACCCGCTTCTTCTAAGGCTTTAACACGGCGCGAGCAAGGAGATGGCGATAGTCCGACTTTATTGGCCAGTTCGAGATTCGATAATCTGCCGTGAGTTTGCAGTAAGCGCAGAATTGTTAAATCGAGTTGATCGAGTTTGTAGGGGTGAGTGTCTGTCATTGAAAGCTTAGGGTTAACTGAGTCAGCCTCTAGTTTGCCAGTCTTCGCGGACTTTGCCAAAAATCTTGATCAAATGAGACATTTTAAGGTTGTGACAGTGATAACGGATAGAGATTTTGGGAGTCGTGCTGTTTGGAACTCCCGTTATTTACCGCTATTGTTATGATACTAATAAGAGTGAGACACTGTATGCGCTTGAGTTTGTTGCTAATCTGCTTATTCATATTACCGACTTATGCATTTTCTGCATCGTTAACCATTGGTAGCGCTCTAAATCGACCGCCTTATATTATCGAAGATGCTGAATCAGGGCTTGAGATCGAGATTATTAAGGCCGCGTTTAAGGAAATGGGGCAGCCAGTCAACTTCAAATTCTACTCTCGTAAACGCCAAGTTTTATATTTCAATAAAGATCGATTAGATGCTGTAATGACGATGAACCCTGCAAATGGCGTTGATGGTTATTGGTCCAATGATTATGTTGAATATACCAATGTGGCGATCAGTTTGGCCGAACAACACCTTGAAATAACACGTATTGTGGATCTTAAAAAGTACAGTGTCGCCGCTTTTGAAAATGCTCGCTTCTTACTTGGCCCTGAGTTTAATGCCGTAGCGCAACAGACTATTTATCGTGAAGTCGATAGCCAATTAAGCCAGAACCGTATGTTGTACTTAGGTCGCATTAATACTGTGATTGCCGATCGTTATATATTCGCTCAACTGAATAAGTTCGTTGAGGATGATGTTGATACCCAGCAAGCATTAAGCTACCACTTTATTTTCCCCCCAACATCCTATCGAATGGTGTTCCACAACTCAGTGGCGCGGGATACTTTCAATCAAGGGCTCGCTAGAATTAAGGCCAATGGAATTTATCAGGCTCTAGTGGCAAAATACTTAGGCAGTGCTTAGCAATGCCTAAGTATTTAACTTCATAGTGTTTGAAGCTGTCGTATGTGAGTCGACAGCCAAATCCAGACGCTGAATTAACAGCGTTAGCGCTCAGATCCTTTAGCAAACGCATGCGAGAGTGGACGCAACTTACTGACAAAGAACACGCTACATCCGCTGATGATGGCGGCTAAAAAGGTTGAAAACAGTACATCCTGTGGCCAATGCATGCCAAGCAGCATACGGCTTAATCCCATCAAAAATCCCCAGCTCCATAACGCCATGACTAAGCTAGGTAATCCAGCGAGTAGCAAATAGTAGCTGGCGGTAAGCACTAGCGTCACAGCAAAAATGGTATGTCCCGAAGGAAAAGAATAGCCGATTTCATCTTCCCAATGCTGATGGATCCGTGAGTCGAGTTTTAAGGCGGGTTCTGCAGCGATCAAGCCATCGAGTGCATTGGCAATTGTCTTTGAACGTGACTGTTTATCCAATTGATAAAAGGCATCGAGTGAAAGCGGTTCATGCTTAGGCAGTGCTTGTTCTGCTAGAAAAACGAGATTAGGTCTGGGTTCTTTAAAATAGGATTTGAGGGTGTGGCTTAAGCCTAAACTGATAACTTGGCTGAGGCTGATGGCAAAAAATAAACTTATAAAGAGTGGTTTAGGCATATGACGATAGGCGATCGCCAATACAAACAAGACTGTTACGACGCCATAGGGCGCAGTACCTGTCATGGTAATCCAATATAAGGTTTTGGCTAAGGTAGAGTGCAGATCGATCAGTGGAAACAGCTGATTCTGTGTCAGTAATAGTAAGCCCGGAATGGTTGCCAACAGTATCCAAGCTAAACCTAAACGGCGTAAAAGATAGACGCTATGGGTCAAAATATAAGCCTCTTCATAAAACGCCATAGGCTACAACGCGGCAATGGTTTTGCCAATAAAAAAATCCCGACAGCAAAAGATGGTGCTGTCGGGGGTCTTCAAGGGTGGATCGGTAGGGCGCTATTGCGCCGTGTTCTTAGGGTGATGCCTAGTCACGAACATCAAAATCAACAGTACGACTAACAGTAAACCTGAGCCCATCAATAGGGCGTAATCTTCCAGTTGCAGTATCGAGTACAGCACGGCATATAAACTCACCAGCATGATGCCTACTAATGCACCGCGCTTAATACTTGCTGTGGCACTCCCTACATAAGCCGATACCGACAGCACGGGAATACAGGCGGCAATTAAATAGGCATGCAAGAAGGCTAGATGTTCAGATAGCGAGAGTAGTAGCAAATAGAACAAGGCCATGGCGCTGCCGACTAACACATATTGAATCGTGCTTAGGCTGGTTTTTTGTCCGATTTCGAAGATAAACAACATGATAAAAGTCAGCACGATAAACAGTAGGCCGTATTTTACCGAGCGATCAATCTTGCCGTAGTGAGTCACTGGTTCGAATAAAATCGCATTGGCCGACACTTCAGTGAGAGTCGATTGATTACTCTTAATAAACTCTTGTGGATAGTTACGGGTTAAGTGGCTGATATTCCAACTTGCAGTAAAGCCTTGCGCGTTGATGTCCCGTTCTGCGGGTAATAATCCCTTAAAGCTTGGATGCGGCCAGTCGGCGCGAATATTGATTAGCGTTTGCTCGCCTAGTGGCAATGCGCTGATAGACTGAGAGCCGCGTAGTGTCATGGCAAAATCCACACTAAAATCACTCGCTTCGCTGACTTGGATCTTTTGATTAAAGCCTTTTTCTAAACCGCCAGTGGTTAACCCCGTGCCAGACATCAGTGATCCAGAGAGTAATGTCGATTCACCGGTGATTTCAATTTTTTCTACTTTATCAATTGCTTGATTCGATGACACCCCAAAGACTAACCGGGCATTTTTGTTATCGAAGGCGATAAGGTTAGGAATATCATAACGGTTAAGGCTGAAGTCGGCCTGACCTTGTAGAGCTGCGTTATACACCAGCGATTGATAAATGCCACGGGTGCGAAAATCATGTTTTAGGTCTAAGTCGAGGGTGAGCTTTTTCGGTAGGATCACTAGCTCATCTTGATAGGTACGCTTCACTTCATGGCGAGTTTTACCGTCGTTACTGACTTCTTCTTGCAACACAAAATAGCTGTAAGGGATCACCAGCGCAGGACCTGAGAGGGTTTGCTGCTCACCCCATGAACGGCCGATTTCATCGACAACGCTGTGGTAAAGGGCTTGGCGATCAGAAGTCATATCCATAATGATCCCCAGCGGGATCAACGCGAGGATTGACAGTATGCCAATGGTTAAGGCTTTTAATAAGATGGTGTTTTTTAATGCCGTTCCCTTTGCGGTGGCTACTGCCCACGGTTCTTGTGCTGACATATCGATTCCTTGACTTCGATTAAATTTTTTGAGGAGTGCGCGCACCACTAAATAGGCTGCGCTACCAAATAAGGCCAAACTAAGTAGGGTGAGTACCCAGAAAATAATGCTGAACATTGAATTTCATTCCCTATGAAATACGACCGAGACTTATCCGCTAAGATTGTGCAGAGTTAACTCGGTATCACGGCGGGTATTAAAACAGATTTTTTTACAAAAGTTGCGGGCAAGTTGCTGATCAATAGTGGCAAAATTATGGCGATTGCCGCTAAATCCATACTCATTATTCAAGTTTATGAATCTGATAGTGGGATGTCTTTGCCAAATTTTGGGTGTTTTTTCTCGTAGTCATTTTCTTTTTTAATATGCTTGAGCAGTGCTTCGAAGCTTTGTTTAAAGACGTCAAGTTCTGCGGAATAGACTACGGCATGGTGAGAAAACCAGTGGTGTTTTTCTCGATCACGGTTACTGTAATCGGGCCAAATACGTAGCTCATACTCATCACCCATGACGACAATGACATAGGCAATGGCGCCATTGCTAAAGATGATACATTGGGGCAGGTACACCAGTTCTTCGCCTTTAAATAACTCATACTCTATCGCTTCGGTGCGCCAACTCACTATCGGTAGCGGCGCCTCGATAGAGCAACCAATCGACTGATGCTGATTAAACAGTACGGCGTTAATGTCATCCATTGAAAAGGGCTGGTGATCGCCATTTTTAGCAGCAAGTGAATACAAGATATTCATCAAAAATGGCAGCTTAGTGCCATTACCCGTTTTGCGGCCGCAGAGTTGTGCTTGGCGATAGTAGATATTCATCATCAATCCTTAATGAAGAGCCTATGCCAGATAGGCTCTATTTCGAGTCGTGAAACTAACGGGCAGGTAAACCGATAGCCGTTAAGGTATAAATGGCTTATGTTATCCGAAGATACTGCCTAGTGAGTAGACTTGTGCGTACATTTCACAAACCTACTCGTTGAATAGTGTGCTAAATGCTTTTATTTTCAGTTTGTTATGTTTTTTTTGCTCTGGTTTGGTATTTGCTTGTCGTTGAATTTGGAGAATCGATGTCTAATCCCTTTTCACCTCGCGAGTGGCTGCAATTAAATATGCAGCAGCAAGGATTATTGCAACCATATACCTCTGTCACCGAGGCCATTTCACGTCTCAGTTATGTACAAATTGACTCTATCAACGTGGTTGAGCGAGCGCATCATCATGTGCTGCATAGTCGTATGCCAGAATATCAGCCAAAGATGCTCGATATGGCTTTAGCCAAAGGAGAGATTTTCGAATATTGGTCCCATGCGGCAGCTTATTTACCTATTGCCGATTACCGTTTTAGTTTGCAGCGTAAACAGCAGCTGCAAAATGGCGGTAAGCATTGGTTTGACCCCGACGATAAAATAATGCAGGAAGTGCGGGCGCGAATCCTTGCAGAAGGGCCACTCAAGGCCAGTGATTTTGAACATAGTGAAGCTAAAAACGGTGCCTGGTGGGATTGGAAACCCGCGAAAAAAGCCCTAGAGCAGCTTTTTATGCGTGGTGAGCTGATGGTGGTGCGGCGGGAAAAATTCCAGAAGGTTTACGATCTCACTGCGCGGGTACTATCAAAAGATGTTGATGCTCAAGCACCGACAGATAGCGAGTTTACGAGCTATTTGATTGATCGTTATCTCGATGCCCACGCCTTCGGTACTGCGGCGCAAATGGCTTATTTACGCAAAGGTATGAAATCAGCAGTAGCCCAAGAATTGGCAGAGTTGTTAGCTCACGGGTTATTAGCGTGTTTTAAGGCTGCGGGCCAAAGCTACTTTTATCGCCCTTCATTACAGCTAAATGCACTATTACCTAATAAAGTGTGGCTGCTTAATCCCTTCGATAATTTATTGATCCAACGGCAAAGATTAAAGCAATGGTTTGATTTTGATTATCAAATTGAAGTCTATGTCCCAGCCGAAAAGCGTCAGTATGGTTATTATTCTTTAGCAATTCTGTGGCGCGACACTTTTGTTGGCCGCGTGGATGTTAAAGCCGATCGCCAAGCTAACCTATTGCTATTACAGCAATTGATTTTAGAAGAGGGCGTGATGGTGAATGGCTTAGATGAGGATTTCTGTGCGGCCTTTGATATCGCAGTCAGTGAATATGCTCGTTTCAATGGTTGTGACCGCTGGAAGTTAGTTAAGGCTAACCATAAAGGCCTTAAGCAAAAGTATGCTCGCCAACAAAAGCTTTAATTATTTGTCTCTTTAGTTGGAGCATCCATAAAGCGAAAGCAGCCATACAGTAAGATTAGATACAGCAGTGGCAACGCAGCAATGACTAAAGATGAAGAAGTCGCAGTGCTATCGCTCGTAATGCGATAACAGGGAATATACACGGCGGGATAAACTAGGCTTCCCCATAGAAAACACTGATTCATCAATCGATAGATAAAAGCGGGTTTAATGCTTGATTGACTGGCCAGTCCCATCAAACTGGCGAGAAGCACACCGGGATAAGTGAGTAGCGGCACGCCACCAAGCAACAATAATCCCCAAAGAAGATAGTCCTGATAGTGTGTGCTGATTGTGACATCCATTGTAGCTTCATTCCTTGATTGTTCGACGCTAAAGCATTAAGTCTGTTTATGCTCTGGTTGCAGCGGTGGCCTTACTGCCAGCCCTTGCTGCATCTTAAGCCAAAAGCTTTGCTGACATAGATTGCTAAAGGATTTTTGCTGCGGCGAAATCGCAATATGAGCTGTTACAACCCGATAGCTGAGCCAATAATCTTCACAAACCATGTCTGACGCATAAGCTTGTTTATCTTGCTCGCTTAGCTTGCTAATCACAACCCCGTTATCGAAGTGATAAAGCGTTATGGACTCACAAATCTCCACATTATCATCGTGATAGGTTTGCTGCTCGTTTGATTGGCTTACCACGTAGACAGGGCTTGGATAGCCTTCAATAGCAAGGATATAGCTGGCGAATTGTTGCATTATTTCCCCAAGTGACTCAATGCTTGAAGTGTTAAAAACAAAAAAGCACAGCTGCGCTATTGCTAACTGTGCTCTTTCAAACATGCATGATAAGTTAGCCCGCCGCGTTGAGCTTTTTTTCTAACTCATTGACTTGAGCTTGTAGGGCTTCTAATTTTTCGCGGGTTTTCAGTAGTACATGTTGCTGCACATCAAATTCTTCACGGGAAACCATATCCAACTTGAGCAATTGATTTTGCAGTACTTGCTTACTGCGCTCTTCAAATTCACCGGCAAATTGCTTTAGACCGCTGGGCAAACTTTCGCTCAATTGTTTCGCCATTTCTTCGATTTTCTTTGGATTGATCATAATCTTGTCCGCCTCTTTACTGAATAGCTCGATTGTAACTCAGTACGTTAGCTTTCAAAAGTAAAGCAGACGCGTGAACACTTTAGTTGGCTGTTGTTGGGGTTTATATCACGGAGAAGCTTATCTACAGAGTTGAGTTCTGCTCACCCTAAGCGGGGATTTGTTAGCCTTAAAACTGTCGATTCTGCTATGATCCCATCCCTTTCTGTCGACTTGTTTGGATATTGCGCAAAGATGAAACTCAATCCCGCCCAAAACGATGCTGTTCATTATGTTTCAGGCCCTTGCCTAGTATTGGCGGGTGCGGGTAGTGGTAAAACGCGCGTCATTATCAATAAAATCGCTTACTTGGTCGAAAAATGTGGCTATAAGGCGCGTAATATCGCGGCGGTGACCTTTACCAATAAGGCTGCCCGCGAGATGAAAGAGCGGGTCGCTCAGTCGATGGGCCGCAAGGAAGCCAGAGGTCTGTGGATTTCAACCTTCCACACTTTAGGGCTTGAGATCATTAAACGCGAGCATAAGGTCTTAGGCTTAAAGCCAGGCTTTTCGCTGTTTGATGATCAAGATACCTTGGCACTGCTCAAAGAGTTAACCCAAGACGAGTTGGATGAAGATAAAGATTTACTCAAAGCGCTCGCCAGTACGATTTCAAACTGGAAGGGTGGCTTAGTTATTCCCGAGCATGCACGCAAAATCGCTAAAGATGAGCAACAGCACTTATTTGCTATGTTGTATCAGCGTTATGCTCAACATATGAAAGCCTATAACGCTTTAGATTTTGACGATTTGATTCTGATGCCAACCTTATTGTTACGCCACCATGAAGAAGTGCGTACGCGCTGGCAAACCAAGATCCAATATTTGCTGGTGGACGAATATCAAGATACTAATACCAGCCAATATGAAATGGTAAAGCTGTTAGTGGGTGAGCGGGCGCGCTTTACTGTGGTGGGGGACGACGATCAGTCTATCTATTCATGGCGCGGTGCTAAGCCACAAAACCTCGTGTTATTGGGTAAAGATTTTCCGCAGCTTAAGCTGATTAAACTGGAGCAGAACTACCGTTCTAGTCAGCGGATCCTACGGGCTGCGAACATTCTTATCGCTAATAATCCCCATGTTTACGATAAAGCTCTGTTTAGCGAGCTTGCCTATGGTGAACCGTTGCGGGTGCTGTTTGCCGCCAATGAGGAGCAAGAGGCTGAACGTGTCGTGGCCGAGATTGTTCGACATAAGTTTGTCGGCCGTACTCAGTTTGGCGATTATGCGATTTTGTATCGGGGTAACCATCAATCACGGTTACTCGAACGCGCACTGATGACGAACCGTATTCCTTATAAATTGAGTGGCGGTACATCATTTTTCGCCCGTGCTGAAATTAAAGACATCATGGGGTATTTGAAGTTAGTGGTGAATCCCGACGACGATAACGCTTTCCTGCGTATCGTTAATTTACCTAAACGTGGCATAGGGCCATCGACCTTAGAGCGTCTAGGTAATTTTGCCAACGAGAAGCATATTTCTATGTTTGCGGCGATTTTTGAGCCTGAACTGAATCATCATTTACCGCCTGCGGCTATGTCATCTTTGTATCAGTTTGGTCGTTTTATCGTGGAGACTGGGGATCATGCCGAACGTGGTGAACCCGTCGAGGCGGTGAAGCATTTGATCCGTAAGATCAATTATGAAGATTATTTATACGAAACCAGCACCAGTGCCAAGGCCGCTGAAATGCGGATGAAGAATATCTCAGAGCTTTACCGTTGGGTGACTGAGATGCTCGCGGGTGATGAGTTAGATGAGCCTATGACTCTACCAGAGGTGGTGACTCGATTGACGCTCAGGGACATGATGGAGCGCAATAGTGAGGATGAAGGCGGCGATCAGGTGCAGTTGATGACCTTGCATGCCTCTAAGGGCCTAGAGTTCCCGTTTGTGTTTATGGTTGGGGTAGAAGAACGTATCTTGCCCCATCAGACCAGCATAGACGAAGACAATGTCGATGAGGAGCGTCGGTTGGCGTATGTGGGTATTACTCGAGCTCAACGAGAGCTTTGGTTCACCCTCTGCCGCGAAAGGCGCCAATTTGGTGAAACCATGCGTTGTGAACCAAGCCGTTTCTTACTTGAGTTACCTCAAGATGATGTGGTGTGGGAAAATCGTAAGCCACAACAAACGGAACAGGAGCGGATGCAAACGGGGCGAGCAAATATTTCTAGCTTAAGAGATATGTTTAAAAAATAGCGAGCGGTTTCGCTTACTATTCTTTTAAATCAGCTACTTATTTTTTACTAGGCATATTCGAGCTGAGCACATATCTGTGGTTGGGTTTCACATAAGGTAAAAGTGTCGGCTAAAGAAGCCCCCTGGCCCAGCTGATAACCCAGTTCACTGAAGATACGTTTTTGTTCAGGGTTATCAATGCCATCGACAAAGGTTTGAAGCTCTAAGGTTGATGCCGTTTTTTGATAGGCTGACATTAACTTAAGCTGTTGCTCGCCTTGTATTTGTTTGGTGAGGTTGGCATCGAGTTTTAAGCCTTTTATCGGCAGAAACAATAAGCTATTTAATGCACTATAGCCGCTACCGTATTGGCTGATGCCGAGTTTTACCCCGAGTTTCTGCAACAATTCAAAGCCATTGATATGATTTTCAGTTTCTTGCACTAGGGCTTTTTCATTGAAGAATAACCACAAATGGCTCAGGTTTAACTGGGTTTGCTTGAGAGTGTTTTTCAAACTGCGCAGTACATGCTTATGCTTGAGATGTTGGCTCGAAAGCATGACATGTAATTCAACAGATTCATCATGTTGTTTGAGGAGTTGGGGATAGCTGCTATCTATGATGCTGATCGTATATTTATCGAGCTCAACGGTAAGGTGTGACTGTTCAGCAAGCGTGCTAAGTTGTTCCTGCTGTAAGAGCCCACGCTGCGGATGTTGCCAGAACAGGCGGCTTTCTAATGCATGCACTTGACCTGTTTTAAAATTGACTACTGGTAAGTAACTAAGCTGTATTTCAGCATGGTGTAATGCATGTCTAAATTCAGTTTCTAACTCGACATCCTGCATGGCCTGATGTTGGGCGTTATCATCAAAAATAACATAGCAACCTTTACCATTGGCTTTCGCCTGATACATGGCAGTATCTGCATTACGTAACATAGATTCACTGGTATCAATTCTGTGTTTGCCACTGATGGTGATACCGATACTGGCTCCAGAACTAAATTCCATTGTGCCAAGTCGATAGGGCTGGGATATTTTTTGGATCACTCGTTCTGATATATCTTTCGCGTCGTTGATGTTGTTAATGCTATCGAGCAGTATCACAAACTCATCGCCACCGAGTCGCGCTAAGGTGTCGTTATCACGAATGCAGGACTTGAGGCGGCTTGCCGTCTCAATTAAGAATTTATCACCCTCTAGGTGTCCCATAGTATCGTTAATCTGTTTGAAGCGGTCGAGGTCGATAAACAGTAGGGCAAACTGTTCTAAGCTATGGCGACGAACATGCTTGATCGCTTGAGATAAACGCTCCATAAACATAGCGCGATTAGGAAGGCCTGTGAGTGCATCATGTTTGGCATCGTGAACTAGCTTGGCTTCCATACTACGGCGTTGTTGAATTTCTTTCTCAAGACTTTTATTCAGTTCGGCTAACGCTTTGGTACGATCAATAACCTTTTCTTCTAGCTCTTCATAACTGCGTTGTAAGGACTCTGCGGACAGCTTTTTCTCGATAGCCGAGCCTATATGTTGTGATACAAATGTCAGTAATTCTAAGTCTTTAACTTGGTAATTCTGTGTCATGCTAAAACTGTAAATCGTTAACGCACCACGAACTTGATCATGGATAAAAAGCGGGATTCCGATCCACTGATGCATGGTTTGAGTATGATTTAACGCTGGCGCTTGGGAATACAGCTCACCAGAGGCAATTAATGCATTGATACTGCTTTGATCTAGCAATAGTGGGCGCTTATGTTTGAGCACATATTCGGTTAAGCCGTCTTGTAGCGGCCGAGTGCCTGGGTGCTTATTGGCTAATTGCGATACATAAAAAGGAAACGTGAGGTGGGTTTCTGTGTCGTCTAATAGGGCGATATAGCAGTTATTGGCCGGAATTAAATGTCGAATAACATTATGCAATTGGGCATAAAAGTCTGGGTTGTCTGCACTGGAACTTGCTAGCTCGGCGATTTCGAACAGTGATTTTTGTAAGCGTTCAGCTCTACGCCGTTCATAGACTTCTAGTTTTAACTTATCGTAGGCTTGGCTGAGTTCTTTTGTCCTTTGCTGGATAGCTTGCTCTAATTGTTCTTGATGTTTTAGCCGTTCCATTACCCCAGCAATATGGTGACAAATGAACGTCATTAACTCGAGTTCGATTTCACCATAACTGATATTAGTGTCATAGGTTTGCACCACTAACACACCCGTTACTATATCATCTTGTTTGATGGGCACGCCCAGCCACAGATGACAGGGAGAACCTAAATTAACAATTTCTCCAGCGGCAATCAGTTCATTGACTGTGTCATTGTTACACAACAAAGCTTTCCCAGTTCTGAGTACGTAGCCTGTTAATCCTTGCTGTAATAATGTAGATAGTGATTGTTCAGGATAAAGCTCCGCTGGATGGGCATCTTTCTCATCAGCGAAAAAGGGGATGGCGAGTTCACCTGTGTGAGTATCCAGGGTTGAAATAAAAAAATTATCAGCGGGAATGAGCTGTTTTAGATGGCTATGTACGCCAACATAGAATTCTTCGAGTGAAGAAGCATGAGTCGCAATATTGGATATTTCGAGTAATGCGTTTTGAATGATCTCAGCATGCTTATATTTATGCGCTAATTGTTTTAAGCGAATAATTTTTTTGCGTAAGCGTTCAGTTTCACTCACACGCGGCTGGCCAGTTTCATCTTCATCCTTAAACATGATACTCACTAGTTAAATATATGTTTGCTTTTACCAAAGTCTATAATTAGCATGAAATACTGTAACATCCAAGTCATATTTTGGCTGCATTCCGCTTTAAAAGTCAGCTAATGTGATAAAACTTGAGCAGTCAGTAAAAAAAGTGCAAAACAGCTATAGACTCAAAGGGGATTTGACCCTAGTATATGCGGCGCTAACCAAGGCGAGCGCCCATAGCTCAGCTGGATAGAGCGCACCCCTCCGGAGGGTGAGGCCGAAGGTTCGAATCCTTTTGGGCGCACCACTTCCGAATAGAGTTGTGAGCTTTAAGGTTAGTAAAGTAAGTGAAAATCAGTGGTGATTGTAGCTCAGTTGGTAGAGTCCCGGATTGTGATTCCGGTTGTCGTGGGTTCGAGCCCCATCAGTCACCCCATTCATTTACTTTGATATAAAGATTTTCATTCTCGGTGATTAGCGCAGTCCGGTAGCGCATCTGGTTTGGGACCAGAGGGTCAGAGGTTCGAATCCTCTATCACCGACCAAATTCTTCGCGTGACTAGCGAGCTTAATGTAAGTTAGGTAAATAGTTAATGTTTTACGGTGATTAGCGCAGTCCGGTAGCGCATCTGGTTTGGGACCAGAGGGTCAGAGGTTCGAATCCTCTATCACCGACCAAATAAGTAGAAAAGCCTCAGCATTCATTAATGAATACACTGAGGCTTTTTTGCATTGGCGAAATGGAACTTACTCACTTGCATTATCATGTTTGTTGTTGCTTGATAGCGTATCCTCAATGAGTATAGAAGTTGGCCACAGTTCTTATTTACACCTGGCAGAGCAGAACTGTATCGGCATAGTCACTCAACCGTAGAAAAACAAAAAGCTCCTTACGGAGCTTTTTGTTTGCAAGCATCACTTCTTAATAATACGGCTTAGTCAAGATTCACTGGCGGGGCGATAAAGCCTTGATAGGCATCTGTTCTAAGCTCGTTAAAACGTTCTAGCTGAGCTTTTTCTTGAATACCCGTCACTATGACTTGAATGTCCAATCCTTTTGCTACGTTGATTAGGGCGCGGCACAATTCGCTATTGTGGTGTGTCTCATCATAGTAGGCGAAGGATTGATCCAGCTTCACATAGCTAGGTCTTAATTCCTGTAGATAAGACATAGAGCCAAACTGACGACCAAAGTGGTCAATACCAAACTTAGCACCGTTATCGCGAATGATGTTACATAAGTGCTGGCATGACTTAAGATCACTATAAACACCAGCCTCAGGGATTTCGAAGCAGATGCGCTCAATAAATGTGGCATTTCGCAAAAATTGATTTAGCCATTCATGGAACTGAGGATCGTTAATACTTTGGTGGGTTAAGTTAATTGCGAGCGGTTCATAGCTCCGCTCGAGCAGTTTTTGCTCGTAGACAGTTTCAATTAAGCATTTATCGAGTAAGGCACCAAGTGATAATAACTCGATATAAGGCATAAATTGCCCTGCATGGGCGAGTTGATCGCCAAGCTCTAATTGGCAATACAATTCCCGTTGCGCTATGCCATCACCATCGCAAAATTGTATGGGTTGCCATCTAAACTTAAACTTCTTATTGCTGATGGCATGGCTGAGGTTATCGCGCCATTGCTCGCGGGTGAATAATTGCTGCTCTGTGGTTTCAAACCAGTGGAAGGTTTTATTTTCTTGTAATGCTTTTTGAAGGGCATTGTCGGCTTGGGCCAAAATATCCGACACATTCATTTGCCCAATACGTTCAGCAATACCGATAGCAAAGTCTTCGTTGGGCTTACAGCCTGCTTTTGACATTTCTTGATTGATGGTACGGATAAGTGTTTGTAAATATTTGCTGATCTGATCGTGTTCAACATCGGTCACTAAAAATGCAAATTCATAGGCGGCAATACGCCCTATGACCGAAGGCGTTATTTCGTTTAATTGCTGTTGAAACTTTTCTGCGAGGATCCGTATGGTTTCATCTCGAACTTGATAGCCATATTTACTGTGCACTTCTTCGAGCCAGTCGAGCTTGGCGAGGAATAAAGCGCCGCTGCTAGGTTCACTTAACCAACCATTTAAACGACTTACTACATATTGGCGGTTAGGCAGGCCTGACGCCGGATCGACAAGATTCTTCTTACGTAACGCGCCAACCTCTTCGTCAAGAGAATGGAACACTTGTTTCAATTGAGCTGACATGCTGTTAAATGCAGTCACTAAGTCTTTTAATTCGGTGGTTTTGGGTAGTGCCATGTCTGGACCAAATTGGCGTGCTGCGATACTTTTCGCGTGTTCAGACAGGGTGTGGAGAGGTTTCAATATCCATGTTAAGCCTACTCTTGCTGTAAAAATAGCAACGAGAAAAAGTAGTGAGAAGGCTATGATGGTATTGGACATGATTCGCCATAGTTCATGATAACCAAAACCAGGATGAGCAGTGATTTCAAGCTGTGCTAGCTGCAGCCAACCTGAGGTGATAGTGCTTTGTTTTTTGATGGTTTTAAACAGATCTAGATTGATAAACCATTGAGGGACATCTTCAATTTTTAAAGGATTATTCCACTCTTGTTGCTTACCATCGACCATCCAAGTCAATTTTACATTTTGATAGTAACCACCTTCAAAAATAACATTCACTAAGGTTTCTGCCGCTGCGGTATCGCCGGCTTCGAGTGCTGGGGTAAGCATTAGACCGAGTGAAGTGCTGGCATTGTTTAGATCGGACTCCATTTGCTTTGTTAAAAAGCTTTGAGTCTCAGTGAATTGCACATAGCCAAGGCTTGCAACTACAAGCAAGAACAGGCTAAAAAGCAGCGAATAAATCTGTCTAAACAGTGTCATTTTTGGTGCTACTCCAGTTTTAATTTTGGTTGCCTAAGACGGTCAACACCTAATCTATGGTTAAGATCGTTCCATTTTTCTAATCGTTTTGAGGACCCTGCCAGTACGCCTCGACCTTGCTCTTTATTGAGCCATAACTGTTTACCGTTAAAGCTATAAACAGGCAGTAGATCTTTTCTTTTTGTGGCGGGTTTTATTTCATGGTCAAGATTATCGAGCACTAAAGGAATTGATGATGGTGTTTCATAGTAAGCCAATACCATATGGTATTGATTAACCGTAGTGGCTTTAACCATAGTGATCCGCATCTTGTCCTCTTGAACACCAAGTTGGAGTAGGGTGAAGTATTTTGCGATCGAAAAGTCTTCGCAATCACCGCCATTCACACCAATAAACTCCATCGGCGTTGCCCAATAATTCGAGTCTCCCCATAATTTACTGTCATCCACAAAACGGAATAAATTAAAAAAGTTATTCACCTTCAATAACTTTTCTTTTTCATCTAGCGTACTCGCTTCCGATAACACTTTGAACCAAGCCCTTGCTCGCATTCCAGCACGTTCGCCGTAATGTTTTTCTAGGGTTGAAGTTATCTTCACTTCATCAAGGTTTTGTGTGGGGGCCGCATATAGGCAACATATGCCTAAGGCTGACGCTATTAGGCTAAAGCGGCAGACTCGCAATAATGAATCTTTATAATCAAGTCTGCCGTTCATAACCTAATGTGTTAGTCCTTTATTTTGAGTTGTCATCGACCGAGTAAATTGTCCATTTCATGTCTGCTGCCGTATCATCACCAGTGACTTCTGCAACAACACGACGGTTACGAATTTCTGCTTCCGGCGTCTGTTCTAAAACAATTGGGCGGCTAGACCCATATCCAATAGCAGTTAATCGACTTCTATCAATACTAAAGCGTTCAGCCAGTACTGCGGTGACAGCATTTGCACGTTCTTGAGATAATACTGTATTTCGTTCATCGGTTCCTGTGCGACTCGTGTGACCTTCGATAGTCACTTTGGTCGTTGGATACTGACGTAGAAAAATAGCCACCTCTTCAATTTGAGGATAGTACTCCGGCGCAATATAAGCAGAGTCATTCGGGAATAAAATATTTATTTCCTTTCGCTCGTTAATCGCTTTTATTTTGCCACAGCCATAGTTATCAATACCTGCCCCTTGGGCTGTGTCGTTGCAGCGTTCACGGGCTTCAATGACACCATCGCTATCTTTATCAGATAGATCATAGGTTTGAGTTGTGACCATTTCGTCAATATTAACCGTATCGCGCATCGAACAACCAGCTAAAAGAGTGACACTTAGAAAAAATGTGAGAGTTTTCATTTGTTAGCTCCTCCTTCATAATTGCGCTCTCCGCGCCACGCATCAGGTCTAGTGACTTTAAGTGAGTCTAATAATCGCCCTGTAGAATTGAGCACGCGATACTTAGCAATAACTTCATCATATTCAGCTTGTAAGTAGTCTTTACGTGCCTCGAAGAGCTCATTTTCGGTATCTAATAAGTCGAGTAGACTGCGTTGGCCTAAATTAAACTGTTGTGCATAGGCTGTTTGAGTATCCTTTGCGGCCACGACATGATCGCGAATATATTGTTTTTGCGGCGCTAGCATTTCAAATGCGTTCCAAGCTAGGTTTACCCCTTCAACAACTTCACGTTGGGCGCGTTGGCGGATTTCTTTCGCTTCACCTAACTTGTAAGCAGTTTCTTTTTCACGGGCAAGATCTTTACCCCCCGCAAATAAGTTGTATCTCACCCTCACCATGGCGACGAGATCGTTACTATGACCACCCACATCACTGCGGAAAGCACCAGCACCTGATATTCCATCTTCGCCGCTGATATCGTTATTCCAGTTACCATTCAGTTCTAAAGAAACCTGAGGATAGTAATTGGATTGTACTGAAGAGCGTTCATTTTCTGCGGCACTAATATCGTTTGCTGCAGATTTGAGTATGGGGTGATTCTCTTGCGCAACAATAATGCCAGAGCTAAGATCCTTTGGCAGCATGTCTGCATCTGGCACTGGTAATATTAAGTCTGCCGGAGCCGACGCTACAATTTTGACGTACTGTGCTTTTGCATCAAGTAAATTGTTGCGAGCAGAAATAACGTTAGCATTAGCACGCGCCAAACGTCCCGAGATTTGGGATAGATCTGCGATTGAGCCTAAACCTGAGTCAGTACGTTGTTTAATCTGGTCATAAATTTCTTTATGGCTGTTAAGGTTTTTCTCGGCTAATTTTAACACTTCATCGGTGCGTAAATAGTTGAGATAGACTTTACTGACATCGAGTGCCATATCTTCAGCGGCAGCAAGCAGTGCCCACTGGTCTGCGCTAGCTTCAAAACTATAACGATCAACTTCACTGCTGGTGTAGAAACCATCGAAAAGCATTTGTTTTATGCTAACACCAAACTCTCCGGGATTTAATTCAGCCACCCCTTTGCTATCGACTTCGCCGATATTGGGTCGTCTACGTGTCGATACGCTGTCGGTTTGTTCATAACCGTAGCCACCATTGACATCAATAGTTGGCATATAGCCTGCTATCGCTTGATTAACTTGTTCTTCTCGCGCTTTAAAGCGGTTGAAGGCCACTCGTAAATCTGGGTTTGTATCTAGCGTATGTGCAACGGCTTGTTCTAACGTCTGACTTTGAGCCGATAAAGGTAACAGGATTAATGACAGCACTATGGCTATCTTTGAACATTGAAATTGTCGTATTGCTGAAGTCTTCATGACCAACCTCCCGGTTTATAAAAAAAAGGCTTAGTGCTCTCTGAGCGCTGTGTCCTTAGCCCTTAAAATTGGATTTAAAATGTACTCAAGTATGGATCTTTGCCCCGTGATAACGTCAACTGAAGTTAACATTCCCGGAATAATTGGCATCTGTGTGCCATCGTTTTTGGTTAAACTAGATTCTGCAGTTCTAACTCTGATGAGATAGTAGCTATTGCCTTCTTCATCTTGAGAAGTGTCGGCACTAATATGTTCGACAGTTCCTTTAAGGCCGCCATAGCGGGTAAAATCATAGGCGGTAATTTTTACTACGGCGGGTAATCCTGGATGTAAGAAAGCGATATCTTTAGGCAAGATTTTAGTTTCTATCAGCAGTTGATCTTCCGACGGAACTATCTCGATAATATCGATCCCAGGTTGCACTACACCACCCAGTGTATTGATATGCGTGGTTTTAATGGTGCCATTAACAGGGGAGGTGATAATCGCCTTACTGACTTTATCCTGCGCGCCAACTTGTGCTTCATTCATGCGAGAGAGGCGGGTTTGAGTTTCATTTAGCTGTGCGCGCAGTTCTGCAGCGTAAACAAATACGGCTTCACGGCGTTTTAAGATAGCCTCATCTAATGCAGCTTTCACTTTAGGGCGGAGTAAACGCATTGAATTCAATTCACCTTGCAAGTCGTTTACCGTGCGTTCGAGTTTGAGTAACTCAACTTCAGGAACAATACCTTTTTTGGCTAAAGGTCGAGTGAGTTCAAGCTCGCGGGATATTAGCTGCATGCTCGTCGTTAATGTCGTTGTTTTAGAGGCGAGATCATCAATTTCTTGCTGTCTTTGTTGAATTTGACGTACAAGGATCTCAAGTTGGTTACTTAAGTTATCTAAGCGCCCGTTGTATTCCTCTTGTTGTCTTTTCACTAAGGCGGGTTCCGCAGCAATGATAGCTTCAGGGAATATCAACGCTTCTTTAGTGATAAGCACTTGTTCACGCCAATCAGAGGTCATGTCTGATATTAGAATGCTGTCGAGTTCGGCGCGCATGCGGATAGCATTGGTTTTTAAGCCATAAACCTCTTGCTCTTGTTGAGCAAAGTCGGAGCGAAAGCGGGTATCATCAATACGCACTAAAGGCTGCCCTTTTGTGACTATCTCACCTTCTTGAACGTAGAGTTCTTGCATTATGCCGCCATCTAGACTTTGGATAACTTGAACTTGTGATGAAGGAATCACTTTTCCCGTTCCAGTAGTAACCTTATCTAATTGAGCAAACCCCGCCCACAGTAAAAAACACACTACCATAGCAGCAAGTGCCCATATGATTAATCTGTGTCCGCTGGGAGCGTCTGTCATCATGGCGCCATAGACATCATCAACCATGTCTAAGTCGTTTGTTGTTAAATGTTTACTCATCTTTTAGCCTCTCCGTTCACTAGGCCAAAATTGAGTTTTTCTAGCACTTCTGCTTTAGGTCCATCGGCAACCACATGGCCGCGTTCAAGTACAATAATGCGGTCGACGAGTTGCAATAAATGCATCTTGTGGGTAATAAGAATTAACGTTCTATCTTTGCTGACATTTTGCATTGAACGAATAAATTGTTGTTCAGCGCGAGCATCTAAACTCGCCGTAGGCTCATCCATCAGTAACACTGGGGGATCATTCAGTGTGGCGCGAGCAAGGGCGACAGTTTGTCTTTGCCCGCGACTGAGTGACATGCCGCCTTCGCCGACCTGTTGGTCTAGGCCTTCTGCTTCTAGGTTGGTGAATTGACTCACACCAGAAAGCTGTACCGCGCGGATGAGTTGATGTTCAGTGACTTGACGTGTACCAAATAAAATATTGTCGCGAATAGAACCATGGAATAGGGTGACATCTTGGGGTAAGTAGCCAAAATTACGACGTAAATCACTCGGATGAATCTGTGCTGAGTCTAAACCGTCGTAGCGCAAGCTTCCTGCCGTGGGTTGAAATAGCCCGACCAGTAGCTTAGCGAGCGTACTTTTACCTGAACCATTTCGACCGATAATGGCAATACGTTCGCCAGGATTAATCGTCAGCGACATCGGATGCAACACAGGCTTTTCAGAACCTGGATAACTAAAACCGACATGATCAGCATTGATCTTGCCTATGAGTCTTTGTTTGCTAACTAAATGTCCTTTATTTTCAAACTCATCTTCTTGAGTCATGATTTCATTCAGTTGGCGTAGTGCACTGGCTGTGTGGTTTGCTCTAGTCATCAGGCCTGCAAGTTGTGCCATAGGTGAAATGGCGCGGCTCGATAGCATGACCGCAGCAATAATTCCGCCCATAGATATCGCATTATCAGCCACACGATAAACGCCCAAAATCACCACGCAGACAACGGTAAATTGCACCGTAAAGTTCGCCACGTTCGATACAGAGTTGGAGAGCTTTTTTGACCTTAATTGCCAGTTTGCACTGTGGCCTATCATCTGTTGCCAGCTTTTTTGCACAATTCCTTCAGCACCATTAGCTTTAATTGACTCTAGCGCTGATAAGCTCTCGATTAAATGCCCATGTTTTAAGCTTGAAAATTTATTGCCTTCTTCGATTGCCGCTTTGAGTTTAGGTTGAATATAAAGCGTGAAGCCAATAATGATGATGCCGCCAATGACTGGAACTATAGCGAGATCACCAGCGACAATAAAAATAATGATTAAGAAAAATATCGCGAAGGGGAGATCGACTAAAGTTGTGATCGTTGCCGAAGTTAAAATTTCACGAATATTATCGAATTCACCTAACTGTTTCGCCATGCCGCCGATACTAGGAGAACGTTTTTCTAGGGGAATACCTATCGCTTTAGCAAAAAGTTGCGAAGACACAATAATATCTACTTTTTTTCCTGCAACATCGATGAGGTAACTTCTAAGTTGCCGCATGATAAGATCGAACATATAAGCAATCGCCGCACCAATCGCTAAAACCCAAAGGGATTCAAAGGCGAGGTTTGGGACGACTTTGTCATACACATTCATAATAAATAACGGTGAAACTAAGGCGAATAAATTCACCAATACAGAAGCGATTAATGCATCACGATAAATGGGGGCTGAATCTTTGAGGGTTTGTACTAACCAGTGGGTTTTATTATCGTGTAGATAAACATCGAAGCCCATGTCGCCACGGTATTCTTGTTTGACTAAGAATAAATATCCCACATATAAGGCTTCGAGCGACTCAATTGTCAGTGTCTCTTCACCGCCCGTCTCGGGTAATTGAATAATTGCTTTATCTGATGCAACATCAAGTTCTCGTAATATACAGGCTTTTTTGTCTTTTAATAATAAAATACAGGGGAGCAATATAGGTGATACTTCGTTTAAGCCTTTTCGAGACAGCTTAGCCGCTAGACCCGCTCTTGAAGCTGCCTGAGGCAATAAGTCGGGTGATAACACGGTACCTGACAAGGGTAAACCTGCCGCAAGCGAATCGCTCGAGCACGGATTGCCAAAATGCTCAGTGAGTAACACTAAACAATCCAGCAAAGGATCCACTAACACTCTTTGTGAGGCAGAAATGGTCCATTGATCAATTTTTTCAGAAGCTGCAGCAGACACCTAATTACTTATCCTTTGGATTTTTATATGGTTATGGCAAGTATCGGTCATGATGGCCTATATTTCTATAGGCCATCCAAACGATTTTATCTAAGGGATCACATTGCCATTGGTATTAGGGTCATCAGTAAATCTAGTTAATCCCTGCGGTGTTTCTGGATTTACAGGCTGGGTATCGATAATTAACGGCCCACTACCATTGGTACCGAGTAAGCCATTAATAATACCCGCATTATCAGTTGCACCATATTGGCTATAGAGGTTAACCCCATCAAGCACAATATGTTGATCAATAACTCCATCTTTATTTGCATCTATATCGATAACGGTAGAGCCATTGCTATCTAGGCTAAAGTTCAGATAGCTTTCTAAAGTATTAGCCGTTTCTCCTTGGAGTAAATCACTCAGATCAAGCTTATCTTCACTTACATTGAAGTCCATGATGTGGTCAGTACCTTGGTCTGCATCCGTATAGCGCCATACGAAGGTGTCAGCGCCGCTATCACCACGCAGGACGTCATCACCGAGTCCACCAATTAAGGTGTCGTTACCGTCTCCACCACGAAGTGCATCGTTGTGGCTACCACCATCAATATAATCATTACCAGTATGACCATAGAGAATGTCAGAGCCAGATTGACCATAAATTCGGTCATCACCGCTGCCAGCATTTACAATATCAGCGTTATGTGAAGCGACATCATTAGCCAATAATAGGCCGTTACTATCAACCATTCTGTTAGAGCCAGTTAATTCGCCCGTCATAATATGGTGATTTAGGAGCGTATTGACTGATAGCTCAAGAGCATCATCAGAACCATATCCAGTCGAGCCTGTTTTACCCGCATAGATAACATCGTTGCCTTTGCCGGTTTCAATATGATCGTTACCCTCGCCGCTATTAACGATTTGGGTATCCGTAGAGCTATAGCTCTTATTGTTAGCTCCAGAAGCAATAACCTCTTTGCCGTTACTGTTTGTGATGATACCGCTTTGGCCACCACCAAAACTGACGTTCAATATTTTTTGGTTTTGGTTATTAGCATTTTCACCATTAACAACGACCATAGTGTCATTCAGACTAGAGCCTTGAGTGGTAATAAGGTTGGCGTCCGCAATATTAATACCATCGCTATTGACGGGATTAACGTTGATTTTCAAGGTTGCACTTGATACATCACCGTCACTATCACGAATGGTATAAGTGAAGGTTTCTACCGCTCCTACTGTTGGTAATTGGCTTGCATTCGCTGTGAGTTGGTACTTATAGGTACCATCTACATTTAGTACCAGAGTGCCATATAAGCCCGTTATGGTTGAACCTACTTGCCCAGATACCCCGCCTGTATTGGTAAGATCGCCCTTGGCTACCCCAATAATGGTCAATGGACCATCAGCTCCAACTACATCGTTTGTCAATACATTACCGTCAGTGTTTGGTAAGGTATACCCATTACCAGCAACCATACGTACAACCAGTTGGTAACTTGTCGCAGCATCTTCATTCGTGTAGATAGATGTGACAATGTTGCCATTAGTGTCTTTAAATCCAATAACTTGCATTGTGTATACTTGACCTTCATAGTTGAAGGTCACACTAGTTTGCCCTACAGTGACAATATCGCGTGAAGCAATTGGGTCGTTCGTATTAGGTGTTTCGTTATGATTGAAGTTAAGTGTTAAGGTTACAGGTGTGGTTACTCCGTATGCATCTGTGACGTTAAAGGTCACTTGCATTGTGGCTGCAGTAATAGATGTACCTGATGTAATTGAATAATTGTAGTGGGTAAATGTACCCAAAACGATATCCTGGTTGAGCGATAGCGAGCCCTGTAAAGCTGCATCGTTATCCAAAAAGCCATAGCCTGATTGGCTTCCATACCAACTAGATGGGTCACCCCAACGAATCTGATCTAGGCCTGTATCGTTATCTGGACCATCATATTTAGTGATATTTGTACCACCAGTAGTACCTTGCCAATTAGCAACAACTCCAGAAAACTTAAATGAGTCAACAACAACATCTAGTTGGTCTGTATCATTTTTTGCAATATCCACATCATCAGCAACATTAACAATGACAGTGGAATGTGCTGTATTACCCGCACCATCGATAGCAACAACTTTAATTCCATTTACCGTAAGATTATCCACATTTACGCTGTGGGGTAAATTAGTGAGTAATTCTGCGGTAACTGTGACATCTCCCTGTTCTCCTGCATTAATACGATCCCAATCTAAAGTTAAGCGAAGTGCTTCGCGTCCATAAACGGTACCGATTAATTGACCTGCGGCATTTATCACCCAATGAATTTGAGCATTAATACCAGTTACGGAAATACTACTAAAATCACCAAATTGGAAGCTACCAATGGAGTTGCTACCGGACTTAAAGCTGAGTGTTTGTACGCTCATATCAGGGGCGCCAGCCTGCAAGTCAGCTTCGTTAAGGCTTGCAATAGCGTTAGTGGTTAGAGCAACAGGTGCGATTGGGGTTGTATTGGGTGCTTCAAGATGGACGTTAAATCCGCCAGTATTAGTATCACCATCACTATCTGTGACTGTTACATCAAAATGTAAATCGACATTTTGAGTTGAGCTCACAATTGTCTGTGCAGTTGTGCCAGTAAATTGGAAGTTTGTCCCTGCTAAAGCTGATAATTCAATATAACCAATCGAACCTAAGTTCTGGATGACTTGGCCGCTGGTAATATTTCCTTCACCTAGCAGATTACCTTGTTCATCATAGGCTTTAAAATGAATTGATGTCGCGCCTGTAAAATTAAAACTCGCAGTCGCAGCATCTTCAGAGTAATTAACAATTAAAACTTCGTTACCACTAACACTTGGATTGTCAACTCCAAAGCCGTTGTTGGTGCCATTGACACGGCCAAGATCACCATTTTGATCTCGGGCGGTAAGTGTGAATGCAATATTCTCCCCTGATGGGATTTTAGAAATATCGTTATAGACACCATAGCCACTCGCTGAGTTATTGCTCGTGACGTAGACAGCGTCACCGATACCGCCCTGTCCACCAACTAAGCCTGCGATTTGGATAGTCGAAAGTTCATCAATGCTTTGATTGATATCGAAAGTGTACTCATTGCTATTAGAATCAGTCGTTAATGTAAATATTAACGTTTGGTTGGCTGCTCCCGTATAGGCAGAGGCTGTACCATTGGTATCTGTATATGCAATAAGCACATTTGGATTAGCTGGATCAACGTAGTAAAAGACAGTTAATCCATCGGCCGTTATACCAGAGTTAGCGAATGTAACTGTTGTTCCATTCCATCCCGTAATATTCGTTGTAAGGCTTATGCTGTAATTATCATCAAGGGTATGATCATTACCATCGGCTCCAATAATATTGAGGGCGCCTACTATGTTGGCAGCAGTAGAGCTATTTACTCCAGAGGTACTTACAGGGTCGGTGGAGATTAGATCGTCATTAATGACGATGCTTAAATTACCGGTCAAAATGCTACCATCGGCGCTAACAGCTTCAATAACAATACCATTGATCAGTGAATTTAGATTTGTGCCATCGAGAGCATTTACGTGTTTTATGTTATCGAGAAGTTCAACATTAATAGTGAGATCACCCGTTGTACCAGCAGCAATTGAGCCGCCGCTGAGGGTTAATTGAATCACGTCAATACCATCTATCGAACCTATTAGCGCGCCATTTGTGGCAATGGCCCACACTATGCTTACACCAGCAGCAAGGTTGGTCGCAGCGTTAATGGTGGACTCATTAAAACGGAACTGTGTCAGTGGTTGGTTTCCTGCGGTGAAACTAATTGTACTTGAGACAACATTAGGAATATTGTCACGAAGATCACTTTCATTAACAATGGTTTGGCGATTATCAGGCAGATAAATAGTTGCACTGTCAGAGCCGGAAGGAGAAGTATTTCCTGCAAAGTTTGTTTGGCTGGCGGTTACTGTAATGTTTTGGCCTGCCGCAGGTGTGCTTTCGGTCCAACTGATGACACCATTACTATAACTAAAACCTGTTGCTGGAGAACCATCTGCAAGTTGCAGTTCACCGTTGACCAGTTTGAGTTCGACATTGGTTGTTACACCACTGTTTGTAATAGTGAGATTGACATAGCCTCCAGCAGCAAAATCAGCAGCATCAATTTCGACTTGTATTTGAACGTCGTCATTTCCTACTTCAGTAGGACTTAAATACGAGTCATTATTAGTGTCATCGATAATGGTCACTTCTGGTGCAGAAGGTGGCGCTATGTATAACTGCGGAATAACCGAGAAAGAACCGTCGGTGTAGTCACCATCACGATCTGTTGCTCTTACTGTGAAATCAATATCGCCATCAGAAGGTTGGAGTATTTCTTGGTATTGGAAAAACTCCCAAGTGCCTGTTCCAGGCGTAAATTCTAATCTAAATACTAATTCACCATTTTCATCTATACCAGTAAGCGTATTTGCATTTTGAGTAATGGTAATTGTGCTGCCTGATGCTGTAAGCAGATTGTTTTCTGTACTGCCAGTCAACGTTAATGAGCCTTTACCATCAGCCCCCCACTCTGGGCTGATTACTCCCGTAGCAAAAGCGATTGCTGGAGGGGTTGGTGAACCAGTAAATTCAATTGCCGTTATTGTAAAATCACTATTATCGCTGCTGTGAGGCCCTTGACCATTATCTAGCGCCTTGATAACCATGGTATCAAATCCGCCTTGTAAGACTTGGAAATTAGCAGCATAGTCACCACTATTAGCGTCAGAGCTAAATGTTTGAGTGGCAATAAGCTGACCATCACGCCAGAACTCAACAATTCCTACTTCTAGCTCGCCGCCAAACATATGGGAAAACTGGATATTCACGCCGTAGGCAACAGTACCTGGATCGAGAGTAATGATGATTTCTTCAGATGCAGAACTTCCATCTGCAAATTTACGGAAATCGACTTCGTTCGCGAGATTATGATAAGGAGCCCCTACACTGCTAACTCCTATCCCGTTACCACTTCCATAGATTGCGGCATCAATTAAATTAGAGTTTGTTGAAGAGGTAAATCCTTTGGCTGTGATCGTAAAACCATCAAAATCAAGAAGATTGTTGTTGCCACTATAGCCAGTTAGAGAGAATAGACCGACTAAAGTATCAGGAATATCTATATTCGTTACTTCGACAGGGCTAATAGATGCGATTTCAGGTGCGTCATCTTCAACCGTAACACTAAAGCTACCTGTAGAGGTGCCACCATGATTATCATTAACAGTAATACCTATATCGAATGTAATAGTATCTTCAGATGTAGTGTCTGGATGATCAAGTGGTGCCTTTAAAGTCACATCATAGGTCCAATTGGAATCACCAGAAGTTGGAGCCGTTAGAACAACAGCCATTACTTCAACATAGGAAGATTCGCCAATAGTGCCCGTGTAGCCCATTAGTGTTTGTGTATTCGTATCCCAGAGCCAATTTACAGCTTGTCCACCTGACATTAATTCTGTTGGGCCAGAAAGTGAAACGGTTAAAGAGTCACCATCAATATCACTAATATTTATTGTGCCGCTAGCAGAAACATCATCTGTAGTATCAGAATTACCAATGTCATCTACTATACCGTTAAGTAGCCCCTCTTCAGATACCGTAGCATTTGATACGGAATTTATTACTGGATAGTCGTTCGCGCCGACAATGGTGATGGTCACGGTGTGGCTGGCGGTGCCATCGGCACTGGTGACCGTGATGTCACGGGTCAGGGTTTCACCCGCCTTGAGTGACTGCACGTCGCTGTGGCTGTTG